>OGYI01000168.1_pt1 | contig 81561 bp, 72 predicted proteins | sample 1576521 | NCBI WGS metagenome assembly OGYI01 (sample SAMEA3541484, study PRJEB24748) | human gut metagenome | biome: human gut; feature: human-associated habitat; material: faeces | place: China | collected 2012
GAGAAAACGGCGCAGGGAAGACACGGAGCACAGGGCGGATGTGAAAGGCAACCCAACAAAGAAATAAGGATAAGAGGAGTTGGCATGGAAAAGAAAAGTAAGGTGCTGAGAAAATTATTTTTTTCAACCCTGTATCTGAGTACCTTTACCTTCGGGGGCGGATACGTAATTGTTACACTGATGAAAAATAAATTCGTGGATGAGCTCCACTGGATTGATGAGGAGGAAATGCTGGATCTCGTGGCAATTGCCCAGTCATCACCGGGAGCGATTGCTGTGAACGGGGCTATCGTGGTGGGCTACAAGCTGGCCGGTATTCCCGGGGTTCTGTGTTCCATTCTCGGGGCGATTCTGCCTCCCATGATCATTCTGTCCCTGATTTCCCTTTGCTACGACGCCTTTCGCACCAACCTGATCGTAGGCTCCATGCTGAAAGGGATGCAGTCCGGCGTTGCTGCGGTTATTGCGTCGGTTGTTTATGACATGGGAAGCAAGGTAGTGAAGGAAAAGGACTGGGTGAATATCGTGATTATGGGCATCAGCTTTATCGCCAGCTACTTCTTCAAGGTAAATGTGGTATTGATTATAGTTGTGGTCGCCTGCATCGGCGCGGTTCGTACTCTCATGAAAGAGAGAAAGGGGGTAAAGGCATGATTTACCTCCAGTTATTTTTGAGCTTTCTTCAGATAGGCGCTTTCAGCTTCGGCGGCGGGTACGCTGCCATGCCTCTGATTCAGAGCCAGGTAGTGGATCTGCACGGATGGCTGACGATGAAGGAATTCACGGATCTGGTCACGATTGCGGAGATGACGCCGGGGCCGATTGCGGTGAATTCGGCAACCTTTGTGGGGACACAGATTGCGGGACCTCTGGGCGCAGTTATCGCCACATTGGGTTGTATTCTTCCTTCCTGTATCTTTGTAACCGCCTTGGCCTATATCTATATGAAATACCGGAAAATGAGCATGCTGCAGGGAATTCTCGGTTCCCTCCGCCCTGCTGTTGTAGCCATGATCGCCAAGGCAGGGCTGACCATCCTGATCTCGGCGGTGTTCCTGAGCGGCGCTGTGAAATTTGCTGCGGGCAATGTATCTGTCCGTGCGGTGATCTGGTTCGTTATCGCCGTAGTCCTTCTGCGGAAAAAGAAAATGAATCCCATATTAGTCATGGTTTTATGCGGGGTGTTTGAAACGATATGTGTGCTGGTGATGAAATGGATATAAGGAACCTCTTTACCATAGGGGAAATGGGCGAGCTGTTCCGTATCAATATCCGGACGCTGCGCTATTATGATGAAATCGGCCTGCTGAAGCCGGAGGTTGTGGATGAAAGGACCGGGTACAGGTATTATTCCGCCAGACAGTTTGAGCGGATGAATACCATTAAGTATCTGCGCACCCTGAATATGCCTCTGGACAAAATCAAGGCCTTTTTTGAGAACAGGGATACCTCCGTCATGGAACAGATTCTGGAGGAACAGCTGGAAGAAACGAGAGAGCAGCTTTCCAGGCTTCATTCCATTGAACGGAAGCTTTCCAACAGGCTGTATCAGCTTCATTATGCCATGACCGCTCCATTGGAAAGGATTGAGCGGAAAACCTTTCCCGCCCGTCCTGCGGCTTTCCTGAAAAAAGAAATCTCTCAAGGGGAAAGCCTGGAATATCCTATTCGGGAGCTGGAAAGAACCAGTCAGCTTCCTCCTGCCATGTTTCTGGGAAAGGTGGGAGTGTCCATCAGCAGGGAGGATTTGCTGAACGGCCGGTTTCATCACTTCTCCGGGATTTTCGTCCTTCTGGAAGAGGAGGACAATTACCGGGGGGAGCAGACCTGGCTCCCGGAAGGGGATTATCTTACCATCCTTTATGCCGGAACCCATCAGGATTCTGCCGCCTATTATGAACGGCTGCTGGCCTGTGCGCGGGAGCAGGGGCTGGAATGCAGCGGGGATTCGGCAGAAATCACATGGATTGATTCAGGTTTTACGGATGATCAGGAAAAATATGTGACTGAGCTGCAGATTCCCGTTGTCAGCCGGACATCCGGCGGCTATACTGAAAGTATCGGAAAGGTTTTCTGAAAAATCAGGTTAAAGGGGAAACAGAATGGAAAGAGGGAGTAGAGCTGACGGGAAAGAAAGCTGCAGTACAGCATGGATACTCCGTTTCCGGGTACCGGACACGGAAGGCATTTTCTTTTCCATGGAAGAAGAGGGAGAAAGGTTCCTCCTGGAATACAGGGAAGGAATCCTAAAAGCTGTTATCCGCTTCTCCGCAAGGCCGGAACCGGTAACGCTGGCCGGAACATGCAGGCCGGGAAATGAGGCTGTGCTTAATTTTACGGGCTTCAGGCTGGAACTGCTGACGGAAGGGGCCCTGGCGGATGAGGACTGGACGATTGGCCGGGTGGATATTGCCGGGATTTGCGGCCGGGGAAAGGGGCTGGAACTCAGGCCGGAATTGGGCAGGTGCCTGATAAGGGAGGAAAGGGAAGAATCGTTTACCGGGATACAGGGATGGAAACCCGAAGGGAAGAATGTCCATCTTGGGGACTGTATGCCTTTTTATCACGACGGAACCTTTCACCTGTTTTATTTATTTGACCGGAGAGGACACAAAAGCAAATGGGGGCTTGGTGCGCATCAGTGGGCGCATGTTGCTTCCCAGGATCTCGTTCACTGGACACAGTATCCGCTGGCGATCGGCATTGATGATGAGGCAGAAGGGTCGATCTGCACCGGATCAGTTATCTTTCATGAAGGGATTTATTATGCATTCTATGCGGTGCGGATGTGCGACGGCTCTCCGGCCCGGCTGACAGCTGCTCTGTCTCAGGATGGAATCCATTTCCAAAAGAGTCACAGAGTATTCGCCCTGCAGCCGCCCTATGACGGGGCATCGGCCAGGGATCCCAAGGTGATCCGGGACGAAAACGGAGTTTTCCATATGTTTGTAACCACCTCCCTTTTACAGGGAGAAGAGAGCAGAGGCTGCCTTGCGCATCTGATTTCCGGAGACCTTGTTACCTGGGAGCCGGTGGAACCGCTCGTTGTCCTGGATATCAGCGATCAGCCGGAATGCAGTGACTATTTCAGGCTGGGGGATTTTTATTATCTGGTATACAGTAATTTCGGGACGGCCAGGTATTTTTTCTCGGAAAATCCCTTCGGGCCGTGGCAGGCGCCGGATGAAAATGTGGTTGTGGAACGTTCCTACAGGGTTCCCAAAGCGGCGGGATGGAAGGATGAAAGAATTTTATTCGCCGGTTTTTATGTGGACCCGGATGTGGATTATGGAGGAACGGTACGGTTTTATGATGCCGCGGCAAGGAAAGACGGAAGCCTGGAATTCCTGCCGGTACCGGAAATGGTTGAGGAAAAATAGAAAAAAGTAAAAAAGTATTGACCCTCCAGTAACTGGAGGGTTTAATTTATTTTGGAAGTAAGTTACATAGCGGGGAGATAAAATTATGGAATCCAAGAAAAAGAAAGCGGAAAACAATCTGACAAAAGGGAGTGTGATCCGTGTATTATTCACCTTTTCCGTTCCGTTTATCATTGCCAATATCATACAGGCACTGTATGGGGCGGTGGATTTGTTTGTCATCGGCAGATACTGCGGCCCGGAAAGCGTGGCAGCGGTTTCCACAGGAACCCAGGTTACCCAGATCATCACCAGCCTGATTACGGGTCTGACTCTGGGAAGCACGATATTGGTGGGAAAATATACGGGAATGGAAGAGGAAGAAGAGGTAAAAAAGACAATCGGGACAACGCTTACCATATTTGCCATTGCCGCAGTGATTCTTACGGTTCTTATGCTTCTTTTTACGGACAGGATTCTGTTTCTGCTGAAAACGCCGGAGGAATCCTTTGAATTGGCCGGAACGTATGTGCGTATCTGCAGCCTGGGCATTCTTTTTATCTGCGGCTATAATGCGATAAGCGCAATCCTGAGAGGTTATGGAGACTCCAGGCGTCCGATGCTGTTCATTGCCCTTTCCTGTGTCCTGAATATTGCAGGGGACTTCATACTGGTAAAGGGCGCGGGCCTCGGCGTGGCAGGAGTTGCCCTGGCTACGATTGGTTCCCAGGCAGTAAGTATGGTTACGGCAATTATTTATTTAAACCGCAGGAAGTTTATTTTCACCTTCCGGCTGAAAAACTTCCGGATCGATCCGGCAAAAGCCAGAGAGCTTGCCTGGGTTGGCATCCCCATATCCCTTCAGGAATGTATGGTTCGTTTTTCCTTTCTGTATCTTACCAGCGTGACAAACCGGCTGGGAATCTATGCGGCCTCCGCAGTGGGGGTGGCGAGCAAATACGATGTATTTGCCATGCTGCCTGCAACTTCGGTAGCCAATGCACTGGCGGCTGTTACCGCCCAGAACTATGGAGCCGGAAAGCCGGAGAGGGCGAAGAAAAGCCTGGCGGCAGGCCTGCTTTTTGCGGTGGCGGCTTCCTCCCTTTTCTGGCTGTGGGCCCAGCTTTCCCCTCAGACGATGATCGGGTTATTTTCCTCAGATCCTGCCATCATCGAAGCCGGCATCCCTTTTTTCAGGACATGCAGCTATGATTATCTGGCTGTGAGTTTTGTGTTCTGTATGAACGGGTATCTTAACGGCAGATCGCAGACCATATTTACCATGATAAGCTGCTGCTTCGGAGCGTTGGCCCTGCGTATCCCCATAATCCATCTGGTGTATGCCAACTGGCCGGACAACCTGGCCCGGATCGGAGCGATCGCGCCGATGGTTTCCGGATTTATGGCAGTTTATACCGCTGCCTATCTGTGCATACAGTTTTACCGGGAAAAACAGCGTATCCCGGGTGCTTCCGGACAGCGCGGCATGAATTGAAAGAAACGCCATTGCAGAAATAATTGCAATGGCGTTTCTTATCCTATATAATTAGCTGTAAAATGTATATTCCGATGTGACCGGTGCGGCCCCGGACAGTGATATCCCGACGGGGAAACAGCTTATTTAAGAATCAGCTCCACAACAGGTACCAGGCTGTTGGGCTTTACGGCAGGAAGATAGAGAATCAGGTCACTGCTGTCCTCCGTTTCGTTCTTTGCAGAGAAATGGTCGATGGCGCCTTCTGTGAAAAGAAGCTCGCTTCCGTCATGAAGGAACTGGGCGTATTCCACCTTTCCGGCCATCCCGGGAAGACGAAGATGGGCGAATGGATAGGCAAACAGATGCAGGTACAGGCGGCTTCCGTCGGCGCTCTGGGTGTATCGGCAGTCTGCGGGAGCTGTGATTCCGGGCTCTGCCATGGTACAGCCATAGATAGAACGGCTGTTATATTTCATCCAGTCCGCATATACTTTCAGTGCATCCTCCGCGCGGGAATCCAGATAGCCTCTGGAGGTAGGGCCTACATTCATGAGCAGGTTGCCGCCGCAGGACACGGTATTTACCAGCATGCGGATGAGCATTTCCGGAGATTTCCAGGTCTGCTCGTCCCTGTAATAGCCCCAGGAGCCGGAAAAGGTCTGGCAGGCTTCCCATGTTACCAGTTCGCCTGTTTCCGGATGGGTTACCCATTTGACCGGCTGATACTGTTCAGGCGTCCACAGATCCTGTTCGATGTCGGTACGGTTGTCAATGATGATATCCGGCTGAAGGGAACGGGCGGTGGCAATAAGCTTTTCCGCTTCCCAGTCATTTTTCCCTTTGCCCTTCATCCATGACTGATCGCCTTCGCCGTCCTGGCCGTCATAGGAGAAATCGAACCAGAGAATGTCGATCTTACCATAATTGGTCAGCAGCTCAGTTACCTGGTTCCTCATGTACTCGGCATATTTGTGCATGTCCCGTCCCTGGTTCAGCTGCAGGGCATCCGCGTCGTCCCTGCGGGGATGAAGCGTGTCGATGGGGAAATCCGGATGATGCCAGTCAATGAGAGAATAGTAGAAGCCTACACGCAGCCCTTCCGAGCGGAATGCCTCCACATATTCCTTGATGAGATCCTTGCCGCAGGGGGTATTGGTAGATTTATAGTCCGTATACTTGCTGTCAAAAAGGCAGAAGCCCTCGTGATGCTTGGTGGTCATAACCACATACTTCATTCCGGCTGCCTTTGCCTGTTTCGCCCATTCCTTCGGATCATACAGATCGGGATTGAAGTGTTTGAAGTAAAGATCGTAATGCTCCTCTGAGATTTTTTCATTGGTTTTCACCCATTCATGGCGGGCAGGCATGGCATAAAGCCCGAAGTGGATAAACATGCCGAACCGGTCATGGGTAAACCAGCTGGTATCTCCGGGAGTCTGGCGTGTAACATAACTTGTCATAATTCCTCCGTTCTGCCGTATCTGCGGCATTATCTTTTTTACCGCCTCATGTAAGCGCGGCAGGTTTATGGGTTTATTGTAGTGAAAAAAGGGGCGGAGGAACATGTAATAATAAGGAAAAAATATGGAGTTTTAAGTATGATTCTATCATCAAATCCAAGGCCGCTTCAGCTGTGGAAAACGCTCAGCCTGGAGGTGGCAGATTCCGGTCTGGCCCAGGTGGATAATACCTGGAATATGGAAAAGGTATGCTCTCCCTATTCCAGGGTCTATTTCATACCGGAAGGTTCCGGAACCCTCACCCTGCGCGGCAGGGAAATCGCTTTGCAGGAGGGGTATGTATATCTGATTCCAGCAGGCCTGCTGTATAATTACCGGTGTGATTCCCATATGGAGCAGCTTTATTTCCATGTAAATATTATCCAGGTGAACGGCATGGATCTTTTCTTCGGCTGTGAAGAGGTGTATGAGAGAAAAGTCTCCGGGCAGTACCTGGAAAGGGTGCTTGCGCTTTACCGTTCCCAGCGCATGGGGGATTCTTTCTGCCTTCAGGGGATTCTGTGGGAGGAGCTGGGCTTCTTTACCAGGATGGCCGGCGTTCAGGAAACGCGGACCAGAATCTATTCAGAGATGGTGGAGCAGTTTTTCTTGCTCGCACAAAATCCGGTCAGCGCTAAAAACCATATCCGCAGCATGGCCGATCGGCTGCATGTTTCGGAAAGCACGCTCTCCAAAAAATTCCGGGCGGAAACGGGTATGTATCCGGGAGGCTATCTGGAACAGCTGGTTATCCAGAAGGCCTGCCGCCTTCTCCTGCAGGAGGACAGAAGCATCGCGCAGATAGCGGAAGAACTGGAGTTTTCCGACCAGTTTTATTTTGCCAAGTATTTTAAACGGCTGATGCAGATGCCGCCCAGTATTTACCGGAGGAAGATGCGGGGCAGCTGAAAAAAAGACAGGAATGACAGACAGAATGGAGAAGGAAAATGGTGAATATAATTTTTGAACTGATATGGTACTTTTTTATTTATTCCTTTATCGGCTGGTGTGCGGAAATCGCATATGCCGCGGTAAAGCATAAGAAATTCATGAACAGGGGGTTTTTAAACGGACCGCTCTGTCCAGTATATGGCATCGGCATGGTGCTGATCCTTGTCTTCTTCAGTTCTCTGAAGGGAAATTTCTTTTTCCTGGCCCTGGGCTGTTCCGTTATGGCTGCCGTGGTGGAATTCTTTACGGGAGCCCTGATGGAGAAGGTATTCCGGTGTAAATGGTGGGATTATACAGGCTATAAGCATAATTTAGGAGGATACATATGTCCGCAGTTTTCGGCTCTGTGGGGAATCGGGGCGGCGCTGATCATCACCTTCGTCCATCCATTTTTGGCACCGCTTATTTCCATGATACCGACCTTTATTGTCAGGCTTCTTGGCATAATCCTGCTTGTGATCACCACAGGGGATTTCCTGTCGGTGGCCGGAGCCATCCTGCAGCTGAGGAAAACTGCCCGTATTGAAGAAATAGCAGCGGGAATGCAGGAGGTTTCAGACCGGCTGGGGAACGCTATTTTCCATGGAATCCAAAAACGTATGACCAGGGCTTTCCCCAATCTGGAAAAGGATGGGGAAAATGCGTTGGCGGCAAGGTTCCGGAAAAAGGAGAGGAAAGAAAGCCTTGTATTCGCAGAAGGCTGCAGTTTCCACAAACTGGTATGGCTGTTTTTTATCGGCGCATTTCTGGGGGATATTACGGAAACCATATTCTGCCGTCTCACTTCGGGAGTATGGATGAGCCGCAGCAGCGTGCTGTACGGCCCTTTCAGTATTGTCTGGGGAATCGGCGTGGTAGTGCTTACTATGATGCTGCATAAATACCGTGACAGGGATGACAGATATATCTTTATTTTCGGCACGGTGGTGGGCGGTGCCTATGAATATGTATGCAGTGTTTTCACGGAAATGGTGTTCGGCACGGTGTTCTGGGATTACAGTAAAATCCCCTTTAATCTGGGAGGAAGGATTAATTTGCTTTACTGCTTTTTCTGGGGACTCGCTTCCGTGCTTTGGATTAAAAATGTATATCCTTTTCTGTCCCGCTGGATTGAAAAGGTTCCTGAAAAGGTCGGAAAAATATTGAGCTGGGTATTTCTTGTGTTCATGGCAGTTAACATTGTGCTGTCAGGGATGGCATTGGCCCGTTACAGCGACAGATACGGCGGAAAGCCTGCGGAAAACAGTGTGGATAGCTTCCTGGATACCCATTATCCGGATGAACGGATGGAACGTGTTTACCCCAATGCCATCATAAAAGAATAGCTATGCCTTCGGGAAATCAGGGCTGACGGCAGAAAACTTCTCTTCGGTCGGAGTAAATACCGGGCCTGCACAGCTGCCCGAAGCCGGTCACCCCTTCCCTTGCGGCATCCATTGATTATATGGAAAAAATTATTAATCACATTATGTAGTAATGAATGATTTATAATAGAGTGATGAATGGAAGGTTAGGTTATGGAAGAAAAAGATAAAGAGTACTCGATATTGCAAAATTTTGTTTATTGTATAAAGGCAACTATTCAAAATTACCCAAAGTTATTAGTTCTCTGCGTTAGTTTAATTGTGATTAATGCGGCGATTCCTGTAATAACGACATTTCTTCCTAAAGTTGTAATTGATGAAATAGTTAATCAGAAACCTTTAGAGCATTTAATGTTTGCGACAGGGCTTTTTTTAGGAACTATTATTATAATGACTTCGTTGCAGAAATATATAGACAGATTGATTTATTGGCATAAGTATAAAATGAATACGTATTTTCTGAAGATGGTAACTAATAAATCATTAAGAACAGACTATTGTAATCAAGAGGACGAACATTTTAGAAATCTTCAGAGTGAAAGTTTTGCTAGTTGCAATGGTAATTTTTCATATTATGCCCAGATTTATGATACTTCAGTTGGATTTATGGCAAACTTACTCGGTTTTGTGACCTTTTTTTATGTTTTGATAAGGTTGAATATAATAATAGTATTTTTTTTGGTGATTTCTACATTAGCTAGTTATTTTATGAATAAAAGAATAATAAAGTGGGAAAAAGTTAATAATGAGGAAAAAATTAGTTATACTCAAAAATTACAGTATATTACGAAGGTGTCTGGAGAAATTAAAGCCGCAAAAGATATTAGATTATATAATATGATTGCTTGGTTAAATAGTGTATATCGCGTGAATATGGAAGGTGTAAATTCATGGTATAAAAAGTATGCTTCTAAAATATTTAAAGTTTCGATATGCGATTGCTCGTTTTCTCTTGTGAGAGAAGGCGTTACATATTTCTATTTGTTATATCTTGTTTTACAAGGGACACTGACGGTAGCTGATTTTGTATTATATTTTAATGTCATTGTTGGATTTTCAGCATGGTTGAATAGCTTGCTAGGACAAGTTAATACAATAAACAGATTAAATGTATCTATAAATAGGTTTAGAACGTTTGTAGAATATCCGGAAAAGTATTGCAGAAATTCGGGAGAAAAGATACATGATTTTTTAAAGCCACGTACTATTGAACTGAAAAATGTTAGTTATCAATATAGTGGTGAAGATAGCAAAGTAATCGATGATTTAAGTTTAACTATTAATCCAGGGCAGCATTTGGCTGTAGTAGGTTTAAATGGAGCGGGAAAAACAACACTTGTAAAGCTTATATGTGGATTAATAGATCCCACAGAAGGTCAAGTTCTGTATGATGGAAAAGATTTAAAAGAGTTGGATAGGGATGATGTGTATAAGGCGTTTGGAGTTGTTTTTCAGCAATATTCTATTCTACCCGTAACAATAGCAGAGATTGTGGCAGAGAATATTAGAGAAAATGTAAATGTCGATAGAGTAAAAAAATGTTTAGAACAAGCTGGATTGATCGAGAAGATAAATTCGCTTAAATATGGTTTAGATACAAAATATGATAAAACAATGTGGGAAGATGGTATTGATTTATCGGGAGGGGAAAAGCAAAAATTATTATTAGCAAGAGCATTATATAAAAATTCGCCGATAGTTATTTTGGATGAACCAACGGCTGCATTGGATCCTATTTCAGAACAAAATATGTATGAATTATACAATGGAGTTATGGATTCGAAATCATCTATTTTTATTTCACACAGATTGGCCTCAACACGATTTTGTAGTCATATTATATTGTTAGAAAATGGAAAAATTATAGAATGCGGAACGCATGATGAATTGTTGAGCCTTCATGGGAAATATTATGAATTATTCGAAACCCAAGCAAAACATTATAGAGAAGAAAAGGTAGATGAATATGAGCATTCGTGATCGTTTAAAAATAACCAGGCGAGGATATAGTATTTTGAGAGAATATTGTCCTGGTCTTATTGAAACTAAAATTTTGTTTACATTGATTGAATCGGGTTCTCCCTTTATAAATATATGGTTTTCGGCAAAAATAATAAATGAAATTGCAAATTTACGACGAATCAAAGTTCTTGGTATATATGTGATTTTTACGATACTTATTAATTTGATTTTTTCGATTATAAAAAGTGTTGTTGACCGTGTGAGTAGTGCTAAAGAAGCTAGTATGTGGGATTGCTTCTCAAAGATATTTTGTGATAAGCAAATGAGTGTTGAATATGAAGTTTTGGAAAAAGCTAGTTATCAACAACAAAAGCAAAAAGCTGAGGAAAACTTATTTATGTTTGGAAATGGTCTGGGTCAGTTGGTGTGGAATACGCCTGGACTGATAAGGGTATTTGTAGGTATTTTTGCTTCGATTGCATTATCGATATCTTTGTTTACTAGCAAATGCAATAATAATATACTTAATTCAAAATTATGGATTTTAGTAATCGTGGCTATGATTGTTTTTGAAGGCTGGATTCATGATAAGTATAAAAACAGAGAACAGAAGGTTTTTAATGATTGGAGCGATGGAACAGTTTGGTTTAACAGGACATTTGCATTCTATGGTCAAGAATTAGATTTAGATTTGCAGAGGGCAAAAGATGTTAGAATTTATAGACAAGACATTATTGCGCTTAATAAAATTGATAAAATGATAGCACATAACGTAAAAGATGATAATTATATTTCAAAAATGAGTTTATATCAAGGTATTAGTTCTTTTTGGGCAGAAATAATTAATTCTCTATGCTACATCTTTGTTGTGTTAAAAACTTTTTACGGTGCATTTCCAGTAGGAAATATGGTTCAGTATATTAGTTCATTAAAAAGATTAACAGAGAGCTTTGGTGAGCTAACATTATCAATTGCGGAAAATAAGATTTATTGTGAACATCTAAAAAAACTATTTGAATATCTTGATATTGATGCTAGTAATGAAAATAATGTAGATATCTTAGAAAATGTTGTTGAAAAGGAAATCTGTATAGAATTTAAGAATGTTTCATTCAAGTATCCTGGAAGTGATACGTATGTTTTAAGAAACATTAATGCGGAATTCCATAGCGGAAAACGATATGCGATAGTAGGAATGAATGGGTCAGGAAAGACTACGTTTGTTAAGTTGTTGTGTAGATTGTATGCTCCAACAGAGGGAGCAATTTATATAAACGGGATTGACGTTAAAAGAATTGATTACAAAGAGTATCTTAAGAATTTGGCGGTTGTATTTCAAGATTTTCAACTTTTCTCATTCGGCGTTGGACAAAATGTTTCTGTAAATACAGATTATGACAAATTGAAAGTTGAGCAGTGCCTAATGAAAGCTGGGGTATATGATAGAGTTAGTAAGATGTCAGATAAATTAGAAACATGCTTATATAGGGATTTCTCAGAGAATGGCGTTGAGATATCTGGAGGTGAGGCACAAAAAATAGCATTAGCAAGAGCATTATATAAAGAAGCATCAGTAATGATTTTGGATGAGCCGACAGCTGCTTTGGATCCGATAGCTGAGGAAGAAATTTATACAAAGTTCAGTGAAATTAGAAGTGAAGGATTGACAATTTATATTAGTCATAGATTGTCATCATGCAAATTCTGCGATTCTGTCAATGTATTTGATTGTGGTACTATTGTTCAAAAAGGAACTCACGATGAATTAGTAGCAAATAAACAAGGAAAGTATTATGAATTATGGAATGCGCAAGCTCAGTACTATCGAAATTCTTCCAGATAGGAGAGTGCCTTATCAGTAATTACATTGGTGATATATTGGCTTGAAAAGGTTACTTTTCCGTTTTCCTTCAGGACATCCGTATCGGTGTTGCCTGCACAGCCCATGGCCCAGGCACCCTGATCATCCGTGAGTATAAAAAGAATATTTGTTTTTTTATGTTCCATACATGGAAATCCTTTCTTTCAGAGTCTGGTACATATGCAGCAGCAAACAGGAAGCCGCATAGCTTCCTGTCTGCTTTTTCAGGGAAGGGTAAAGGGATTATTTTCCAAGCTGTGCCGCGATTTCTTCAAGCAGAGTATTCACGCCGTTGTCTTCCAGCGCTTTCTGGAATTTGGGAATGTTTTCGTCCGGATCCACCATGCCTGTCTCCAAAGCCTTCGCATATTCTTCCACAGTACTTGTGAGTGCTGCGATTTCAGATTCCACAGGGGCATTATCGAAGGTAAAGCCGTTATGAGGAGCGGTTATAGCGGATTCATTGTATTCCATAAACAAATCCATGATATTTTCAGGATAGGAGATATCCCATTTCTGGTTAAACGGAGTGCCGAACTGCCAGCCATAGGTGTAATCATAGCCGTTGTCTGCGGGATCCAGGGTACCGCCCATGGTTCTGTCAACCTGCTTGTCGCCGACAGCAGTGTAGTGTTCGCCTTCAATACCGTGGCGGATCAGGGTTCCCACATATTCGTCGGTATTCAGAAGATTAATGAATTCCAGGGCTTTTTCCGGATATTTGGATGCGGAAGAAACGGCAAGCAGTCCGCCCATGGCGTTTCTGGTTTCAAACAAAGGATTCATGAGAGGTACAAAGGTCACGCCGTGGCCCGTTTTTGCAGCCTCGGATTCCGCTGCGCCCGGCGCATAGGAAATTACATAGGAGAACAGGGTGCCGTTCTTGAAGTCATTATCCCTGTTTGCAGTATCGGTATCATAGTTTACAGGATCCTTGGAAAGATAACCATCGTTATACCAGCCGCGTACCAGTTTGCAGTAATCCATGTATTCCTGGCTTGTATATTGGTTGAAAATTTCCTCTTCGCCCTGGAAATTGCCGTATTCAGCAACCGGGGAAGCGCCGGGAAGCTTGGGATCTCCGGTAAGGCTTTCAAAGGGAGTGGTTAGACCAAAGTTCAGGCCGCTGACGCCGATGACATTTTTCCCGGCGGCAGTTGATTTTTCATGTACAGTGTCCAGAACCTCCGTATAATCCTCCAGGGTCTTGACCTTACTCAAATCGATGCCATATTCGTCCGCCATATCGGAATTTACAAAAAATCCCGACTGCCAGCCCATTTCTTTATAGGAAGGAACGCCGAATATTTTTCCGTCGACAGCCGCCGCTTTCCAGAGCGCTTCAGGTATAAAATCGTAGGTTTCCTTCGCATATTCCGGGAGCAGCTCAGTGATATCCAGGAAAGCATCTTTTGCGGCAAATTGCAGATAGTTTGTAGTCCAGTTAGAAGTAAAGCAGATGTCAAAATAATCGCCAGAGTTAATCAGAGTGGGCATTTTCTCTTTATAGTCCGGGTTGGCGATAACCGTATAATCGATTTCCGCTCCGATTTTTTCTCTGGTGTACTCATTCAGCTTTTCAATAACCTTATCCGTATCGGGGGCCACAGGGTTGATGGACATATACCATTTCAGGGTTACGATTTCATCCGATGTGTTACCCTTGTCTGCGCCTTCTTCGGTAGCACCGGAAGCTTCCGATTCTGTCCCGGCCTTTTCCGAAGCCGGTTCGGAAGAGGCGGCGGGAGCTTTACTGCTGCCGCAGCCCGCAAGCAGCGAAGCGGCAAGAAGAACGGAGAGACCTGTACTAATCAGTGTTTTCATTTTCATACTCATTTCCTCCATATTTACATAGTTTTTTGCAGTTTATTTATTAAGTGCGGTTTGGCCGCATCTCATAAATCAGATTCATAGCCGGCGGAGCGCTTATCCTTTTACGCCGCCCACCGTAAGGCCTTTGACAAAGTATTTCTGGAAAAAGGGATAGGCCAGCATGACGGGAAGGACTACCAGGACCGTCAGGGCCATACGGCCGCTGTCCGTGGGGGCGTTTTTAGCCATTTCCGCGTACTCCAGCGCATTGGCGGAAGACTGTGTCAGGGCCTCCAGACTGTTCTGCATGCTCTGAAGCAGCGTCTGGATGGGATATTTCTTGGTTTCAAATATATAAAGCATGCCGAGAAACCAGTCATTCCAGTAGGCAATTACCGTGAACAGCCCGATTGTGGCGATTCCCGGTTTGGAGAGGGGCAGCACCACACGGAGAAAGGTCCTGAATTCCCCGGCCCCGTCAATATGGGCGGCTTCAATGATTTCCAGAGGAATGCTTTTAAAGAAGGTACGCAGCACAATGACATAGAAGGCATTCAGCGACATGGGAAAAATCAGGGCCCATACCGAATCCCTCAATCCCAGAAGCTGGGTGTTCACCATGTAGCTGGGAACCATCCCGCCGTTAAAGAGCATGGTGAAAAGCAGCAGGAAGGTAAGGATTCTTCCATAGCGGTAATCCGGCCTGGAAAGCACATAGGAAAGCATGGTGGTTACCGCAAGGCTGAACAGTGTGCCGAAAATGGTGACAAACAGGGTGATGCCGTAGGAACGGATGATCTGATCCCCAAGCCGCAGAAAAAAGCGATAGGCGTTCAGGCTGAATTCGGTGGGAAAAAAGGTATAGCCGTTACGGAAAATGCTTTGCTCGCTGCTGAAGGATACGATGACAACCAGAAGCACCGGAAGTACACACAGCAGGGCAAATGCGGCGAGAATACACAGCAGGAGCACATTGGTGCGCGTGCTGATGGCATTAATCCGTTTTTCTTTATGAATGACAGCAGATGATTTTGACATATCCGGCCTCCTTAAAATAATGCGCTGTCTTTGTCTATTTTACGGACAGCGAAGTTTGATGACAGGACCAGTACAAATCCGATAAGAGACTGGTACAGATTGGCCGCGGCCGCCATTCCGATATTCCCGTTTTCCTTCAGGGAGCGGTACACATAGGTATCGATTACGTTGGTGACCGGGAACAGCGGGCCCGAATTACGGGGAAGCTGGTAAAATAGACCGAAGTCCGCATAGAATATTTTTCCTATGGCAAGTATGGTCAATACAATCATCATGCTTTTCAGGGACGGCAGCGTTATGTATTTGATCTGCTGCCATTTCGTGGCTCCGTCCATCAGGGCGGCTTCGTAATAATCGTTGGAAATACCTACAATGGAGCCCAGGTACATAACTGTGGAATATCCCAGTGTTTTCCAGACTTGAAAGATGATCAGGATAAAGGGCCAGGCAGATTTCTGTGAGTACCAGGTTATCTCTGTCCCGAAAGTCCGGTTGATAAAACCGTTGTCCACACTCAGGAACGAATAAGCGATAAAGGAAACCACCACCCATGAAAGAAAATAAGGAGCCATGAATACCGTCTGGAACACCTTAGCCGTTTTTTTCTGGTGCAGCTCGTTCAGGACAATGGCCATTGTGACGGCAAGAACCAGATCCAGGGCGATGAACAGGAGATTGTATCCCAATGTATTCCTCGTAATAATCCAGGCGTCTTTGGTTTTAAACAGATACTCAAAGTTCTTCAGCCCATTCCAGGCGCTGCCGAAGATGCCGTCCCGGATGTTGTACTTTTTAAAGGCCAGTATAATACCTGATAACGGGAGATATTTAAACAGGACCATAAGCACCACTCCCGGCAATGCCATAACAGTCAGCGGCAGATTTTTCTTAAAATAAAACCACCGGCTTTTTTTGTTTGCGTTCATAAAGCCTGCCTCCTTAACCCATAGGATGTTTTCTCTTTGTACATTAATTGTAATGGACTTCTCCCGTAATCCACAACGCGAATATTTTTAGCTGGGGTGGATTCTTTTTCTGAAAAAAGATCCTTCGGGCAGAAGGAAGCCTCTTTAATAAAATTCCCTTATTCGCTCAAACCATATCCCGGCAGGATCCTTTGTCTCCTTCATATACGCGCTCATCCGGTCCATCAGCCTTCGTTTGATTCCGGCGTATTCCTTATCATAGCACACATTTTTCAGCATCCAGGGATCCTTTTTTAGGTCATATAATTCACCCCGCTCATTTTCATTAAAGGTAAACTGGTAATCCAGATCCCTCACCATCCGCTGCCTTGCCGTATAAAAATGATAGTGATATTCGCAGAAGATATCCTTCCTTCCATTATCCCTGATGCGGCCCTCCATAAGGCCGGCCAGGCTTTCCCCGTCCACCTTTTCGGGAGGCTTCGTCCCTCCGATTTCCAGAATGCTGGGCATCAGCTCCTGCAGCAGCACGAGGCTGTCATTGTCCTTTGTACCAAGCCCTTTTACCACAAGAGGCACCCGATAGATTTCATCAAAGGTAAAAGCCCCCTTTTCAATAAGCCTGTGCGCTCCCATGCAATCCCCGTGATCCGCACTGTAAATAATCACCGTGTCCTCATAAAGCCCGCATTCCTTCAGTTTATCCACGATCATCCCCACGCAGTCATCGATTAAGGTACAGTGCCCGAAATACCTGGCTGAGATTTCCTGAAAACCGCTCCAGCCATAATCTGAAAGCCCCCACATTTTCTCCGTCAGGTAATATCCGTAGGGCTTATCATGAAAATCCTCACAGTAGCTGGGATGCTCCGGGATTAGCTTCGGATCATACATGGAATAATAAGGTTCAGGAACAATGCTGGGACTGTGCGGCCCCCAGAAGTTACTCCATATGAAAAACGGCTGATCCTTTTCCTTCGCCTTGTCAATCAGACGGTTTGTCTCATGGGCTACGAAATATTCGATGGTGCTTTCCACAGGGCCGTCATGCCGGCAGAACATTTCCTGGATCTGCAGCGCCGGGTTGTTTCCCATAAATCCCTGAGAAACATCCACACCCTCAAATCCGTTTTCCTTCAGATATTCTTCATAATAATTTGGGGTATTGGCCGGAGGAAGATCAAATTTCAGGCTGGGGAACACCCGGCTTCCCGGGAAACCGTATCCCATGAAGGGAAGATTGTCCTCAAAACCACAGTCCGCGGGCGTCATGGTCGGAGAAACATGCCATTTTCCGGCGTATCCGCAGTAATAACCCGCATCCGCCATGCATTGGCTCAGAAGAGGCGTCCCTTCCTTAATATCCGTATAATTGTCGATGACCCCATGCTTATGGGCATACAGCCCCGTCATCACGCTGGCCCGTGAGGGGGCACAGATGGCGGAGGTGCAGAACGCGTTCCGGAACTTCATCCCTTCCTCAGCAAGCCGGTCAATGTGCGGCGTCCTGCAGATACAGTCCATCCCATAAGCGCTGATGGTGTCCAGTCTCTGCTGATCGGATAACAATAGCAGTACATTTTTTCTTTTACCCATTTCATAGCCCTCCTTTTTCTATAGCTTCATTGTAAAAAAAGAAGAGGGAGTGCCACAATCAGAATCTTTTTAGATTAAGTGTACTTTTTTCGATTCTGCCCGGAAGCAATTGCGGACAAATCTGTCCCGCTTTATAATGGAGTTAACATTTTAAAAGAGTAAAGAGATAACGAAAACAGGAGCCATACCGCTTATGCTTAAAATACTTTTGGTTGACGATGAAAAATTTGCGATAGAAGGTCTCATTTCCATGCTGGACTGGGACAGCTTCCAGGGAGAACTCATCGGAACTGCGTCCTCGGGAGAGGAGGCGGTGACACTCATGGAAACCATCACGCCGGACGTGGTTATTTCCGATATAAAGATGGGAGGTATGAACGGCATTGAACTGGCCCGTATCGTCCATGACAAAAATGAAAATATCCGGATGATCCTGCTCACGGCCCACGGGGAATTTGAATTTGCCAGACAGGCCATCCAGTACGGAGTCATTGATTACATTCTGAAACCCATTACCCGGGAAAAGATAAGGCTGCTGAATGAGCTCCTGGTGCGCAAGCAGGAACAGCTTATGCTGAGGCGCAAATCATATCTGACCGTATGGGATGCCGCCCTGAAGGAACGGCTGCTGCAGGCTTTGAAAACCGGAGACAGGAATACGCTGGATGAATTTTTCCAGTCCTCTCTTTTTGAGGAACTGATGAACGGCAGCGACTGTAATCCGGTGGGAATCCAGCTCATCAATTACCTCTATGCCTATCTGCAGGATATGAATCTGGATCAGCAGGCAATTTCCTATTCTAAGAATGAAACCATGGAAAATTTTCTGGATATGACCAGCAGACAGGAAAAAATGGATTATATCATCACGAAATTTTACGATCTTCTGACAAGCGTTTCCCAGCAGAAAAGCGCCCATACCGATGCCATCGCGGCCTTTGCCTTCCGCTATATCGGAGAGCATTACTGCGAACCGGATTTTAACCTGTCCGGCCTTTCCTATGCGATGCATGTGTCCCTGTCTCATCTGAGCACCGTTTTCAAACAGACGACAGGCAACAACCTGAGCGCTTATGTGACCGAGCTGCGCCTGGAGAAGGCAAGGGAGCTTCTTTCGGATATGCAGTATTCCATATCTGAGGTTTCCGTCCTATCCGGCTACAGCGACGCCAAATATTTTGCAAAGCTATTTAAAAAGAAAATGGGAAGCACTCCCAGTGAATACAGAAACCTGATTATACAGGGAGGTATCGATGGGAATTAGAAAAAAAATCTTCTATATCACTGCGGCGGCCATGCTGTCCATCCTGCTTGTTTCCTACGGCATTATGTATCTGTTTTTTTATCATGTCATGTTTGAGGAAACCGTGGTCAGACAGCGGGCCAGTGTGGAACTGAACCGTCAGATGGCGGATAATTTTGTACAGTCGGTTTACCATACGGCGGTTCAGCTTGTCAGTGATAAAGCGTTGGGCGGATATTTGAGCAATCCCTGTACCGATCCCATGGAAACCATACAGATGCGGGAAGCCATTAAGACCCAGTTTGCCCATTATGCCACCCATCAGGTTATAGACAGCACCTATTATTACAGGAGCACCCTTTTTCTGTCGGATATGCTTCCTATAGCGGATTCCTTTGAAGCATATACGCTGGACAGCAATCCTTATGCCGCGTCCAATACCGTTTTTAACAATACCGGTGTGAAGGATGAGGAATGGTACCGGGAGACGACGGCGCGTACGGCATATGTATTCACAAACGAAGCGACAGACGAATTCTGTATTGCCCGGAAAATCATCAACAACTATTATATCGGGCCTTATAATTCAAACGGCACGGCGGTAATGGTGGTGAGCGTGGCCAGGGATCAGCTGGAAAATGTGTTCTCCAGTATTCCCGTTACGGAGGGAAGCGGCTATGCCGTCCTGAATGAGGATGGGGTGATTCTCTATTGCAGCGATTCCGGAATCCCCCGGGAAATCTATGAAAGCGCCCGGACGGATTCCGGGGATGAAATACAGGGGGAACTCACCCTTTCCCTGGGAGGGGAAAAATATCTTGTCAGCAACTGCGAGGCCCGATACGGGATACGTCTTCTGTTTCTCACGCCGAACAGCGATATTGTGGACAGCGTGCGTCCGCTGCTGTTCACCTACAGCCTTATTTTCGCAGGAATAGCCCTGGCCATTCTGGTTGTCATCTATATACTGACCGGACGGCTGAGCAGGCCTATCATCCGTCTCTCCGGCGCAATCGGAGAGGTTAAGGACACCAGGAACTATGATAAGAAGAAGCTGCACGTGTCCAGCGAGAAGGAACTGGTTATCCTGGAAAAAAGCTTCGGCCAGCTTATAGACAATGTCAACGGGCTGATCGAGGATATTCGGATCCAGGATGAAAAGGAAAAGCGTTCCCAGCTGCGGGCCCTGCAGGCTCAAATCAACCCTCATTTCATTTTCAATGCCATGGATATGGTGAACTGGCTGGCCCTTTCCAGAAACTGTGATGATATTGCAAGTATCGTCTCATCCATCGCCAATATGATGCGCTACAGCATCACCAATGCGGACGGCATGGTGCCGATTGATCAGGAAATCGCCAATATCCGGGAGTTTATTTCCGTTTACCAGCTGCGTCATGATAACCGGCTCCGTCTGGAGACGGACATTGATGCAGAGGATATCTGTATTCCCAAGTTCACTCTGCAGCCGCTGGCGGAGAATTCCGTGAGGCATGCCCGTCCGCTTCCCGGGGAGGATCTTTGTATACGTATCCGCGCCTGGAAAGAAGAGGGGAAGGCACTGATTGAGGTTCATGATAATGGAAGGGAATGTGACGCACAGGAGCTGAACCGCCATATCCGTTATGAAAAGACCTCCCTTCAGGTTTCCGGCGGGTTCGGCATCCGTAATGTCAACGAGCGGATTGGTCTTTGGTATAACGGAGGGAGCGGACTTGTATACCATAATGAAAAGGACGGAACACTGACGGTCCGTATTATTCTTGATATCGCACAGAAAAAAACAGAGCCCGACAATCTGGGGCTGCCCGTGACAGCGGGCGGAAAGGCAGAAGAATGAAGAAAGAATTAGTAAAAAACGGAGTGCATACGTATACGGCAGCAGATCAATATGTGCCTCCGGAGGAAAAAGAGGTACGTGAGCATGTGGACTGGTTTATGGGCCTTAAGCTGGGCTTTATGATGCACTGGGCGCCCGGCTGCCAGCTGGGCACGCTGGAATCCTGGCCCCTCTCTGACGGCGACGCCTCCTGGTCCCGCGCCGATGTGGACTGGACGGATGAGGAAACCTTCAAGGAACAGTACAGGAATGCCAATAAGACCTTCAACCCTGTAAAGTTCCGTCCGGATAAATGGGCACAGCTCGCAGAGGAATGCGGCTTTAAATATCTGCTGTTCACGACAAAGCACCATGATGGCTTCTGTATGTTTGATACGCAGACGACGGACTATAAAATCACGGATCCTTCCTGTCCCTTTCATACCAGCCTCTATGCGGATATTACAAGGAGCCTGTATGATGAATTCCGGAAACGGGGCATGGCCATTTCCGTTTATTTTTCCAAGCCTGACTGGCACAGCGACGCATACTGGCACCATGCTTTCGGCCCGGCGCCCACAAGGAACGTGAATTATTCCATAAAAGAGGAACCGCAGCTCTGGGACAGGTTTGTGGACTATACCCACCGCCAGCTGGAGGAACTGGGAACCCGGTATGGGAAAATAGACTGTCTGTGGCTGGACGGCGGATGGGTGAATAAGGATAATCTGGATCAGGATATCCGTCTGGGAGAAATTGTGGAAAAACTCCGGAAAGGGCCTCAGCCTCATCTTATTGTCTGTGATCGGACTGTCGGCGGTATTTATGAAAACATTGTAACCCCGGAAAAGCAGGTGCCTGAAGAACCGCTTTTTATCCCATGGGAAACCTGTACCACTGTCGGCGAAAAGTTTTCCTTCCATTATACGGATACGTTCAAGTCAGGCAGGGAACTGGTGCACCTGCTCCTGGATGTGGTATCCAAAGGCGGCAATCTGGCATTAAACCTTGCGCCCCAGCCGGACGGCGAGCTTCCCGGACGGGCAGTGGCCTCTCTGAGAGACATGGGCAGATGGCTCCGGATGCATGGAGAGGGCATCTATGAAACCGTTATTGCAGAACCCTTTTTTGAAAGAAATATTAAATATACAAAAAAAGGAAAGACCATATATGCCTTTTATTTATATGAAGATTATGCCAGTCTTCCGCTCCGCGTTCATCTTACGGTACCGGATAAAATCAGCAGGGTACGGCTGATGCGTACCGGACAGGATATCCCTTTTGAACAGATAGAAAATAAAATTATCCTGGATACGGAAACAGCAGTCAGAAACACCGCATTTTATGCGGACTGTTTTATCCTGGAATAAAGCTGTATCAAACTCCCAACATAAATGCATCCTTCGAAGCACATACTAAATGTGTCGGAGGATGTATTTTTTTGCTGAAAAAATTAAAAAAGAACTCTAACAATATCATTTTATGCAACAGAAAGGAGTTTTACTATGGATAAAAACGGTAATAGTCTTGCCATAGCCAGTGTCCCCTGTCAGAAGTGGAAATCCACCTATGATCCCCAGACCGCATTAAAAAAGGGAACGGTATTTCCGGAATTAAATATGCCTTTTTTCAAGGCGGATGACTCGGATGAGATACCGTCCGGAAAGGGAAGCGCAGATGGAAAGAACCCGGAGCAGGAGGAGAGAGAAGCGCTTATGGCCAAAATCGACGAAGCCGGCTTTGTGGTAAATGATCTTACACTGTATCTGGACACCCATAAAGAGGATGAAGAAGCGCTCCGTATGTTTGAGGAATATGCGAACCGAAAGGTTATGCTGATGAAGGAATTTGCTGAGAAATTCTATCCTTTGTCCCAGAACTGTATGGTTCTGTGCGGAAAAGAAATGAAAACATTCAGCTGGACAGATGGTCCGGCGCCTTGGGAAGGAGCGTGTATCTAAATGTGGGTATATGAAAAAAGACTGCAGTTTCCGGTAAAAATTACAAAAACCTGTCCGAAGACGGCACAGATGATTATCAGCCAGTACGGAGGCCCGGATGGTGAGCTTTCCGCATCCATGCGGTATCTGGCCCAGCGTTATTCCATGCCTGTGAAGGAAGTGGGAGGACTGCTGACAGATATAGGAACAGAGGAGCTGGCCCATATGGAAATTATCTGTGCCATGGTTTACCAGCTGACAAAGCATCTGACAATAGAGCAGGCTAAGGAAGCCGGTTTTGACGCGTATTATATTGACCATACCACAGCGCTGTGGCCCCAGGCCGCGGCAGGCCTGCCCTTTACGGCGATTGAATTCCAGTCCAAGGGAGACGCCATCGCCGATTTGACAGAGGATTTGGCAGCCGAGCAGAAGGCAAGGACAGTTTATGATAACCTGCTTCGTATGATTACGGAGCCTGAAGTAAGGGAGCCGCTTAAGTTCCTGCGTACCAGGGAAATTGTCCATTTCCAGAGATTCGGAGAAGCGCTGGAAAAGACGAAGGATAAGCTGGATTCCAACAATTTTTATTATTTCAACCCGGAATTTGACAAGGAAATGAAAGACAAGGATAAGTTCACCATGTAAGCAACAGCTATGAGATAAGACGGTAAGGGCAGCCATTCATTGGATGTCTTTGCCGTTTTTTCTTGCTTGAAACGCTTACCTCCTCATGATATAATTGCGGAGATAAATTGCGTGAATCTTTTCTCAAAATTATCTGACAGAAGGATCTGTATCTTTCATTCATGTCATTTGACAGCAGGATCAGGAAAGGGGGATATCTTATGGTACCAAGTCTCGCAAGGATGTCTGTTATAATCAAGTCTCAGCATGAAACCTCCGTTATGACGGGAAATTATGAAATGGCCTATATATGCGGCCTGCTGTGCAGGCTGACAGGAACCGTGCCGCCTTCTCTGGAGACACCCGTTCAGCTTCAGGAAGATATGATGAAGCTTCTGGAGAATTACAGCCCGGAAGATGACAGAGAAAAAGTTGTGATTAAAATGCTTAAGTTTTATAAGCCCGACGGCCTGCTGGATGATCAGGTCAGGGAGCTGTACCGGATGGGACTGGAAGAGAAAACTCCATGGAAAAGATAAAATAACAGGAGATTAACATGCCGAAGAAGAAAATATTGCTGCTCACCACAGGGGGGACCATTGCCTCCCATAAAACAGAATACGGGCTTGCCCCGGCGCTTACCGCGGAAGAAATCCTGGATTTCCTTCCCTCCATGAGCAGTATCTGTCATCTGGAGGCCAGGAATCTCTTCAGTATCGACAGCACCAATATGACCAGCGCCCACTGGATGCAGATCGCCGGAGCCATTGAGGAGAGCTTTTCCGGCTATGACGGCTTTGTCATCCTTCATGGAACGGATACTATGGCCTATACAGCGGCAGCCCTGTCTTACCTGATTCAGAATTCCCCCAAGCCCATTGTGCTCACAGGCTCCCAGCGCCCTCTGGAAATGGAAATATCGGATGCCCGCATGAATTTGCGCGACAGCATTGTCTATGCGCTGGATGAAGCTTCCGTCGGCGTCAGCGTGGTATTCGGGGGAAAGGTGATAGCGGGAACCAGGGCAAAAAAGGTGAAGACCATGAGCTACAATGCCTTTGCCAGCATCAATTATCCGGAGCTGGCGGTCATGCGTGATGAGCATCTGGTCCGTTATATCGAACAGAAGCCCTTCTGTGAACCGCTCGCTTTTTACCATGAGCTGAATTCCCGCGTCTTCCTTCTGAAGCTTACGCCGGGAATGTCTCCGCTTATTTTGAAGGATATCTTCAGCCAGTATGACGGGATTATTGTGGAAAGCTTTGGTGTAGGCGGGATCCCCGACAGCCTTATCCATGAATTCGTCCGGCTGATGAAAGAATATGGGACCGGAAAAGCCGTTGTGATGACAACACAGGTAACCTATGAAGGCAGCAATATCGGCGTTTATGAGGTGGGCAAGAGAGTGCAGGAGCAGTTTCCTTTGCTGGAGGCCTATGATATGAACCTGGAAGCCGTATTTACCAAACTGATGTGGATTCTCGGACAGAAGCCCGCAGGTTTCGAAGAGGTCAGGAACCTGTTTTACAAAACAATCAATTATGATTTTTTTATGTGAATATTTTCCAAATGTCCTTCATATACTTTTTAATAAGAATAAGGTATAACAGGAGGACAACCATGCCAAGAGGAAGAAAAAACAAATCTCTGGACGAAAAAATCCAGGATACACAGCAGAGCATCTACAACCTGGAGGTCAGGACACAGGAGCTTTATGAGGAATTGGAAGAGCTTTTGAAGCAAAAGAAAAATGAAGAGCTTGAAAAATTGTCGGAAGCTCTCGAAGAAGCCGGGGTTTCTGTGGATGAAGTCTTAGCGCAGCTGAAATCAGATGACCAGGAAAATATCGCCTGAATTGAGTGAAAGAGAATAAGAAGAGAAAGAGCAGGAGCGGCCCCATGCGACAGCAGCATGAGGATGGTTCCTGTTTTTTTATAAAAATTTAAGAATTTGAATCCGTGAAAAGGAAAGAAAGAATTGCATGAAAGCTTTTTAAACCATATAATAGAAATAACGCACTAAGAAAGGAGGGACGAAAATGAGTGTATTTGGGAATATTATATGGTTTATATGCGGCGGTTTCTTCAGCGCACTGAGCTGGCTGCTGGCCGGTATTTTGTGGAGTATAACGATTATAGGGCTGCCTGTTGGAAAACAGTGTTTTAAATTTGCTGCTTTGGCCGCCTGCCCTTTTGGAAAGGAAATTGTTTACGGCGGAGGCGCCGGTTCGCTGATTCTGAATATTTTCTGGATGATTTTGACGGGAATCCCTATGGCTCTGGAATCTTTAGTGATGGGAGTCCTGCTTTGTATAACCATTATTGGTATACCATTTGGTCTGCAGCATTTTAAAATGGCTAAGCTTGCTTTGATGCCTTTTGGCTCGCAGATAATATATACGTAAGGAACGAGGGAGTGTTGATGGAACAACAAATGAATGAAACAGGAATGAAAAAGAAATTTAATCTGGCGGCGCTGTTTGCTCCGACGGATATGACGGAGGGATCGCCGGGAAAACGGATTGTTGCATTTGCAATACCTATGCTGATAGGCAATATTGCCCAGCAGCTGTATAACACGGTGGATAGCATTGTTGTGGGGCGTTATGTGGGAGATAATGCGCTGGCGGCCGTAGGAAGCGCGAGTCCGATTCTGAATCTGCTGCTGGTATTGTTCGTGGGTATTTCCGTAGGGGCGAGTATCATGGTTTCCCAGTATTTCGGGGCAAAGCAGAGAGAGGAGCTGTCCGGCTCCATCGGATGCAGCATTACGCTGACAGCCATTTCTTCCGTAATTATCATGATACTGGCGCCGCTGGTGGTCAGGCCGCTGCTGAGGCTCCTGAATACGCCGGACAGCATTATGGACTGGTGTGCCTCCTATCTGATAATCCTCTTTGTGGGAATCGCAGGTATGTCTTATTATAATATTCTCAGCGGCATCCTCCGCGGTCTGGGAGATTCCGTTTCTGCTCTGGTTTATCTTCTTGTTGCCACCGTACTGAACATTATACTGGATATTCTGTTTGTGGCCGTTTTCGATATGGGAGTGGCGGGCGTGGCCCTGGCAACAGCCATCGCGCAGGCGGTGTCGGCTGTTATGTGTATTTTTAAGCTGGCAAGGATGAAGGATATTTTTGATCTGAAGCTGCATTATCTGAAGCCGGAAAAGAAGCATTCGGCGGACATGATACGTCTTGGGCTTCCTTCCGGATTCACACAGGCTATTTTTTCCATGGCTATGATAATCGTACAGTCCCTGACCAACAGCTTCGGGGAAATGTTCATCGCTGCGAATGTTATTATCATGCGTGTGGATGGCTTTGCCATGATGCCGAACTTTTCCTTCGGCACGGCAATGACTACATATGCCGGACAGAATGTGGGAGCCAGAAAATATGACAGGGTGGAAAAGGGAGCCAGGGAAGGAACCATCATTGCGGCTGTCATATCCGCCGTTATTACCTCATTGATTCTTATTTTCGGTAAATATCTGATGGGTATTTTTACGGAAACAAAAGAACTGGTGGAATTGAGCATGCACCTCATGCAGATACTGGCCGTAGGATATATCGCCATGGCCGTAACCCAGTGTCTGTCAGGCGTTATGAGAGGCGCGGGAGACACCATGACACCCATGTGGATATCCCTGATAACAACAGTAGCGATTCGTGTCCCTCTCGCATACGGGATCGCCTGGATGACAAGAACGCCGGAGCTTCCCAACGGAAGGAATGAATGTGTATTCATTTCCCTGCTGTGTTCCTGGGTGCTGGGCGCTGTAATGACCTATTTCTTTTACAGAAAGGGCGCCTGGAAGAAGAAAGCGCTGGAAAGCTAGAAGCATTATAGGTATTGGAATACAAAAAATGCTGCTCATTTATCCTGAGCAGCATTTTTGCATGACATTAAGCCTTATTTTGGCTGAGAGGATTAATCATCCTCTGCTTCCGTGTTTTTAGGTTTGGGAGCCATATAAGTGGAATTCCCTACATAATCCGTACTCACTTCCTTGCCGTCCTGATAAGTGGTGAAGTATGTTTTAGCGGAAAGGCTTCCTGTATTCTTTGCCCAGAGCTTGAAGCTGCGTCCGTTTAAATCATGATCCCATACCAGGACATTGATGATGAGTTTTTTCCCTTCCGTGTATGCCTGCAGTATAACAGGAGCGGAATAGTTGTTGCGGAACCGTAAGTCCTTGGAGCCGGAAGAGATGGCTGCGTCCAGACCCAGCGGCAGATAATGTACGGGCATGCTGTGGGGATGGCGTTCCAGAACCACCAGACCGGCATTCTTCACTGCGTTATAGGTCGTGGAGGATACCTGACAGATACCGCCTCCGATGGCCATGACTGTTTCCCCGTTCAGATAAGCGCCCGCTTCCCGGTAGCCGTTGGCAGAGGTCCGGGGAAGGATGGCAGTGCTGACGGAAACTTCCTGGCCTGGCATGATGATCATGTTATTCAGATGTTCCGCCGCCACCTTGATGTTGGTAATCCGGTTGGAGGAGCTTCCGGAAAAGCTGGTGGTACAGCTTCCTGCCAGCACGAAATCCGGGCTGTAGGTCAGAACTCCCTCATTTACAACAGAGGTGAGATAACCGGAGGAAAGCTCTAAAGTAAGAGGCTGGGGGCTTCCTGCGGCAAACTGCTGCTGAAGCGAGGTTATCAGCCAGTTTTTTACATTGGCATTAAGCTGATAATAGGTTTGTCCGGAATTATAGATGTAGCTTCCCGTTCCGGTATCAAATACAGGGCTGTCACTCTGGAATATCTGTGTCTTGAGCTGCTCGTTAATCGCGTTGAGAAATACATCGATAACCTCTGTTTCTCCCAGTATGCACTGAGGGATCCCGGTATCGTTGGAGAGGAAGACCGGATAGTCCTTCATGGTATTGATGCCCATGGCCCAGACCTGGCCGTCCAAAGTCAGGATAATGTTCTGGTTCATCCATCCTGCGTCGATATAACGGCTGTCTGAAATTGTAGTTGTAATGCCTCCCGCCGGAAGTGCCTCGGCAGCTGAAACCGGAATGGGCATGGCTGCAGCAGCGGATACCGGTGCGGCAAGAAGCAAACATATCAGTAGTAGTGGTTTCCATTGATGTCTTTTCATAACTGAATACCGTCCTTTCGCAAATACACCAATTCTCTGGGAATTGATCTTTAATAGAATATCATACATGAATCAAATTTCCAATAAAAAAAACACTTTTTATAAAAATATGGAAATGAAACGGACAAACGGTTATGATAGAGAAGGAAAACCAAATGCTGACGGAGGCCTATATGTATAAAATTCTGATTGTTGAAGATGACAGTACCATAACGGCGGTTTTGAAGCGTACCCTGGAAAAATGGGGGTATGAGGCAGAGACAATTTCAGATTTCGGCCGGGTGGGGGAAGAATTCATCCGCTGTTCTCCGGATTTGGTGCTGCTCGATATCTCACTGCCCTTTTTTGACGGCTATTACTGGTGTCAGGAATTCAGGAAGACAAGCCAGGTCCCGATTATTTTTATTTCCTCGGCTTCAGATGATATGAATCTGGTGATGGCGGTAAATATGGGAGCGGATGATTTCCTTTCAAAACCCTTCAAGCTGGAAGTGGTGCTCGCCAAAATACAGGCTCTGCTGCGCAGGACCTATACCTTTGGAACCCGCAGGGATGTGCTCCGGGCGGGAGACGTGATCCTTTCCCTTAACGATGCGGTGCTGAGCTATCATGACTGCAGGCTGGAACTGACTAAGAATGAGTTCCGTATACTAAGCATATTGATGGAAAAGCGGGGGACGGTTGTTTCGAGAGATGAGATGATACGGAATTTGTGGGAGAATGAATCCTTTATTGATGACAATACCCTGACGGTGAATATGACCAGGCTGAGGAAGAAGCTGGAAGAAATAGGACTGAAGGATTTTATAGAAACAAAAAAAGGGCTCGGTTATCTTCTTTCAGATAAGCCGGAATGAGAGCGGGTTATGAAGAATAGAAAAAAGTATGGATTGGATTATTTACGGGAGCAGAAGGGGTACCTGCTGTATCTGCTCATCTATGTCTTTCTTTTGTTCGTCTGGTGGCTGTGTGATCTGCCGTGGCAGCCCATGGCCTATTTATTTCTGCTGCTGACGGTTTTTGCGTCCATTCAGCTTCTGTATGGCCTGCGGGGATATATCCGCAGGAGAGAGCTTCTTGAAATGTATACGAGGCAGGCCGCAGAGGGTGTCTTTGCGGCGGAAGAGGAAAAAGAGGGCCTTGAGGGAGACTGGTATGGACTGGTTAAGGCCTGGCATGAGGAATATGAGCGGCAGAAAGAGCAAAACCAGGAAGAAAAAGAACAGAGCGGTAAATATTATACCCTTTGGTCCCATCAGATCAAAACGCCCATCGCCGCTATGAATCTGCTTCTCCAGGAGGAAGAGCCGGATCTGAAATCCCTGAAGCAGGAGTTATGGAAGGCAGAGCAGTATGTGGACATGGCGCTGCAGTATCAGCGCCTGGATCGAAGCGGGAGGGACTTGGTCTTAAAAGAATATCCTCTGGAAACGCTTGTAAAAAAAGCGGTAAAAAATATGGCATCTGTTTTTATTTACAATAAGACAGGGCTTCAGATAGAAGCTATGCCCGGGAATGTACTGACAGACGAAAAATGGTTCCTGTTCGTACTGGAGCAGGTGCTCAGCAATGCGGTGAAATATACGGCGGGCAGGGAAAACGGAAAAATCCGGATATATTCCGGCCGCACGGATAAGGGAGAAACCGTTATTGTGGAGGATAACGGAATCGGGATCCGAAGGGAAGATATTCCCAGGGTGTTTGAATGGGGCTATACCGGTTATAACGGAAGGCGGGAAAAGAGATCTACGGGAATAGGACTGTTCTTATGCCGGCAGGTCATGGATATGCTGGGACAGTCCATTGAGATAGAGTCGGAGGAAGGAAAAGGAACCAGGGTTATCCTGGGGGTATCCAGGAAAAAATTTGATATGGAATAATTGGAAGGGATTCATTCAAAAAAATAATTGACATTCCGGCCACCTGTGCATATAATATAACACAATACTCTTTGCACTGCATACAAATCTACAGTACAAACTGAGCAGGCTGTGTTTTCTGCCGGCGTATGTATTTCAAGCCGGAAAGGATCCATGGATAGCCGGGCCGTTTTGACGGCAGCAGATGGAGCTTACATCTGTGGGACAGTATTTTTACGCTGTTCCACAGGTGTTTTTTTATACCCTGAGGAACATGTAAACGAAAATATTGTATGGGTCATGGAGTTATCTTACCAATAAGGAGGTAACTTTTATGAAACAAATGATCAGAGGAAACAAGGATATCAGCGAAGAAACCAGAATTGCCATGAGGGTATCCGTGATCAGCATCGTCATCAACCTGCTTTTGTCGCTGCTGAAACTGGCGGCGGGGCTTATTGCCAAATCAGAAGCCATGGTATCGGACGCGGTTCATTCCGCTTCCGATGTGTTCAGCACCTTTATTGTCATGATTGGGGTGGCTGTTTCCGGGAAAAAATCGGATTCCGGGCATCCGTATGGGCATGAACGCATGGAGTGCGTGGCCTCCATTGTTCTGGCAATTATTCTTGCGGCGACAGGAATCGGAATCGGCGCGTCGGGAATCGGGAAAATAATGTCGGGAGATCCCGCAGCGCTTCAGGTACCGGGAAAGCTGGCGCTGGCAGCCGCTGTTTTATCCATACTTGTGAAAGAGTGGATGTACTGGTATACAAGGGCTGCCGCTAAAAAAATCAATTCCGGCGCTCTCATGGCGGATGCATGGCACCATCGTTCCGACGCGCTGTCCTCTATAGGAGCCTTTGCAGGCATTCTGGGCGCCAGGCTTGGATTTCCCGTACTTGATCCGATAGCCGGTCTGCTCATCTGCCTGTGTATTGAAAAAGCCGCTCTGGATATCTTCCGGGATGCGGCAGCGAAAATGGTTGACAAGGCCTGTCCCGATGAGACAGAGGATAAAATGAAAAAAGTAATTCTCGCACAGAATGGCGTGCAGCGGGTCGATATGCTGAAAACCAGGCTGTTTGGCTCAAAAATCTATGTGGACGTGGAGATTTCCATGGACGGTTCCAAGCCTCTGGTGGAAACACACCAGACCGCAGAGGAGGTACACAGCGCCATTGAGAGGGAATTCCCGGAGGTTAAGCACTGTATGGTCCATACCAATCCCATGTAAACAGTCTGCATACCTTACACAAATGTAAGGTTGGGCATGAAAATGTAAGCCGGATCGATGGCATCTTTTTTCCTGCTTTCTTATAATGAAAAGCGTAACAGCCAATAAAGATAAGGCAGAATGGAGGATAAAGATGGCACTGTTAGAAGTAAAACATCTGAAAAAAACATATACGACCCGGTTCGGCGGGACAAAGGTGGAAGCCCTTAAGGACGTGGAATTTTCTGTGGAAAAGGGCGAATACGTGGCGATTATGGGGGAATCCGGTTCCGGAAAAACAACACTGCTGAATATTCTGGCGGCGCTGGACAGACCCACCGGCGGTAAGGTGCTGCTTGACGGAAAGGATATGGCTGCGGTGCCCGACAGCCGGATGGCGGCTTACCGCAGGGATAACCTTGGTTTCGTTTTCCAGGATTTTAACCTTCTGGATACTTTTTCCCTGAAGGACAATATATATCTGCCCATGGTCCTGGCAAGAAAGAATTATAAGGAAATGGAGGAACGGCTGAACCCGCTGGCCCGGAAGCTGGAAATCGATGAACTGCTGGAAAAATATCCGTATGAAGTATCCGGCGGGCAAAAGCAGAGGGCGGCCGTTGCCAGGGCGTTGATCACCAATCCCAGAATCCTTCTTGCGGATGAGCCCACAGGTGCGCTGGATTCCCGCGCGGCGGACGGACTGCTGCGGATATTTGAAGAGATCAACCTGAGCGGTCAGACTGTTTTCATGGTAACCCACAGTATCCGCGCGGCGAGCCATGCAGGACGCGTGCTCTTCATTAAGGACGGAATTATATTCCACCAGCTTTACAGAGGCGATTGCTCCAACGAGGAAATGTACCAGAAAATATCGGATACCCTTACCGTCCTTGCTACGGGCAGAGAGGAGGCGTGATATGAATACCATGCATAATCTTCTGTTTTACCCGCGGCTGGCAAGGACCAATATGAAAAAGAACAGCAGCATTTATTTTCCCTATTTATTTGCCTGCAGCCTGATGGCAGGGCTCCTTTATGTCCTTAATTCCGTGTCGGTCATGGTTGTCGACAGCGGTATGAAGGGCGGGGATATCATGTACATGCTGGTCCGGATTTGCTTTTTTATATGTATCTTTTTTGTGTTTATTATCCTGTTTTATATAAACAGCTTTATTATGAAGCGCAGGAAGAGGGAATTCGGTCTGTTCTGTATTCTTGGGATGGAAAAAAAGCATCTGGCGTTTGTCCTTTTCTGGGAGGTCTTCCGGAGCATGCTCGTAAGTATTCTGGCCGGAATTGCAGGAGGGATATTGTTCAGCCAGCTCATGTTCCTTCTTTTGCTGAAATTTGTGGGACTGCCGGGTAAGCTTGTTTTCCGGATCCCCTTCCGGTCCGTAGGAGAGACCATTCTCATTTATCTGATCTGCTTTTTCTTTGTACTGATATACGATATTATCAGCGTATCGAGAGCGAACCCCACAGAACTTTTAAGAAGCAGCAAGGAAGGGGAACGGGAACCGAAAACCAGATGGCTGGCTGCTGCTGCGGGAGCGGCGGCGTTAGGAGCCGGCTATGTGAAGGCGCTGACCACCTATACGGCTTCCGACGCTCTTCTGGCCTTTTTCCCGGCGGTGGTTCTCGTGATTATCGGCACCTACTGTCTGTTTCAGGCGGGGAGCATCGCTTTGCTGAAAGCGCTCCGCAAAAACAAGGCCTTTTATTATAAACCTGAGAATTTTGTTTCCGTTTCGGGGATGATTTACCGGATGAAGCAGAATGCTGCGGGACTTGCCAGCATCTGTATCCTGTCCACAGCCGTCCTGGTAACGCTTTCCAGCTGTCTCAGCCTGTATGCAGGGGAAGAAGATATGCTCAGAAACCAGTTCCCGAGGGAAATCAACATATATTCCCAGATACCGGAGCTTACGGAAAATGCAGACAGCCGGACGGAAGAACAGGGAACGGTGACTTCCGGTCTGCCTACAGCCGTGCATGAAGCCATTGATACCCTTTCGGCATCCACCGGCTGCGAAACAGAAAACAGCATGGAATTTTATCAGCTGTCGCTCGCCGCGTCATATGAAAATAACAGCTTTACCACAGCTCTCGGCAATAAGGGAAGCTCAAGCATGCTTTATGTTATGGAACTGGCCGACTATAACCGTCTCTACGGGAAAAGCTATGAGCTGGGGGCAGGAGAAGCGCTGTTCTTTACCACCGGGACGCCAGTCGAAGGGGAAGCGGATATCTGCGGGGAAAAATACCGGATACGGGAGCAGATTGAAAAATTTGATATAACGCAGCTTCTGGGGTTTGCAACGCCGGTAGATCTGAGCGTATTCGTCGTTCCCGGGTTAGAGGATATGGTAAGGCTGGCCAAAGCAGGAAATGCCCTGATTCCGGATAAAAGATTCCCGTCTTATATCTATTATCATACATTCTTTGACATCGACGGCAGCAAAGAGGCTGTTGCTGCGTTTGAAGACCGGGCAGCAGGGGAAATCCCCGGAATCACCCGTATTTATGTGAGAAACCAGGTAAGGGCGGAATTTTATGAGCTCTATGGAAGTATTCTTTTCGTGGGGATTTTCTTCATAATTCTGTTCCTGACGGCAACGGTCCTGATCATTTATTATAAGCAGATAACGGAAGGCTACGATGACAGAGAGCGGTTTGGTATCATGGAAAAAGTGGGGATGAGCGCAAAGGAAGTAAAAAGGACCATAACCAGACAGGTACTCATGGTTTTTTTCCTCCCGCTTGGAATGGCGGTTATTCATATTGCGGTGGCCTTTCCCCAGCTGTGTAAGATGATGACGGTTTTCAGCATGACCAATGCAGGGCTGTTTGCCGTATTTACCATACTTTCCGTATTGCTATTCGGCCTGGCCTATCTGCTGGTATACCGTCTGACAGCCAGAACCTATTTTAAAATCGTACAGAGCTGATTTACGGAGGACACCAATGGCCGGACAACAGGAATGAAGAAATCCTGTTGTCCGGCCATTGTTCTGTAAAATAAGTTAAATAATTCCAATCAGCTGTATTTTATAAAAATATATTGCCTTTTCCATATGGCTGTGTTAGTATAACTAACGCAGGTTAGTTTGAACAAACCAAAGATAACTAAGCAGCTGGGTCTATTCAGCAAAAGAAAGGGTGTATTTTATGATAAAGCGGAATAAAAAGGTATTATTGGCCTGTGCGGCATTGACACTGGCAGGCCTGTTGGGAGCTTGTTCCTCCTCTTCGGGCCCGGCATCGGAAAATTCTTCTGTGAAAGAATCCCGGACGGGCAGCATTTCTGAGGAAACAGTACAGGGAAACCCGGAAATGACGGAAACGGAAACAACAGCGGCAGAAGGAATGCGTACGGTAGAGACGGACAAAGGCCCTGTGGAAATCCCGGTAAACCCTCAGGTTATTGTTTCTGATTATTACCTGGGAGAATTTCTGGCAGTGGATGTAAAACCGGTTATTGCATCGCCCTATTCTCTGTCAAATCCGTTTCTGGAAGGGAAGACAGACGGAATTGAGGAATTAAATACGGTTAGTGCGGAGACTTCTTTGGAAATGATCGTTGCACAGGAACCGGATCTGATTGTAACGATTACGGAAGCCGATTATGAGAAATATGCCGAAATAGCCCCTACCGTGTATATTCAGGACGGAAAGCGCAGCGATGAGGATCTATTCCGTTATATTGCAGATCTGGTGGGCAAAGGTGATGAGGCGGAAGTCTATATAACAGATTTTAATAAAAGAGTGATGGATGTAAAAGAAGAGATACAGGGAATTGTAGGAGAACGTACGGTATCCATAGTGGAAGTATGGCCGCAGCAGATTTATACAATGGGCAGCCATTTTGCCAGAGGCGGTTCCATCCTGTACGATATGTGGGAACTGAAGGCACCGGAAAAGGTACAGACGGAAATGGTTGACGCAGATACCTCCTATGAAGTGGTGTCGCTGGAGGCTTTGCCGGAATACACAGGGGATTTTATTCTTTATGGCATATTGGCGGATACCGACAGTTCCTTCGTGGATGATTCCGCTCTGTGGAACAGTCTTGACGCGGTAAAGGAAGGCCGCGTACTGCCTTATGAACAGGTGGCATTCATGCACAGGGATCCCATTACTCTCAATGCACAGCTGGATATTTTTGTTGAATTTTTCCGTGGCTTTGAGGGAAAAGAATGAATGCGGGCAGGCATAAAAGAATGATATTGTTCCTGCTGGCAGGAAGTGCTGCGGTTATATTGGCCGCGGCATTTTCTGTGTTGTATGGAAGCACAGGAATTCCTGCAAATCAGGTCTTCGGCGCTATTGTGCACCCCGATATGGAAAACAGGCAGCATATTATCATACGGGAACTTCGCATCCCGCGTACGCTTGGATGTATGCTGGTGGGCGCCGCTTTTTCTTCAGCGGGCGCCATCATGCAGGGAGTGACCCGGAATCCGCTGGCAGATTCCGGCCTTTTGGGGATCAATGCCGGCGCGTCCTTTGCCCTGGCGCTTTGTCTTGCTTTTCTGCCGGGCTTTGGATTTACAGGAGTGGTATGCTTTTCCTTTCTGGGTGCTGCGGCCGCCATGGTGACCGTATATGGACTGATGAGTCTGAAACGGCGGAAGACAGATCCGGTCAGGTTGGTACTGGCAGGCAGTGCCGTGAGTATCTTCCTTTCTTCGCTCAGTCAGGCAGTATCTATTTTCTATCATATCGGTTATGATCTGACGTTTTGGACGGCCGGAGGGGTTGCGGGGATCCGCCTTCATCAGCTGCTCCTCGCCGGGCCGGTAATTCTGGCCGGGCTTCTGGCTGCGGCAGTGCTTTCCGGACGGGTATCCATGCTCAGTCTGGGAGAAGATGCTGCCAGAGGACTGGGACTGCATGTGGAACGTTCCCGTGCGCTCTGCCTTCTGGTGGTGCTCATGCTTGCCGGAGCGGCTGTGGCGCTTGCCGGACCTGTGGCCTTTGTTGGATTGATGGTGCCTCATGTTGTCCGTTTTTTTGTCGGCGGGGATTACCGCAGAATCATTCCTTGTACGATGGTGGCAGGGGCCTTTTTCATGCTTGCGGCAGATATTCTGTCCCGGGTGGTGAATGCCCCCTCAGAGACACCGATCGGACTTGTATTTGCTGTGATTGGTGTGCCGTTCTTTATCTGGACGGCATGAAAGGAGGAGAGAGCTTTTGACTGAATCCGGACGAAAACTGCGGACAAGTGCGGTCATAGCCATATTGGCGGCATTGCTTGCCGCAGGAATATGGATGGATATAAATGCAGGCTATCGTAAGATAAGCCCGGAGGAGCTTTGGCAGATAATCCTGGGCGGAGGGGAGAAAAGCCTGCGGTATACGCTTCTTAACCTGCGTCTCCCCAGAGTCCTTACCAGTCTGCTGGTGGGGACAGGGCTTGCGGTTTCAGGATGTGTCATTCAGGGGGTATCCCGTAATGAAATGGCAGAACCGGGAATACTGGGAGTGAATGCGGGAGCCGGACTGTTTATAGCGGCTTTCATGGTATTTTTACCGCAGAGCGGTTTGAAGCTTACCCTGCTTTTGCCTGTGCTGGCGTTTGCCGGTTCCCTGGCAGCGGCAGCCCTGGATTACAGGCTGGCCCTGACAAGACAGGGCCTGTCTCCCAAACGGCTTCTGCTGATCGGAATAGCTATGTCCACCATAATTTCAAGCCTGACCACCATGCTGATGCTGCGTATGTCAGACAGTGAATATGCCTTTGTGCAGAACTGGCTGGCCGGAAGTATATGGGGAGCTTCCTGGCCCAATGTACGTCTGCTTTCCCTTGGCCTGACGGCGCTGATCCTGTTTGTATTTTATAAGAGCAGGACATTGAATGTGCTGGCTTTGGGACACCAGACAGCCACCGGCCTGGGCGTGGATGTTTCCCGGCAGTCGGCGATCCTTTTAGGGGCGGCTATTGCCATGTCCAGCCTTTGCTGTGCGGTGGGAGGAGGGCTGAGCTTTGTGGGGCTTGTGTGCCCTCATCTGGCGAGAAGGCTGGCAGGGCCTGATTACCGCGTCCTGCTTCCGGCAACGGTGCTTTCCGGAGCGGTGCTGATGACCTTTTCCGATATCCTGTCCCGCACACTTTTAGCGCCCAATGAAATTCCTGTGGGCATTGTGGCGGCGGTGATCGGAGCGCCTTATTTTCTATATCTGCTGATCAAAACATAAAGGAGGAGAGCAGGATGGATGCTGTACTTACAGGGAAAGGCATTTCTGTGGCCTACCAGCAAAATATTATCATTCCGTCTATGAATGTGGAAATCCCCCGGGGCTGTGTGACGTCTGTCATAGGGCCTAACGGATGCGGAAAATCAACTCTGCTGAAAGCACTGTCCCGCATGCTGCCGGTTCGTTCCGGGCAGGTGCTCCTGGACGGCGGCATGATAGCCCGGATGCCTGCCGCAGAGGTGGCGAAGCAGATGGCGATTCTGCCTCAGGGGCCGCAGGCCCCGGGAGGACTGACGGTAGCCGAACTGGTGGCATATGGAAGATATCCGCACCAAAAAGGCTTCGGAAGACTCCGGAAGGAGGATTATAAGGCTATTGACCGGGCACTGGAGATGACACATATGGAGGAATTCGCCGAAAGAGATATCGATGCACTGTCCGGCGGACAGCGGCAGCGTGCCTGGATCGCCATGGCGCTGGCTCAGGATACGCAGGTCATACTGCTGGACGAGCCCACAACCTATCTGGATATGGCCCACCAGCTGGAAGTGCTGAAGCTTTTGGAAAAACTGAATAAAACCCGGGGAAAGACCATTGCCCTGGTGATCCATGACCTGAATCTGGCCGCCAGGTTTTCTGATCGGATGATTGCCATGCGGGAAGGAAAGGTGCTGCATGAGGGCACGCCGGAGGAAATTATGACACCGACGGTGCTGGAAGAGGTTTTTTCCCTGAAAGCCTGCATCAGCAAGGATCCCTGGACAGGCAGGCCCACATGCGTCACCTATGAGATATCCTGAATGATAAAATTAATAAAACAGAAACAATTCTGAAACAAAACGCAGGTATTACAGTGTATAATGAAGCTGTAACAATGCCGGCGGATGAGTGGAGGATACAGACCTGTGATGCGAAGAATCATCAAATCAGCGATACACAAAAACAGACTGGCTGGCCTTTTGTATGACAATTACTCATTGCGGACGGTTGTTTTCGCTTATGGCGCACTGGGAGTCAATGCATATCTTGCCCTTACAAAAGGGGCTGCCGGATGGTATTTTGGTTCCGATTGGCTGAGCACGCTCGCCATGTATTACTTGCTGCTGTGTGTGATTCGTTTTACACTGCTGCGGGCGAGCAGGAAGGTAACTGCTCTGACCGATCAGGATGCCCGCATGAGGAAGGAATGGAAAGCCTGCCGTGTATGCGGTGAAGTGTTTATGGGAATGACCGTTATTTTGATGGGGATAGTGGTGCTGATTACAGCCGAAGGATTCACCTTTGCATATGATGGACTGCTGATTTATGCTGTCGCAGCATATGATTTTTTCTGCCTGACAAAAGCGATCATATATATGGGGAAGAACCGCAAAAACCATACGCCGCTCATCGTCGCCATAAAATCGGTCAATTTAGCTGCAGCGCTTGTTTCCATCCTTTCCCTTCAGACGGCGATGTTTGCGGCCTTTGGGTCTGATATGGAAACTGTGGTGCAGACTCGTATGAATCTCGCTACCGGCGCCGCTGTGTGCATGATGATTTTTTTATTTGGTTTCTTTATGGCCGTCCATTCCAAAAAGCAGATGAAAGCTTTAATAACAGGGAAAACCAACAGGGAGGCGTATCAATAATCAATATTCTGGTATTAGAGGATGATGTAAAATTAAATCAGATAGTATGTACTTACCTCAATGACAGCGGGTTTCATGCAAAGGGCTGCCTGAATGCCAATGCAGCATATGATGAAATGTATAACAATCTTTATGAGCTGATTATTTCCGACATCATGATGCCGGGGACAGACGGGTTTGAATTTGCTGAAAATGTGCGCCGGGTCAATAAGCATATTCCTATTTTATTTATGTCGGCAAGAGATGATCTTTCCTCTAAGCAAAAGGGATTTCGGCTGGGAATTGACGATTACATGGTGAAACCCATTGAGTTGGATGAGCTTCTGCTGCGGGTGAGGGCTTTGCTTCGCCGCGCCAATATTGAAATGGAGCGTAAATTGGTCATTGGGAATCTGGAGCTTGACGCTGATGCCATGAGCGCCGTTGCAGGCGGAGAAGATATCCCGATTACTACAAGGGAATTTAATATATTGTATAAGCTGCTGTCCTATCCTAACAAAACCTTTTCCCGCGCCCAGCTGATGGATGAATTCTGGGGAATTGAGTCGGAAACAAGCTTGAGGGCGGTGGATGTCTATGTGACAAAGCTGAGAGATAAGTTCTCCGGCTGCGATGGTTTCGAGATCAAAACGGTGCGCGGGCTTGGATACAAGGCGGTGCTTATATGAGTGAAAATACAAAGGAACGGCGGAAAAAAGGAAAGAAAACTCGTTTTCCCGTGTCACTTTTCTTTATTCATTTTGGATTTCTTCTGCTTATGTCAGGTCTTCACAGCGGATTAATTGTTCTGATGGGAACACTTAAATGGAATGATACAGTACAATCCATTGTACCTATCGTCTACTGGGCATCGGTCGCCTTTGGCCTTACAATGTATACACGGTACCGGATGAAGCAGACCTATGATGAACCGATGCAGATGCTGGCCGAGGCTACCGCCAGAGTGGCCGCCGGTGACTTTTCAATTTATTTGCCGGCTATACATACGGCAGACCGGTACGATTACCTTGACACCATGTTTTTAAACTTTAATAAAATGGTCGCAGAGCTTGGAAGCATTGAGACACTGAAAACCGATTTTTTTTCCAATGTTTCCCATGAAATCAAAACACCCATTGCGGTCATTCAAAATTCAGCCCAGCTCTTACAGAAGGGGAATTTGTCTGAGGAAGAGCAGCGACGCTGTATGGATACTATCGTTCACACCACCCATAAACTTTCTGATCTGATTACCAATCTGCTGAAGCTGAATAAACTGGAAAAACAGACAATTCAGGCGGTGCCGGAAGAATATGATCTTTGTGAGCAGCTTTGTGAATGCGCGCTGGGATTTGAAGCACAATGGGAAAAGAAAAACATAGAATTTATTGCGGAAATGGAAGATTCCGCCGTCATTCGCGCGGATGCCAGCCTTATGGAGCTTGTGTGGAATAATCTTATTTCCAATGCGCTGAAGTTCACAGAATCGGGCGGAACGGTAATTCTTCGCCAGACTTCAGAAAAAAATCAGGCAATTGTGGAAATTTCCGATACCGGCTGCGGTATGAACGATGAAACGCTCCGGCATATGTTTGATAAGTTTTATCAGGGGGATACCTCCCATTCCACGGAAGGAAATGGGCTGGGACTGGCCCTTGTCCTGAGAATTTTACAAATTAACGACTGTACTGTAGCGGCAGAGAGTAAATGGGGGAAGGGTACGAAATTTACAGTTACCATTCCATTAAGGGGAGAACTGGAAAATGAATGAAGCGAATAACAGAGACAGTGAGTTCCTTGGCTATGAGTATAAAGAGCTTTCCGTGGAGCAAAGCCGTGTTTCCATGTACCTGGACGGATATAAGAATTTTGGATGGATCGCGGATGATAATTTTGATTTGCCCAAAGCCGGAAGCATGGCCACGCTTCATCTGAAACGCAACCGGAAAATTATGAACAAAATGGAACTGACCAGGCTGCAGCGCAACTTTGAAGCATGTATGAATGAGATTGAGACTCTGGAACGCTCAAAAACAGCCAATGCCCGTATTGCATCGCTTACGGCAGGCGTCCTGGGAACGGCTTTTATGGCAGGCGCTACCTTTGCTGCCGTGGCAAGTCCGCCGATTATCTGGCTTTGCATCCTTTTAGCTGTTCCTGGGTTTTCAGGCTGGATCGCACCGTACTTCTTATATAAGAAACTGGTACAGAAGCGGACGGCGAAAGTGGTTCCTCTGATTGAGGCAATATATGATGAAATTTACGATCTGTGCCTAAAGGGCTCCGCACTTCTTTAATAGTAAAATTATTTTATTCCGCCGGTTTTCCGGCGGATTTTTTTTGACAGCCCACCATGAATGATTCTTGCCGTGTGATTAATAATTCGTAAACACAATTCAAGCAAAATACACATAAAACGTTTGTAATATAGAGTCATCAAAGAAAGCAAGACCAATTCTGAAGAAGGGAGGATGTCTGAATGACGAGTAAGATTATCATTGCTGCCGTTGTCATTGTCATCATTGCTGCAGTAGCTGTTATTATCAAAAAGAAGTAAGCCAAATAAAAAATAATAAAGGATAAAGACTATGAAAAAGAAAAATTTTGTATCTATGATTATGAGTACCATCGGCGGGATTTTGTTTGCCATCGGAATGTGTATGTGTCTGCTTCCCCAGTGGAATGCTTTCACACAGGGCGTTGTAATCGGTATTGTTGGTGCTGTTGTATTACTGGCCATGCTGATTGTCCGCCGCAGGATGGAAGGAAAGCCGGCCATTCGGCTGAACGGTAAGGCAATCGGTACGATGCTTCTCGGAATTGCCGGAGCCCTGGCATTCGGCACAGGCATGTGCATGGTTATGGTTTGGGAATTGCTGGTTCCCGGTATTTTCGCAGGCCTTGCCGGTATGGTATTGCTTCTGTGCCTCATCCCGATTTGTAAGGGGATTAAGTAAGCAGAACTGTTTTGACAGGATATATGCTGTATCAAAAAGTTATACAAACACCAGGAGGAAATTGTAATGGCTAAATCGAAATTAATAAAAGCAAACAAAAAAATTGCAGAAACCGTGGTAAACGGTTATAAGGGTATTGAGAATCGTGTTGTGGGCACTTATACGAAGATTGAGGATAAGTTCGTCGATCAATACCTGACTCATGAGGGTGAGTCCGTTGAGGATGCGAAGAAGAGGATAGCCAGGGAACAGGCAGCAGCCGATGAAAGGCACAAAGCAGAGGCGGAAGCCCGTGCTGCCGGGAAGAAGATGAGAGCCGAAGCAAAGATATAATTTTTACCGCAACAGGTTCTTTTGGGGCACAAAAAAGGCTGCCAGCTTGATACTGACAGCCTTTTTTGTGCCCTGACTGATGCCTGCAGGCACGTAATGCAGTAACTTTATTCAGGATGCTGCTCCTTCTGCAGGTTTTTCTGTGCGGTGGAGAGCATCAGCTTGATCCGGTTCAGCTGATTAACTTCACTGGCTCCGGGATCATAATCAATGGCGACAATATTGGATTTGGGATAACGCTTGCGCAGCTCCTTGATTACCCCCTTGCCGACCACGTGGTTGGGAAGGCATCCGAACGGCTGGGTACATACGATATTGCTGGTGCCTGTCTTAATAAGCTCCACCATTTCCCCGGTAAGGAACCAGCCTTCACCGGTCTGATTGCCGATGGAAACAATGGGAGCGGCATAGGAAGCAATGTCGTCAATCCTGGCCGGTGCATGGAAATGACTGGATTTTTCAAAGGCTTTGGCAGCCCCGGAACGCACCCACTGCATGGCTTTGATTCCGGCCTTGGCCGTAAATGCAGATTTTTTGCTGGTTCCCAAATGCTCCGCCTTATACAGCTGGTTATAGAAGCAGTAAAACATGAAATCAAGCAAATCAGGAACTACAGCCTCAGCCCCTTCCGATTCCAGAAGATCCACCAGATGATTATTGGCGGCAGGGGCAAACTTGACGAGAATTTCCCCTACGATGCCGACCTTGGGCTTTATCTCATCGGTAATGGGAATAGCGTCAAAGTCCTCTATGATCTCCCGGCATAAACGGAAGAATTTGGGGAATCCGGGATGCTTTGACTTCACGAAAGCTTTACAGGTTTCCACCCATTTACGATGACAGGCATTGACGCTTCCGGGTTCTTTTTCATAGGGACGCATGCGGTATACGCAGCGCATGAAAATGTCTCCGAATACTGCGCCGTAAACACCGCGCAGCAGTACATCCAGATTGAGCTTAAAGCCCGGATTGCTTTCAATTCCCGCCATATTGATGGAAATGACGGGAACCTGCTCCATTCCTGCCTTGGCAAGGGCACGGCGGATGAAACCTACATAGTTGGTGGCACGGCAGCCGCCTCCGGTCTGGGACATGATGACGGCGACCTTATTTAAATCGTACTTACCTGACAAAAGAGCTTCCATAATCTGTCCGATTACAAGCAGGGAAGGATAGCAGGCATCATTGTTGACATACTTAAGCCCCATGTCAATGGCATGCCGGTTATCATTGGGAAGGACCTCCACACGATAGCCGCAGGCGTTGAAAGCCGCCTCCAGAAGTTCAAAATGAATCGGAGACATCTGCGGGCACAAAAGAGTATAATCTTTGCGCATCTCTTCTGTAAAGATGACCCTGTGAAGGGCAGTGGAGGTGATGGTCCGTTTTTCCTTTTTCTTTTCCTTTGATTTAATCGCGGAAAGCAGGGAACGGATACGGATTCTGGCAGCCCCCAGGTTATTTACCTCGTCAATTTTCAGACAGGTGTAAATTTTGCCTGAACCGGTGAGTATATCGTTTACCTGATCCGTGGTAACCGCATCCAGCCCGCAGCCAAAGGAGTTCAGCTGAATCAGGTTCAGGTCGTCCCTTGTGCGGACAAAAGAAGCAGCAGAATACAATCTGGAATGATACATCCACTGATCCGATACAATCAAAGGCCGTTCCGGCTGTCCCAGATGGGATACGGAATCTTCGGTAAGGACAGCCAGGCCGTAGGAGGTGATCAGTTCAGGAATTCCATGATTGATTTCCGGATCCAGATGATAGGGCCTTCCTGCAAGGACAATACCCTGTGTACCCGTTTCTTCCATATAAGAAAGGACTTCCTCACCTTTTCTCTTAATATCTTCTCTGGAAGCGGTCATTTCCGCCCAGCCCTTTTCCGCCGCCCGGAGCACTTCTTCTTCAGGCAGCTCGGAAAATTCTTTGATCAATTCCTTTTCGGCAACTTCCAAATTAGTGAAAGCCATAAATGGATTGCGCAGGACTGCTTCGCCGCGGCCGATTTCATCCACATTATTCTTGATGTTTTCCGAATAGGAGGTGACGATAGGGCAGTTGTAATGATTGCTGGCATCCGGCGTCTCATTTCTTTCGTAAAAGAGAGCGGGATAGAAGATGAAGTCAACACCCTGCTTAATCAGCCAGGATACATGTCCATGGGCCAGCTTGGCCGGATAGCATTCGGATTCGCTGGGGATGGATTCGATTCCCAGCTCATAGATGCTGTGCGTGGAGCTGGGGGAGAGAACCACCTGATATTTCAGTTCTGTAAAAAAGGTATACCAGAACGGATAATTCTCATACATATTCAGCACGCGGGGAATCCCCACACGTCCTCTTTCCGCTTTATCTGCCGACAGCGGTTCATAGGAAAACAGCCTTTTCAGCTTATATTCAAACAGGTTGGGAACCTGGCTTGGATTCTTAGGCTTTCCCAGACCTCTTTCACAGCGGTTGCCGGAGATATACTGGCGTCCGCCGGAAAAACGGTTTATGGTAAGACGGCAGTGATTGGTACAGCCCTTACATTTTGCCATGCTCGTTTCAAACTCCAGGGAATTGATCTGGTCGATGTTCAGCATGGTGGTCTGATAACCGGCGCTGTAATTGTCACGGGCGATCAGGGCGGCTCCGAAAGCTCCCATGATACCGGCGATATCGGGACGGACAGCCTCGCAGTCCGCAATTTTTTCAAAGCTTCTCAGCACGGCATCATTATAAAAAGTGCCGCCCTGAACAACGATCCGGTTCCCCAGCTCAGAGGCATCAGATACCTTGATTACCTTAAATAATGCATTCTTTATGACCGAATAAGCAAGGCCTGCGGATATGTCGGAAACCTCCGCGCCTTCCTTCTGGGCCTGTTTAACCTTGGAATTCATAAATACGGTACAGCGGGTTCCCAGATCAATGGGATGTTTCGCAAAAAGCGCCGCCTTGGCAAAATCCTGCACACTGTAATTCAGTGACTTGGCAAAGGTTTCGATAAAGGATCCGCAGCCGGAGGAACAGGCTTCGTTCAGCTGTACGCTGTCTACCGTACCGTTTTTAATTTTAATACACTTCATATCCTGGCCGCCGATGTCCAGAATACAATCAACCTCCGGATCAAAGAAGGCGGCGGCATGGTAATGGGCCACGGTTTCCACCTCGCCGTCATCCAGCAGGAATGCGGCTTTCATCAGAGCCTCGCCATAACCGGTAGAGCAGGAACGGACGATCCTGGCGCCGCGGGGAAGTTGGGAATAAATATCCTGTATGGCCCCGATCGCAGTCTTTAACGGGCTGCCGTTATTATTGCTGTAGAAGGAATACAGCAGGGAGCCGTCTTCACCCACCAGGGCTACCTTTGTCGTGGTGCTTCCCGCATCGATCCCCAGATAGCAGTTACCGACATAGTCATCCAGAGATGCGGTTTTCACGCAATGGCTGTCATGCCTGGTGCGGAAGGATTCATATTCTTCATCGGAAGAAAAGAGCGGATCCATACGTTCCACTTCAAATTCCATCTTAATGCCGGAGGCCAGCTTCTGTACCATTTCCTCTAAAGTTACAAAAACCTCTTCCTTTGCATTTAAGGCGGAACCGATAGCGGCGAACAGATGGGAATTATCCGCTTCGATCGTATGCTCCTCGTCCAGCTTCAGCGTACGTACAAAAGCGGTCTTTAATTCGGAAAGGAAATGAAGCGGGCCGCCCAGAAAGGCGACATGTCCGCGGATTGGCTTACCGCAGGCAAGTCCGCTTATCGTCTGGTTGACCACAGCCTGAAAAATGGAAGCGGAGAGATCCTCTTTGGTGGCTCCTTCATTAATAAGGGGCTGAATGTCGGATTTGGCAAATACACCGCATCTGGCGGCTATGGTGTACAGGGATTTGTAGTTTTTGGCATACTCATTAAGCCCTGCCGCATCAGTCTGAAGCAGAGAGGCCATCTGATCAATAAAAGAACCGGTACCGCCTGCGCAGATACCGTTCATTCGCTGCTCCACATTCCCGTTTTCGAAGTAAATGATTTTGGCATCCTCGCCGCCCAGCTCGATGGCAACATCCGTCTGCGGGGCCAGATCCTGAAGGGCGGTGGATACAGCGATAACTTCCTGGACAAAAGGCACGCCAAGATGGTTGGCCAGCGTAAGCCCGCCGGATCCGGTAATCATGGGATGAAGGGTAATATTTCCTAATTGGGAAAGACTGTCTTTTAACAGCTCGGACAGGGTCTCCTGAATGTTGGCAAAATGTCTTTTATAATCGGAAAAAAGTATATGATGGGCCTCATTCAGGATAGCAATTTTGACTGTTGTGGAACCGATGTCAATTCCCAGAGTATAATTCATTGCATTATTCATATGGTAAAAACGCCCTTTCTACTTATTAAAATGTATCTTTGAACAACTTTTTACATTATACGACAGCAGTCGCGCAAAAGCAACCAAAGATGATGTTAAAAAAAATTTGGCAATTTCTAAACTTTTTATAACATTTATGAATTCCGGCATACTTCCGTTTACTTTTTCCAAGCTAAATGATAGAATATATTCGCTTAGGCTGCTTACCATTCTGAGGCAGGGAAAGCAATATTTAAGAGCACAGACTCATTAATGAAACCGCGTGAACCGCAGATAGGAGTATTAGTATGGGAAGCAGTTTTTCCACGAAATTCGAAAGAAAATTCGGTAAATATGCCATACCGAATATCTCATTGTATTTGATTATATGCTATGCGGTAGGATATTTGCTCTCGTTGATCTATCCTGCCTTTTTGGGATATCTGACCCTGGATCCCTTTGAAATTTTTCTTCATGGACAGGTTTGGAGGCTCTTTACATGGATTCTGATACCGCCAAGTTCCTCCAATTTGTTTTTTACATTGATAATGCTGGTGTTTTATTACTCCATCGGAACACAGCTGGAGCGGACATGGGGAACATACCGGTATAATCTTTACCTGTTTTTAGGTATGATTTTTACAATTGCCGGAAGTATCATTCTGTTCCTTTACTGCCTGCTTATAGGCGCGCAGCCGTTAGCGTTGGGAACGGAGACTATCTATTCCCTGAGCAACGGAATGCATGTATATTTTGGCTCCTTCAGTACCTACTACATCAATATGTCCATATTCCTGGCATATGCGGCAACCTTTCCGGAAATGCAGGTTCTGCTTATGTTTATCATCCCTATCAAGGTGAAATGGCTGGGGATCGTTTACGGAGCCATGCTGGTGTTTGAATGCCTCACCGGAGGAATGGTAACCTGGTTTGTTATCGGTTCTTCCTTACTCAATTTTGTTGTATTCTTCCTGACCAGCAGAAACCATATCCACATGTCGCCGAAGCAGATGAAACGGAGACACGATTTCAAAAAGCAGACCCATGCCCCCTCCGGGATCACCAAACATAAATGTGCGATCTGCGGCAGGACCGAAAAGGATGATCCCACGCTGGAATTCCGTTTCTGTTCCAAATGCTATGGAAATTATGAATACTGTCAGCATCATCTGTATACCCATGAGCATATCAAGCCGCCTCATGAAGCAGGCAGGTATTAAGACAGGGAAGGTATTTAATAGGAAAAGTTTAAAATAAATATACCCGGACAGGAAGGAAGAAGGAATGAATCAGGAGCAGCAATTTGCAAATACACTGGAGGAAATCAAGCGCCTGGCTAAAAACCAGGGAAACTGTGTAGGCAGGGAGCAGGTGAAGGAAGCCTTTCTCCCTCTTGGCTTTGATGAAAAACAGCTGGAAATGGTATTTGAATATCTGAAAGAGCAGAAGATCGGCATCGGGGAGCCTCTGCAGCCGGAGGATTATCTGTCTGCTGAGGAAATCAATTATCTGGATACCTATCTGGAAAGCCTGGAATTACTGGAAGAACTCTCGGCGGGAGAAAGAGAAGCGATAACGCTCTCCGCTATGGCGGGCGATTATGATGCCAAACAGAAATTAATTGAAATCTATCTGCCTCAGGTAGTGGATATATCCAAGCTGTATGCCGGACAGGGAGCCCTTCTGGAGGATTTAATCGGAGAAGGGAATGTAGCTCTTGCCATGGCGGTGGAAATGCTGGAAACGGCAGGAGATATTGCAGAAGCCCAGGGCATGCTGGGAAGCATGATTATGGAAGCGATGGAGAGTTATATAGCCCTCAATGTCCAGGAAAAGGAAACCGGCAATAAAATGGCCGAAAAAGTGAACCAGGTAGCCGAACAGGCAAAAGAACTGGCGGAAAGCCTGGGGCGCAAGGTGACAATGCAGGAGCTGGCGGATGAAACCGGTATGACATTGATGGAAATCATGGAAGCCGTACAGTTTTCCGGAGATAATATAGAAGATATCAATACCTCAAATGCGTAAGAACTGAACTCGGAACTTTAAGAAAAAAGGGAAAGAAAAGAACAGAGGGAAAATGGCGGATCAGGATTTTAAATATATTATTCAGGATTTGACAAATATTTATCTGGGGGCCAGAAGCACCTATGAGGAGCTCATGGAAGATGAGAATGTTCCTCATAAGCTGAAGGAAATTATTGTACGTGTCATGCTGACGGAGGTTGCGCCGGATACCACTCCGGAAAACCATGTCTTTTATATGGAGAAGGAAAGCGCTTCCTTTAAGGCCTATAAGAAGATGAAGGCACGTTTTAAAATGAGTGTGTGGGAAACGGCAGACGGTAAAAAACGGAAAAAGTCCGGGTATGTGAACCGGGAGTATTCTGTGGAGGAGATTGTCGGCAGTAGGGAACTGCATGAAAAGAAGGATACGATTATTGTGGAGGAGGTACATATCAGTAAGCTCGGTCTGGGCGCAGTTATTGTGTGAAGGTGCTGCGCTGCCCCCGCGCCAGGTACCCCCGCTTCCTTCCCTCGGCTTCCGATTTCCCAGCCAGGGGATTTTGTATTCCGGCTGCCTTTGGTTCTCTGCCCGTCTGCGTATCATCTGTGTCGACGGCTGCAGACAAAAAAAGGGGCTGTTTCTAATGTTTTAAACCCATGTTCCTCTGCCAACGCGGCTGAAACTCCTCCCTTTGGTCGTCAGACAGCGCCGCTAAGGGCGGGCAGCGGAGCATGGGTTTTAAACAGTAAGAAACAGCTCCCTTTTTTTGAGATGCAGCTGTCGGCACAGATGATACACAGACGGACAGGGAACCAAAGGCAGCCGGAATACAAAATCCCCTGGCTGGGAAATCGGAAGCGGGGGAAGGAAGCGAGGGGGACCTGGCGCAGGGGCAGCTAGGGTTATGATAGATAAATGTTAACCTAATAAAATATATGGTTGACAATTGAAAAGGTGCGTGATAGACTTCCAATGTAGAGAGGAGGTCTTTTTTGATTTCCTTTATGGCTTATAATTTTAAATTCAGATTAGGGAGGAAATCCCTGGAGAGGGAGAGGTTGTTATGGAGAAGAGAGTTTCTACGAGGTCTATTGTGATTACGGGAATGTTTGCTGCGGTGATAGCGGTGCTTGCTCAGGTTGCTTTGCCTATGCCTTCGGGGGTGCCGGTTACTTTGCAGACTTTTGCTATTGCTTTGACGGGTGTGGTTTTGGGAGCGAAGCTGGGGATGGCGGCTGCGGGAGTGTATATTTTGCTGGGGGCTGTGGGAGTTCCGGTTTTTTCGGGGTTCGCAGGCGGATTGGGGATTTTGTTTGGTAAATCGGGAGGATTTATTTGGGGGTTCCTGTTTTTGGCGCTTTTGTGCGGATTGGGGTGTCAGATAAAGAATAAGGTTGTTGGCTGGGGGCTTGGTATTGTTGGGTTGGCGGTTTGTCATCTGTTGGGGATATTTCAGTTTATGGTGCTGATGAAGATGGGGTTTGCAGAATCGGCTTTGCTTGTTTCGGTCCCTTTCTTGATTAAGGATGTGGTTTCGGTGGCTTTTGCTTTTGTGCTGGGGCTTCAGATAAGGAAGCAGCTGTTCCGTGCGGATATTCTTCAGGGAGCGGCGCCTAAGAAGGCGACGGTGGAGAAGCCGTAAGGATAAGTTTCCCCGAAGCAAGGTGGGATAAATATTAAGGGAGGGTTTTGCCATGTGGTTTTCAGAAAAATGAAACTACGGGGCAAAACCCTTACTTTTTGGCAAAAGTCATACGATTTGGCGAAACCTATACTCCGGGATAAAAGTAAAAAATTACTGAAACTTTTTTCTTATTATGCTATACTTATTGAAACAAACTGTGAAAGAAATCAAGCTATGATGTCAGATTTTAATATGTTTAAATTTAATGGCGTATAAATATTGGTTAACAAAAGATAGATGATTAGTGTAAATGAAAATAAAATTAGATGTCATATTGGATGCGATTGAGATGGCAGATGATAATTATACATATCTTTTGGATTTAGAAACAGGAGAAAGTGTGTTTCTTGCAGATGAACTGATTACTGGTCTGGATAATGAGGGACTGGAAGATGAAATTAATGAAAACCCGGAACGTTATTTAAGGCTGCCAACGAAATTTGAGATTCATGAATATCATATCATGGAAGAATTTATCTGGACTTTAAATGGTGAAAGGGCGGATAAACTGGAATGTGCTATACGGGGGAGGGGAGCATTTGAAGATTAGGTTTGCGGAAAAATCAGTCATTGAAATTATGGCAAAAAAGTGGAAAAAGCATCCTGACAGGCAGAATGCTTTTTAGAGATCATGTTTTGTTCTTCGTTTGGCAGCTTCCTGATATACCTGGTTGTCAGCCCTTACGGATACAACGATGATGTTCATGACGCCATCATGTTCTTCCACGGAGTAGACAACACGGATACCGATTCCACGGAATTTGATTTTGTAAAGTCCGGCTAGATTCGTTCCGTCTTTATTTCCCAGAGGTTTTCCATATCCGCCCTGATTGATGGAAACAGGATTTTGGCTGACTTTCTGAATTCCTTTAACAACCTGCGGCTGGACGGAATGATCGAGTCTTTTCATATCATTCAGAGCTTCGGGAATGAATTTAATTTGATAGTTCATTCGATTTCCACATCCTCCGCTTCTTCTATTTCAGCCTCTGAGATGCCAAGGTCGGTCATTGCTTCATGGAATGGAACGGTGTGCTCCAAACCGCCATTGGAAATACGTTCCTGTGCAAGCAGGAGAAGCTGGTAGTCTTCCTCAATATCGGAGAGGCGTTCGTACTCTTCCGGTGAGAGGATGACCGCAGAGGGTGCGTTGTTTTTTAAAACGACAAGTTGGCGTTCTGTCCGCAGGCGGTCAAAGATTTTGGAAGCCTGCCCTTTGTTGAACTGGGTAATAGAAACAAGGCTGTTTAATACATCGGCAGTGATAGCCATTTGTGATTCCTCCTTTCGCTGTGCTTACCTTTAGTATATGCTGAAAACTAATTTTTATCAATAGAAATATTGGAATATATAACGCGAAATTATAATGTAATCATTGAAAAAACGTGCCAGGGAGAGGCGATCCGAATCTCTGTCATCCCTCACCTTGGAAACCGCCGCTCCCTTAAACTCTTGGCGAATAATCTTTATAAAACATCGGAAAAGTGATATACTTATAAAATATTACCGGATTCTGCCAGGGAAGGTTATGTGCCGGGAGCCGGAATGGGTAAATAGAGACAGGAGATATGGTTACATGAAAATTGAAGAAATGACAAGCTACAGACTCGTTGAAAAAAAGAAAATAGAAGATTTGAACTCTATGAGTTATCTTCTGGAGCACAAAAAGAGCGGAGCCAGGATAGCGTTGCTTTCCAATGATGATGAAAATAAGGTTTTTTATATCGGTTTTCGTACGCCGCCGGAGGACAGTACGGGTGTTGCCCATATTCTGGAGCATTCCGTGCTGGAAGGGAGCCGGGATTTTCCGGTAAAGGATCCTTTTATTGAATTGGCAAAGGGGAGCCTGAATACTTTTCTGAATGCCATGACTTATCCGGATAAGACCGTATATCCTGTCGCCAGCTGTAATGATAAGGATTTCCAGAATCTGATGCATGTGTATCTGGATGCGGTGTTTTATCCTAATATTTATAAGGAACCTAAGATTTTTGAGCAGGAGGGCTGGCATTATGAGATGGAAAGCCCTGAAGATGAGCTGAGCATCAATGGTGTGGTATATAATGAAATGAAGGGTGCTTTTTCTTCACCGGATGATGTGCTGGAAAGGGAAATAACGAATATTCTTTTTCCTGATACGTCCTATTCCAATGAATCCGGCGGGGATCCGGAGGCTATTCCGGATCTGACCTATGAGCAGTTCCTGGATTTCCACAGAAAATATTATCATCCCTCCAACAGCTATATTTATCTGTACGGAAATATGGATATGGCGGAAAAGCTGGAATATCTGGATGAGGCGTATCTGTCTCATTTTGACAGAATTACAGTGGATTCGGAAATCGGAGTACAGGCTCCGTTTGAGGCCTGTGCGGAGGCCGGTAAGTTTTATCCCATCACGGAAAGCGAGCCGGAGGAGGACAATACCTATCTTACTTATAATATAGTGGTGGGAGACAGTCTGGATCGGGAAAGGTATATCGCTTTCCAGATTCTGGATTATGCTCTTTGCAGCGCGCCGGGAGCGCCTTTAAAGCAGGCTCTTCTGGATAAGGGGATCGGAAAGGATATTTACAGCTATTATGAAAGCGGCATCCGCCAGTCCTATTTTACCATAGTGGCGAAGAATGCCAATCTGGATCGGAAGGCTGAATTTGTAGAATGTATAGAAGAGAATTTGCGGAGCCTTTCTCAGAAGGGAATTGATAAAAAAGCGCTGCGCGCAGGATTGAATTTCTATGAATTCCGGTACAGGGAAGCGGATTTCGGTTCTTATCCGGCAGGGCTCATGTATGGGCTCCAGGTTCTGGACAGCTGGCTGTATGATGATGCAAAGCCTTTTATCCATATTGAAGCAGGGGAAACCTATAAAAAGCTTCGGGAAAAAGCGGAAACTTCCTATTTTGAAGATCTTATCCGGGAATGTATGCTTGAAAATACGCACAAAGGGATTCTTACCCTGGCACCCCGGAAAGGCCTTGCCGAGGAACGGGACAGGATATTAACAGAGAAGCTTGCAGCACTGAAAGAAAGCTTCGGCAGCGAACAGATACAGGAGGTTGTGGAGGAAACCCATGCCTTGCTGGAATATCAGGAAACGCCGGATTCCAAAGAAGACCTGGCAACGATACCTCTTCTGAAGAGAGAGGATATCCGTAAGGAGGCAGAGCCTCTTGTAAACGAAATCCGGAAAACCGGAGATACTACGGTTATGTATCATGATATTTTCACGAACCATATCAGTTATTTCCGTTTCCTGTTCGACGTGAAGCAGGTTCCGGAGGAGCTTTTCCCGTATATCGGTATTTTGAAATCGGTTCTTGGTTATGTGGATACGGAAAACTTCACCTACGGAGAATTGTTCCATGAAATAAACATGGAAACCGGAGGAATCACGTCGGTTACCAATTTCTTTACCAATGCCCGGAATCTGTCGGATTGTCTTGTTACCTTCGAAATGAAGGCAAAGACTCTGGAGGACAATCTTCCCAGGACAGTACAGCTGGTACGGGAAATTATGCTGAAATCCAAATTTGATGACGGCAAACGGCTTTATGAAATTCTGGCGGAGTTAAAGTCAAGACTGCAGTCCAATCTGATTTCCTCCGGCCATTCCGTGGCGGCAAGCCGTGCTATGTCTTATTTCTCAAGGCCTGCGGCTATCCAGGAGCAGGTAAACGGGATGCCTTTTTATCGTCTTGTGGCAGATCTGGAAAAGAATTTCGACAGCCGCAGGGAAGATTTGCAGCATAAGCTGGAAGCTTTGGTACGCTGTATTTTCCGTCCGGAGAATCTGATGCTGGATTATGTGGGCACAGAGGATCACTATGAGGAATTCATTGCGCTGGCCGGACAGGTGAAGGAAGCTCTTTATAAGGAACCGGTGGAGACCAAACCTTTCGTAATTGAACCGGTAAAGAGGAATGAAGGCTTTCTTTCCGCATCCCAGGTACAGTATGTATGCCGGGCCGGTAATTTTATAAACAAGGGACTGGCCTATACCGGCGCTCTGAAGGTATTAAAGGTTATGATGAGCTATGAATATCTGTGGCAGGAGATAAGAGTAAAGGGCGGAGCCTACGGCTGCATGTGTGCATTCGGGAAAAGCGGGGACAGCTATTTCGTTTCCTACAGAGATCCGAATCTGAAGAGTACGGTGGAGGCCTATGAGAAGGCGGCTGATTTTATAGAAGCCTTTGACGGAGATGAAAGAACCATGACCCAGTATATCATCGGTGCTGTCAGCGAACTGGATACGCCTTTGAATCCTGCGGCCAAAGGTCTTCGGGGCATGAGCTCTTATCTTACCAACCAGACCTATGAGGATTATCAGAGGGAAAGAGATGAGCTTCTGGGGGCAGATGTAAATACGATCCATTCCCTTGCTGCTGTTATCAGGGCATTCATGGAAGATGACTGCCTGTGTGTTGTGGGAAATGACAACAGGCTGAAGGAAGATAAAGAAATGTTTGACGTGCTGGAGAACCTGTATTAACAGGAAAAAGCTGCAGCCCAAACGCACAGACAGCCCGCCTCAGCGGGCAGGAGGTATTATGAAAAAACAGACAAAACTTGCCGGGTTATTTATCAGCTTCTGCCTGCTGGCTGTGATGCTGGCGGGCTGCGGAAGCAGCTCCAAGTCGGCTTCTTACGAGAACTCTTCTGTTGCGGAAGCACCCGCTGCCTATGATTCCGGTGGTGTATATTCCAACTATACTTATGATGAGGAAGCAGCCCCGGAAGAAGCCGCCGGTGAAGAAGGCGGTTCGGTTGAGGTTGATAATTCGGCCGCACATGGCAGAAAGCTCATCAAAAATGTAGACATGACTGTGGAAACGGAAGATTACAGCACTCTGGTAGCTGCCGTTCAGGATAAGGTAAAAGCTCTTAACGGATATATAGAACAGTTTAATTCCTATAATGAAAACAGCATCGGACGCCGCAGTGCCAATCTGACGCTGCGTATTCCTGCGGAGAATCTGGAGGCATTCGTATCCAGGGTGAATGAGATCTCCAATGTTGTCTCACGCCAGGAATCCATAGATGATGTTACTTTGCAGTATGTGGATCTGGAAAGCCATAAAAAGATGCTGGAGGAAGAACAGAAAAGGCTGCTTGAACTGATGGAAAAAGCGGAAACCATGGAGGATATCATCACCATAGAGAGTCGCCTTACGGAAGTGCGCTATCAGCTGGAAAGCATGGAAGCCCAGCTGCGTACCATGGATAATCAGGTAAATTACAGTACCGTATATCTGTACATAAATGAAGTAACCCGTTTGACTCCTCCGGAGGAAAAGGGAACCTGGGAACGTATACGCATCGGTTTTTCCGAGAATATGTATCATGTAGGACACGGCCTCAAAGAATTTTGTATCGGTTTCATAATTTCCTTGCCGGTTCTCTTTGTATTTGCTATTATCATTGTTGTTGCCGTAATAATTATAAAAATTATCCTTCGTTTCAACCGGAAACGGGAAGAGGAAAACCGGAAAAAATATGGTGTGCCCTATAAGCCGACAGGCAGGCCTCCTTACGGTCCCGGACCGGGATTTGTACCTCAGGGAGCGCCCCGGGGACCCATGCAGGGAGCCGGTCAGAATCCGGGTGCGGACAGAATGCCCGCCGGCAACGGAGTCTTAAACGCTGAACCTGCCGGAAAAACGAATGCGGCTGAACCTGCTGTTCCGGACGCAGGGAAAAAACAGGAAGAAAAAGAACCGGAAAATAAAGAACCCCAAAAAGCTGAGGAGAAACAATAAATGGATTTAGAGGAACTGCTCGCCGCCGGAAGGCCGCTGAATGAAAAGTATAAATCGGGATTTGCCACGCTGATTGGCAGGCCAAATGTGGGAAAATCCACTCTGATGAACAGGCTGGTTGGACAGAAAATATCCATCACCTCCAATAAGCCGCAGACAACACGTAACCGGATCCAGGCTGTATATACATCGGAGGAAGGCCAGATCGTATTTCTGGACACTCCGGGAATCAACCGGGCCAAGAACAAGCTGGGAAATTATATGCTGAAGGCTGCGGAGGGCACGCTACGGGATGTGGATGTTATTTTGTGGCTGGTGGAGCCGACGACCTATATAGGTGCCGGTGAACGGTATATTATTGAGCAGCTGAAAAAAACAAAAACGCCTGTAATTCTTGTTATCAATAAAACGGATACGGTCAAAAAAGACGATGTGTTCCCGGCTATTGATACCTACAGGAAGGAACTGGATTTTGCGGAGGTGGTACCGGTTTCGGCCCGCTGCGGGACCAATACGGATACTCTGATTTCCTGTATTTTAAAGTATCTTCCTTATGGACAGCCATTTTATGATGAGGATACCGTGACGGATCAGCCGGAGAGGCAGATCGTGGCGGAACTGATCCGGGAAAAAGCCTTAAGGAGCCTGGATGAAGAGATTCCCCACGGCATAGCAGTCGCTATTGAAAGCATGAAATACAGGAAAAATATTGCAGATATTGAAGCTACCATTATCTGTGAAAAAGATTCTCATAAAGGGATAATTATCGGCAAGGGCGGCCAGATGCTTAAGACAATCGGCAGCAAGGCCCGTCCTGAAATAGAAGATATGCTTCAGTGCAAGGTAAATCTGCAGCTTTGGGTAAAGGTAAAAAAAGACTGGCGTGACAGTGATTTCCTGTTGAAAAATTTTGGCTACAATCCTAAAGACCCGGAATAGAAAAAAATAAAAAAGCAAACCCTATTAGTGTACTTTTTTCTAGTACGAAATAGGGAGCCTGGAGCTCTCGGAAAACAGAAGAGGACTGGGTGAAGGATGAGCGATTTAAACAGCTGGAAACAATTTGCAGTTACAGGAAAAGTGGAAGATTATCTGAAATATGCAGTACATGATGCGCAAAAAGACGTAGGGGAAGGGCAGGAACCAGAAAAGAATGCAGGATTTGCTCACGGTGACAGGACTCATACTGAAAGCGGAACCTATCGGGGAATATGACAGAAGGGTAGTGATACTCACAAAAGAGAGAGGCAAGATAACTGCCTTTGCAAGAGGCGCGAGGAAGCAGAATAACCGTTTCCTTGCGCCTACGAACCCTTTTTCCTTCGGTGAATTTCGGCTGTATGCCGGCCGTTCCTCTTATACCCTGGCGGAGGCTTTCATTTCCAATTACTTTGAAGGCCTCCGCTCAGATTATGAGGGGGCTTATTACGGAATGTATTTTCTGGAGGTATGTGATTACTGTACCAGAGAGAATAATGATGAAAGAGAATTGCTGAAGCTTTTATACCAGTCGTTAAGGGCGTTGACGGCAAAAAGCCTGGATCACGAACTGGTACGCTACATATTTGAAATAAAAACAGTGGTAATAAACGGCGAATTTCCGGGGATACCTGCCGGAGAAAAGCTGCTGGACTCTACTGTCTATGCCATATCCTTTATTGCGGGCTCGCCTGTGGAAAAGCTTTATACCTTTACGGTGACGCCTCCTGTCCTTCGTGAACTGGGCCGCCTGGCAGGGCTGTATTGCAAAAATGCCCTGGACGGACATTTTAAAAGCCTGGAAATTATCAACAGCCTTTGCTAAGTTATGGTTGAAAATCCGGGAGAGGTCGGATATAATGTTAAAGATATGTCAAGGCACAGAGGTAAGGAAGATGAAAAAAATAAGTTTATTCCTTCTGGCCGTATGCGGAATTGCGCTGCTCATGGCAGGCTGCGGTTCCAAAGAGACGGAGGAAGATGTAAGTACATTGGAACTGAAGAAAAACGGGGAAATCGTCCATACGATCGTGGAGGATTTCGGAGAGAGCTATTACGATCTGGATGAATTAAAGTCCTCTACAGAAGAAATGATAGCGGATTATAACAGCAGCGCAGGCGCAGACAGGGTCAAATTGAATTCCGCCCAGACACAGGACGGTGTTGTACGGCTGGTGATGACCTTTAAGAGTTCGGAAGATTATTCCGGATTCTATCGGCAGGCTCTTTTTTCAGGAACTGTCAAAGAAGCCTTCGGCGCCGGATATGATTTGGATGTGACACTGAACAGCGTTAAAGAAGAAGGAACCACAATAAGCAAGCAGGATATTCTTGACATGGGAGATAAGCATGTGGCGATTGTCCGTGAGAACATCAACATCAGGCCCTACGGAGATATTCTTTATATGAGCTCCGATGTGACGCTGGGAGCGGATGGGAAAACAGCTGTAGTTACCAATGGGGAATCTCTTTCCTATATTATATTTAAATAGAAGAATTTGCGGAACAAACAGGAGGAAAGCAATATGGAAAAGACTATGGAAAAAATTGTGGCCCTGGCCAAAGCGAGAGGCTTTGTATACCCCGGGTCTGAAATTTACGGAGGTCTGGCCAATACCTGGGATTATGGCAATCTGGGTGTGGAACTTAAGAATAACGTAAAGAAAGCATGGTGGCAGAAATTCATCACCTCCAATCCCTATAACGTAGGTGTTGATTGTGCTATTCTGATGAATCCCCAGACATGGGTGGCCAGCGGCCATCTCGGAGGCTTTTCTGATCCTCTTATGGATTGTAAGGAATGTCATGAGCGTTTCCGCGCGGATAAAATCATCGAAGATTTTGCAGAAGAAAATAATATTGAGCTGAACGGCTCCGTTGACGGCTGGTCCCAGGAACAGATGATGAATTTTATTGAAGAACATAAGATTCCCTGTCCTACCTGCGGAAAACATAATTTTACTGAAATCCGTCAGTTTAACCTGATGTTCAAAACCTTCCAGGGTGTAACAGAGGATGCTAAAAATACGGTTTACCTGCGTCCGGAAACAGCCCAGGGTATTTTTGTTAACTTCAAGAATGTACAGCGTACTTCAAGAAAGAAAATTCCTTTCGGTATCGGACAGGTTGGCAAATCCTTCCGTAACGAAATCACTCCCGGTAACTTTACCTTCCGTACCCGTGAGTTCGAGCAGATGGAGCTGGAATTCTTCTGTGAGCCGGATACCGACCTGGAATGGTTTGCTTATTGGAAGCAGTTCTGCATCGACTGGCTGCAGACTCTGGGAATTAAAGCGGATGAAATGCGTGTCAGAGATCATGACAAGGAGGAATTATCCTTCTATTCCAAGGCTACCACGGATATTGAATTCCTTTTCCCCTTCGGATGGGGTGAATTGTGGGGCATAGCGGACAGAACCGATTATGATCTGTCCCAGCATGCCAATGTTTCCGGTCAGGATTTGAGCTATTTTGATGATCAGAAGAACACCAAATATATTCCTTATGTTATCGAGCCTTCTTTGGGAGCGGATCGTGTGGTTCTCGCTTTCCTTTGTGCCGCGTATGATGAAGAGGAGATAGGGGAAGGGGATGTACGTACCGTACTTCATTTCCATCCGGCCCTTGCGCCTGTTAAAATTGGTATCCTCCCTCTCTCCAAGAAGCTGAATGAGGGGGCTGAAAAGATATATGAACAGCTTTCCAAAAAATATAACTGTGAATTTGACGACAGAGGAAATATCGGAAAGCGTTACCGCCGTCAGGATGAAATCGGTACTCCTTTCTGTATTACCTATGATTTTGATTCCGAAGAGGATCATTGCGTGACCGTACGTTTCCGTGATTCCATGGAACAGGAAAGAGTGGCAATTGATCAGCTTGACTCCTATTTCGCGGATAAATTTGATTTCTGAATGTAATAAAGAACAGACCTATACAAAAGAAGCCTGCCGGCTGATTGGTGAATTCCTCTTTAGGGGATGCCATATTCCGGCAGGTTTTTTGTCCCATTTCCGGCTTCGGCCTATTCCGTTTTTCAGATAAATGCGGTTTTCAAACGGAACCTTCAGATATCCCTGCGGTAACAGAAAAGAAAACTACAACGAATCTGTGTACCGCGGACATCCTCCGGCACTGGTGACGAAACCGGTTACAGAAAAGTGCAGAAAAAACCACATAATATTTCGTTTAAAACAACAAAAAAATAAACGAATTTTTTATAAAAATGAATTATTTAGTGGGAAGTGACTGTGATTAAATGTTATTTATTGGAAAAACAACAAAAATTAACGTGCGTTCCAGAAAGAGTTGTGATATAATGGAAACACGAGAGTGAAGCGCTTCTCAAAACTGGATATTGACGCTTCGCAAACCTATACCAAATATTTGTTCAAAGGGGGAACTAATTAGATGGCAAAATGGGTTTATTCATTCAAAGAAGGCAATGCAGGCATGCGGGATCTTCTTGGCGGAAAAGGAGCCAATCTGGCAGAAATGACCAATCTGGGACTGCCTATTCCGCAGGGCTTCACGGTAACAACAGAAGCCTGTACCGATTATTACGACAACGGAAAGCAGATTTCTGAAGAGGTAAAGGCTCAGATCTTTACCGCACTTGCAGAGTTGGAAGAACTGCAGGGTAAGAAATTCGGTGATACCGAAAATCCGCTGCTCGTATCTGTACGTTCCGGTGCCAGGGCATCTATGCCGGGCATGATGGACACCATTCTTAACCTGGGCCTCACCGATATTTCTGTGGAAGGATTTGCGAAGAAAACCGGTAATCCCAGATTCGCGTATGATTCTTACCGGAGATTTATCCAGATGTTTTCGGATGTAGTCATGGAAGTTCCCAAGTCATTGTTTGAGAGAGTCCTGGATGAAATCAAAGAAGCGAAAGACGCTCATTTCGACACGGATTTGACCGCTGACGATATGAAGGAAGTCATTGCACGCTTCAAAGCGATTTACAGGGACAAGATGGGAGAGGATTTCCCTCAGGATCCCAAGGTACAGCTGATGGAGGCTGTAAAAGCTGTTTTCCGTTCATGGGATAATGAGCGCGCTATCGTGTACCGCCGCATGAATGACATCCCCGGAGACTGGGGAACCGCGGTCAACGTACAGTCCATGGTATTCGGCAATATGGGAAACACATCCGGAACGGGAGTTGCCTTTACAAGGAACCCTTCTACCGGAGCAAGAGGGATCTACGGTGAATATCTGATTAATGCACAGGGCGAAGATGTTGTTGCCGGAATCAGGACTCCCCAGCCGATCACCCGTCTGGAAGAGGATCTTCCTGAATGCTATAAACAGTTTATAGAAATCGCAAATAAACTGGAAGCTCACTACAGGGACATGCAGGATATGGAATTTACCATAGAAGAAGGCAAACTGTATTTCCTGCAGACAAGAAACGGAAAGAGAACTGCGCCTGCCGCTTTGCAGATTGCCTGTGACCTGGTAGACGAAGGTATGATAACCCCTGAAGAGGCTGTTCTCAGAATTGAAGCCAAATCTCTGGACCAGCTTCTGCATCCTACCTTTGAACCGGATGCACTCAAAGCAGGAGAAGTGATTGGACAAGCCCTTCCGGCTTCTCCCGGCGCTGCCGCAGGCAAAGTATATTTTACCGCTGAAGATGCCAAAGAAGCGCATGAAAAAGGTGAAAGAGTCATTCTGGTACGTCTGGAGACCTCTCCGGAGGATATTGAAGGAATGCATGCCGCAGAAGGTATCCTTACCGTACGCGGGGGAATGACTTCCCATGCGGCCGTAGTAGCCAGAGGTATGGGAACCGCATGTATTTCCGGCTGCGGTGATATTGTTGTGGATGAAGCAGCCAAGGTATTCAGCCTGGGCGGCAGGACCTATCACGAAGGGGATTACATTTCCCTTGACGGTTCCACCGGAAAGATATATGACGGGGATATTGCAACGGAAGATGCAACCATCAGCGGCAATTTCGGCCGTATTATGGATTGGGCAGATTCGTTCCGCGTGCTGAAGGTACGTACCAATGCGGATACGCCTGAGGACGCTTCCAATGCCCTTAAGCTGGGTGCGGAAGGAATCGGGCTCTGCCGTACGGAGCATATGTTCTTTGATCCCGATCGTATCCCGAAGATCCGCAAAATGATCCTTTCCACTACATGTGAAGCGAGAGAAAAGGCTCTGAATGAGCTGATTCCTTTCCAGAAGGGTGACTTCAAGGGCATCTATGAGGTGATGCAGGACAACCCGGTTACCATCCGTTTCCTGGATCCCCCGCTCCATGAGTTCGTTCCCACAGAGGAAAAAGATTTTGAAGATCTGGCAAGGGATATGAACCTTACAGTCGCGGAAGTAAAGGCTACATGTGACAGCCTGCATGAATTCAATCCCATGATGGGACACAGAGGCTGCCGTCTTTCTGTGACTTATCCGGAAATTGCCCGTATGCAGACAAGGGCGGTAATGGAAGCAGCTATTGAAGTGAATGAAGAGAACGGCTATCATATCGTTCCTGAAATCATGATTCCGCTGGTAGGAGACAAGAAAGAATTAAAATTTGTCAAGGAAGTCGTTGTGGAGACGGCTGAGAAAGTGAAGGCGGAAAAGAATTCCGATATCCAATACCATATCGGTACTATGATCGAAATTCCCCGTGCAGCGCTTCTGGCAAATGAAATCGCTGAGGAAGCAGAATTTTTCTCCTTCGGTACCAATGATTTGACCCAGATGACCTACGGCTTCTCCCGTGATGACGCAGGCAAGTTCCTGGTAGATTATTATAAGAGTAAAATATATGAAGCCGATCCTTTCGCCAAACTGGATCAGAATGGTGTGGGTCAGCTGATTAAAATGGCGGCCAATAAAGGACATAAGACCCGTCCTGATATCAAGCTTGGTATCTGCGGAGAGCATGGCGGTGATCCTTCCTCCATTGAATTCTGCCATTCCATCGGGCTGAATTATGTATCCTGTTCACCGTTCCGTGTGCCCATAGCACGGCTGGCGGCGGCGCAGGCGGCGCTGAAATTCCCGCAGCAGGATAAGGTGTGATTATCCCGGGGCACTGCCGTTTATTCTCTGAAGGGCAGTAACATTTAGCCCTGGCACATAGAAGAAAGACCTTGTATAATATCAATACAGGGTCTTTTTCTATATGCTGTTAGTAAGCTCAAAGGAGGCGGTTATATGATTATCAAACCAGAATTACTTCATAAAGGAGATGTCATCGGCATTGTATCACCAAGCCATGTTGCATCTGTTGAAGAATACGAAGAAATTATGTCCAGAATCGAAAACATGGGGTTTCATGCAAAAGCAGGAAAAAACCTCTACAAAGATACCTATGGCTACATAGCGGCGGAAAACGAACGTGCGGATGATTTTAATGAAATGGTAAATGATCCTGCCGTTAAGATGGTTTTCTTTGGAGGAGGGGAAGGGAGCATTGATTTGCTTCCTCTGATTGATTATGCCGCCGTCAGAAAGCAGCCCAAAATATATGTAAGCTACAGCGACGGGACCTCCATATTGAATGCCATTTACAACAGGACCGGGCTGACAACATATTACGGTCAGACACCGGGGCTGCTTAAGGATTTGCGCCATTATGATTACATGCAGTTCGCTGCTCACTTCCTGGATGGAAATGTTACCTCATTCACACGCAACAGCAAGTGGCATATATTAAATCCGGGCGTTTGCAGAGGAAGGCTTGTAGGAGGATATTTATTAAACTATGCGCTTTTGCTGAACAGTCCTTTTTTCAATTACGGCAATGCTGAAAAATATATCTTGTTTTTAGAAGATTATGAGCAGTTCAATGATATTGGAACGGTGAGCATGCTGATCTCACATATAGAACAGAGTGATTTTGCTGATCATATCTCGGGACTGCTGTTCGGACATTATTCTGAGTCAATACATCCTGAATTGATGGAGCGCCTGAAACGCTTTGGGGCAAAACATGATGTGCCGGTGGTCTATTGCGATGATTTCGGTCATGGTAATAACCATGCAATACTGCCGATTGGCTGCGACGCAGCATTAGATACCGGGAAATGTGAATTGTTATTTATTGGATAACCAGAAAAATCCCTATGCCGGTTAATTCCCGGTATAAGGATTTTTTGTTTTTCTTTTTTTGTTATGCCGTCATGATTGCTTCTGCCTGTGGGTATTCCTTATTTAGCACCTGACTTAATGTCCGGAGTACACTGTACAAACCGGAATGGCTAGGTTATAATTAAAGAGGTTGTTTTATGCTCGCATATAGGAATACATACATTATAAGACGATAATACATCTGCCTTGAGGGACGCAATGATAACGGAAAAAAGACTGAAAAAACAGATCACAATTGCGGCAGTTACGGCGGCCGGCATATTTGCAGCCTTGGCAGTCACTGCAATTATGGCCTTTATTACCCTGAACAGGGCGCAGGAAAATGAGGCTGAGATCTATTTGAACGAAGTGACGGAACAATATAAAAGTACCATTGTGACGCAGATGGAAGGCTATCTTCATGTGCTGGAGGCCCTGTCGACCATTCTGGGAGAAAAGGAAATGGAAGAGGATGAGATTCTGGATATCCTTGAAATTGAAAATTACCAGAATGATTTTATTCGTATGGGGTTTGTGGGAACTGACGGCATCGGTGAATTGGTGGATATGGACGGTGTGCGCTATGAAAACGTCCTTCTGGGAGAGGAAGAGTTTATACAGGATGCCATGAAAGGCAATTCGGTGGTTTCCAATACCATGCGGGATCGGTTTGACGATGGTTATATTAACTGCTATGGGGTACCTGTTTACAGAAAGGGGGAACTTCTGGGAGTGCTTACCGCTGCCAGTGAATATGAAAGCTTCGGGAAGATCATCAGCCGTCCCATATTCAATGGAAGCGCATATCTGCATATCATTGACAGCAACGGAGATTTCGTAATCCGTTCCGGCCATAAGCTGATTGAAAACGAAGATTGCCAGAATATTTTTGATATAGATCTTCTGGGAGCGGGGATTGAGGAAAATCTGCTGTCCCGGCTGAAAACAGGAGAGACCTTCTTTTCCGGTTTCACACGTAATAATACCAAATTCTGGGTGTTTTTTGCTCCTATAGAGAGAAACGGCTGGTATTTGGTGTGTATGATTCCGCAGAAGGCGCTGAATGCGAATTTTAACAGAATGACCCGTGTGGCAATCGCCGTTTTTTCCATTATCATTTTACTGCTTGTCATTCTGTTTGCCTATATTTATATGCTTATCCGCAATAACCGGAATGAAATGCGCAGGCTCGCCTATTATGACCCGCTTACCGGTCTCTATAATAAAGCCCGGTTTGTAGAAGAAGCCATGTCCCTTTTGAAACTGAAGAGTGACTATGCGCTGGTGCTTCTGGATGTTGTCAACTTTAAATTTGTGAATGAGCTTTTCGGATATGAAAAAGGGGACGTCCTGCTGAGACATGTCGCGCAGGTATGCATGGATGCTATAGACAGTACCGAGCTATGCTGCAGAGACAATTCCGATAAATTTGCCCTGCTTATGTCATATGGTGAAAAGCAGGCTTTGACGGACAGGTTAACCAAGGTTATGGAAAGCATTTCGCGCTGCCAGCTGGATCCCGTTCAGGAGTACCGCATCCTGTGCAACTGCGGCGTGAAAACAGTTGAAAATTATAACGGCAGGGTTGATTTTGATGTCTTTTGGGACAGGGCGGATCTGGCCTTGAAAAATGCCAAGGGGAATCAGAATGACGCTATTATTTTTTATGGTGAGGAACTGCATGAAAGGGAAGTAAAGCGCAATGAGATAGAACGTATTATGCATACAGCGCTGAGCAACAGGGAATACCGCATGTATCTGCAGCCCAAGGTCGATCTGGTAAGCGGGAGGGTCTGCGGTGCAGAGGCTCTTGTACGGTGGGTGCGTCCCCGGGGCGGGATGATTTACCCGGATGAATTTATCCCGGTATTTGAGCAGAACGGGTTCATTACGAACCTTGATATGTATATGCTGGAAGAAGCATGTGTTTATCTGAACGGCCTTCTTAAAATGGGAATATCCGGAATCTGTATTTCGGTTAATCAGTCGAGAATCCTTTTTTACAAGCAGGATTATTTGAAGCAGATTGAAAAAATAATAAGAAAACACCATATTGATCCCTCTCTTATTATATTGGAGGTTACGGAGGGGATTACGATGGAAAATCTGGAGGAAATGAAACGACTTGTCAGGGAACTGCATAAAATGGGTTTTGCCGTGTCCATGGATGATTTCGGAAGCGGGTATTCCTCCCTCAATATCCTGAAGGAACTGGATATCGATGAACTCAAGCTGGATAAAGCTTTTCTTGCCGATACAGGAGAGCAGGAAAAGAGGGACATTATCATGAAAAATATCATTAACCTGGCCGGGGAGCTTCATATAAAAACGGTGACTGAGGGCGTGGAATGTGCATCTCAGGCAGATTTTATCCGTTCCATTCATTGTGATATCGGTCAGGGCTATTATTATGCAAAACCTATGCCGGAGGATGAATTTACCAGATTCATAACAGGAAAGGCCTGAAGCGAATGAAAATATTATTGATTATTGATCAGTATGACAGAGGGAATAACGGGACTACCATGACTGCCCAGAGACTGGCGCATACGCTGTCGGCTCATGGGCATGAGGTGCGAGTGGTGAGTACGGGGAATTCGGGAAATGGAAAATACCTTGTAAAAGAATATTTTCTGCCGCCCATTGTCCGTCATATTGTGACAAAACAGGGGATGGTATTTGCCAGGCCGGATGAAGAAGTGTTGAGGGAGGCCATCAGCTGGGCCGATCTGGTTCATTTTCTGCTGCCTTTCCGGCTGAGTATGAAGGGGCTGGAAATTGCGCGGGAACTGGATGTCCCCCATACGGCGGCTTTTCATGTACAGCCGGAAAACATCACCTATACCCTGCATCTGGGAAAACAGCAGGCTGTAAACGCCTGGCTTTACCGTTTCTTCTGGGATCGGTTTTATAAATATTTCCGTCATATTCATTGTCCCAGCAGCTTTATCGCCGGGGAGCTGAAGGCGAATCATTATACCTCAAAGCTTCATGTCATATCCAATGGCGTGGATCCGGATTTTATATATCAGAAAAGGCCGAAGCCGGAAAAGCTGAAGGACAAATATGTAGTGCTTATGATCGGAAGGCTTTCCAATGAGAAGAGGCAGGATATTCTCATAGATGCGATAGCCAAATCCAGATATGAATCCCGTATCCAGCTTGTGCTCGCAGGCCAGGGACTGAAATACGGAAGCTACCGGTATCGTTCCAGAAAGCTTACAAACAAGCCGATCATGCGTTTCTTCTCCCATGAAAAGCTTCTTCAGCTTCTTTCTGAGACCGATTTGTATGTTCATGCGGCAGATGCGGAGATAGAGGCCATATCCTGTATTGAAGCTTTTTCCAGCGGCATTGTACCGGTGATCGCAGACAGCCCCAAATCGGCTACTCCGCAGTTTGCCCTGGATGAGAGAAGTCTGTTTAAGGCAGGGGACAGCGATGATCTGGCTGCGAAAATCGATTACTGGCTTGAGGAGACAGAGGAACGCAGGCGGATGGAAAAGCTGTACAGTGAACATGGCAAAGAATTTGCCCTGGATGACTGTGTACGCCGTATGGAACAGATGTTTGAGGAGGAGCTTCAGGATTCCTGGAAGGAAAAACTCCGCATGGAGAACCGAAGGAAATTTGCGGAGGGAAAAACAGAGACGGCGGGTGTTGTCTATGAGGAAAAACACATTGTAAAAATGTGGACGCCTATTCCTTTTCATGTGAAGGATTCCTATCACTTTTTCCCCACAAACCCCTTCTTCATATTAGGAGGAGGCCTTGTCCGGCTTTTGATTTATCTGCTGGTATTTCTGTTTATCAAGCCGATATGGGGGCTGAAAATAGAAGGCGGAAGTAATCTGAAAGGAATAAAGGGCGGGGCGGTCACTGTATGCAACCATGTGCACCTGCTGGACTGTGTGATGGTGTCCTATGTGCTGCGGCATAAAAATGTCTGCTTCCCTACCTTGGAATCCAATTTCCGCATCCCGCTTATCCGGCATATCATACGCCTGCTGGGAGGGATTCCCATCCCCGAGAACAGGCAGGTATTCAGGCGGTTTATGGAAGAAACCGGAAACTGGGTGGCCGGAGGCAATTGGATCCATTATTATCCGGAGGTTGTCCTGCATCCTTATTATCAGGGAATACGGGGATTTAAGCGGGGAGCGTTTCTGACAGCCTGCGAAGCGGGAGTCCCGGTTATCCCCATGGTGATTTCTTACAGGCATCCGGGAGGAATAGCGGGCCTGCTCCGGAGAAAGCCGTGCCTTACCCTGAAAATACTGCCGCCTGTAGCCCCTCCCTCCGGCGGGAACAAAAGAGCGCAGACCATGCAGCTGATGGATACCGTGTACAATGTGATGAATAAAGCTTACTGGGAGTAAGCGTAAGAAAAGAAGAGGAGTTTTATGATAAAGAACGAAAGAAAAGTCATTGATTTGGCTGGGATGCTTAAGATTGTGGACAGCTGTGATATATGCAGGCTGGGCCTTGCGGAAGGTAATCGGATAGCCATCGTTCCCATGACCTTTGGCTATACCTTCCTGGACGGGAAATTCACTTTTTATTTTAAGGGTGATTTGGAAGAGGAGAGGCTGGCATTGATCCGGAATGCAGAAGAAATTGACTTTCAGATGGATTCCGATCACTGTATGCTGCCCATGGGAAACGGAGAATATACCATGTTCTATAATCATGGGGAAGGCTATGGAAAACCGGTTTTCCTGGAAGATGAGGAAGAAAAGAAGAAGGCGATGAAGCACCTTCTTGCTCATTATCTTCCCGGCGAGGATGAGGCATTCGATGATATTTCATGGAAGGAAACCTGTGTGTTCAAACTGGAAGTAATAAAGCTGCACTGTAAAGTCAGCAAATAGCAGGATAATTATTCTGCAGGCTCGGTATCTGAAGGCTCAGCGGTATTTTCCGGTTCTCCGGCATTGTCAAAATTATCGGAATTCCCTTCTGAGTCTTCCTTAAAACCGGGGGCATCATTTTCCGTAATGATGGTAATGGAATCGTCGGTAGGCATTTCTCCCTGGAGAATCAGGGAAATATAATTAAGCCTTTTTACCGCACGGTTGTAATACTCCAAAGCGGCGGAAGCCACATTTTCATTATATTCTTCATCGGCATAGGCTTCTCTGTACAGACGGGCTGCCTCTGTCATGTTTTCTCCGGCCTCATCGGCCAGGTCTTCCACTGCGGAAAACTGTCTGGGCACTTCGATATCCGCAAGCACCGTGAATTGGGCCGCAAGATCATCCATGGCGGCAAGCATATCCTCAACGCCGGTTTCCGATTCGGGATCCACACTGTTGAGATTGTCGAAGGAAATGTTAACCTGGGCGGTAAAATCATCCATCTCACTGTAAAATTTATCTAATTCTGCATTTTTGCCGCAGCCTGCCAAAAGAGCAGAAACGAGCAGAACGGCGGTAAGCAGACATGTCTTTTTTCCTTTTTTCATCCTTGGTATACCTTTCTGGCCACCGGTCAAAAGAGGTGCCGGTGAATTTCATAATCAGGGAGCAAAAGTCTCTATTCAACTTACCATATTATCCGCATGAAATCAAGTGAGGAAAGATTTCTGTAGCGGGTGCTTTCTTTTTGCTTTGTTTCATGTTAGAATGTAACATATTTACAAACGGAGAACAAGCTATGACGAAACAGGAATTCAGGGAATTTATTAAGGACAGAATGGTCTTTCTGGATGGAGCCACAGGTTCCAATCTGATGCTCAGAGGGATGCCGGGAGGCGTTTGCCCGGAAAAATGGATAATGGAAAACACACAGGTGCTGATCGGTCTTCAGAAGGAATATGTTGCCGCCGGCGCTAATATTTTATATGCACCTACTTTTACGGCAAACCGGTGCAAATTAAAGGAATACGGCCTGGAAGGACAGCTTCGGCAGATAAATGCCGTGATGGTGGCTGCGTCCAGAGAGGCGGCAGGCGGAAAAGCCCTGGTGGCAGGTGATCTGACTATGACAGGGGAACAGCTGGCGCCCATCGGCAGTATGGACTTTGAAGAATTGATTGATATATATAAAGAACAGATTGCATGCATTAAAGAGGCGGGAGCGGATCTTTTGGTGGTGGAAACCATGATGAGCCTGCAGGAATCCAGAGCCGCTCTGCTGGCGGCAAAGGAAATCTGCCCTGGTTTGCCGGTAATGGTTACCATGACCTTTGAAGGGGACGGGAGGAGCCTGTACGGAACGGACGCGGCGACGGCGGCCGTGGTTCTGGAAAGCCTGGGTGCCGCGGCGATAGGAGCCAACTGCTCCACAGGGCCGGAGCAAATGGCTGGAATTATACGGCAGATGGCGTCGGTAACACGGATCCCTGTGATTGCGAAGCCTAATGCGGGGCTGCCGTCCCTGAACGAAGAGGGAAAAACGGTATATGAGATGCGGCCCCGGGAATTTGCGGAAGAGATGCAGGCGGTTTATGAGGCCGGGGCTTCGATTATAGGAGGCTGCTGCGGAACCACGCCGGAGCATATTGCAGACCTGCATGAAAGCTTCGCTGGGAAAATGCCTGCACAGGTGAACAGAAGGCCTTCCGGGATCCGGTATCTGACCTCCGAAAGAAAAACGATTGCTTTCGGTCTGGACGATCCGTTTCTTATCATCGGAGAAAGGATTAATCCGACGGGAAAGAAAAAGCTGCAGGCGCAGCTGCGGGAAGGCAGCTTTGAGATGGTTACCCGTTTCGCGGAGGAACAGGAGGCAGGCGGAGCGTCTGTTCTGGATGTGAACATGGGAATGAGCGGCATTGATGAGAAAGAAATGATGCTGCGCGCCCTGGAAGAAGTGGGAGGCGTAAGCCAGCTGCCGCTGTCTCTGGATTCCAGTCATGTGGAGGTCCTGGAAGCAGCCCTTCGCCGTTATCCCGGAAGAGCGCTCATCAATTCTATTTCCCTGGAAAAGGAAAAATTCGAGAAGCTGATACCTATGGCTCAAAAATATGGGGCCATGTTTATTCTACTGCCTCTTTCCGATGCGGGACTTCCCGAGAGCCTGCAGGAAAAGAAAGAGATAATAGAAACCATACTGGAACGGGCCTTTGCATGCGGCCTGGCTAAAGAAGATATCATTGTGGACGGTCTGGTCACTACTGTGGGAGCCAATCCCAAAGCGGCTCTGGAAACGCTGGAAACCATCCGTTACTGTAAAGAAAAACAGCTGGCCACTGTCTGCGGGCTGTCCAACATCTCCTTTGGGCTTCCGGAACGCAGCTATGTGAACAGTGTTTTCCTTACCATGGCAATTCAGGCAGGGCTGACGATGGCAATTGCCAATCCCTCCCAAGAGCTGCTTGTGGCCAGTGCATTTGCTTCGGATATGCTGCTGTGTAAAGAGGAAAGCGCTCTGCGGTACATTGAATATGCGGGAACCTGTACCGGTATCAAACCTGTTTCCTCAGCGGCCCCAACCGCTGAAAACTCAGGTCAGAAGGAGAATAATCCGGGACGGCAGTCTTCCGGAAACGGGGGCTCCGGGACGGCGGCTTCCGGAGAGAAATCTTCCGGTGAAAAATTTCCCTTTTCGGCGGTCTATGAAGCCGTTCTGAAAGGAAACCGAAGCGGGATCGAACAGATCACCCGAAGGGCGCTGGAAGAGGGCGCTTCGGCCAGAGAACTTCTGGATACCTGTCTGCTGCCTGCCATCAATCAGGTCGGTGAGCTTTTTGATAAAGGAAAGTACTTCCTTCCCCAGCTGATTTCCAGCGCGGAAGCCATGAAATTATCTATCGGGGTTTTGGAGCCCCTTCTTTCCTCCGATGGAAAGCAGGAGAAGATGCCGGTGGTGGTGATCGCCACTGTGGAAGGTGACATCCATGACATCGGTAAAAACCTGGTGGCCCTCATGCTGCGCAATTACGGGTTTGAGGTAATCGATCTGGGAAAAGATGTGCCGAAGGAAAAGATAATACAGGCGGCTAAGGAGCACGGGGCGGGTATCATAGGGCTTTCTGCCCTGATGACTACTACCATGCAGGAAATGCGCCATGTGGTGGAGTTGGCGCATGAAGAGGGGCTGGATTCCAAAATCATTATCGGCGGCGCGGTGGTCACCCAGGACTATGCGGATGAAATCCATGCGGATGGTTATGCCAAAGATGCGGCAGATACGGTGAGGCTGGCGAAACGGCTGCTTGGCCTTAATGAGGAAACGCAGGGGGACAGCCATGGAAATGAATGACAGAACGGAACAGGCGGAAGAGCTGTGGGATGATTTGCCCACGGACAGTCAGCATGAAACCTTATGGGAAGCGGAAGGAACGGAGCTGGCGGTGAGACAGCTCATGGATCAGCTGAAGGCTTCCGAGGAAAAACAGCAGGGCCTTATGAAGAAACAGCTCCTGTTTACCCGGATTTTTGCTGTTTCCAATTGTGTTCTGGTGCTTCTTGTCCTGATCTTCGTGGCGGGAGTGCTGCCCAGGCTGACGACAGCCCTGGATAAGGCAACGGAATCACTTGTTAAGGTGGACGGAGCGCTTGATGATTTCGGGAAGGTATTCGATAATGTAAATTCTCTGGTGGATTCCAGCAGTAAGGCCGTGGAGCAGACAATGGATAAGGTGGATCAGATGGATATTGAGAGTCTGAATAACGCAATTTCCGATTTAAACGATGTGGTGGCCCCCATGGCAGAATTTTTCGGCAGATTCAGATAAGCGGGCAGTCTTTTGAGGCCTGCGGAAATTAAGGATAAACAGATAAACGGAGGGATTGGAAGATGAATGGTGCGGATGCGATTGTAAAGTGTCTGGAATTGGAAGGAATAACGGAAGTTTTCGGTTATCCCGGCGTTGCTATCTGCCCTTTTTACAACAGTATTCTTGATTCTGATATCAGTACTGTTTTAATCAGGACAGAGCAGAATGCGGCCCATGCCGCGAGCGGACTTGCCAGGGTGACAGGAAAGGTTGGTGTGTGTGCCGTAACGTCAGGCCCCGGCGCCACAAACCTCATTACCGGTATTGCCACAGCTTTTGCCGACAGCATTCCCCTTGTCTGCATAACCGGCCAGGTAAACAGCGAACTTCTCGGAAGCGATGTGTTTCAGGAAGCTGATATCACCGGAGCGGCAGAGTCCTTTGTGAAATACAGCTACCTCATAAGAGACGTGAATGATATCCCCCGGGTATTCAAAGAAGCTTTTTATGTGGCAAATACGGGAAGAAAGGGCCCTGTTCTCATTGATATCCCCATTGATGTACAGAACGCTGTGATAAACAAATTCCGTTATCCGGAAGAAGTGAATATGAGAACCTATAAGCCCACTGTAAAAGGGCATATTGTCCAGATAAAGAAAGTAATGCGGGAGCTGGAAAAAGCAAAAAGGCCTTTGATTTATGCAGGCGGCGGCGTTACTCTGAGCGGGGCCTGTGAAGAGCTTCGGAAATTTTCGGAGAAATTCCGAATCCCTGTGGTTTCCACCATGATGGGGATCGGAGTTATGCCTACAGAGCATCCCATGTATTTCGGTATGGTGGGAAATAACGGAAAACCCTATGCCAACCGCGCCATGAATGAATCGGATCTTCTGATTATGGTAGGTGCCCGCGTGGCGGACCGTTCCGTAAATCAGCCGGATTTGATCACCCATGATAAAGTGCTGGTGCACATTGATGTGGATCCCGCTGAAATAGGTAAGAATGCCGGTCCCACCATTCCGTTGGTGGGAGATGCCAGACATATTTTTGAAGACTTCGAAAAACAGGAATTTGAATGTGAACATGAAGAATGGCTGGAAGCGCTGGATGGCTACCGCAGGAATATGAAGCTTGTCCGCCGTCCGAATCCGGAATATGTGGATCCGGAAGAGCTGATTCATCAGATATCCTATAAAATGAAGCCGGACGGCGTCTATGTGGCAGACGTGGGACAGAATCAGATATGGTCCTGTGCTTTCCATGTGGTGAGGGAAGGGCGTTTCCTCACTTCCGGCGGCATGGGAACCATGGGCTATTCCATCCCGGCTGCGATGGGCGCCAAGCTGGGCGATATGTCCAAGCAGGTAATTGCGGTATGCGGAGACGGTTCCTTCCAGATGTCCATGATGGAGCTGGCTACCATCCAGCAGTATCATATTCCGGTAAAGATCGTGGTATTCCGGAACAATTATCTGGGAATGGTCCGGGAATACCAGCACTATTCCTATAAAGACAGCTACTCGGTAGTTGATATTTCAGGCGTTCCCCATCTGGATAAACTGGCGCAGGCTTATGATATCCCTTATATCCGTGTGGCCCGGAATGAAGATATTGACGGGGCTTTGGACGATTTCCTGAAGGATGACTGTTCTTATCTGATGGAATGTATGATAGATCCCATGGATTTGGTGAAATAAATTTTGATCCGGTCTAATACCGTCCGGGAACGGAAAGAAAAGAGGTTTGGCAATGAAAAAAATATATTCTGTTCTTGTTGAAAACAGATCCGGCGTTCTGTGCAAGGTAGCCGGCCTGTTTTCCAGAAGATGCTTTAATATCAATTCCCTGGCTGTGGGTGAAACGGATGATCCGGCCGTATCCTGTATGACCATTGTCAGCAGCGGCGACCAGCGTACCATTGAACAGATCGAAAAGCAGCTTAATAAAAAGCTGGATGTTATCAAGGTGAAGACCTTTGACGAGAACTCCAGTGTAAGCCGGGAGCTGATGCTGGTGAAAATTAAATATAACAGGAATAACCGCAAGGATATTATGGAAAACTGTGCGATTATGCATGCTTCCATAGTGGATATGTCAAAGCACATGATGCTGATCCAGATTTGCGATACTCCGGAAAGGGTACAGCTTTTCCTTACGATGCTGCAGTCTATCAGCATTGTGGAGGTGGCGAGAACCGGGACTCTGGCTCTCCCCAAATGTATGGAAAGCGATATCTGAAAAGCGGCCCGCCTTGTATAACGTACATTACAGACTTCAGTACTGACTATAACCTGGAGTTATAAAAAGTATGACTGACTATCATACGTTGACAAGGTGTATAAATGTTGCTAGAATAATTGGAAAGACAGCACCGGCGGGACTTTAACGTCCCTTGTGCAGGAGGGGCGTGATACATATGCGAAAAAAAGTTTTTCAGCTTCTTGTGGATAATACCTCAGGGGTTTTGAGCCGTATATCCGGACTGTTTTCAAGGCGCGGCTATAATATTGAAACCATTACGGCGGGCGTGACTGCGGATCCCAGGATTACCAGGATTACCATTGTAGCCAATGGGGATGATGAGATTCTGGAACAAATCGAGAAGCAGGTATCCAAGCTTGTGGATGTGCGGGATATCAGGGAGCTTAAGCCTGAAGAAAGCGTTTACCGCGAACTGGCGCTGATTAAAGTCAGTGTTTCCGCGGAAAAAAGGCAGGATGTAATAGCAATCACCAATATTTTCCGGGCCAATATTATTGATGTGGGACAGGAAAGCCTGATTGTGGAAATTACAGGCAACCAGAGCAAGGTGGATGCGTGCATCAATCTTCTGAGCAATTATGAGATTCTTGAACTGGCAAGAACGGGCATTGCAGGCCTGGGACGCGGAACAGGAAATGTTGTATATCTGGATCCGCTGGATTGATTTATTGTTGTGGACTCTGAGGTTCAGCCATCCGCTGCGGCCTTTCAGTTATATAGTCATTCAAACTAAATGGAGGAAAGAAAAATGGCAAAGATTTATTATCAGGAGGATTGTGACCTGTCATTATTACAGGATAAAACAATCGCAGTAATCGGTTACGGCAGCCAGGGACATGCACATGCCCTGAATCTGAAGGAGTCTGGCTGTAACGTCATTGTAGGACTTTATGAAGGTTCCAAATCCTGGGCAAAGGCAGAAGCTCAGGGCCTTACAGTATATACAGCTGCTGAAGCTGCTAAGAAAGCAGATATCATCATGATTCTTATTAATGATGAGAAGCAGGGCGCTCTTTACAAAGAATCCATCGAACCCAACTTAAGACCCGGTATGATGCTTATGTTCGCACATGGCTTCTCCATCCATTTCGGACAGATTAAGCCTCCCGCAGATGTTGATGTTGCCATGATCGCACCTAAGGGACCCGGACATACCGTAAGAAGCGAATATCAGGCCGGCAAGGGTGTTCCCTGTCTGATCGCGGTTGCTCAGGATGCTACGGGAAAAGCAAATGATCTCGCTCTGGCATATGCACTGGGAATCGGCGGGGCAAGAGCAGGCGTTCTGCGTACCACCTTCCGTGAAGAAACCGAAACAGATCTGTTCGGTGAGCAGGCAGTTCTCTGCGGCGGCGTATGCGCTCTGATGAAGGCTGGTTTCGAAACTCTGGTTGAAGCAGGATATGAGCCGGAAAGCGCATATTTTGAATGTATCCATGAAATGAAGCTGATCGTTGACCTGATTTATGAAAGCGGATTCGCCGGAATGAGATATTCCATTTCCAACACGGCTGAATACGGCGATTATATTACCGGGCCCAAGATCGTTACCGAAGATACCAAGAAGGCTATGAAGAAGGTTCTTTCCGATATCCAGGATGGTTCCTTTGCAAAGGAATGGCTGCTGGAGAACCAGGTTGGATGCCCTCACTTCAATGCAATGAGAAAGAGAGAAGGCGCTCATCAGCTGGAGAAGACCGGTGCGGAGCTGCGTAAGCTTTACAGCTGGAATGATACCAACAAGCTGATCGATAACTAATCGGACAATAAGAACGGAAAACAAGAGGAACGGGCTGCCAATACGGCAATCCGTTCCTTTTTCACGTGACTGTTTAAAGATTAAAAGAAGCAGGTTTTATACATGCTTCATACAGAAATCTGAAAACTTTTCTGCGGTGGCGGAGCAGGTCTGATTTTTCAGGTAGGCGAAGCCCACCTTCCGGGAAGGGACGGATACCGGCAGCGGAAGGCTGATGAGTTTGCCGGTATCCAGTTCCTCCTGTACAAAATCTTCAATCACACAGGCTATCCCCAGATCGATTTTGGCGAAATCAATGAGCAGATCCATGGATGTGATTTCTATAGTCTGGGCGGCAGTGATTTCTTCCTTTACCAGATATTTTTCCATGTACTGCCTTGTGATGTTCTCCTTATCAAGCAGCATCAGGGTGGAGTGAGAGATGATATCCCTGGAGGAGGGGCTGCCGGAAAAGGAGACTCTTTTGCACAGATTGTCCAGATACCGCTGTGTGCAGACGAAAACATCCCGGATTTCTTGTACCGGATGAAAATGGAATTTATCCATCCTGTCATTCTCTCCGATAAGGCCGATATCTACCGTCCCTTTTTCCAGAGCTTCCATCGTCTGATATGTGGACTGGCAGGAAATGGATATCTGAATATGAGGGTTTTCCCGTGTAAAAAGGCTCAGGTGAGGAAGAAGAACATATTTGCACAGTGTGGTGCTTACTCCGATGGACAGATGCCCCATTCCCAGTTCCTGCACCTTACGCAGCTGTTCCTCACCCTGGCTGATAGCCTGAAATGCACTTTCCACCTGACGGAACAGAAGCTCACCGGTTTCGGTCAGCCGTACTCCTCTGGAAGAACGCAGAAACAGAGTCGTGTCCAGATTCTGTTCCAGCCGGGATATGGCTTTGCTGATAGCGGGCTGGCTGATGAAAAGCTGTCTTGCCGCACCGGAAATATTCCTGCACTTGGCAACCGTATAAAAAATATGATACAAATTCAGATTCTGTTCCATTCGAAATCCTCCTGCCGTCCGGCGTCTCCATCCGGTGCTGTACACACACTGCGGAAGCCTGTCTTCTATAACTATATTGCATTTTATAAAATTATACTATAACTTGAAATTATAGTAAACATGAAAGAAAAGTATTTTCCCAATAACAGGTGTTATGTTACACTATTAACATCGAAGGGCCGGGATGGCCTGAACCAATGGAAACGGAGGAAAGAAAAATGGGTATGACAATGACACAGAAGATTCTGGCAGCCCATGCAGGCCTGGAAAAAGTAGAAGCGGGCCAGCTGATTGAGGCGGATCTGGATCTGGTGCTTGGAAATGATATTACCAGTCCGGTTGCGATTAAGGAAATGGAAAAGATGAAGGTAGACGGCGTTTTTGATAAAGATAAAATCGCCCTGGTACCGGATCACTTTGTCCCCAACAAGGATATTAAATCCGCAGAGCACTGCAAATGTGTGAGGGAATTTGCTTACCGCAATCAGATTACCAATTACTTTGAAGTGGGTGAAATGGGAATCGAGCATGCGCTTCTTCCGGAAAAAGGCCTTGTGGTAGCCGGAGATGTAGTGATCGGAGCGGATTCCCATACCTGTACATATGGCGCGCTTGGCGCTTTTTCCACCGGTGTGGGAAGTACGGATATGGCGGCAGGAATGGCAACCGGCAAAGCATGGTTTAAGGTTCCCGGAGCCATCAGGTTCAACCTCACCGGAAAGCTTTCCCCATGGGTGAGCGGCAAGGATGTGATTCTGCATATCATCGGAAAAATCGGTGTTGACGGCGCTCTTTATAAATCCATGGAATTTGTGGGCGAAGGAGTATCGGGCCTGACCATGGATGACCGTTTTACCATTGCCAATATGGCGATTGAGGCCGGCGGCAAGAACGGTATTTTCCCGGTGGATGATCAGGCGCTTCTTTATATGAAGGAGCATTCCATGAAAACTCCCGTCATTTACGAGGCGGATGAGGATGCGGTATATGAGGAAGAATATACGATCGATCTGGGAGCTCTGCGTCCCACAATCGCGTTCCCTCATCTTCCTGAAAACGCGAAGACAATTGATGAAATAAAAGAAGATGTAAAAATAGATCAGGTAGTTATCGGTTCCTGTACAAACGGACGTATCGGAGATCTCCGCTGTGCTGCCGAGGTGCTGAAAGGCCGCCATGTGGCACAGGGCATCCGCTGCATCATTATTCCTGCCACACAGGCTATTTATCTGCAGGCGATGGAAGAAGGGCTTCTGAAGATTTTTATCGAAGTGGGAGCAATTGTCAGCACGCCTACCTGCGGCCCCTGCCTTGGAGGATATATGGGAGTTCTCGCCGCCGGAGAGAGGTGTGTGTCCACAACGAACCGTAACTTTGTAGGACGCATGGGACATGTGGATTCCGAGGTCTATCTGGCGAGCCCGGCCGTGGCCGCAGCAAGCGCCGTAACAGGAAAGATTTCCAGCCCGGAACAGCTGTGAGCGCAGGTCCGGTTTACAGAACGAAAATGCCGAAGAAGGGCAGAAGGTGAGGTTTTTTATGATTAATGCAAAAGGAACCGTTTTCAAATACGGTGATAACGTAGATACAGATGTAATTATTCCCGCCCGCTATCTGAATTCATCAGATCCTGCGGAGCTTGCCACTCACTGCATGGAGGATATTGACAAGGACTTTATTAAGACAGTGAAAAAAGGCGATATTATCGTTGCGGAAAAGAATTTTGGCTGCGGATCCTCCAGGGAGCATGCTCCCATTGCCATCAAAGCCGCCGGCGTAAGCTGTGTGATTGCGGAAACCTTTGCCCGTATTTTTTATCGCAATGCCATCAATATAGGGCTTCCTATCATCGAATGCCCGGAGGCATCCCGCGCCATTGAAGCGGGAGATGAGGTTGAAGTGGATTTTGATTCCGGTATTATTACGGATATCACAAAAGGAACCAGCTTTAAGGGTCAGGCTTTTCCTGAGTTTATGCAGAAAATCATTGATGCGGAAGGCCTTGTAAATTATATTAATAATAAGGCATGAAGGTAACACCGATGTTCCTCAGATGCTGATCCGTATTTCACAGAATTAAAATAAGACCGCATGGCTGCGTTGATTCGGCAGCCATGCGGTCTCGCTGTATAAAAAAGAAGGACAGCACATTCAGTTTTTCTTTTCTTCTCCATAATAAAGGATTCCCAGGGCGCCAGGGCCGGCATGGGTTCCGATACTGGGACTGATATCATTGATGATGATATCTGTGATCCCTGTAAGCTCGGTGACAAAATCAGCCGCCATACGGGCGTCTTCCGGGCAGTTCCCGTGAACAATACCTACCGGCACGGTTTTATCGGGAGCGTCGCCCAGGGTGTTTTTCATTCTTTCAGCAAGTGTGCGGATGGATTTCTTCCTTCCCCTGGAAGTGCCGTCAGACACCAGGTTTCCGTTGGTTCCCACATATAGGAAAGGCTTCAGGTTCAATGCTGTTCCCACCGCGGCAACGGCGCCGGATATCCGTCCGCCTCTTTTTAAATGGAACAAATCATCCACCGTAAACTGCACATGCAGATGTTTTTTATATTCTTCCAGCAAAGCCGCATTTTCTTCCAGAGTTTTTCCCTTCTCCAGAAAGTGGTTTGCCTTAATTACGAGGATCGTTTCAGCAAGGGATACGTTCAGGGAATCCAGGACAATGATTTTTCTGTCAGGATATTCTTCACACAGTTCCTGTGCGGTAACATATACATTATTATAGCTGCCGCTCAGCGCGGAAGAAAAAGCGATATGTAAAATATCCATTCCTTTTTCCAGGATCTGTTCGAATTTTTCTCTGATAACTGCCGGATTATTAGCCATGGATGAGGGAAGCTCGCCCTGTTTCATACGCTCATAAAATTCTGCCGGAGGCATATTTTTCTCATCCCCGTATACCTCGTCGCCGAAAGCATAATACTGGGGAATAATAGTGGTTCCGAATTTTTCCTTATAAGAAGACGGAAGATCGGAATTGGAATCGGTGGTAATACAATAATTTTGCATAAAAGACCTCTCCTGTGTATGCTGCATTCAAATGATTTGATTTTCAAAACAATAATGATTATAACGGTTTTCTTAACTTATGTCAATGAATGGTACATAGCAGGTGCAGGCAGAAAAAGTGAATGCCGCCGTCTGTGCCCCTGCCGCCTTCCCTCACTGCCCGGTTCCGTCCTCCCGGCTCCCTTGTCCCGGATACGGGCGGCTGCCCTGCAAGG
>OGYI01000171.1_pt1 | contig 81471 bp, 74 predicted proteins | sample 1576521 | NCBI WGS metagenome assembly OGYI01 (sample SAMEA3541484, study PRJEB24748) | human gut metagenome | biome: human gut; feature: human-associated habitat; material: faeces | place: China | collected 2012
ATACATTTATCTTTACCCCTTTCGGAGTCCAAGAATATGTCCGCACCTCCCTCTCCCCTCAAAGTTCAATTAGTTCCAAAAAATCAATAAACACAAAAAAATCCCATTTTGATGTTAAATCAAAGCGGGATTTTTATTTACACATTATTCCAAAATATACACTACACAACTTCTTCTGCCGAAGTCGTTAGCATTTGAGCCGTAGCACAAATCAATCTTGTTACCCTTAATTGCACCGCCTGTATCTTCGGCACTTGCAACGCCGTATGACCAAGAGCCGTCGGCTGATGTTACATACACTTTTGAGCCAAGCGGAACAACGCTCGGGTCAACTGCAACTATACCGTATCCAAGCGGATTACCCATTGCAGAAACCGTATAACCGCCGTTTTCTGACGGTGAAGTCGAATAAGCTGTAGCAGTCATTGTGATTTTCTTCTTATATTTATATCCGTTTACAGTACCGCCGTTATCGCTTACTGTCGACTTTGTCGCAAAGGTGTCCTTAACGGTTGTATTCTTAGGTGCAGGTGTAGGTTCCATTGTACCTTTTGCAATAACTTTATTACGCATTTCAGTTGTAACTTGTTCGTCTATCACCTCTCTTGTCGCCTCTTGACCATCTTGGTATGTAACCTTGTAAGTGATTGTTTTCACACCGTCTTGTCCTTCGTCAACAACCTTTTCCTGACCTTTAATCAAAGTTGAATCATCAACATATTCAACACCCTTAGGAATTACTTCCGTTTCTGTTTCATCGGTATGGCTTACCGATACAAGCTCGATTGTATCACTGCTCGCGACATTATCGCCGTTAGAAGAAATTTGGTCATATTCACCCGGAATATATCCTGCCTCAACAAGTGCGTCCTTAACGTCCGCCTTTGTTACTGTTACAACTTCTTCCGATTCACCGACTTTAATTGTAACACGCTTACCACGCTTGATAACAATATTTTCATTATCCTCAACAGGCTTTTCTGTTGAAACATTAATCTTATCGGTATCCGAAACATTCACGCCATGTTCTTCAAGAGCACCCTCAACGCTTTCACTTCTTGTCTTTACAGTTTTTGTTTCATTTGTTCCCGCAAATTCGTTTATTTCCGTAATTGTGATTTCCTTCGCCGATGCGCTGTATACACTACCGAATATTACCGTCATCATTGCCACAAGCGTAATAATTGCAATCGTACATCTTCTGTGCTTTGCTTTCAATTTTGCTTTTTTCTTTTCTTCGCGTTTTTCACGCAAATTCATTATCATTTCTTGTTTTGTCATCTCTTGTGTAGTCATAAAAGTTAAACCCCTTTCATTACTTGTCCCATAGTATACTACAAAATTGTTACATTGTCAAGCTTTTTATTACATTTTTATTACAAAATAATTTCAAATATTGCAATATGAATAAATATATTACTCGACTTTTCCCATATATTACTATTTATATGCACGATATTTACATATTATTACATTTATTTTTGATTAATGTTACAAAAATAAAGCAGGTATATACTTTTTCATAGTCGGAGATAATGGAAATAAAACAAATTGAAATGATTGGAGATTAGTAATGAAAGAATTGACAAAGAAAGTAGTTATTTTAAATAATTTTTCATCACCGTATGTGAGCCAAGCAATAATAATTCTCAAAGACTATAATCCAAAACTTGAAAGCAGAGCAATAGCAGACGCGGAAACAATAGTCAGTCGCTACATCGAACGAATACAAAAAAACGGACAACCAACAAAGGCTGTCCGCTCGAAATCTAAAATATTAAAAATATTGATTTGCTTAATTTTGATTGCGTCAATATGCTTTGCAATCAAATATCTTTCTTAAATTATTTGAAATTGCTGTCCATATAGTCAATATATTCAGTATATTTTTGAGCCGTTGATGTCATTGAAGAATATGAGAAATCATAATATACCGCAATTCCGTTTTTCAATACGCATTTTCTGTGGTAAACAGTATCATCTGTTGTCACAGTGACTGCATACCAATCGTCACCGGCACGAGAATATGAAACTTCGCCACCCGTTTGACGTGCATAGTCACGCATAAGGTCAGACGGAGCACCGCTCTTTCCCTCTTGCGAAACAGTCATAGTTGCACCGCCAAGCGCGTCAGTCAAGTTAAGTTTTTGATTTCCTGTTGTCGGATTTGAATTAAAAGTAGACGGATAAACGCACGTCACACCGCTTATTGTCATTTTTGAATAACCGTTTTTGCTTGCTGAATTTGACGGCGATGATGTTGATGATACGTTGTTTGCTGTATCTGTCGGCGTATTCGTTGCACTTGCAGGCGAATTTGTTGAAGTAGGAGCAGTGCCTAATCCGTTATCGTTCGGAGCCATCATATTATAGCCGATAATCACGCTTACTATTGCGATAAGCAGTGCTACGATTATGAAAATCATAACACTTCCCTTACTTTTTCTACGTTTTTTATTACGGGCTTGTTTTGCCTCTTTTTCCTGTAAACGACGTTTACGATTAAGACGTTCAGCCTTCAGTTCCTCGATTTCTTTGCGTTTTGTAGTTTGGCTGTTCTGGTTGTTTTTTCTTACTGATTGACCGCATCTGTCACAAAAACGCGTTCCCTCTTTCAGTTGTCTGCCACAATTTTTGCAGTACATAAAACCCCTCCGAAATTACTTTTTTGCTATCTAAACTATTATACTATATATTGTATATAAATGCAAGTAATTTTCGTAATTTTGTTACATATAGATTACACATTAAACGCAAAATACGAAATATTTTTGAAATATTTGTTATTTAAACGCAAAATTCCATATTTTTATTATAAGAAATTATCATAGCATTTACATTTATCGATAAATTCTTTCCTATATGATATAATAACATTCTGAAATGGTTGCAAACCATGCTGACACCACCTTGAAGGGGGTGTGCATATGAGTGAAGCTATTGTTTATTTAACTTTGGTTTTACTGCTTTGTATAGTGATAATAAAAAAATAGTTACCTATCGACCAAATAGGTAACTATTCCGTAGAAAGTATTTCTTCCTACAACATATCAACTGCAGCATGGTTTGTTTACCATTTCTTTTATTATATTATCACACAACGCTAAATTTGTCAAGCAAAAAGAACGGTCATACGACCGTTCTTTTATTGCTTTATAAATTATTCAGTTGCAGATGTTGTTGCATCACTTTCTGATACCTTGATATTATCAAGCATTGCACAATGGCTGTTGTTTATATAACCAAAAATATCAATTTGTGTTGCTTTTAAGTTTTCTGTTGTTGCATCAACAAAAGCCACATCTGTTGCTTTTGCTATTTCTGCACCATCTGCTTTATTTGTGATAGTATAGCTTACTTTCTTTGTTGATTGATTAACAACTACATTGACATGCATCCATTTATTTGTATAGTCACCTATAGCTTTAGAGCTGTCACCTTGAACTAATGCATTAGTTTTATTCGATCCTAAATTAAATATAGCACCTGTTGAATTGTAAGTAACTTTTGTACTACCACCAGTAGTTCCTCTTGTTGTTGCATCACCAATGCTCAATATTGCTCTACCACCGTTTGTATTATAATAATCAAAATCAAATGTTACTATATCTTTTGTTACTGTATCTGGTAATGCATAATGTGCAAATGAATATCCATTACCTGCATTACCTGCACAAGTGAATCCGACAACTTTTGAATTTAATGTAGCATCATCTTCAATTTTTACTGTAATTCTTGAATCTGCTTTGAATAATGGCTTTTCATCTTCAAACTTTTCATATACATTATATGATGCGTCTTTCTTGACAACAATTACAACTTTATTTTCTCCTGCTGCCAAAGTAATTTTATCAGTACCACCTGATACATAACTATATACATCATATAGTCCTGTGTCTGAATTTGTTACTACTCTTTCTGAAAGATATGATTCAGGAACAGTAACTTCATCTGCTTCAAATTTGTTATCGTCTTCAGTATATACGTCAACAGTTTCAACTACACCTGTTGTTTCATCACCTGTTGTATATATTGCCTTTAAAGTACCTTTGCTCTTTGCAACAACTTCAAAGTCTGCTGTTGCAGATATTTCTGTATCAGCGATTGTAGCCTGTACTTTGTATTTTCCGCCTATAACTCCGTTTGTTACTGATACAACACCATTTTCTACTGCAATATTAGCCGGTGTATCAACAACAGTCCAATTTACAGTCTTGCCTGTCATTACACGACCATCTTGGTCTTTAACTGTTGCTGTAAATGTAATAGGGCTTCCAACTACAACAATGTTATTTTCAGGAGACGTAATTTCAACTTTCTTTGCTTCATTTGCAACTACAGCAACATTTTCTGCTACAGCTGAATCTGCAACTTTTATAGAACCTGTTTTAATTGCATAATCAGCACTTGTTACTGTATATGTGTAATCACCTGATGGTAGAGCAACTTTTGCTACACCATCAGTATCAGTTGTTTCTGTTGCTACAACTGCATCGCCATTCTTAATTTCAACAGTTGCTTTTTCAACTTTTGTTTCGCCACTTGCAACATTAAAAGTTACCGCTTGACCTATTGTAAGAACTAACTTTGGAGCTTTCTTAACAACCTGTGTTCTTGCTGTTCCTACAGCTAATTCTAAAGAAAGTTTATCTGTTGTTGCAGACTTTACTAATGATGTAACAGGAACATTTGCTGTTACAAATGCACCGTGAGCTTCAGTGGAGGCTGTAGTTGCATCCTTTGTTCCTGTCCATACCTTTGTATCTGTTAAACTATCATTTCTTATACTTTGATAATCTGTATATACTGCTGTTGACGCATCCCAATCATTGCTTGAAAGTGCACCTATAAAGAAGTAAGAATCTACCCAACGTTTTTGATTTGCATCATAGCTTGTTGATGCAACATCAAAATTCAAATTAGCTGAAACAACTCTATCCTTATCTACATCTGATAGACCTGCATATCTAAGAAGTGTTGTTTCATTTGTGCTAAGTGTACCATCTTTACCCTTTGCCCATTGACCTAATTTTAGCAATTCATCACTGCCATGAGCTGTTGTGTCATCAGCTTTTACCCATGTTGATGCTTCTGCATCAAAAACTTTCATTGTTGGGTCTGCTGCATATGCAACTGTTACTGTTACAGGGTATGCAGGCATTGTGAACTTGCCTTCTGCTACAGTTACTGTTGTTTCGGCATCGTCTGTCTTTGTTACTGTAATTGTCGGATCAGCAGCAAGGTAACCCAAAGCAGGTGTTGCAGCTGTTATTGTAAGTTCTGTACCTTCAGCAACGCTTTTCAAATCTGTTGCGCCTGTTACTGTAGCAGTACCGCCTGTTACTGTAGTAGTTACAGCACTCTTAACTTTAGCAGTTGTTGTTACTGTGAATACACCTGCTAGATTGCCGCTAACTGTAATTTCTTGAGGAGTTACTGTTAAATCTTTGTAATCATCTTTAGCTACAGCTGATACTGTATATGTACCGGCTTTAACACCTGTAAATGTTACAGCTGTATCTTCGATTGTACCTGTAATTGTATTTTCAGCTTCTGCTTTATCTGTAAGAGTTACAGATTTAACACCTGCGTCTACAGTACCTGATACTGCATAAGTAGGAACAGCTGTTGCTGTTGGAGCCGGTGTATCTGTCGGAGCAACTGTTTCTGCCGGAGCTTCTGTCGGCTCAACTGTCGGAGCAACTGTTTCTGCCGGAGCTTCTGTCGGCTCAGCTGTCGGAGCAACTGTTTCTGCCGGAGCTTCTGTCGGCTCAGCTGTCGGAGCAGCTGTTTCTGCCGGAGCTTCTGTAGGTTCAGCTGTCGGAGCCGGCTTAGCTGTTGCTTGAGCTGCACCGTTCTTTACTGTATAAGCATTAGCAAGCGGTGTCATAGTCTTTAGACTATCCCAAACCATTATCTTATCATTCGTTGTGAATGCATCTAAATCTGTTGCAGGAACTGTTGTAGCCTTGTTTGCTTCTAATTTAAGATTTACAACTTTCTTAACTGAATCCAATGTATTATCAGTTCTGTATGATGCTTGAACAAGAACTGCATCTGTATCCTTATCTGATGTCAATGTAACTGTGTTAGCAGTTTCATCAACGCTCATTGTAACCTTTGCAGGTATCGGAGCAGGTGTCGGAGCTGCTTGTGTTGTTGGAAGAAGTTTTCTTGGTTGATCAGCTGTTCCTGAATATGTTAGCATATTATCAATTCTTGCAACTGAACCTGTGTAAGAACCACCTTTTTCAGATGTTACTGCTAACAATGGAAGTTCTGTAACTGATGTTGCTGTATTGCCTGTTCCAACGTGGTCGCAATCAACTTGTGGTTTTTCTGTGAAATCTTCATCAGCTTTTGCAACCCAAATTCTAAATTTATCGCTTGAAACTATAATTGCAACTTTGTACCATTGATAAGCCTCAACTTGTTGACCGATTGTTATAACATTGCTACCGCTACCGATTGTGTAGCTTGAGGCTGTGTCATCAGTTGTAAGTACACCCATAACATTGTTGTATGCACCGTTCTTGTCAGTACCAGCTTGGCTGTTATCCTTTAGAATATAAAGTCTACCGGCACCGCCTGCCTTGTTTGAGCCAAGATTAACAGCGAATGTCATTACAGATGATTTTCCGTCTGCTAATGCCAAAGTATTTGCAGCAGAAACTACAGGACCTCTACCGGCACCTGAATAAGGACCACCTGCAAGTGTAAGAACTTTATCGCCAGCTGCCCAATCTTCTACTGAAACAGTTGTTGCTGTATCGCCGCCTGTTCTATTACCCATAGCAATAGATAGACCGTCTACATCTGTAATTGTTGTAGCAGTTTCGCCCATCGCTGTTGATGCAAGTGCTTTGCTGAAAGTATTATTAACTACCGGTGTAACTCCATCTGGAGCTGAAAGGCCAGGAGCCTGTGTCTTAACGTCCGGAACCGGCATAACTGTTGGAACTACAACAGTTGCATCACCTCTAAGACCATCTGTTGTAAGTGTTTCCGGAGCACCTTGGTAAATATGTAAGTTGTCAAGTGCAACTATACCACTACCACCATCACCTCTGTTTGAGCAAACATATATTGAATTAATTTCATTTGTTGAGTTTGTATATTCTACACCGTCAACAAGTTTATTACCTGACTTATCGATTACTGTTACAGTAGTCTTATCATTATTAACTGCAGCTTGTACTCTTACCCATTTAGTATCTGCAACCTCGACTGCACTTTCAGGATAAGCTACTAATTCTGATGTTGAATCATCATTAATTACCCATTTATCTGTAAGATATGGTCTAAGGTCAGTTTTCATAGCAGCGTTAGCTACTGACGCACCTGAACCTGAATTATACTTTGTACCTTGTTGTGCATTTACTGTATCTATAATACCTGCACCATCTCTTGTATCCTTAGTGTTTGTATCATTTGTAAATGCAAGTTGGTTTGAGTGCATGATTCTGCTCATACCATTACCACGAGTCATCATTGTATCATATTCAATAGTATATTGACCTGAAATAGTTTGACCCAAAGAATATGTCGACTTACGGTTACCGCCGCCGCTACCTTGGAATTTTAAATATTGGTCAGTTTCACCGTCATCAATGGTAACTGTCGGAACAATGTCACCTTTATCTGCTCCATCCGGAGCAACCCAACCATCTGCTGTTGAGCCATCAAGAGTGACTAAATCTGTTGCCGCGCTTGCTGTTACTGTCAAGCCTGCGAAAGCAGATGCTGACATAGCAGCGGCGCAAAGTAATGAAATTAGTTTTTTACTTTTCATTTCTTCTCTCCCTTTCTTTCCTTAACTTGTTTCCAAGTATTGTTTAATTTAGCAGGTACAGGATGTTGATTTAAGTAAATCTGCACAATCCTAACCCATCTATATGGTATATATTGTATCATATTTTTTTTGTATGTGCAATATTATTAAGAAACTTTGAATGAAAATATTGCACAAAAAAGCACATCATTTTTTATTCAAAATGCAAAATTCAAGTTGTACATTTTTTATTTTTGTAGATTATTTTTACCAAAAAAAGACCGCTTTCGCGGTCTTTTAAGCGTTATTATTTTGTAACAGTGAAATTGCTGATAGCAATTATTCTTGTTTCCGGTGAACTCTTATCCGCTGAAAATTCTATGCTTGCAATATCTCCTGCATTATCTGTAAGAGTTGTTGTTGCAGATTTTGTACCGTCTGTTACTGTTACAACCTTAGTTTCAGGGTCAATCGTTACAGTTACTGTTGTATATTCTGTCTTTTTATCAGGCAATGTAGCAGCTTCTAATCCTGCTGTTGCAGCTGTACCGGCATACAATGTACCCCATGAATAACACATTGAGAATATTGTTGTACCTGAAGAATTCTTGAAGTTAAGAGTCTTTAGCTGTCCTGCTCCCCATTTATTTTTCGAGTCAGGTGCCCATGTATGATCAAATTTAACTGTTGTTGCTTTATCAAGAGTTATTCTTGATCCGAATGTATATGTCTGAGTTTGACCTAAACCAGGGAATACTATAGCAGTCTTTCCGCCAAGAGTCATAAATTTACCTGTATAGTTAGTTGAACCCTCTGCCATATCTTCGTAATATTCATAACCGAATACTGTCAATGTTGCCGTCTTTGTTACGCCGTTTAGTGTACCCTTAATTGTAACGTTCTTTGTCAATGAATCGCCCATTGAGAAACCGTCACCGATTGTAACAACACCGTTTGCGTCTATTGTCACACCTGTTTCATCACAAGACCATGTAACATCTGTGTTTGTAACCTTATCCATAGGTGTTCCGACTGAGTCTGTTGCATTCTTAATTGAAACAGTTGTTGTTGAGCCGGTTGTCGACTTAATACTTGCAGGTGATAGTGAAAGTTCAAAATCTGTAATATCCGCAACTGTCGGTGCGTTTACAAAATTAGCTACAATTCTTGAGTCACCGCGAAGTCTGAATGTATATTCATCATCCATTGAAAGTGTTGTTCCGCTTTCAGTCTTCCAACCACGGAATACATATCCTTCATTTGCTGTTGCCTTTAATGTTACAACATTGTTTAGAGGAAGTGTTTCCATTGTATACTCACTGTCCGGAATCGGTGTTGCAGTCGGTGCAGCTGTCGGAGCAGGTGCTACACTGCTTACTGTCAACGGAGTCATTTTTTGAAGCGAATCCCAAAGCATTACCTTACTTCCTGTTGTAACTGTGTAATCTTGTGTACCTGCCTCTTCAAATGTTACAGGAGTTGTTGTAACCTTTTTAATTGTTCCGTTTTCTGTATATTGTGCCTCAACAAGAACTGCTGTCAATGCCTTTGTTGCAGTTACAACAGCTTTATCGGCAGTAACTGTCAATGTAACGTCACCGTCTGCCAAAGTATTTACTGTTGCTGTTTCATTATCTTTAGCCTCTGCAGTTGCTGTCGGAGCTGCTGTTGCAGTTGCCTCTGTAGGTTCTGTTGTTGCTGTAGGTTCTGTTGTCGCTGTAGGTTCTGTTGTCGCTGTAGGTTCTGTTGTCACTGTAGGTTCTGTTGTCGCTGTAGGTTCTGTTGTCGCTGTAGGTTCAGGTGTTACATATGAAAGTGTAACGCTGCCCTTTGCTGTATCATTACTTCTTATGCCGATAGTATAGCTTGGAAGTTTTTGATCTTTTAATTTTGCAACTGAAAGGTTTGCTACTTTATTATCAAATGCAACCTTACTTCCGCCGAATAGAAATTGAGTAATCTTTGTCGGTGTAACTGTCAATTCTGTTGTTTGATAATTGTTAAGTGCAATTTCAACAGGTGTTCCGCCACCTACTGATACAGTTGCAATACCTAAATCCATATCAAGAATGTATTGTATATTAGTAAGTGCGGTTGCTGAAATTGTACCGACTTCTTTATTTCCCGCAGTTACCAAACCGCCTGAACCGATTGTGAACAAGTTAAGGCTTTCTGTACCGCCTAAATTTTTATCGTTATGACCCGTTACAAGATTGAATGTCATACCACCGCCCGATACATACTGAACATCAGCTGAAACAAGGTATCTGCCTGTTGTACCGATTTCAGTTGAAAGATCTTTTGAATAGTAGAACGAACCTTGGTTGGCACTGCCGTTTTTAGCACCGTCTGATGTGATTTCAACATATTTTGTTTCATCACTTGTTTGGTTAAGATATGCTGTTATTCCGGCACTGCCGATTTGTGTCCAATCATTAAATTCTTTCAATGATGATGTTTTACCGTCATATGTTGCGCCGTAAAATCCAAATTGTTCATTTCCGTCTTTATCTTCATTTAACAGATACTGTTCTTCAACATCTGTCGGAATATATTCAGCCGAATATTGTACATTTTCAGGGTCAACGGTAAGACCTGTGTCACCGCCGTTGTCCTTAGCTTTCCATACTGTTGCTGTGTATGTATCGCCTTCTTCAAGTTTTACGTCTGTCGTAAAGTGTGTAATTTCCTGTGTACCGTTGCCTGTTGAGTTATCAACCTGGTCTATAGCATAAATCTTACCCTTTTCCTCACCATTCTCGTCTTTAACCGTAATAACGATAATACCGTAAGCACCAAGGTCTATTTTTGCGTCTTGTACAAGCACCTTAGCATAATTCGCCTCACCGGCTTCGTTGAATTTAATATCTTTAATTACAACAGGATATTCGTTATCTGTCGGAACAACGTATTGCGGCCAAGCGTCATTTGGTGCAGCGCCAAGACTTGTGATTTCTGTTGAAACAAGGTTTGGTGTTTCGTCTGTAAAGTTATTTACAACAGGTGCCAAAGCAGCCTTTTGTGTTTCGTCCGTTACAGCCTTTGCAGCCTTAACGAATTCATATGCAAGATTTTCAGCACCTGCATCGTTAGGGTGAGTTTGGTCTGTTCCGCCACCCTTAGCTGTTTGGAAATAGAACTTAATAGCACCCGAATCACCGCCGTTATCAGTTGTAATCTTATTATAGAAATCCAAACTGTATGAATTCAAATCAACATATGCAATATCTGTTGCACCGGCTGTTACCTTATCTGCAACATACTGTGCACCGGCTGTCGCAAAGCCGTCCAATGTGTGCTGATATGCGCCGTCTGTGAATGTGTTAATTCTTTCGATCGGGCTGACGATAACAAGCGTTGCACCTACGCTGTGACAAGCATTGTAATACTTATCAAGGTTTGATACATAGCCTGCAGGTCCGTCACTCTTATGGTTGTGACCGTATTCAACGTATAGGTAGTCGCCAGCTTTAATACGATCCTTTACCATATTAAAGTGGTAGTTATCGGCAGCATTAAGACCGCCCTCGCCTTCGTTTACCATTGCATAATTTCTCGGCAAATATTTTGTCAAACCTGTACCTACACCTGTGTAGTTTTGAAGTCTGAAGAATGGCAATGAACAGTTACCGTCTGTAACTGTTGAGTCACCAAGCACCCAAAATACAGGGTATTCTTGTACTTTTTGAATTTCGATAGATGCGATTGCAGAGTTTTTACCCGCTACGCACACATTTACCATTCCGTCTGCTATAGTGCCCTTAGGCTCAGACTTTTCGTAGTAAATCGGAGTAGGTCTTACAGAAAACTCGACTGTCTTTGTCTGACCTGCCTCAACCTTTGTATCTGTGAATATAGGGTGCTTTCTTTCTGTGTAAAGTGAAATTTCAGCATCTTTAGTTGTATCAAGAGTTGTTACTGTTGCACGAACTCTGTAATATGCCTCATCATCTGCTTTCAACGCAAAACGTGTAGGATAATATACGTCACCGGCATTTCCGAAGCTATCCTCTCCCACTGAACCGATTGCGTCATTAAGACCTGTACCGCCGCCGGCTTGAAGTTTTATAACCTGTCCTTTTTGGTTGCCGAAGCCGTCCAAACGATTTCCAAGTTTGTACGAATCTTCGTCAATACCAAGAAAACCATACTCCTTATTTGTAACATAATTGGTGTCCGGTGTTACAAGTGTGTAACCGTCTTCTGCATCTGTTCCTGATGCACCGAAATCAAATTTCCACTCTTGCTCAACGGTATCACCGTCAAAAATAGGTGTTGTTTCCGCACTTGCCGTCATAGGCAATACGATACTTCCCGCAATCATTGCCGTTGACAATGCCGCACAAAGCAATTTTTTTAGATTGTTTTTCATAAAACCTTCTCCTTTTTTATAAATTTCCTCTCTCAAATTTGCCGTTATAAATTATATTATCATATTCTCTCAAAAAAGAAAAGCAGATTAATAAAAAAAGTAGTTTTTTTATTAAATCTGCTCTGTTTTTTTACTTTTTCTTTCTAAGCATTGCGCCCTCGCAAACAGGCTGTGCCGTTTTAAACTTAACTATCTGCTCCGCGTGATTTGCAACTTCGATTTCATTACCGTTTTCGTCGCACATACTGTTAACCGTCTGTACAAAAAACGGTTTCATAGGCTGAATTATCTCTATTTCGTCCCCCTTAAAGAAACGGTTTCTCTGTGTAATCGTTGCAATGCCCGTTTCCGCGTCATACGACTTGACTATACCGATAAGGTCGTAATCTCTGATATACGAACTTGATGTGTAAACTTGTGAATTTTCATCGGGCTTGCCGAAATAAAAACCTGTTGTATACGGTCTGTGACTGACCTTGCAAAGCTCTTCGTATTCCGCTTCATTAAACACATAATTTTCGGGATCGGCACAATATCTGTCAATCTCACGTCTGTACGCCCCAACAACCGTTGCAACATAATAAGAAGTTTTTACTCTGCCCTCGATTTTAAGGCTCGCAATACCGCTTTGCACAAGCTCAGGTATATGACGGATTGTACACAAGTCCTTTGAATTAAATATAAACGTACCTCTTTCGTTTTCAAACACGTCCATATATTCACCCGGTCTTGTTTCCTCGACAAGTTTGTAATTCCATCTGCACGGATGTGCGCAAGCACCCATGTTTGAGTCACGTCCCGTCATATAGTTTGACAAAAGACATCTGCCCGAATACGATATACACATAGCGCCGTGTATAAATGCTTCAAGCTCCAAATCTTCAGGAATTTTCTTTTGAAATTCCGCAATTTCTTTAAACGACATTTCTCTTGCAAGCACGACACGCGTTGCGCCCATCTTGTACCACTTTATTGCCGAGCGATAATTAATGTTATTCGCCTGTGTACTTACATGAATAGGTATTTCCGGTGCAAGTTCCTGCATCATATCAAACAATCCCAAATCTGCCACAAGCACTGCGTCAAAGCCGTAATTCTTTATATCTTTGACAAACTCCTCAAATTCTTCAATATCATCATTGTGCGGAAGAATATTCGCGGTAAGGTACACTTTTTTGCCTCTGTCGTGAGCGTACTTTATACCCTCCTGCATATCTTCCTTTGAAAAATTTTCCGCCGCAACACGTAGTGAAAACATTTCACCGCCGATATACACCGCGTCCGCACCGTAATCTATCGCTGTTTTCAATTTCTCCAAGCTGCCGCCGGGAGCTAAAAGTTCTGGTTTCTTCATAATATATTCCTACCCTTTATTATTTCTTTACCGATATTGTAACACCGTCACCAAGAGGTAAAAGCGATGTTTCAAGCTCCTTATGCTCCATAAGCATATCAATATATTTTCTAAGACGTTTTACAATCGTGATTTTTCTTCTCACAACGTGGTTATCGTCCGCTGTCATTCCCTTGTAAAGCACATTGTCGGAAATAAGCACACCGCCTTTTTTCAGCAATCGCACGCACTCGTCAAGCATATAAATATAATGTGCTTTCGGACCGTCAAGGAATATCATATCAAAAACTTCATCATCGTCAATATACGAAAGATAATCCTTTGCATCTGCCTCAATAACAGATATTTTTTCCGCATATCCCGAAGTTTTAATATTCTCCCTTGCAATACGCACCATATCTTCGTTACATTCAAGTGTTGCTATTTCGCAGTCATCATCTGTAGCCTGTGCCATTAATATAGAAGAATACCCAATCGCACAACCTACTTCAAGTATTTTTTTCGGTTTAACCGTTCTGCACATCACCGACAAAAACCTTGCCGTTTCAGGCTCTACTATCGGAACACTGTTTTCTTCCGCATATTTTTCAAGCGAGTGCATAAATTCATCATTATGCACTGTTTTCGCACGCAAATATTCCGTTATATACGGCGGAACAATCGCGTCTTTATCATATTCTATCATTTATCAAACCTCTTTATTGTTTTAAACTGTCTTGATTTTCAAGTGCACTGTCATCGACCGAAATATTTTGTTCGGTACTCTGCATTGCCGCAAGGTGTTCTTCATATGTCTTTGAGAAGATATGTGAGCCGTCCTTGCCAAGTACAAAGTAATACGCATCGGTTGCCTCCGGATAAAGTGCCGCCTCTATACATTCCGTTCCCGGATTGCATATAGGACCTATCGGAAATCCCGCATACATATATGTGTTATACGGTGAATCTATCTGCGTGTCGGCAATCGAAAGTACAGGCTTTCTTTCACCTAAAATATACTGTACCGTCGCACACGACTGGAACTTCATACCTGAGTTTCTTCTATTATAAAATACTCCCGCAACTTTTGCTCTTTCCGTTCCGCTGTCCGTTTCACGTTCAACGATTGACGCCATAGTTATAACTTCATCAACCGTCAATCCAAGCTCTGTCGCACGTTCATAATACTCCGGTTTAAACTGATTGTCAAATGCCGCAAGCATTAGGTCGATAATATCGTGTGCCGACATTCCGTTCGGAATTTCATACGTTGCAGGGAACAAATATCCCTCCATACGTCCGTCACGTTCAGGCAAGTTTTTCAAGAACGCATAATCATAATCGTCGGGATTTAAAGCCGCATAAAAGTCCTGCCAGCTTACAATACCTGCCTCATCAAGTTTCTGTGCTATCTGTTTGATTTCATAGCCCTCCGGTATTGTAATTTTCGCAGCCTCACGGCTCGGCGTTATTATAAGATTAAGTATGTCACTGTAACTCATTCCGTCATCAATAGTTGCCGCACCCGGCTGAAAATTACCGTCATATCCGCCGAGCTTTGACTGCACCTTAAACAAAAGCGGATACTTTATTATGCCGTTGTCCTTTAACAGTTTTGCAACAGATGACGTACCGTCACCTTCTGCAACCTCTATTCTCTTACTTCCTTCTTCTATTGAAACACCAAGGCTGTCGCTTAATAGTATGCCCGTTCCCGCAAGACCCAAAACAACTATAACAGCTATGATTATCACAGGCACTTTCCATTTGCCGTAACCTGTTTCATGCACCTTTACTGCCATAAAAGTGTCCTCCTTATTAATACATATTACTGCTATTCTATAACAAAATACACTTTTCGTCAAGTTTTGCGTTTTTTTTGTCAATTTATACGATAACTTTTCTTTAATTTTTACATATTCATAATTGAAAATTTTGAGAAAGTATTATATAATATTAATATGAGATTATTTTTAAGGAGGAGTTATCAATGGGATACAAGGAAACCTACAACCGTTGGCTTACAAGCGACGTGGTTGATGATGACACAAAAGCAGAGCTTAAATCTATTGAAAACAACGAAAAAGAAATAGAAGAAAGATTTTATCGTGAACTTGAATTCGGTACAGCCGGTATGAGAGGTATTATCGGAGCGGGTACGAACAGAATCAATATATATAACGTAAGACGTGCAAGTCAAGGTGTTGCGAAGTACGTTCTTTCAAACGGTGAGGACGCCGCAAAAGCAGGTGTTCTTATCGGTTACGATACACGTAATTTTTCACGCACATTTGCTGAAGAAACAGCTAAGGTTCTTACTTGTGCAGGTGTAAAGACTTATCTTTTCCCTATCGTTCATTCAGTTCCGGAAGTTTCATTCGGTATTCGCGAACTTGGCTGCAGTGCCGGCGTTATGATTACCGCCAGCCACAACCCTAAAGAATACAACGGTTACAAGGTATACGGCCCTGACGGCGGACAACTTCCTCCGGATGCGGCTGATGTTGTTGTTGCCGCAATCGACAGCTACGATATATTTGACGATGTTAAGTTTATTTCGCTTGACGAAGCAAAAGAAAAAGGCTTGCTTGAAATCGTAAGCAGTGACCTTGACGAAAAATTCCTTGATGTTGTTCAAACACAACAGCAAAATCCCGAGGCAGTAGCAGAAGTTGCAGATACATTCAAGCTTATCTACACACCTTTCCACGGCACAGGCTCAAGACCTATCAAGGCAATACTTAACCGTATGGGCTTTAAAAATGTGCTTGTCGTTAAGGAACAGGATACAGAGGACGGTAATTTCCCGACTGTTAAGTCACCTAATCCGGAGGACAAGGAAGGGTTTGAAATTGCTATAAAAATGGCAAAGGAAAATGACGTTGACGTTATCATCGGTACAGACCCCGACTGTGACAGAGTCGGTATAGTTGTTCGTGACGCCGACGGCATATACAGAACACTTACAGGCAACCAAACAGGTGCTTTGCTTGTTGAATACATACTTTCATCAAAGAAAGCCAAAGGCACTCTGCCTGAAAACGGCGTTGTTATCAAGACAATCGTTACAACAGAGCTTGCCGCCGCAATCGCTCATTCATACGGTATCGAAATTATGAACGTGCTTACAGGTTTTAAGTACATAGGCGAAAAAATGACAGAGTTTGCAAAGACAGGCGACCATACATATCTTATCGGCTTTGAAGAAAGCTACGGTTATCTTGTAGGTACTCACGCACGCGACAAAGACGGTGTTGTTGCGACAATGCTTATCGCAGAAATGGCTGCTTACTACAAAACAAAGGGTAAGTCACTTTACGAAGCACTTATGGATATATACAATAAGTACGGATATTATTCAGAAAAGACAGTTTCATTTGTAATGCCGGGTAAAGACGGTATGGAAAAGATGTCACAGTTACTTACAGACCTACGTCAAACACCGCCGACAAAAGTTGCAGGTATGGACGTTGTACTTTACACCGACTATCAGTCACAAACAATTAAAGATACAAAGGGCAATGTTTCACCTCTTAAAGGTTTGCCTAAGTCAAACGTATTGAAGTACAACCTTTCAGACGAAAAGACTTACTTTATCGTAAGACCGTCGGGAACAGAGCCGAAAATCAAGTTGTATCTCGGCACATTCGCAGAAAGCTTTGAAACAGCCGAAAAGACTATCGAAAAAGTTCTTGAAGATTGCAAAAAACAACTTGGACTATAAACCAAAATGCCTTTCTCTTTGAGAAAGGCATTTCAGATTGTAGACAAAACCGTTATGGTTTTGTCTACTTTGTTCTTGGGTGTTTGAGGTGCAACCTCAATTTATAATCATTTCTGGCGACCTGTGCGGCAGAAATGGCTTAAAATCTAAAGTTTCGACTTTGGAGGAACTTTATGATTTTTTCTCTAAAAACACTCAAAAATTACATCGCAAGATGTGATTTTTGGAGCTGTCGACATTTTGTCGACAGACTCATTAACTTGTGGTATCATTAAATTATATTACACTTGGGGGGATTGCAATGGGGAAATCATTTAATCAAAAGCTGAAATTACTGTACATAATGCAGATGTTAAAGGAAAATACAGACGAAAATCACGCAATGTCCGCAAATGATATTATTTCGGCACTTGCCAAGCAAGGTATAAGTGCCGAACGCAAGAGCATTTATGATGACATTGAACGGCTTAAATTATTCGGTTGCGATATTTTGAGCAGAAGAAGTGAGCCGAAAGGATATTATCTCGCGTCAAGAGATTTTGAAATTGCAGAATTGAAGTTATTGGTTGACGCAGTTCAATCTTCAAAATTCATTACAGAAAAGAAATCAAATCAGTTAATTCACAAAATCGAACAGCTCGCCAGCCGTCATGAGGCTCAAACGCTTCAAAGACAAGTCGTTGTTTCAAACAGAATTAAGACGATGAATGAGAGTATCTACTATAATATAGATAAACTTCATTCCGCAATATCTTCAGATGTTAAAATCACTTTCAAATATTGTTCATGGACGCTTGCCAAAAAGCTTGAACCGAAAAAGGACGGTGCAAATTACACCGTAAGTCCGTATATTTTGATATGGGACGATGAAAATTACTATCTGATTGGTTTTGATGATGATAGCAAAGAAATACGCCATTACCGCGTAGACAAAATGCTTAACATAACAATAACCGCCGAAAAACGTGACGGCGGTGACCAATTCAGCAAATTCGATATAGGAAACTATTCAAAAAGAACATTCGGTATGTTTGCAGGTGATGAAAATACACTCGAAATTGAATTTGACAATAACCTTATCGGTGTTGTTATGGATAGGTTCGGCAAGGATATTATTTTAAACTCAAATACCGAAAATACGTTCGTTGCCAAATTAAATGTAAACATCAGTTCACAGTTTTACGGTTGGCTTGCAGGGCTCGGAACAGGTGTAAAAATCCTTTCTCCGCAGTCTGAAGTCGAAAAATATTTAACATATATTAAGGATATATCCTCAAAATATACACATTTTTGATGTTTTGTTATATTGTATCCTGTAAACATATAACCATTAATACATTTAATGGTTATTTTTTCTTTCACTTTTCATAAAAAACATTTCGTATTAATCGGATTTTTTATCTATTTAATGGTATTATTATTCATTTTGTTGACAAATCAATCGACTGTGATATAATGTAGCCAATGTACAAAGTTGTGCATTTATTTTTATACCGCCGGGTATAGAAATAACGTATCTGGAAATAATCATATTGATATTTCCGAAGGATAGGAGGTTTTTACCATGAAACAATTTTCTTATACAATTCAAGGTGAACACGGACTTCACGCCAGATGTGCCGGCAAACTCGTACAAAAAGCACAAAATTTTACGTCGAACATTAGCATTGAATATAACCAGAGAATTGAAAACTTAAAAAGACTTTTTACAATAACTTGTCTTGGCATCAGTAAAGGTGATTTCGTTACAGTCAAAGTTGAAGGTAACGATGAAACTGAAGCCGCAAATGTTCTTGAAAATTATTTTAAAGAAAATCTTTAAAGACAAAAAGCACGTCTGATACAGGCGTGCTTTTTGATTTTTTTGCACAAAAAAATCGAAACAAGCATAACCTGTTCCGATTGGAGCTAATGGGGGGAGTCGAACCCCCGACCTACTGATTACGAATCAGTTGCTCTGCCAACTGAGCTACACCAGCGAAAATGAAATATAAGAGAGAGCCGAAGCTCTCTCTGTAATATTTTTAGTTAAACAAACTTTTAGCAATCGTGCTGACTGCTTTTCCGTCTGCTCTTCCCTTAACTTTCGGCATAACGTATTCCATAACCTTACCCATATCTTTCATGGAGGTTGCGCCTACTGCTTTAACGCCTTCTTCTACAATCGGACGTAGCTCGTCCTCTGTAAGCTGTTTAGGAAGATATTCCATCAAGCATTCCATTTCCTGTTTTAACTGAGAGATTAAATCCTCTCTGCCACTCTTTTCATATTCAGGAAGAGAGTCCTTGCGTTGCTTTAATTGCTTTGCAATTACCTCCAAAATATCCTCGTCATCAAGAGTTACTTTGTTGTCCTTTTCAACCTGCAATATTGCAGTACGGACAAGTTGTACTGTATTTTTGCGTACAGTGTCTTTGTTTTTCATTGACGATTTTAGATCTTCTGCTAATTTTTCCTTTAAAGACATTATCGTCATCTCCTTATGTTGCTAATTAAAAATTAGAACTTTCTTTTTCTTGCAGCTTCTGATTTCTTTTTACGCTTTACGCTTGGCTTTTCATAGTGCTCACGCTTTCTGATTTCAGACATGACACCTGACTTAGCACATTGACGCTTGAATCTGCGAAGTGCGCTATCTAATGATTCATTATCTTTTACTCTTACTTCAGACATTGTTTCCCCTCCCTCCGGCAAGTCAATTCTAAAAACGGACTTGATGGACTCAGTTATACACTGTTTGTACAACAATATCTATTATACCTTATTTTACATAGATATGTCAAGATATTTTAGTGATTTTTATAAAGATTTGTTTATTTTTTTAGCTGCCGACAAATTTATCGGCAGCTGTATTTATTATTTCAATGTTTTTGACAAACGATACATCACTACGCAGGTCCAAAGTTTTGTATCATCAAGCCCCAATCCGCTGCCGGTGCCGACAATTATACCGTTATCCACGCACCACCGAACAGCCTCTTTTGCCCAGTCGGGCATATTATCATCGATATAATTATAAATCATAGGATTTTCGATTTTGTAAACCTCATTCTGCAAAACATCAACTCTTGCAGTCTGTTCCGAAATCATTTGTTTTAATTCTTCATATTGCGACATTGTAAGTTCCTCCTCCATTTTTTCGCCGACTATCGCGTCGCTTATTGCCTCGGCAATTCTGTCTGCGCCGACTTCATTATATAAATCCGCGTCCGATTCGGTGTCGACAAAGCACACTTCTATAAGCATCGACCTCGCATTACTTCTGCGAATGACATACAAATTTGAGCCGTTTTTTATACCTCTGTTTATAAACCCAAGCTCCGCCATATTTTCACATACCAGCTCCGCTTGTTTAAAAACTTCTCCGTTATAGGTATAAACCTCAGTTCCTCTGCCGCCGCCGCTGTTAAAGTGTATCGAAACGAACAAATCAAGCGGCTGTGCATTTGCTTTATCAACAATCTTTTTCAAATTTCCGCTTACCGTAGAAGAATAATCATCAGTGCAATCAACCACCGTAACACCTTTTGCCCTGAGATACTCCATTACTTTATAACCGACTCGGCGCGTTTCGTTGCTTTCGTTAAGGAATCCGACCGCACCGCTGCCGACTGTACCGCTGACAGTGTGTCCGCAATTTATTCCTACTATCATATATCTCACTCCCCATATATTATATTCACTCACTGTCCGCACTGTTACTGTCACGAATTTGGAGCAATATATCCTTTATTGCTTTCGGCATTCGCGGGTAAATCACCGCCACATTTTCCAACACACTTATACCCTCATTCGCTACGTAAAACATAATAACTATTTCCCGAATTGCAACATTATCGCCTGTAATCTGTTGCAGAACATTTGAAAGTGCTACTATAATTAATATAGTAATCTTTTTGAGTAATCCTTTAAACCCAATCTCACTCGACATTGTTTTTGTATAAATTGCTTTAATAACACCTGTCAAACAGTCAAGCACCATTATCACTAACAGCGCCCACAAAATACTGTCCCATTGACCGAAAATCGCGGCGAAATATCCGCCCACAATTCCTATAACCGTACTTGTCCAATTAAAAATTCTGTCCATAAATTATTCCTCCGTTTTATTTATTTTCAGCTTGCTTTTTTAACTCCGCCACCGTTTTTACAACCTCGATCGGCTCTTGGAAACCATAACTGCAAAGTGCATTAAACATTTCGTAAACATCGCTGATTATGTAGTCAAGTCCCGGATAATTAACTGAATTACTTTTTTCTAAACCTCCGGCCACCCACTTCAGCAAATCCGTCACACGATAACTTGCATCTTTACCATTTACAATATCATTCGCGCCGACTTTTCCGCTTACAAGTTCATTTATCGCCCCAACAAACGAATCTCTGTTATTCGTTTTGAGAGCATCAAGCGTGTTCAATCCATCAAATCTGATTATACCCGCATATATTTCGGCAACTTCCGCTTTCATATATGTTACATTCATCTTTGCAACATTACCCGATTCAGGCTGTTCCGTAACCTCCAAGCCCAATGTGCCGTTATCGCTGTCATATAACAAATTAATCCACTTTTCTCCTTCTTCACCTTTTTCCGCCGAAAACGAGGCAGAAATCGGTGCTGTTTGTATATATGCACGTCCGTCCCTAAAAATTTTAGTCTGCACAGGTAAGCTGTTTATCGTTACTGTACCGTTTCCGTTTCCTTGATTTATGTTTATAATAAAATCAGACTTTTTCAGACTGTGTGTTATCTTATGCGTAATATTCTTTTCTCTTCCGTACAACTCGGTTTTGTCTGCTTTTTCAAAAAATCTTGACTTGTTTTCTTCATTATCTGCCTGTCGCTCCATTTTTTCATATTCGATACGACCGCTCAATTCATTATCCGCCTCTTGACGCGAATTTACCTCGTTTGAAATTTTGATTTCAAGCGAATTGTCCGCTTTCTTTCTGTCCGATGTTTCGGTTGAAATTTTGCCCTCAAGAGAACGGTCTGCCGTCTTTCTGTCCGACGTTTCCTTTGTTATTTTATCAGTCAAATCATTACCTAAATTCACACGTCGATTTATTTCTTCACTCAAATTATCCTCTAACGCATTATATTCGTCCTGCACCGTCTGAAAATTCGATTTTACCTGTTGCCACCATTTTTTCAGCAAAGTTTTTCCGTCAAAATTAAAATCTAATTTCATTCTTATTCTCCTTCCACCAATATCCTTTTACCGTTAATACACAACACACCGTTACTGTCCTGTGTAATAACATTATCCCCCACGCTCAATTTTTCCGTTTCAAAATCACCCTTAAAATTCATATTGCCCTTGTCCGTAATATTCACAGCCGAATTGCCGTTGTTGTCCGTAATATTAAACACAAACTGACCGTTCACATTTCCAATCTGCGTTTTTACGTCACCGTCCGTTGACACCTCAATAATGTCCGATAACAACGAAACCGTACCGTTTTCACCGTCTATTTTCATTCCGGACTGTGAAATAACACCGCTTACCGATTTCGCCTTGACTTTACCGCCTGTTGTCGATACTTTTTTGTAACGTTTTGCAAGAGTTCCTATTTGTTCAAGATAGAAAAACAAATCCTTTTTAACCCTGCCGACAGATATAACGGTATCGTCACTTTGATAAGGATAATATTCAAGCCTTATGACGCGTTCTCTAATCTCGTTTCCGCAGTCGATTACAGTCACCGTATCACCGATATTAATTTTCTCGTCCGCATAATCCGCCAGCTTTGAAATATCGGCATATCCGCCTGTTATATTAACACAAGGCACGTCAATTCTTTCCTCATTTTCACTGTCAAACTCCCACCGTGCGCGTCTTAATATTTTACTCGGTTCAATATAATCGGTATAATCACGATACCCCTCACGAACACCGTAAATATCCGCGTTTTCACTTATAATATACTGCTTTCCGCTGTTCACACTTCCGATATGTGCGTCATCTTTTCCGTAAGGGTACAACTTCGTCACCATATCGGTTATATCCCTTTCTATCGAAATATCTTTCATATTCTTTGAAAGGTCAAGCCTTAAACAGCTTTCACCGCCTATACGCTCCACAAGGGCAATCTTGTAATTGTCGGCATAAATCTCGCCCTTACCGCAGTTTTCGATAAGAGCCTTAACCGCCTCATACGGATTGGTCTTATCCATAGAAAAGAAATCAATCTTAAAACCGCTGTAATCAACTCGTTTCAATCCGACTTTTGTCAATTCACTGTCCGTCATAATCGAAAACTTCGTATTTTTAAATATCTGCCCCAAAACATAAGACGGAGTTTTTCCGATTAAATCGGGAATATTTTGAATATGTATGTTCGATGCGTCCGCATTATAGACGTGACTGCATTCCGCCGCAATAAAATTCTTTTCACCGATTGTTTTTGACACCTTTATAATTCTGTATGCCTGACCCTCGCATACAACGATTTTATTTTCACTTATAATTTCCGACTTTTCATTTATCGGGTGCGAAAAATCAAGCCTGCGTTCACCGTTTATTTCATACGTAACACGCACATCATACGCGTCACCGATTACAATACCCTTGTCAAACGTAACACTGTTATACGGTAATATTCTAAGCATTTCCGTCACCCCATTCCAAGTCGTCAAAATGTTCACCGTACATAAAATACGGTGTATATGAAATTTCGGCCGTCATATTTTGACTGTTTGAATTTACGATATGAAGTTTGTTTCTTCCCGACGGAAATTCAAAAAACTCACCCGACACCAATATATTTCCGCTTGTATTTTTGACATTTTGTTTTTCAAAATCAATAGTTGTCTGACCGTTTGACATAAACGCAAGCGATTTGCCGTTCATAGACAGCGTTACATTTCTTGCACTCGCTCCAAGCTTTACAATCGGTCTTACAGGTCTGTCACCGAAATTGTATACACTTATATCACCGCTGCCGGAAATATTAAATTTAAACAAACACGAAATATCAATAGGTATATTTGCATCTAACATAAAAGGCATTTCCAAAGCCGGGCCTTCCGTATCAAAAATACATTTACAAAACGGTTCTGCCCTGAACGACACCTCCATAACCGCCTTACGACCGCTGTGTTCAGGCATATATATAACCTCGTCCGACACTTTCCCCCGCCATTTTGAAAATGGCATATCATCAAAAATCAGCTCACCCTCACCGCAAAGCCACAGAGAAAGCAAAGACAGCTTCCTCTGCATTTCCGCAAGATTATCGGCATATATGTTAAACGTAACCGTGAATATCCTGTCATTATAAAACTCACGTCCGAAAGGATTAGCTTTTGAAAAATCATATCCGCCGTCACGGTACGGCAAATCGACAATATTCTCTTTTACGCTCGGCAATATCGGTCTTGATTTAGTCCTCACCGTCACATCGAAATCGGAAGAATGACGGTCTTTAAATATAAAACCATTCCTCATATAATCCCCCTTTAATTGTAATTACCGTATGATACAGCCAGTCCGACTCTGTTTTGAAGTGCGTTCAAAATATCACGGCTGTCCCCTCTTATGCTGATATTTCTGTTGTCAGAATAAGAATTTGACGATACCTTAATCGACTTTATCGCACTTATAGTCTGATTGAACAACGATGTAATCACACTTTGCATATTCTTTACGTCAAAATTCACGCTTTTCACGATTTTTTCTATATTCATCCCATTTTTTTCTATAGTCGCAAGAAGATATTTCTTATTTGCCTCAACGGTGTCATAACTGTTTTCAAGACTTGTCAGCGTTGCGGTATGCATTTTTTGTAATTTGTACATTTCCTCTTCACGTTTTATCTTTTTCATTTGCTCCTGCAAAGATTTATATGTATCCATACCTTTTTGAGTAACCGCATTTTTGTATATGCTCAATTTGTGTGATATTTCTGACTTCGACTCGTTCCTGTCCTCAATCTCCCACTTTGTGCCAAGTGCCTTTTCTTCACTTGAAAACTGTTCTTTCAGATTGTTTATGTATTCCTTTTGCTTATCAAGAAGTGTGTCCGTTGCCTCGATTTTTGCATTATACAAATTCAAAACCGCATACATAGTATCGTCACTGTATTCCTGCCAACCTACAAAACCGCCGTCATACATTTTCTGAATACGTTCGATACTGCGTTCGTAAAACTGAATATGACTGTCGCCTGTTTCGTCCCAATCATCATATGTATCGCGGATATTTTTCCAATTCTTCGCGTCACTTTTCCACTTTTCATAAACGGCATAATTCTTTTCATTCTCAAGCTTGCCGATTTTCAAATCGACATCGGCTTTGTACTTATAGAAATCTCCCCAAATTTCTTTAATTTCCTCTGATGAATATGCGGTTGACGTAACCATTTCCGACACCATCGCATTATAGGTATAAAGCTGTCTTTTGTACGATTCAATCTGCTCGTCAACACCCATATCATTCACTTGCACCTGATATTTAATCCAAGCATCGGAATGTTTTTTGTAGTCTGAAAGTGCGGTTTCGCTCGCCTTTTTTTCTTCTTTCCAAATTTTCTTCTGCGACGCGAAAATCTCCTCTTGAATTTCTTTCACAACCTCGCTGTCATAACTGAATTGCTCCATCAATTCATTCCAAAGCCTTAATTCCTCCGTCGGAGATACATCGTTTGTTTTTTTGTAATGGTTTAAATCAGCCTTTTTAATTTCAAACATTTCATTGTTTTTGCCGGACGCATAATGCGGAATACCCATACCGTTCATTATCGCCTTTGTTTCGTCAGCCGTATAAACCTTGTCGCCTTGCGACAGCGGAACAACCACATCACGCCCGCTAAACATCATAAGTCGCCCGTTATGCTCGATAAGCTCACGCGGATCACTGACGCCCCTTTCATCATTTACAACCGCCAAACCGCTTTTTGCATATTGTGTTCCGTCTGCCAGTTTCGGCATTCCCTGCACATTGTACTTAACAGTAACATTGACTGTTCTGTCCTTCAAACTGTTTATACTTGCTCTTGCCGAACTCACACCGCTTGCGGTATTGTCAACTGCGGTAATATTGATTTTTGCATTTTTGCCGTCATATTCACTCATTATTTTACCTGCCGATGAATTAAGTGTAGCAAGTGCATTTTGTGCCGTTGCCAAAGCATTTATAAGTCCCGACGCGTCACCCGTTATGCTGACCAATAAATTAGCCGCCTCTGCCATAACTATACCTCCTCTCCGTAAAACATTCTCAAATGTTCGTTATCGTAATCCTCTGTATCTTCATTCAATCCGTCAAGCATTTTAAACAGTACCCACGGATTTTGTCTGCCAACTTCGTCAGGCAGTATGTGGTGGTACGTTAGGAACATCGTATAGATGTCCCTAAGCACCCCGCTGCCGCCTGACGTTACTCGTTTTTTGAAGAAAGAGCGTCAACGTAAAACCCCCAAAGTGCAAGACACATCTTTGCACGTTCGTTCACGTCAACGGAATCGATAATATCCTGAGTTGCGTCCGTACCCTCAAACATATAGTCAAGTGCATCTCTGCAAATGCTGAGCGGACCTTTCTTATTTTCATCATTATGTGCGTCATTAATAATGCACATCGCCTCAAAGTCAAACGGCTTTGAAACGTATTTAACCTTATCTTTTACAAATGTTAATGTATGTTGCATAATTTTCTCCTTATACCGTCTGCGGATAGTAATTCATATCCGTAAACCACTTGTTTTCAAATTCATCTCTTGTGATATTTGACGGCAAATCGCTTTCATCAAAGTACGCATAATAATTGTTGTCAAAATCACGTTGTACCGCCGTGTATGTTGCCTTAGCGGTTTGCTTGTCGATACTTCCGCTTGACGGTTTTGTCTTTCCCCCAACGTTCGATGCAAAACTGTATGAACCCTTGTAGTATCTTACATAACGGTACGAGCCGTCGGACTTCAAAATTCTCCATACCACTCCGAAATATACTGTTTTAACATCGTTTCCGACTTCAACCACACCGTTTTTGCGTGTCAATCCACGCCACATTGCGTCAACCTCCGGCGGAATATCGGCATTTGTAATATCGTGTCCCAATTTTTCGATATAGCTTGACGCCTCATACGCACCGTTGTCCGCGTCAAAAACATCACTGCCGCCGCTGTCGGTCGGTGCAATTTCAACCGTTCCTTTCAAATTATACGCTTCTCCGTATTCCGTTCCGCTAACGCTGTCCTCATTCACTTTAAAAAAAGTATACTTGTCCACACCTATTGTAGGTAAAGGTTTCTTGTTCATAATTTTCCTCCGTTTTTTCATATTTTGTCTTAAAGAGATATATTTTTATAACGTAAAATACTTCTGAAATCTCATTGTCTTATGATATATTTTTTTATCATTTTCGGGAACGTCCATAGACATCTCCCTCACCCAACTGTCCTTTGTCATTACTTCATTGACCTCTGCCGCCAAATCACTGCATTCTTTCGGAATTTCCGCCCATATGTCAATTTGAATATGCCCGTCTTGAATACTCTCGCCATTGTCGGCATAAAATCCGCCGCACTCCGTCACCGTATAATAACTTATAATCGGCAGATTATTAAAATTTTTCGGATATTGAAATACCGCCTTGCATTTAACATCACCGAGTGACTTTTCAGCCTCAGCATTAATATCAATCATATAATCACCCCTTTATCGCCTCTGCGATTGCAGACAATATTGCTTGCGTGTTTGATAAAAGTGCCGGCACAAGATACGGCTGTGCCGCCATTTTCGACGTACCGAATTCAACAAATACCGCATATTCCGTATCAGCCGATATAACCGCCGTATTTCCGCCGGGCTGTACATTAATTGACGACTGCAACCGTCCCGTATCGACAGGGCATAGACTTTTTGCACTTTCACATACCGTTTGAGCCCCCTGACCGATTATATCCGCAAAATTATTTTCTATATTATTTGCAATATCCGAAAGTCCGTTATCATAATTAATATCAATCTGCATTTTTCTCACTCCGCATCATCGCCGTCATACCGAAATTCCAACATTCAGCCTTTATAATCTCGAAAAATTCATCACCGAATTTAGCATATCTGCCTACTTTTATAAGGTCTGTTTTGTCGCAGAATACTTTATATTTTTTATTTTCGGTCACACCGTATATACGGTTTTCGAGTTCATTTTCATATGGCTGAATATCACACACAACACTCCCCAAAAGTGTTTTTTCACCCTTTTTTTCATATGTATTTTCACCTACTTCGTACACCTCGATTTCGGTGTCATAAAATATTTCAAACGGATTTATCATCGGCAATCACCTCCGACGGCACTTTAACTTTCCTGCTGACAAACGGCTTTAGACGTATTGCATATTCTTTCAAATAATCATAGTTGTCGTCAGAGTATTCGACCTTTCTCTCACCCTCCGTAACCGACTTAACACCGCCGTTTTGATTTGCCGTATATCTCTTGACCGTAAGCGTCGGAATAAAGCTTACAATCTGTCTTGGCAGAACATCAATACGACAGTACGCCAGCACAGAATTAACCGTGTCCTCAATCAAAAGCATAAGAACATCGTCCTTGTCATTGTCTTTAATTCCGAGCAGTAATTTCACCGCGTCAAGAATTTCATTTTTAGTGTCCCCCATTTTCAACACAGCCTTTCTGACCTATTATTATTCGGCAGTCTTAAACACATAAATCGCACTCTTTTTATTTTCAAGCACAAATGCGTCATAGTACACTCTGCCTTCAACCAGCCAACCGTTGATTCCCGGCGGATTATCGTGGATTTTGTATTCCGACAATTTAACCGGAGAAGTCGTTGCGGCTTGATTTGTGATAATAAATTCAACGTTTTCAGGGAAGTAAGACTTCGGCACAACGATAAGCGGAATACCGTCAATCGTTCCGACTTGACCTTTAATCAAAATTTCCTGCGACATATCGCCGTTTCTGATAAAGCTTGAATCCTCCTTGATGTTCTTGTAAAAATCACTTGATACAAATGCACAACTTCCGACAAGCGGAACATTATTTTCAATAAGAGTTGTTGCACCGGTCAAAAATGCGTCATACGCATTTGCCTTTGTCACCTTTCCTGTAACGGTTGTTTTTGCCCCTTCGCAAATTTTTCCAAAACGGTACTTGTCGATTTCAGGCACAACCACTTCTCTGATTTGTCTTTGAAGTGCCGCACCTGCCGCATTTGACATTTGAGTATCGTTATATGTCCCCCTGTCAATAGTGAACGTGAAACTTCTGTCACGCGTCATAGTCATTTCCTGTACAGTGTTTTCGATTTCCTGAGGTGTACCGTATCTGCTTGTACCTGATACCGAATAGTCGTTCATCTCTGCGGTAGGCACTGAATATACGTTTACCGTCTTAACACCGACAAAGTCGTAATCATTGTTTACCGCCGCCGAAGTCATAGACTCCCTTGCAAATTTTTCATCAATTTTTTGAGCATACTTGCTTGCATAATTTATAGCCATTGTATTCATCCTTTCATAATCACGTTATTTATTACATTCCCAAACCGCTTAAAAACGGGTCTGTTAAATTTTCTTTTTCTCTTGAAATTCTCGGCGGAACACCCTTTAATCTTTCGGATAAACCGCTTTCGATTGCTTTCATATATTCTGCTTTAAATCGCTCGATATTTTCCGCCATAATGTCCTTGTCTGCATCTGCGACCATTCTCGCAAAATTCACAGGCAGATTTTGAGCCGCCAATTCCTTTGCCGCCTCAAATTCGGCTCTTTCGGATACATACTGCTGTCTTTCATTTTCAAAATCTTTTTGTCTTTTGTCCATTTCAGCCTTTGCTCTGTCCTCTGCCGACATTGTAGCCATCTTGGCGGCTTCCTCTCTTTCCGATACGATTCTGTCTGAAAAATCTTTTTCCCACGTTGCTTTTTCGTTTTTAATCGCCTCCGCAACATAGCTTGCAATGAGATTTTTCAGTTCATCGTTTTTATGTCCCTCGTTTTCGTTTTTTGTGTCACTGTTTAGTGTCCCCTGTTTCTTCTTTTCGTCCATACTTTTTTCCTTTCTTTACATTAAAATAAATCACTATGTTTTTTATTCTTGAATTATTCCTGTACATATTTTAATTTTTCGCCAAGCATTTTTTCTTTTGCGGCAAGCTGTGCCTCTTCCTTTGGATCGCCCACAAATGAAAGCTGTGATAAAAGAGTTTCGCTTGACGCAATACCGACTAAGTTGTTTACCATCTGTGAAATCTCCAACTCATTAACAGGCAAATTTCTCGTAAACACAACATCAATGCGATGTATAGGCACATACTCCATAGCACCTTTTAACGACAGAAAATTAACATACAATTCAAATCTCTGTTTTAAAGCTTTCGTAAAGTATCGCTCCTTATTTCTGACATGCTGTTCAAACCCCATAAGCTTATACTTAATCGCGACACCCGATAAATTTGTACCGAACGTCTGGTCTGATAAATCGGGAATCATAGAAAATCTGTGAATATCGCTTTTCAGACTGTCCTTTAACACTTCAATATCGCTTTCGGACATAACCTTTGAAAGATATTGAGCCGCCGCACCCTCATATCCCATCAAAATGCGTTCTTCCCTAAGTTTCTTCGCCTGCTCACTGTCAAGGTCGATACCAGTAAGGAATAAGAATGCGTCAACAAACTGTTCCTTGTCGTTAACTCTGTCCGACTCCAAAATATTGTAAGCGTCAATCAGCGGAATCATCTGTTCAAAATCACCTTGCTTTTCTTCGTTGTTGCGATACTCCACCATAGGCATTTTACCGAAATAGTGGTGCTGAGAATTTGTCATAGTCATATGCAAAAAACTGTCCGCAGTGTTTTCATATGTATAAATCATCTCCCTGTCACACACAATACAGCAAACACCCGTAACCGCGCCGTCAATGTCACGCTTTTTGTAATAATGTATGCCGTACAGCGGAATTTCGCCAACGCCCGCACCGTACACAATAAACGTGTTGCTCGGCGGCAAGCATACACTTTTCGGCTGTGATTGCTCGTCCGCATAAACCAATTCATAAGCTTTACCGAAAATGCTCATTGTCTTTTCAAATTCCGCGTCCAAACTCGGCATATCCTGAACGGCAAAGCAATTTTTAACCGCCTCAATATCGTATCCGTCCGAACAGCTGTACGCCACAGGATTGCCTACAAGATAGCTTTTTGCAATATCCACGATATACTTCGCGTGATTGCACACAATTTTGTTGTTTGCGATATTGTCGCTTGAACGTTTGCGTTCACAAATTGCGTGTTTGCCGATATAATAGTTGTAAAGTTTTTCGTATCGCTCCTGTTCAAGCGAATGTTTCCCAATCAGCTTAGCAAGCAATACATCGTCTATACCGTCCTTTAAAATATCCTCGTCAATTATCATAAATCAAGTTCACTCCTTTTAATTACCCTCGCTTTTTTCTTTGTGATTTCGTCCTCAAGTGCATAACGTACCGCATCAATGGTGTGATTGTTCTTGTCGGGATAAACCGACTTAAATTCACCGTCCGTATCGCGTTCAAGCTCATATTCCGAAAATTCTCTTGCGACATTCGGACACCTTTCGGAATCAATCACGATTTTTTCAAGACTCTGCAAAAATCTGATACCGTACTCGATACTGTCTGGACCTTTCCTTGCACCGCGAACACGCAAACCGAACATTCGCAAATCATTGATACTTTTCGGCTCAGCACTGTCGCATACAATCAATTTATTAGCAAACCCTTTTTCAAAAATCTTTTCAGCCGCATTGTGATTTGTCATCCCTTTCGCGTAAATTTCGTCAAAGATAAACAACTTATTGTTGTGATAAAAACACACCACATACACAAACGGATCTGCCGCGAAACCGAAATCGACACCGCATTTAATATTGTCAAAACTTTTTACTTCCTCATCGCTAAGTTTTACAACTTCAAGATTATCAAAAATTTCACCACCGGTTCCCGTCACCTCACCGAGATATTCGTGATTATACTGATCAATATGTAGCTTTTTAAGATACTCCGCTTCCAAAAAAAATTGTTCTCCCAGCCAACTTTTCGGTACATCAAGATATGTACTCTTATGCACAAGCATATCGTCACGCTTTTTGAGCACCTCACGGTTTACCCAACTGCGTCGGTTTTGTGGTGGATTGTACGAATAAAACACGGTAAATTTTTCACCGCCACGCATCATCGACTGATTTATCGAGCGTATTTCTTTCATACCGCAAAACTCGTCTAACTCCTCATACCAAATATATCGAATATATCCATGTGTAACTTTGGTAGATTTCAATTTCTGCACCTTGTCCGCACCGCGAAACAGTATTTTCTGACCTGTTTTTTTGTAGACAATTTCCGGCACACTCGCCTTTATATCCCACATATCCGATACACCGAGCTTTTCAATCGCCCATTCAAGCTGAGAGAATACGCTGTCTTTTAAGTAAGCACCGACCTTACGCAGTACAACCGCATTTGTATCGGCATTTTTCATAATACCGAGTATAATTTCAACGCTCACAAAACTTGATTTAGTCGACCCACGACCACCGCAAAGCCAAAAATGCGTATAATCTTCAATAGAGTTATGCACCTTGTAAAAAGACGGTGCAATCAACCTGTCAAGACTGCACTGCATTTTTCCGCTCCTTGATTTCTTCGGCTTTTTCGATATTATCGACGATTATAACATCACCGCCTCCGCTTTCGCTCTTGCCTTCGAACATTCCGTAATGCTTACCCAAAAGCTCCGCCGCTTTAAATGAATCCGCCATACGAATTTCCTCATCTTCGCGACGCATTATGTACGTTAGAAATTCAAGAATTTCCCCTTCATTTGCAATGCCCAATTTAATCACCCTCTTTTTCATTTAATATTGATTTTTCATCAATACATAACGTCCGACTTTCTGACACATTCACTGCAGCCGATACATTCTTCATCATCATTGATATAGTAATGTTCCGGTTCAAAAGCACCGCATACGGGACATACCGTTTCCCCGTCATATGAGTCATACTCACCGTAATTATCCGTCCTTGCAATTTCCATTGCCAAAATTGCCATTGGGTCATCATTTGAATAAATCATAAGCACTCCTTTCTATCTTTTTAAGATACTTTATTGTTAAAAAATATATGTCAATCACTTGGCTATCTCTTTAAGACACTGTTATTATATCTTACAAAGATACTTTTGTCAAGCATAAATTTCTTTTTAGGATACTTTTAACAACATTTTGTTTACTTTTCAGATACTTTTATGTACAATGCTTGCAAAAAGTTTTAAAATATGATACTATATAATAAGTTACGAAATATGATTAGAAAGATTTTGGTGATTAAAATGACTACGGGCGAAAGAATTAAAATGCTCAGAAAAGAGCATAATTTAACCCAGGAGGAGCTTGGAGCAAAAATCGGTGTGCAAAAAGCGGCAATCCAAAAATACGAAAAAGGGACAGTAAAAAACATAAAACGCGACTCGCTTATAAAGCTTGCACAATGTCTTGATACTTCCCCCGAATACCTTCTCGGTTGGGAGGATATGCCGAATAATATTGAAGTAGCCGATACATCGGACTATGTAAATATTCCGATAATCGGCAGAGTTGCGGCAGGTCTGAGCTGCTTTGCCGAAACTAATATCACAGATTACGAACCTGTCAATAAAAATGACATTCGCGGTGACGAACCGTTCGTTTTTCTCCGTGTTGTCGGTGACAGTATGTATCCGCTTTTTATGGAGGGCGACCTTGTGCTTGTCAGATGTCAGTCGTCGGTTGACAGTGGCAGTTATGCGGTTGTTATGATAGACGAAGAGGACGGCGTTGTAAAGAAAATCGTATACGGACCTGATTTTATCGAACTTCACTCCATAAACCCAATGTACCCTGTCAGACGTTTTGAAAACGAAGATGTTACACGTATTCGTGTATTCGGCTTGGTACGCGAGATAAAGCGAAAATTTTAGTCGAATTTGGAACAAATCAGTATAAATTTACGTCTAATAATATATATGATAAAGGAGTATAATATTGTATCAATATAAAACACTTTCAAACGGTATAAAAGTAGTTGCCGAAAAGATTGATTACCTAAAGTCAATCTCAATAGGAGTATGGGTAGGCAACGGCTCACGATATGAAAATAAAGAAGTAAACGGAATTTCTCATTTTATCGAGCATATGCTTTTTAAGGGAACGAAAAATCGGTCGGCGGCACAAATTGCACACGAAATAGATTCGGTCGGCGGTCAGCTTGACGCATTTACTTCGCGTGAATATACTTGTTTTTACACAAAAACACTTGATTCACATATTCCGATTGCGCTTGAAATTCTTTCGGATATGCTTTATAATCCGAGTCTTTCACCTGATGATATGGCACTTGAAAGACAGGTTATAAAAGAAGAAATCCATATGTATGAAGACAGTCCGGAGGATCTTGTGTATGACCTTTCGTCATACGCCGCATGGGGCGACACACCTATGGGCAGAACGATTCTCGGCACATATGAAAGTCTTGACGGCATAACGCCGGATATAATGAGAAACTATATGAATAATCATTATACAAGTGCGAATACTATAATATCAGTATCAGGAAATTTTGACGATACGTTTTTTGAACTTCTTGAAAAGTATTTCGGTACAAAGAAAATGCCTGACACAAAACCGTATCTTCCCGACGCACCTTATATAAGCAAGAATAATATCGTAAAAGAAAAAGATATTGAACAAGTCCAGCTTGTCGCAACATTCAAGGGCATTGATGTTATGGACGAATCGGTGTACAGTCTGCTTGTGTTTAACAACGTGTTCGGCAGCGGAATGTCGTCAAGATTGTTCCAAAACATACGCGAACAGCGTGGTTTGGTGTATTCGATAAGTGCGGGACACAGTGCGTATATCAATACGGGTGTATTTGATATTTCTGCCGGAATGAGTCCCGAGAGTCTTGGCGAAGTCGCACATCTTATTTCAAAAGAAATCAATACGATTAAACGCAATAAGCTGACATCGGCAGAAATCACAAAAGCAAAAGAACAGCTTAAAGGTAATTATATACTTTCAAGCGAAAGCACAGGCGCAAGAATGCAAGGCGCAGGTCGCTCATTGCTTTTGAATAAACCGATATACACGCAGGAAGAAGCACTGAAAAAAATCGACGCAGTAAATGCCGATTCGGTTGCGGAAATAATAGACAGAGTTCTCGACAGTTCGACTATGTGTATTTCAGCAGTCGGACCTGTCAATAACGTTGAGAATCTGTTTGAACTCGATTAAATAATGTATAAATATTAATTTATTATAAAATTTTAGCTAAAGCACTTGCAATTTTATTGTATTTGTACTATGCTATAAATAAATGATATGCTATTTTTAGCAGAAAGGGTGAATATCATGGAATTTAACGAAACAATGAAAATCAACCTTGAGTTTGATAAGGAAAAGGAAGTCAGAGAAATAGTTGCCAAAGTATATGAGGCACTGAAAATCAAAGGCTATGATCCTATCAGCCAAATAGTAGGATATATCCTTTCAGGCGACCCGACCTACATAACAAGCTATAACGGTGCAAGAGGTCTGATTGTTAAAATAGAACGTGACGAACTATTAGAGGAGTTTGCAAAAACATATATTAAAACGCTTTAATCAAATAAAAGGTATTTTATACATACCTTTTATTTGTACGCAAAAAATCCGTCAAATGACGGATTTTTTAGTTTCATCACAATATTTTCTTTAATATCTGCATTACACCCTCATCATCATTTGACGGTGCGATGTATTTTGCAACTTTTTTAATTTCATCGTGTGCATTTTCCATGGCGTAACTTTCGCCGCAATTTTGGAGCATTTCATAATCATTCATATAATCACCGAACGCAACACATTCTTCGGGCGAAATACCGTAAATTTCCTGAATAACCTTAATTGCGTTGCCCTTATTTACATTTGCATTAATAACATCAACCCAACTTTCCGCCGATAAAACAGCTTTCAAATCACCGCTTATATCCGCGAGTTTGGGAAGTATATTATCCTTTGCTCTTTTGTGGCAGTAAAGCGCAAGATTTAAAATATTATCCTTGCCCACCACCGATTTTATATCATCAACAGTTTCCAAACGCACATTATATTGTGCGACATCGTTCATAACATATTCAGGCGGGTTTTCTATATAAGATGTCTTTTCGCACCCAAGCACAGGATAAATCCCTTTGTCCTCACTCACCAAATCAAGCACTTCCAATGCCTTAGCGTCAGGAACGGGCATAATATGAATAACCTTGTCCTTTTCCATTATAATTCCGCCGTTTTCAGAAATAAAAATCAATTTATCCTTAATCGGATTAAATATATTCAAAAGACTGTAATACTGCCTGCCGCTTGCGACAACAAATTTCACGTTGGGATGTGACTCAATCATTTCAAACAGACCTTTCGGCAAACGCAGTTTACTGTCCAAAACAGTTCCGTCCATATCAAATGCAACAAGTTTTATTGATTTTTCCACACTAAAAAACCTCCTTTTGCTTATTATATACCGCAAAGGAGGTAATGTAAACATTTATTTTTTGTCAGTCTTTTTTATTTTAATTATGTATTCCGTTCCCCATTCAAAAGAATTTTCTTCGATTCTTGCGTCTATGCCGCTTTTTTTCATCAAATCAACCGCACGTTTTACGGTGTTTTTGAATACTTTAACATCTTTTGCAGTTGTTATGCGAAGGTCATTGATAGGTTTCGGTTTCGGAATATTCATAGTGCGTACAAGTTCTTCTGCTTGTGTAACATTCATATTGTCACGGCAAATAAGTTTGACAGCCTCAAGCTGTTTTTCTTCATTGTTAAGCAACAGCAAAGCCCTCGCGTGACGTTCCGTAAGGTCGTAATCTCTTATTAATTTTTTCACAAGCGGAGGTAGTTTTAATAATCGTATTTTGTTTGCAACCGATGCTTGACTTTTTCCGACTTTCAAAGCCAACTCCGTTTGTGTAAGTCCCTGTTCACGAATAAGACTTTTATAACTTTCCGCTATCTCAAAAAACGATAAATCCTCTCTCTGCAAATTTTCAAGTAAGGCCAAAATTGCAGATTTATCATTGTCAGCCTCAATTATAACCACCGGTATTTCGTCAAGTCCCGCCATTTGTGCAGCACGAAAACGTCTTTCACCTGCTACAAGCTCGTATTCACCGCTGCGCCTGCGTACTGTTACCGGCTGAATTAAACCGTATTCCATTATAGAATTTTTCAATTCCTCCATAGCTTGCGGTTCAAAATATTTTCTCGGCTGATTAGGATTTGGTGCTATCATATAAAGCGGAAGTGATACAATCCGCATTTTATCTTGTACCGTTGATTTTCTAAGGAAACTAATCATGGAAATTTCTCCTACGCTATTTTACATTATTTTACACTGAATGGTTAAAAAAATATACCCCACACACAATGTGAAATCACTACTCTTTTTAAATTCTTAATAAAATTAAGAATTTAAAAAGAGTAACCAGCGATAATGTTCGGCATTGATGTTTACACTTGATGTAACAACATTATCGCTGTTTACCCTCGGTGGTGGAAGGTGTAAGACATTTTGGGGGTAGAACAAGGCCTTGGGGAAACCTTGTTAGAAATGTACCGTATTGATACTATCTGCCTTACATTTACTATTATAGCATAATTTTTCCATATTGCAAGTACTTTTTGCAATTATATTTCGACAATATTCAATTTAATTTTTTTATTTCACCAAATTGTAACAAGTTCCGATAGGAGTTTTTGTTGCAATACCCGGTTTTCTCGGATATTTAAGCGGAGTTTGTCCTACTTTTTTTATAACTATTATCTTGTGTTTCAATTCGGTGAACGGAATTTCCGCCTCAACAATGTCCTCAATCTGTCCGCCGAGTATTTTTATGGCACGTTTAGCGTCCTTTACCTCCTGCTCTGCCAACGGACCTTTCAAAGCAAGGAAGTAACCGCCTTGTTTCAAAAACGGAATACACCACTCCGAAAGCACAGTCAAATTAGCCACCGCACGCGACACAACGGTATCGAACTTACCTCTGTAATCTCTGTTTTTACCGCCGTCCTCCGCACGCGAATGGACAAATTCCACATCATTTATATCAACCTTTTCACAAACGTCCTTTAAAAAGTTAATTCGCTTGTTAAGACTGTCAAGCAAAGTCAGCTTAATTTCAGGCTTTGCAATTTTCAGCACAAGTCCGGGGAAACCCGCACCTGTTCCGACGTCAATCACTTTGCCCTTGACATATCCCGTCTTTATTGCGGTCAGCGAGTCAAGAAAATGTTTTGTTACAATGCCCTCATCATCTGTTATCGCAGTAAGATTAATCTTTTCGTTCCACTCAACCAAAAGACGCGCATATTCCATAAGTTTATCAACTTGCACATCATCAAGCGGTATATCAAGCTGTCTGCTTCCGTTTATAATTAAATCCTTCATCATTCACCTATCCATTTTATAAAGATTTCAGCCAAGGTATCATCGGCTCAACATAAATAGCCTGATAACCGAGTTCGTTCGGATGAGTACCGTCACCGTCAGGCTTACTTTCTGTTCCAAAATACAACTTACGCATATCATCGTCACGCACATTTACACCTGTATCGGAATTATTTTTTGCATACAAATCAAGATACGAAACATCCCACTTGTCGCATACTTCTTTTATACGCTCATAATACGATTCAAAATCACCTTCGGCGTCATATGTAAACGGATCGTGTGTAATAACAAACCCTACTTTCGAGTTAGGAAAATCATTTCTAATTTCAAAAAACATTTTTTCCATACCGCCGGTCATTGTGTTTTCATCAAAATCACCGCTGAAACCGTCTGTAATTTCTCCAAGTTCCGAATGGCCCCAAAAATCATTCAAACCGCCCTCGGCAATGATATATTCATAATCACCTTCAAGGTTATCGAGCATATCCGTAATATACGGTCTGTAACCGTCTGAATTTTCCGACCAATGCACATTGTCAGCAAGAGTAGCACCGCCCTTGCTGACATTTGTAACATTCATATTATATTGTTCCCCAATCAACTTGCCGTAACCGCCTTGCCAATTAGTGCCGTAACTGATACTGTCACCAATAAACGCAATTCTTTTGCCGTCAAGCGGATTTTCACCTTTAAAACTGCACGACGTAACAGTCATAACAGCAGTTATCATTAGTGAAATTATTTTATCCATATTTCTTACAACCACTTTTATCCCAAGATTTTTTCAATAAGTTCTGCAAGTTCCTCAGCTTTCTTTGTGATGTATTCTTCGTCCTTACCCTCAATCATAACACGAACAAGCGGTTCAGTACCCGAAGGTCTGATAAGGACTCTGCCCTCGCCGGCAAATTCATCTTCAAGAGCCTTGCAAGCCGCAGCTATTTCTTCATTTTCCATATAACTGTTTTTATTTTCAAGTTTTACAACGGCATTTCTAAGCACTTGTGGCATAACCGTTACAATACTTGCCGCCTCAGACGCTTTCATACCTGTCTTTTTAAGTACCGATAAGAATTGCAAAGCACTTACAAGACCGTCACCTGTTGTGTTGTGGTCAAGGAAAATGATGTGACCGGATTGTTCACCGCCGATATTGTAACCCTTTGCAAGCATTTCTTCAAGTACATATCTGTCACCGACTTTTGTACGCGGAATATTTATACCGATTTTTTCACCTGCCATAAATAAGCCAAGATTACTCATAACCGTTGCAACAAGAGTATTTTGCTTCAATGTACCGTTATCACGCATAAACTTTGCACAAGCCGCCATAATCTGGTCACCGTCAATAAGCTTGCCGTTTTCGTCCACAGCCAACATTCTGTCCGCGTCACCGTCAAAAGCTATACCGATGTCCGCACCGATTGAAGTAACGTAAGCCTGTAAACTTTCCATATGAGTAGAACCGCACATATGGTTGATGTTTACACCGTCAGGAGTGTTGTGTATAGCCTCAACATTTGCACCAAGCTTGTTAAGAGCTTTGAAAGCGGTTTCATAACTTGCACCGTTTGCACAGTCAACAGCGATTTTCATACCATCAAGACGGCAGTCAATCGTAGAAACAGCAAACGCAACATAATCCTCAACAGCGTTGTGGTTAGCACTTACATAACCGACTTTGCCGTGAGTAGGCAATTCTTCGATAGCCTTTTCACCAAGTATATAGCTTTCAATTTCATGTTCAATTCCGTCACTTAGCTTGTATCCGTCACTGTTAAAGAACTTTATACCGTTGTATTCGCATGGATTGTGAGATGCAGAGATAACAACACCAGCATCAGCCTTGTAGTATCTTGTAAGATACGCAACAGCCGGTGTAGGAACTACACCCAAAGGAATAACCTTTGCGCCCATCGAACAAAGTCCGGCAGTAAGAGCCGCCTCAAGCATATCACCTGATTTTCTTGTATCTTTACCAATAAGTATTCTCGGTCTTTTTGAAGAATGTTTTGTAAGCACATATGCACCGCTTTGACCTGTTTTAAAAGCCAATTCGGCAGTAAGGTCTTTGTTGGCGATACCTCTTATACCGTCCGTTCCAAATAGTTTTCCCATTCTTAATTTCCTCCTAATTAAACTAATCCTATTATATTATTATATAATAAAGATATACAAAAGTAAACCGTTTTTTGACAAAAAAAACTGCCGTTTAAAACAGCAGTTCTATGTCTCCGGTATTTTACCGACAGATTCAATTTCTTATTAAAGGTCAGTAAACTTCTTACCGCCCATAAGGTGAAAATGTAAATGCGGAACAGTCTGACCGCCGTCCTCGCCACAATTGTTTACAACTCTGTAACCGTTTTCGGCAAAGCCTAATTCAGACGCAATTTGCGGTATCTTTTCCCATATAGCCGCAACATACTTTACGTTTTCTGCATTAATTTCATTCGCACTTGCAATGTGACACTTAGGCACAATAACAATGTGCTCCGGTGCTTGCGGATTGATGTCACGGAATGCTAACATCATATCATCTTCATATACTTTGTTTGACGGAATTTCTCCGTCAATTATTTTGCAGAATAAACAATCCATTTTATTCACTCCTTTGTATTTTACACCATCCCTCAGCCGGCTTTGCCGACAGCTTCCTTCCACGGAAGCCTTTTCGGTGCGGTGGCTAATTACTTAATCTGTTCCGCAACGATTTCGTCAACCTTAGCCAACGCGTCATCAATCTTGCTCGCGTCACTGCCGCCGCCTTGCGCCATATCAGGCTTACCGCCGCCGCGGCCGCCTGCAACAGCCGTAATATCCTTAATAATCTTACCGCAATGAACGCCCAGCTTAACAGCCTCCTTTGACGCCATAGCAACAAACGTAATCTTACCGTCAGTTTCAGCACCCATAACAGCAACACTGTTCGGAACTTCCGCCTTAATCTTATCAGCCATAGACTTCATTTCATCAGCACCCATACCGTCAACCTGTGCGGTAATCAAGCTGATTTCGCCGATATGCTTAATACCTGTCATAATGTTGTTTGCCTTTGCGGCAGCCATTTTTTCCTTAAACGAATCAACAGCCTTTTCAAGCTCACGGCACTGTGCCATAACGCTTTCAGCCTTGTGATCAATTTCATTAATTTGATTAATCTTTAACGCAGCCGCAGTCTTTTCAATAAGTCTGTCACTGTTATTGATATATTCAAGCACACCCTTACCAGTCACAGCCTCAATACGTCTTACACCTGCCGCAACACCGCTTTCAGAAATAATCTTAAACAAACCGCATTGAGCAGTATTTGTAAGGTGAGTACCGCCACAGAATTCAACACTGTAATCGCCGACAGAAACAACTCTTACAACATCACCGTACTTTTCTCCGAACAATGCAATAGCGCCAAGCTTTTTAGCTTCTTCAATCGGCAATTCCTGTACAGTCACGTCAATGCTTTCAAGAATTTTCTCATTAACAATATCTTCAGCCTGTTTGATCTGTTCAGTTGTCATAGCCTCAAAGTGAGAGAAGTCAAAACGAAGTCTGTCACTTTCAACAAGCGAACCTGCTTGCGCAACGTGTGAACCAAGTACATCACGAAGTGCCTTGTCAAGAATATGAGTTGCAGTATGGTTACGGCAAACGTCTGTTCTGTGAACCTTGTCAACAGACATTGTAACTGTATCGCCAACCTTAATCGGTGTAAGCTGAACTTCTGTTTCGTGAAGATAATAACCGTCCTCTGTCTTTGTTGTATTAACAACATTTGCAGCCTTACCGTTTATTGTGATAGTACCTATGTCACCTACCTGACCGCCCATTTCAGCATAGAAAGGAGTTTTATCTGTAACGATAAATCCCTTTTGATTTTCGATTATTGTATCACAAATGCCCTCGTCCTCAACAACAATGCCGACAACTTTTGCATCTGTTTCAAGTGTATCGTAACCGACAAATACAGTCGGCTCTGCATTTTCAAATTCAAATTTTTCGTTACCGTCCCAGCTTGAACCTTCTGCACGAGCATCTCTTGCATTATCCTTTTGTTCCTGCATAGCTTTGTTAAAGCCGTCAACATCAACTTCAAGACCTTTTTCTTCAGCCATTTCTATTGTAAGGTCAACAGGAAAACCATATGTGTCGTGAAGTTTAAATGCCTCTTTACCGGTAAGCTCTTTTCTGCCCTCTTTTTGAGCTGCCTCAATATATCCGTTAAGTACGTTAAGACCGTTGTCGATTGTAGCGTCAAAGCGTTCTTCTTCTTTCTTGATTATGTTTCTGATATAATCTCTCTTTTCATCAAGTTCCGGATAAGCACCCTTTGAACATTCAATTACAGTATCTGCAACTTCAAACAAGAACTGCTTGTTTATACCAAGTAATTTGCCATGTCTTGCGGCACGTCTTAAAAGACGGCGAAGAACGTAACCTCTGCCCTCGTTTGACGGAATAACACCGTCCGAAACCATCATAACCGTACTTCTGATATGGTCGGTTATAACTCTTAGAGAAACGTCTTTTTTATCGTCCTTTTTATATTCAATATTTGCGATACGGCAAATATGTTTCATAACGTCTTGAACAGTGTCAATCTCAAAAAGATTGTCAACACCTTGCATAACAACGGCAAGTCTTTCAAGACCCATACCCGTATCAATGTTAGGGTTCGGTAAACGGTTATAGTTGCCGTCCTCGTCCTTGTCGAACTGCGTAAATACAAGGTTCCAAACTTCCATAAATCTGTCACATTCACAGCCGACACCGCAGCCCGGCTCACCGCAGCCGTATTCTTCGCCGCGGTCAAAATATATTTCCGAACAAGGACCGCAAGGACCTGTACCGTGTTCCCAGAAGTTGTCCTCTTTACCAAGCTTAACGATGTGAGCAGGGTCAACGCCAACTTCATTTACCCAAATATCTCTTGCCTCGTCATCTTCTTCATACACTGAAATCCAAAGACGTTCCTGCGGAATTTCCATAACCTTAGTGAAGAATTCCCACGCCCAAGCAGTTGCCTCTTTTTTAAAGTAATCTCCGAAAGAGAAGTTACCGAGCATTTCAAAGAAAGTGCCGTGACGTGCAGTCTTACCGACATTTTCAATATCACCTGTTCTGATACATTTCTGACAAGTCGTAACTCGTCTTTTAGGTGCTGTTTCAGGGTTTTGGAACCAAGGTTTCATCGGTGCCATACCCGAATTTATAAGTAACAAACTTGCGTCATTCTTCGGTATAAGCGGAAAACTTCCAAGTCTTAAACAACCTTTTGATTCAAAAAAGCTAAGAAACTTTTCACGAATCTCATTTACGCCCATTGATTTCATAATTTATCTATTCTCCTTTGTTTTTATACTGACTTATCTTATTTATTATATAAAATATCCTGTGCTATGTCAAGCTGAATACAACATTAAAGCACAATTTCCGTTTTATAAAATTCTTTTATCATTTTCACCATATATTCCGTGTCACGACTTCCCGCCGTTTCGTATGACGAGTGCATGGCAAGCTGTGCAAGACCGATATCTGCGGTATTCAGCGAAACCTTTTCATTTGAAAGATTTCCAAGCGTTGAACCGCCCGGAATATCACTTCTGTTTGCATACATCTGATACGGCACACCTGCATTTTTGCACACATACTTAACAACCGCCTCCGATACCGCGTCAGTGGTGTATCTTTGATTTGCATTGTACTTAATCACAATACCGCCGTTCATATACACACGGTTTGTACTGTCCGACTTGTCCGCAAAATTCGGATGCACCGCATGAGCATTGTCGCACGATAACATAAAGCTTTTAGCAACGGCTCTTTTGTACGTTTCCGAATTATTGCAAATTCTTTCAAGCACATCACGCAAAAATGACGATTTAGCACCTTGCTTTGTACCGCTGCCGACTTCTTCATTGTCAAACGCAGCGAAAACAGTTACATTAGCATCACTTTCGGAATTTAAAAATCCCTCAAGTGTACTGTACATACACTGTAAATCATCAATTCGCGGTGCAGAAAAATATTCTCCGTCCGCGCCCAAAACAGTACCGCGCATACGATTGTAAAGCGACAAATCAAAACCCAATATTTTCTCTTTATCTACTCCGACGCTTTCTGCAATAATATCCTCAATTCTGCCGTTTTTCTCCGACGCTATCGGACACATATCACGTCTTATGTTAAACTCATAACCCTTATTAATATCTCTGCTCATATGAATTGCAAGTGACGGAATAACAAGCAAATCCCTGTCTATATTGACAAGTTTCGTTTCAATCTTTCCGTCCTTTGCCGTAACAATTCTTCCGCTTATCGACAGCGGTCTGTCAAGCCACGACGACATTATCATACCGCCGTAACCCTCAACACTCAACTTTATACAGCCGTCCGCATTTATTTCAAAATCAGGCTTTAGCTTGAATGACGGCGAATCGGTATGAGAGGCACAAATCATAAACGCACCGAAATCCTTTTTCGGCATTTCAAACGCAATTATTGATGACGAATTTCGTATAACGTAATATTTACCGCCGTTTTGTACATCCCACTTGTCACCCTCAAAAAGTTCCGTAAAACCGTTTTCGTCAAGCCTGTCCTTTGCGGTTTTGACCGCATGGTAACAATCCGTACTTTTTCCGATAAAATCGATTAATTTTTCTGTATAACCCATTGTTAAGCCCTCTTTATTCAAATCTGATGTTTCCGCCGCCCGCATTCGCTTTAACCGCTGTACCGCGTCGTTTCAAACCGTATATGTCGGTAAGTTCGTATTCAAAAATATAAGCTCCGTCTGAAATATTTGCTTTTTTCACACCGCCGAACATTTTTAAAGTCCATGAACCTGTTATATTGTCGTTTGAGTTGTGTTCCTCGTCATATACCGTAAGAATAGGAGTTATTTTATCAAAGAAACCAATCTTTTTTAAATTCGTATATGCTCTGCCGTTTGTCGAATCAAGACCGCCCCAAGCACCGATAATTTTGTAACTGTCTTTTTCGGTATCGTGCATAATGCGAACATTGCTTCTTTTGCCGTTTAATATAATCGGAGCCGAATAAATCTCGTAACCGTCATATTTTCCGACAAGATTAACCGATATATTTTTACCGCACAATCTAAGCATTTTGCCGTTAAAATTATCTTTAAAAACACCTGCGTCCCAGTCACCGTCCAAATCGCTGTATTTACCTATATATGTATAGTTTCCGCTCTTTTTATCCGCCTTATACACGTTTATATCCACACTTTTGAACATATCCATATTGCCGAGAATATTCAGTTCATATGAATTGCCGTCCAAAATAGTCTTATATTCCATAGTCTGCATATCTTGATTATATGTATTCCACGCCCAAGAAGAATTAAAATCTTCTGTATTTGACGAATCTTCTACATTGCACCGGGTACATATCTTGCGTAGAAATTCCTTATATTTAACACTGTTTGAAATCTCCATATACTCTTGAAGTTCGTCATTGTTTTCCCAAAGCGGATAATATAGTGCAAGACCTGTAGAATTAGCTTTTCTCTCACCGCACACTCTGTACAAAACGGTTTCATTTAACGTGTTAATAAGCACGTCCGACGTGTTTCCGACAAATTCACTTGTTTTAACCGCCATATCGCCTAAATCAACAGAATTTGAAAATCCCTCATCAACCGTTGCACCGCCGTAAAGCTGTACACCGCTTATCGCCTTTGAAAGATTGACATAATTTAAAAGGCTGTCCGTTGCGGTAAGCATATCGCCTGCCATACCGTCAAACGCCTGATTAAGCGTAGACATATTGTCTAAAGCAACGCAAGACATTGCCGCGTCTTTGTCAGTGCCTTTTTCTTCACACTTTGCATAATATCCGTCACACACTGCCTTACCTATACCTTGAGAATCAGTTGAGGGATTGTCGGACAAATACTGTAAAACATATTCATAATTCCATTCATCATTTCCGATAACGTCCTGCGGTGCAGTCATATAATCGGCACACATAGACATCTCCGCCGCAATTTCAAGACTTCCCATAAGTGACGAATCGAAAGACAGCATATCAAAATTCACGCCCGCCGCACTGATTCCGTATGAAATTTCTTCAAGATTAAGGCTGTCGTTGCCGTTAAGCTCGTCATAAGCCATACCGTTTATCAATCCGCCGCCTGCACCTGATAAAATAAGCATATAATGGTTTGCTTTATACTTTGACGTGCCCCACGATATAAAATTAGCAAGAGTATTGTAGTCACCCATATTTGCCGCCATAGACTGATCCTCAAGATAAAGTTTATTCTTACCGGCTTTAAATCTCTGACAATAATCGCTGTATATATTCTTTGTGTGCCACTTACTGCTGCCGCCTGTTTGCACAATGACATTTATATTGTCCGAATAATTTACATTCATAATTTCATCAAGTTTTTTTGAATAATCACCGTTTACGGATTCATCGTCACCGCCGCACATATATATAAGAACAGTCCAAGCCTTGTTACCCCCTTGACTTTCGGTATTACTTTCATAAACCACCTTATTTGAAGAACACGCCGTAAGCATAAGAACCGTCAAAACGGCAGTTATTATAAGCGTAACTCTTTTCATAGCCTTACCCCTCCATAAATTTATATAATGTAAAAAGGTGTTGCAAAGATTTCTCTTATACAACACCTTCTCAGTTCATTTTTAATTACGCTTGTGCAGGAGCGCCTACCGGACAGACACCAGCACATGCACCACATTCGATACAAGTAGCGTCATCTATAACGTATTGAGCGTCACCCTCGCTGATTGCACTTACAGGACATTCAGCAGCGCAAGCACCGCATGAAATGCAAGCATCAGAAATCTTATATGCCATTGAAATACACCTCCTCATTTGATATTGCTGATATGATTATAACACGAAAATTGATATACTTCAATAGTTTTTCAAAATATTTTACTCACCGATTTCTTCCTCTGAAGGCTCGTTGTTTTTGCCTTTTTTAAGAACTTTAACGTCCGCAACGTTAAACTCTTTTAAAGTTTTTTCGTTTTCGTCGTCAAGTTTAACTTTAACCAGACCTTTAAGTAAGCTGACATATTCAACACTGCCCGTACCTTCGGGAGTTTTTACGATAGCACCCTGTTTCGGTGTAACCTTTAAAAGTTCCTCATATGTATCCTGTTCATATTTCAAACAACACATAAGACGTCCGCAAGCACCCGAAATTTTAGTCGGATTAAGTGAAAGTCCCTGTTCCTTTGCCATTTTTATAGATACCGGAGCGAACTCACCGAGGAACTGACTGCAACATAAACCTCTGCCGCATACACCGATACTTCCGAGAGTTTTCGCCTCATCTCTGACGCCGATTTGACGAAGTTCAATTCTTGTCTTAAAGACCATAGCCAAGTCTTTTACAAGTTCACGGAAGTCAATTCTTCCGTCTGCGGTAAAATAGAATAAAATCTTGTTTCCGTCAAATGTGTATTCAACTTCAACAAGTTTCATTTCAAGCTTGTGATTTTGAATTTTCTCCAAACATATCTTGTAAGCCTCTTTTTCAAACTCTCTGTTCCTTTTGCTTTTTTCGGTATCTTCTTCGGTTGCGATACGGATAACACCTTTTAAAGGTTTCTTGAATTGGTCGTTATCAATAGCCTTTTTGCTCATAACGACCTCACCGTATTCAATACCTCTTGAAGTTTCGACAATTACACTGTCGCCTTGTTTTATATCAAAATCAAGCGGATCAAAATAGTACGTTTTGCCTGCCGGCTTAAATCGTACCCCTATCACGTTTACCATATTATAAAACCATTCCTTCCAAAATGTTTAAGCTTTGCTGTTTTTCGCTCTGCTCTTAATCTTTTCAGCCATTTTCTGCGACGGCTCAAAAACAAGCATATTTTCTATTCTGTTCTTTTCATAAACAACATACCAAACCTTTTTAGGCGAAAATACACTCGCACGCATATTGTATATCGTTTTCGGAGTTTTTTTCGGTTTTTGTCTGGTAACAGACTTCACGTCCGATATATAAAATTCAACTTCTTTGTTTCTGTGACCGATTGCACGGTTTACGCGTACAATATCATCTTTTATGCTGTAAGTAAATATCGCCGCATAACGCGTCAGGACGAAGAAACCCAATATACAAAACAAAAGTATCGTTATTATCGTACCGATTATTTTGTAGCTTGGCAAAATAAAAATTATATATTGTCCTAAAATCATAAATATGACAGCCCATAAAAGCGAAAATATAAATTCTTTTCCGCCACCTGTTCTCTTTTCTTCCACTTCCCGAAAACTCCTTAAAACATCATTTTCTAATCTAATTAATTATAATATAAAACAATAAAATTGTCAACTCTCCGCATAAATAGCGATTGATGACCTCAAGCCACCACTCCGTCACTTCGTGACACCTCTCCTCAAGGAGAGGCTTTTTTATATACGCCCTCTTCCGTAAGGCTCCCCTTAAGGGGAGCTGTCGGCAACACCGACTGAGGGGTGGCTTTTCTGTCTATTATTTTCCTCTATTCTTTCTTATTCTATTATCTACAACACGGGGCATTGTGGCACCGTCCCATACTTTCACACCATCCGCATCTCATTCAAAGCGGGCGACCAATGGTCGCCCTATAAGGCTCCCCTTGAGGGGAGCTGTCGGCAACGCCGACTGAGGGGTGGCTTTTCTGTCATTTTCTTCTAAGCATATTAATCATTTCCGAAATCGTCTTAATCCCGTAAGCCGCAAAACCGTCCGGAATTTTCACACCTCTAAGCGATTGTTTCGGCACAATCGCCGACTTAAACCCAAGCTTAGCCGCCTCATTAATACGCTTTTCAAGCTGCGAAACACCTCTAAGTTCACCGCCAAGACCGACTTCTCCGATAAAAATCATATCCGGCGGCAGAGGAATATCCGCCTGACTTGTCGCAATAGCGGCACAGATACCCAAATCAACCGCCGTTTCATCAATGCGAAGTCCGCCTGCAACATTCACATAAATGTCGGAATTCGACAAATTCATCCTTGCACGTTTTTCAAGTACTGCGATAAGCAACAGCACACGATTAACGTCAATACCGTTCGTCATACGACGTGGATTGCCAAAACCTGTTGGTGTAACGAGTGCTTGAATTTCAGCCATAACACCACGACTGCCCTCCATTGTACACACAATCGCACTACCCGATATATCAACATTTCTGCCTTCCAAAAGCATCATTGACGGATTTTCAACTTCTCTGAGACCGCTGTCACACATTTCAAATACACCGATTTCGTTAGTCGAGCCAAAACGATTTTTAACCGCTCTTAAAATCCTGAACGAAAGCTGTCTGTCACCCTCAAAATAAAGCACACAGTCGACCATATGTTCAAGCACTCTCGGACCTGCGATTGCCCCCTCTTTTGTAACGTGACCGACTATAAACATAGAAATTCCGAGTGACTTTGCAATGTGCATAAAAGCGTTAGTAGCCTCTCTTACTTGCGGAACACTTCCTGCCGCAGAGGCAATATCCTGTCTGTTCATCGTTTGAATTGAGTCAATAATAACAATGTCGGGTTTAATTTCGTTTATACATTCGATGACCGTTTCAACATCAGTTTCGGAAACAAGATAAAGATTTTCCGTTGTAACTCCCAATCTTTCAGCGCGAATTTTAATTTGTCCCTCCGATTCCTCACCCGAAACATATAGAATTTTTCTTTCTTCACCGGCTTTTTGGCAAATTTGCAAAAGTAATGTTGATTTACCGATACCCGGATCACCGCCTACAAGTATTAATTCCCCCTGTACAATTCCGCCGCCAAGCACTCTGTCAAGTTCCTGTAAACCTGTTTTGTAACGTGTTTCATATCCGACTTTTACATCACCGATTTTTTTCGGCATGCGCACACTTCCGCCGTTGCTTATAGACATTGCACGCGTTGCAGACGTTTTCTTTTCCGTAATAACCGTTTCCTGTATGGTGTTCCAACTGTTACAGCCGGGACATTTTCCCAGCCACTTCGGTGATTTGTACCCACATTCACTGCATATATATGTCGTTTTTGTTTTCATTCCGATTCCTTTCATTTATCAGCATTGCCACCATTCCGTCACTTCGTGACACCTCTCCTCAAGGAGAAGCTTTTCGGCTCCCTTTGAGGGGAGCTGTCGGCAACGCCGACCGAGGGGGGCTTGCTACCTTTTATCTTTTCTCTACACTTGCCACCACTCCGCACTTCGGACATCTCTCCTCAAGGAGAGGCTTTTCGGCTCCCTTTGAGGGGAGCTGTCGGCAACGCCGACTGAGGGGTGGCTTGCTATCTTTTATCTTTTCTCTACACTTGCCACCATTCCGTCACTTCGTTACACCTCTCCTCAAGGAGAAGCTTTTCGGCTCCACTTGAGGAGAGCCTGTCGGCAACGCCGACTGAGGGGTGGCATATCCCACCGCAAAAATTATATCCATAATTTTATAACTTTCCACCCACACTGTCAAGCCACAAATATTACACTCACATTGCGGTTTGCATAATTTACATTACAGCAATGTTACAGCTATGTTAATATCCACTCTATCCACGTACTTATCCACGCAATTCACGCCCGATTTATCCGCAAATATCAAAGTTATCCACGCGTTATGCACCCAGCGTGGATAACTTTATTAACACATTCACAGTTAACATAACCTTTTATGTCCCCAAAATTTTTATATTCCGAAAATTCAAAAAAATAATACTTATAACGTCAATATTTTTCGGAATAGCCTTGACAAACACCGTCAGTTTTTATAAACTATATGTATATGTAATTATGTAATAATTTGAAAGGATGACTTTTTTATAATGAATAACGCAGATAAAACAATGGACAAAATCGTAGCGCTTTGTAAAGGCAGAGGCTATGTGTACCCCGGCAGTGAAATTTACGGTGGTCTTGCAAATACTTGGGATTACGGTCCTCTCGGTGTTGAATTTAAAAACAACGTAAAAAAAGCTTGGTGGAAAAAGTTCATACAGGAATCAAAATATAATGTAGGTCTTGACTGTGCAATCCTTATGAACCCTGAAACATGGGTTGCGTCAGGTCACGTTGGCGGTTTCTCGGATCCTCTTATGGACTGTAAAGAATGTAAATCACGTCACAGAGCGGACAAGCTGATTGAAGACTTTGCACACGAAAAAGGTGAGGACATCACAGTTGACGGTTGGAGCAAAGAAAAGATGGTTGAATACATCACAGAAAATAACATTGTCTGCCCAAAATGCGGCAAGCAAAACTTTACTGATATTCGTGAATTTAACCTTATGTTCAAGACATTCCAAGGCGTTACAGAAGATTCTTCATCAGTAGTATATCTTCGTCCGGAAACTGCACAAGGTATTTTCGTAAACTTCAAAAACGTACAACGTACAAGCCGTAAAAAAGTACCTTTCGGCATCGGACAAATCGGTAAATCATTCAGAAACGAAATCACACCGGGTAACTTCACATTCCGTACAAGAGAATTTGAGCAAATGGAGCTTGAATTTTTCTGTGCACCGGGTACAGACCTTGAGTGGCACGCATATTGGAAAGAATACTGTATGAATTTCTTACTTAACCTTGGTATAAGAAAGGAAAACTTGCGTTTCAGAGATCACTCACCTGAAGAACTTGCATTCTATTCAAATGCAACTGCCGATATTGAATTTGTATTCCCATTCGGTTGGGGTGAACTTTGGGGTATTGCAGACAGAACCGATTATGACTTAAAGCAACATATGGAACACAGCGGTGAAAGTATGGAATATATGGACCCAATCACAAATGAAAAATATGTTCCGTATTGTATCGAACCATCACTTGGTGCAGACAGAGTTGCACTTGCATTCCTTGTTGAGGCATATGACGAAGAAGAACTTGAGGGCGGCGACACAAGAGTTGTTATGCACTTGCATCCGGCGCTTGCACCGATAAAGGCTGCCATTCTTCCGCTTTCAAAGAAACTTGACGAAGGTGCAACAGCTGTATACGAACAGCTTTCAAAGAAGTTCAACTGTGAGTATGACAATGCAGGCTCAATAGGTAAGCGTTACAGAAGACAAGACGAAATCGGTACACCGTACTGTATCACATATGACTTCGAATCAGCAGAAGATAACTCGGTTACAGTCCGTGACAGAGATACAATGGAACAGCAAAGAATTAAGATTGACGAACTTGAAAAGTTCTTGGAAGAGAAGTTAGAATTTTAATAATGTTGTTGGTGGGGGTAAATTGCTATGAAATTTGTTGATGAATTTAAAGATTTTATATCTCGTGGAAACGTAGTTGATATGGCAGTCGGCGTTGTTGTCGGTGGTGCATTTAAAAGCATTGTCGATTCACTTGTTGCCGACATTATCAACCCGGGTATTGCATACGTTGTATCTCTTATAACAGGTGCACTCAAAACAGCCGCTACAAGTACAGTCGGTGACACAAGTGCCGTTGAATCGGTTATGGATATGTCTAAATGGATAATTCCGGGTACATCAATAAATATCGGTAATTTCCTTTCGGCTATTATTAATTTCCTTATCCTTGCATTTATAATTTTCTGCGTAGTTAAGGGACTTAATAAACTAAATGATAAATTCAAAAAGAAAGTTGAGGAAGAAGTCACTCCTGCGGGTTCTACCCAAGAAGAACTTCTTGCCGAAATACGCGATTTATTAAAAGACAAAGAATAATACAAAACCCAATCGAACGAAATTCGATTGGGTTTTCTTTTATTTTTCTATTTGCTTTACCTCTGCATACGGCTTCATATTTCCATTCCACACATATACATCTATACCGTCATATTCCGTATCACTCAAATCAACCTCCGCCGTCATATCATGTATGTCAGGTGTCACAATCTTTTTAAGTTCATTACCTTTTCTGAACGCAACATACATCACTTCGTCATCTTCTTCAAAATTAAGCGATACGATAAGTTTGTTATCTTTTATTTCACACTCAATTTTATTGTTCGTTAAAACAAGTCGGCATTGGTGTGACTGTCGGAGCAGCCGTTGGTGTTGCCGTTGGACTTGACGTTACTGTCGGCATCGGTACTGTCGTAGGCGTTGCCGTTGGACTTGGTGTTACTGTCGTCACTATCGTTGGTGTTGCTGTCGGTTTTACCGTTGGTGTTGCCGTTGGACTTGACGTTACTGTCGGCGTCGGTACTGTCGTAGGCGTTGCTGTTGGTTTTACTGTTGGTGTTGCCGTTGGTGTCGCTGTCGGCATAATTGCCTTAACCGCATTATACGCATTCAATCTTCCGCCGCTTATAACTTTACCTGTAAGTGCCGAAAGTTTGTCTGAACTCGAACACAAAGTTTCTTTAATTTCTTTTGCCGAAATATTCGGATTTACTGCACGCATTACCGCAACAGCACTTGCAACCATAGGTGTAGCCATAGAAGTTCCCGACATTGTTCCGTAACTGCTTGTCGGAATTGTACTGTAAATAACTGTACCCGGTGCTGCAATATCAACACTTGTTGCACCGTAATGCGACGTACTGCTGAGTTCATCACTGCTTGTCGTGTTTGCAACAGAAATTACATTGTCAAGGTCTTTTGTAAGTTGTGACGGATATACCGCCGTTCGATCGTTATCAGGTTGCGGTGTACTTGTCGCAATATTTCCCGCCGCAATAACAAAGAATATATCCGGCACCGCCTCAATCGCCGATTTAACGATACTCACCGAAGTACTTCCCCAACCTGCACCGCCAAAACTGCAATTAATAATATTTATATCATTCTTTTTTGCGTAATTAATCCCTTCTATTATATAAGATAAAGTACTTTTACCACTGCTGTTAAAAATCTTTATTGATGCGATTTTGGCATTACGTGCAACAGACGCCACACCCTTGGAATTGTCGGTCACCGCACTCACAATACCTGCAACGTGAACGCCGTGATTACTCACATATGACACATCACCGTTACTGTCGCCGCAATTCCAACCATATATGTCATCAATATAGCCGTTACCGTCATTATCAATGCCGTCACCGACAATTTCTCCCGTATTCACCCATATATTATCAATTAAATCCTCGTGATTTGTCTGTATACCCGAATCCATAACTCCGACAGTCACATCAGAGCAATCAATATCAAAATCCCAAAGCTTTTTTGCACCGATTAAATCAAGCACAGCTTGTTTTCCGTTTTGATAGTACGTATCATTAGGTTCGGAAAACTCATATACATTGTAGTTAGGCTCTGCATATTCAATATTCGGCATAGCCTTTAACTTTTCAATCGTATCTATAACATTTTCACGGCTCGGATTTTCCAAATCAAGTACATATATAATAGGCTCTGTTTTATCAGAAAACAAACTGATACTGCTTGCATCGTCACCGAAAATACATTTTGCATCACTGATATTCAATTCGTCAAACGGGTCTGAACACATTGAAACAGCATCGGTAATCTGCGGTTTTAACTGCACAAGCACACTTCCGTAATCAAAATCCAACCCGTCATATTCATCTGCATAAACATTAATCCCCAGCCACATCATAGCCAATAACGTGGCAAAAAAAATATATATAAACCTTTTCATAACCATAGCTCCGTTTTTCAAATTGCTTTAATTTCAGTATATCACTCAATTTTTATAAAGTCAATTTAAACCTCGTTTTTCGCTTGACTTTTTTGTTTTACTATGGTAAAATATTAAGGTACTTTTGGAGAAGTATCGAAGCGGTCATAACGGGGCGCACTCGAAATGCGTTTGCCTTAACGGGCACGTGGGTTCGAATCCCACCTTCTCCGCCAAAGAGAATGCTGATTTTTAATCCGCATTCTTTTTTTACTATGTGAATTTTTATAAAGGAGTAAAACAATGCAGACAGAAGAAAAACAAATGAAGATGAGTTATCTTATAAAGCGCTTTGTACCATATTTCAAAAAATACAAATGGATACTGATACTCGATCTAATCTGTGCGTCACTGACAACGGTTTGTGAGCTTGTATTCCCAATGCTCGTGCGTTACATAACAAATATGGGTATCAATAATATAGCAGGATTAACCGTCGGAATAATCTTAAAAATAGGACTTTTCTATCTGATTTTAAGAATAATCGACTCTGCGGCAAATTTCTATATGGCTGACACGGGACATATTATGGGAGCAAAAATCGAAACAGATATGCGCCGTGACTTATTCGCGCACCTTGAAACGCTTTCACATTCATACTTTGCCGAACACAAAGTCGGACAAATTATGGCACGAATAACAAGCGACTTGTTTGATATAACAGAATTTGCGCACCACTGCCCCGAAGAATTTTTCATCGCCGCACTGAAAATAATCGTTTCATTTATAATTCTTTGCGGAGTAAACGTACCGCTTACGGTCATTGTGTTTGCGTCACTTCCGCTTATATTCTGTTTTGTAAAATTCTTTAATACGCGTATGCGTAAAGCGTTCAAGAAACAGCGTAACCAAATCGGCGAAATTAATTCACAGGTTGAGGATACATTGCTCGGTATAAGAGTGGTAAAGTCATTTGCGACAGAAGAACTCGAAGCTGAAAAGTTTGAGGACGGCAACAAAAAATTTCTTGATACAAAAAAACTCGGATATTTTTATATGGCAGGTTTTCAAACATCAAACAGAGCCTTTGAGGGTGTAATGTATTTGATAGTCGTTGTTGCGGGTGCGTTGTTTATGATTAACGGCAAAATCTCCCCTGCCGACCTTACCGCATATCTTTTGTATGTAAGCACGCTCCTTGCCACTTTGCGTACAATCATTCAATTTACCGAACAATTCCAACGCGGTATGACAGGTATTGAGCGTTTCCTTGAAATTATGGACGCACCTGCCGAAATAACAGAAAAAGAAAATGCCGACGAATTGAAAAATGTTCAAGGAAATATAACGTTTGAAAACGTCGGATTTCATTACAGTGACGATGACACAAACGTGCTGTCAAATATAAATCTTAACATCAAGAAAGGCGACAGCGTTGCACTTGTCGGTCCGTCAGGCGGCGGAAAAACAACGCTTTGTAACCTTATCCCACGTTTTTATGACGTCACAGAAGGACGTATTTTAATTGACGGCAAAGATATAAAGAACGTCACATTAAATTCGCTCCGAAATTCAATCGGTGTCGTTCAACAGGACGTTTACTTGTTCTCGGGAACGGTCTTTGAAAACATCGCTTACGGATTAAGCGGTGCAACACGCGAAGATGTTATAAACGCCGCCAAGCTTGCAGGCGCACATGAATTTATTTCAAACCTCGAAAACGGATATGACACATATGTCGGCGAACGTGGAGTTAAACTTTCGGGCGGTCAAAAGCAAAGAATAAGTATCGCAAGAGTATTCTTAAAAAATCCGCCTATACTTATTCTTGACGAAGCGACCTCCGCACTTGATAATGAAAGCGAAAAAATCGTGCAAGACTCACTCGAAAAACTTGCAAAAGGCAGAACAGTGTTCACAATCGCCCATAGACTTACAACAATCCGTAATGCAAATATGATTCTTGTCCTCACCGAAAACGGTATCGAAGAGCAAGGCACACACCAAGAATTGATTGATAAAAAAGGATTGTACTACAACCTATACAGTATGTACACATCACTATAACAAACAAAAATGCGGTCTGTATGACCGCATTTTTTATAGTAGTGGTGCTACTAACCTTATAATATGTCCTAAAAGCTTTGTGAAAATATTAAAATGTTTAACGTCCTCTAATGTAATCTTCTGCGACAATTCAAGCGTGTCTTTGAAATCACGTTCAATATCCATAACCGCCGGTACATTAAGCATATAAGCCGCACATTCATAGTGAAGATACAAACTTCTGTAATCGTGATTTACCGTACCGACAATGGCTTTTTTACCGTCACTTATCGACATTTTTGCGTGAACAAAACCGGGTGTATATTCGTATATTTCTATACCTGCTTTCAAAAGTTCCTTATAATATGTTCTCGCAAGATAGAACGCATATTTCTTGTCGGGAATATGTGGCATTATAATCTTAACGTCAACGCCCCTTTGAGCCGCATACTTCATACACTCATACATCTCGTCATCAATAACAAGATACGGCGTCATTATATAAGTATATTCCGACGCATTGTTCAGATTATTTATATATGCACGCTTTCCAACATAAACTTCATCAAGCGGAGTATCGCCGAACGGTATTACAAATCCGTCCGTACTTACGGAATATTTTTTTGACGCTTGGATATATTCACCGCAATCCTCAATGTGTTCATCATTTACGTTCCACATTTCAAGAAACATAGCAGTAAATCCCGCAACAGCCTCGCCTCTGAGCATAAATCCCGTATCTTTCCAATGCCCGAAACGCATCTTTTCATTAATATATTCATCTGAAATATTTATACCGCCGCAAAACGCTGTCGCGCCGTCTATAACCATTATTTTTCTGTGGTCACGATTGTTTTGGTGAGTTGACAAAAGCGGTACAATCGGCGAAAATATACGACATTTAATACCATGTCTTTCAAGATATTCATTGTATTTTCGCGGAAGCGTCACGATACAGCCCATACCGTCATACATAACGCGAACTTCAACGCCCTGTTTAACTTTTTTCTTTAAAATTTCAAGAATTTCATTCCACATACGGCTCGTGTGATTTATAATAAAGAACTCCAAAAATATGAATTTCTCCGCTTTCAAAAGCTCCTTTTTCATATCCTCAAACATTCTCTCGCCTATGCTGTAATACTGTACACCCGTATTTGTGTAAGCAGGAGAACCGCCGTATTTCGATAAATACCTTGCAAAGCCGTCCTGATTTTTATCGGTCTGATAAATATTTTTCATAACATCTTCGTCTTGAACAAGATACTTTTTGTTTGCCTCTTGAATAGTCTTGTAATCGTCACCTATATTCATTGACACTCCCTGCGCCCTTGTAAACAGATAAAACAACGCGCCGAATATAGGTATAATCGCAATAAGCGTTATCCACGTCATTTTAAAAGTAGATTCCTCTGTACGATTAATTTCAAATATTATAAGTACGGCACTCAAAACAGTCGAAAGACCGAACAAAACCTTTGAATAGTCGGAAATCCATATATACATTGCAACAAACGTAATGATTTGCATTAAAAGCATTACCATTGCAACGAATTTGTTTGAATATAAAAGTCTGTAAATCTTTTTCATTCAAAATCCTCCTTTCAAACGGCTATTTTAAATTTTTTATATACGCAAACGTTTTTTCTTCCCCTTCTTGCTGCAACATCATAAGCCACCCTTCAAGCAGCTTTGCAGTGTTTGGATGCATACTTGTTTTAGCATTTCCCTTTAAGAAATATTCTATCGGATTATCGTTTGTATATTTGTCGTCCAAATAAATTTTTCCTGCCGCAACACGGTCGCAAAACATTTCTTTAACATATTTTAACGGCATTTCGACCGCCTCCATACGTCTTGTTTTGGGATTGTAGTCTGTCCAATATTCAAAGTGATGTTTGTTTCTTCCCTTGTGGTGCATCCAAGCCTTTGAATAACCGTATTCACGTCTTTCGCCCTCTGTCGGACTTCTGTCACCGAGATAAAATCTTGCTCCCGGTAAAAATTCAGTCGGTGAATATTTCGACAAATCGTGACGCATACCCTGCCACAAAATTCCGCACCTTAGGCAATGATACATTACCTTGTGACGGTGCCTTGTGATTGTCATAAAATGTTTTATAAAATGCCACATACAGTGATTCTTCCTTTTTCTATAATAGTTTATTATATCACAAATACCGACATTTTACAATACCAAAACGTTGCACCTCTCAAAACAAAAAAATCGGTTGCCAAAATTTCGGCAACCGATTTTCGATTAGTTACTTCTTCTTTCCATTTCCTTATAAATATCTTCCCAAGTCATACCGTTGTCAACCAGCATAACAGTAAGGTGATAAATAAGGTCAGCGGTTTCGTAGCTGATTTCGTCCTTATCGCGGTTTTTACCTGCAATAACAACTTCGGCAGACTCTTCACCGACTTTTTTCAAAATCTTATCTTCGCCCTTATCGAACAAGTAATTTGTATAACTGCCCTCTTCAGGGTGTTCTTTTCTGTCCATAACAACAGCCTGTTCACGTGCAAATACATCTGTCTTAGTCTGTTCCTTTGAGTCCTCAACAAGCTTGCCGTCCTCAATCTTTCTGAAGAAACAACTTCTGTTTCCTGTATGACACGCAGGGCCGGCAGGATTAACAAGTACAACAAGGCAATCACAGTCACAGTCAACACGAACTTCTTTAACGTACATATAATTACCCGAAGTATCGCCCTTTACCCAAACTTCCTGTCTGCTTCTTGACCAAAAAGTTGCTCTGCCTGTTTCAAGAGTTTGCTTAATCGTGTCCGCATTCATATATGCAACCATAAGCACCTCATTAGTTTCAATATTCTGCACAACCGCCGGAATGAGTCCGCTTGCGTCGAATTTAAGAGTATTTATTAATTCTTCCATTTATGTAATTCCCCTTTCAATTATATAAAACAAATTTATTTCATTTCCATCAGGTTCCAATTCTTTGCTATATAGTCCACACCCGAAATTATTGTGAATACAACCGAAATCCAAATAAGTATATCTGAAATCAATTTAGGGTGTACACCCAAGAATGTATTTTGAATCGGAAGCAAAAGCATTGCAACGATAATCGCAACCATTTGCGTAACGGTTTTAAGCTTGCCCCACATACTTGCGGCAACAACTTTGCCCTCGCCCGCCGCAACAAGTCTTATACCCGCAACCGCAAATTCTCTTACAAGCACAATCATCAATGCCCATACACTCATACGGTCATAGTACATCAATATCAAAAATGCCGCTGTTGTAAGCACCTTGTCGGCAAGCGGATCAACAAATTTACCGAAAGTCGTTACTTGATTATATTTTCTTGCAACGTGACCGTCTATCGCGTCAGTTATTGACGCAAGTACAAAAACACCAAGTGCCGCATAATGACACATTACGTTATCTATCATAAACAACACCATAAATATCGGTACTAGAACTACACGAATCATTGTAATTTTATTAGCTGTATTCATCAAATCACCTCCGCTTGACCTGTAAGGTCATATTCATCTGCGTCAAGAATTTTCACTTTTATAATATCGCCCGGAGTAACTTCTTCCTCCGTTGCAAAGTATACTTTTCCGTCAACATCAATACTGTCGCCGCGACTTCTGCCGTAGAACAAGAAACTTTCTTCATCGTATCCCTCAACCAAAACTTCAAGTGTTTTGCCAAGCTTAGCCTTGTTAAGTTCAAGCGATATTCCCTGTTGAAGTGTCATAAGTCTGTCAAGACGTTCTTCCTTGATTTCCTCATCAACCTGATTCGGAAAATCAGCCGCAGGAGTATCTTCTTCCTGTGAATATGTGAAAGCACCCATTCTGTCAAAACGCACCTTTTTAACAAACTCATAAAGCTCGTTAAACTGTTCCTCCGTTTCACCCGGAAAACCTACAATTATAGACGTTCTGATTGTGCAGTCAGGCATTTTTTCTCTTATTTTATTTATTCTCTCAACCATTTGTTCTTGAGTTGTACGTCTTGCCATACGTCTTAAAATCTCATTGTTGCCATGCTGTACGGGCATATCGATATAATTGCATATCTTATCGTATTTAGCCATTGTATCAATAAGACCGTCCGTAATAGCCTCGGGATAGAAATAATGCACTCTTATCCACTCAATACCGTCAACAGCGACAAGCTTTTCAAGCAACTTGTCAAGCGAATATTCGCCGTACAAATCTTTTCCGTAACGTGAAGTGTCCTGTGCAATAAGGATAAGTTCCTTAACGCCGTTTTTCGCAAGATTTTCAGCCTCTTCAACTATATCTTCGATTTTTCTGCTCCTAAAATGTCCTCTAATCATAGGAATAGCACAATAAGTACAGTTATTGTCACAACCGTCGGCAATTTTCAAATATGCCGTATATGACGGTGTTGACAAAATTCGCGGAAGCCGTTCATCCGGAGTTCTGTCATTATGACCGCATATTACAGGCTTTTCGCCCTTAAACGCCTCGCGGATAACCTCCGCGATTTTATCATAATCACCTGTTCCGACTATTGCATCAACCTCGGGCAGTTCGATTAAAATATCACTGCTGTATCGTTCTGCCAAGCAACCTGTCGCAATAAGCAATCGACATCTTCCGTTTTTGTATTGAGCCATTTCAAGTATAGCGTCTATTGATTCCTGTTTAGCCGACTCGATAAAACCGCAAGTATTTACGATTATGACATCGGCGTCCGACGGATTATACGTTATATTAAAACCGTCATTTGCCAATATACCGAGCATAATTTCGGCATCTGTCTGATTTTTCGCACAGCCAAGCGAAACAAGACCGATGTTATACATAAGTTTACTCTCCATATTCTTCTTTTATATTATCTATACAATTTTTAATGTCAGAAAAGCCGTAACCTCTGTACATAAAATATCGTATACATTTATCAATGTTTTTCTTTTCAAAGTCACCTTTAAGCCTTTTTTCAACAAGAGGCAAAAGCATATCTTCTTCGTCCTCATCAAGATACGAAACCGCCTCCTCAACGTATTCCGCGTCTATACCCTTGCTGTAAAGCTCGGACTTAATACGTCTTTTACCGTATTTCTTCAAATTCTTTAAATCCTTTGCCTTTGCAATCGCATACTTTCTGTCGTCCAAAAAGCCGTAATTTCTGCAAAATTCAAGAATTTCATCTATATCTTCTTCCTTTGCACCGGCTCTCTTCAGCTTATCCGAAAGTTCACGCTCACTGTGTGAACGAAATTCAAGCAATCTCAAAGCCTTGTCTTTAGCCTCATCAAAGGTCAGTTCTTTTTTTTCTCTGTTATATCTCATAATACAAAGTAATCAAATAATTCTCCAAAATTAATTCCGCCGATAACCTTATCCTTGTATTTGCCTTTCAAATGGTCATATCCGCTCTGCATTTGCTCTGACTTAATGCCATAGCTAAGCGACATATATGCCTCAATGTATGCGGAAAGGTGGTCACATCCGCGTATAATCTGTCCGTCTATCGGATTGTATTTGTCTTCATTATACTTTTCGTTTATCAAGTCCGACGTAACCATATTGATTTCGCCGTCATCAATAATTTTAGAGTCAAATTCATTCTGCGTGTAATACTCTATCTCCCTGTGCCAAGCAGGCGGTAAAAGCGGATAAATAACTTCACGCATTTGTTCATCTTCTATTTCACTGATTATGCTGTCCAAACCCTTGACGCTGTTCTTTACCGGTGACACAATATCCCTTGTCAAAACCTCGGGTAAATCGTGAAAAAGTCCCGAAAAGAAGTTGTTTTCAAGACGTTTTCTGCAAGGATTGTCAAGTTCAAGCGACATAAAGTACGACAAAATCGCAACGACAAGCATATGCCCCATAACAAAAGTTTCGGGCATTCTTACTGCTTTTGCCCACCTTTGTTGGTATCTCAGCTTTCCTATAAGCGACAAAAACTCTTGAAGATACTTACTTCCGGCAAAATATCTGAAGCCGTGAAAAGTATCGCAAGCCGCCAATCCCTGTGCCATTTCGGTTTTAACCTGTTCTATACCGAAAGTCTGCGGATTCATAGGGTAAATTATTTTAAATTCCCAGTTGCTTGCATGGTAATGTGCGGCTTTTAAAATCTGTTTTTCAAGAGATGCGTAATCTTTGTCAAGATAATACTGTTTCATTCTCTCAAAGAAACAGCAGCCGATACCGTCCATATGTTCTTCAAGCTCTGAAAGTACCCAATTATCTATTTGAAAGCCTTTTTCTTTTACAAGTTTATGATAAATAGGCGGTTTAATGTCAGTAAGCACAATTCTGTGAAAAAACTCAAATATTCCGCCCTCAATAAGTTTTATCATATCAACGCTTTCGCCCTCACACTTTGCAAGCACATAAGCATAAAACATCTTGTGTGCCTGCTTGTCAAGCTCCGTAAAGCCGGTCCAAGGACGGATATGGTCGTTCCAACGCTGAATAGATGCCGCCTCATACATCAGAGAAATAAGAGATTTTTTAATCATTTAATTTTACTCCATCACAATATTATAACCGTTCTTTTCAAGTACCTTAATAACTCTTTCGCCGTGTTCTCTGCCGCCGACTTCACAAGCAATATGAATAATTGCCTCGTTCGGATCAAGTTCTGCACTCAATCTGTCGTGCTGTACCATTACGATATTCGCGTTTGCCTCGGCAAGAATGTGTGAAAGATGTTCCAAACTTCCCGGAATATCAAGAAGTGTAGTCTTGAATTTAAGCTTTCTCTCACGCGTAACAAGACCAAGCTCGATAATTCTGTGAATAAAGCTAACATCAATATTACCGCCAGAAAGTACGCAAGCGATTTTCTTACCCTTAACGTCAACCTTGTTGTTAAGAACAGCCGCAAGCGGTGTAGCACCGGCAGGTTCAACAACTTGCTTTGTTCTTTCAAGAAGCAGTAAAATAGCCTCTGAGATTTCTGCATCTGATACCGTCACAACATCATCTGCATACTTGTTGATAAGTTCAACAGTTTTGTCACCTGGTATTTTAACCGCAATACCGTCTGCGATAGTAACGGCAGAATCGGTAGTAACGTGTTTTTTCTCTTTAAATGAATTGTAAATTGCAGGAGCGCCCTCGGCTTGTACACCTACAATTTGCACACGCGGATTGATTTGCTTTATGCAAGCCGCAACACCGGCCAAAAGACCGCCGCCGCCAGCCGGCACAAGTACCATATCAACAGTAGGTAAATCCTCAAGAATTTCTATACCGATTGTACCTTGTCCTGCCATAACTTCAAGATCGTCGTATGGGTGAAGGAAAGTTGCACCCTCTTTTTCTTGAATTTCAACCGCTTTTTTGTAAGCGTCGTCATAACAATCTCCGTAAAGCACTACCTTGGCACCGTAACCCTCTGTCGCACTCACCTTAGCAATAGGAGCAGACTTCGGCATAACGATAGTTGCGGGAATATTGTGAACGTGTGACGCATATGCAACACCTTGTGCATGGTTGCCGGCAGATGAAGCAACGGCTGAAGTAATTTCGCCTCTTTCAACAAGTGCGGCAATCTTATTTGACGCACCTCTTATTTTAAATGAACCTGTTTTCTGTTGGTTCTCAAATTTTAAATATATCTCTCCGCCTGTCATGTCAGAGAAAGTTTTAGATGATTCAATCTTAGTTCTGTGAATAGTCGGCTCAAGACGTTTAGCCGCAAGTTCAATTTCTTTTAATTCCAAATCCATTTTTTTCGCAAGTCCTTTCTTACTTTTTCTTATCTTATAATTATACCGCAATTATATCTATTTTTCAATAGCAGATTTTATTTATATGCAAAATCATTATATTATTCACAAAACAATTCACTATCTCCCCTCCTCACCCTCCTTTTTCTTCATATGCTTTCCATTCGGGCGGCCAATGACCGCCCCTACACACTTTCCTCTCTTTCCTCTCATTTCGTAGGGACGACCATCGGTCGCCCTCTTACCATACACAAAACCTCCACAATCCCCTCACCTTCCCTTGCAAACCGCCACAAAATATAGTATAATAAAAAAGTTGCATATAAAAATCGAAAGGAGTCGCAATAAATGGAACAAACGAAAGAAAATAAAATGGGTACAATGCCTGTAAACAAGCTGCTTGTAACAATGTCACTGCCTATGGTTATATCAATGATAGTGCAAGCACTTTATAACATAGTCGACAGTATATTCGTATCAAGACTTTCCGAAGACGCATTGACAGCCGTTTCAATGGCATTTCCAATGCAAAACCTTATGATTTCCGTAGCAGTCGGTACAGGGGTAGGTATAAACGCAATGCTTTCACGCGCACTCGGCGAAAAAAAGTTTGAAGCGGCAAACAAGACCGCCGAAAACGGTATATTTATAGAAGTTCTCGGATATGTTTTATTTTTTCTTATAGGAATTTTCGTAACAAAGCCGTTTTTTCTTGCACAAGCAGGTGCAGGCGATATTGCAAATATGGGTATTGAATATACAAGAATTTGTCTGCTTATGTCATTCGGTATTTTTATGCAGATTGGTTTTGAAAGAATCCTTCAATCTACCGGACGAACAATATTCACAATGATAACACAGTCAACAGGTGCAATTATCAATATCATTCTCGATCCTATATTAATTTTCGGTTTGTTTGGTATGCCGAAAATGGGTGTTGCCGGTGCGGCGATTGCGACTGTAACAGGTCAAATATGTGCGGCAATTCTTGCGATTACATTTAACCTTACCAAAAATCCCGATGTACATATCAGCTTTAAAGGTTTTAAACCACAGATTATATTTGTAAAGAACATTCTTTCTGTCGGTATTCCTTCAATAATTATGTCGTCAGTCGGCTCTGCAATGACTTTTGGTATGAATAAAATTCTTATCACTTTTTCGTCAACTGCCGTTGCGGTATTCGGTGTATACTTTAAACTTAACAGTTTTGTATTTATGCCTGTATTCGGTCTTAATAACGGTATGGTGCCGATTGTTTCATATAACTACGGTGCACAAAACAAAAAACGTCTTACAAAAACCATTAAGCTCGCAATTATGTATGCGGTTTGTATTATGTTTATAGGAATTATGCTGTTCCAGTTTATACCCGATGTACTTTTGAAATTGTTTGACGCCTCAGACCATATGCTTGAAATCGGTATTCCGGCATTGAGAGTAATCAGCCTCAGCTTTGCATTTGCAGGTATATGTATAGTTATTTCATCAAGCCTGCAAGCATTGGGACACGGCTTTTTAAGTATGATGATTTCTATAACACGTCAGCTTATCATACTTCTTCCGTCAGCATATATCCTTGCAAAATTCGGCGGTATCCACGCAGTTTGGTGGTCATTCAACATTGCCGAAATCGGCTCATTGACGTTATCATTGTTATTCTTTAAACATATGTACAACAAGATAATTAAACATTTAGGAGAATAGTAAATATCCCCCGGCTATACCGGGGGATATTTATTTAGCACAGATTCTTTTATCACTTCTGATTAGTATTATTTCTGCTCAAATTTGGCAATAAAAAAAAACAAACCGCATAATAATGCGATTTGTTTGCCGTTTTTGGTCGGGATGACAGGATTTGAACCTGCGGCCCCTACGTCCCGAACGTAGTGCTCTACCAAACTGAGCCACATCCCGATATGACCTATAAACAACATAGATTATTATACCACCACTCTTCCGCAAAGTCAACCACCAAAACAAAATTAATCCAATATTTTTTACAAAGTAAAAAGACGGATTGCTCCGTCTTTTTAAAAATCAGTTTCATCATCGTCTGCAACCGAAACAGGTTGTTTAACAATTTGTTTTTCTTCAATTTGTACTTCTTCTTTAACTTCATCTATACTCGGTTTCTTCTTATTAAATATATGTGCAACGGTATCGTCTACAAGATAATGCGATATAAGCGCACACAATACAGCAATAACATAAACCGCCGCAACATATCCCATATTACCCACCAAACCGATTTGCACGAATATATCAACAACAACCATATGATACAAATACAATCCGTACGACAAATCAAACTTAAATCTGATTTTACCAAAACTGTAACCGAAACCGACAGTCATAAGACAAAGCAAAAGCACTTGAATCATATCCATATACTCGCCTGTTCTCACACCGAACCTGTCGCAATAAATCGCACGGGCAATAAACAAAATCACACACAATATTTTTGTTTTTGAAAGTATCGGCACGATTTTTTCACGATAGCGGTACATAAACCAACCTGCAAAATACATATAAAAATACGGCATACACGAATGTGAGATTATCAACCGTCCCGTTTCAGGCACTATTTCCTGTAAGTGCGGCACAACAAGATTAAGTGCCATAGACAGTATCATTACAAATATCCATACCCACAGTTTTCGATTTTTTAAAAATCTGTATATTATCGCAGTAATAATGTAAAACTGGACTGTAAATATCATTGTCCAAAGATTTGCTTGGAAATTTCCTATTCCGAAATTATTTATAAAATCCGGTTGCGGCAAATCCCGTATAAAAACAAGCTGTCCCAGAAACCATGTCACAAAAGTCTTGTTCAGCACAAATCCGCAAAATGCCGCCGCCACAATCACTCCGACAATTATACACACCCACAGCGACGGAATTATTCGCAGTACACGTTTTTTCAAAAACTCCCACGTGTTTTTACTTCTCTCCATAGACGCCGGCACCAAAAAGCCGCTTATGCAAAACAACACAACAACACCGTTCCACCAATCGAATACAGGCGACACTTCCTGCAATCTTATATGTCTGAATATGTGCAGAGTCATAACATAAAACGCACTGTACAGTCTAAGCACATCAAAACAGTTGTTCGCAAAATCAAATTTAATCTGTTCTTTTACCTTGTTCATCACTTCACCCCAATACTTTTTGTCGTATATTCTTATTATATGTCATAAAATATTATTAGTCAAGTAAACAAAATAATACAACAATTTTTAAAATGAAAGTTGCGATTTAAAGAGTATTAATGAAAAATAAAGAGAAAACGAGAGATTGTTATTTAATTTATTAAAAAATTTTCAAAAAGTGTTGACAACGAGCAAAAAACATAGTAAAATAGCCGTTGTGAGTTAAAGAAGTAAGCTTTAACATGAATAGATTAAGTATAGGAGGACACAACTATGAATTCAAGCTATTTGCAAAAGCCACAAGACGTAGAAAGAAAGTGGTATGTTGTTGATGCAGCTGACAAGCCACTTGGTCGTGTTGCTGCAACAGTTGCAAGCATTTTAAGAGGTAAGCACTTACCTACATTTACACCAAACGTAGATTGCGGTGACCACGTTATCGTTATCAATGCTGATAAGATTATCCTTACAGGTAATAAGCTTAACCAAAAGGTTCGTTACTACCACACAGGCTGGGTAGGCGGAATTAAGGAAATCCACTACAACAAGCTTATGGCAGAAGAACCTGAAAAGGCTGTTATGTACGCTGTAAACGGTATGCTTCCAAACAACACAATCGGAAGAAAAGCTCTTACAAGACTTCGTGTTTACAAAGGTACAGAACATGATCATCAAGCACAAAATCCAATCGCTTGGACAGGTGAAATAAAGTAAGGAGGACAATATAAATGGCTAAAGAACAATACTACGGTACAGGTAGAAGAAAATCTTCTGTTGCAAGAGTTCGTCTTGTTCCGGGCAACGGAAAAATCACAATAAACGGCAGAACAATCGATGAATACTTTGGTCTTGATACACTAAAGCTTATCGTTCGTCAGCCACTTGAACTTACAAAGACAACAGATAAGTTCGACGTAATCGCAAAAGTTGAAGGCGGTGGTTTCACAGGTCAAGCCGGTGCAATCCGTCACGGTATCTCAAGAGCACTTCTTGAAGTTGATACAGAAGCTTACAGAGCAGACCTTAAGTCAGCAGGCTTCCTTACAAGAGACTCAAGAATGAAGGAAAGAAAGAAGTACGGTCTAAAAGCCGCTCGTCGTGCTCCACAGTTCTCAAAAAGATAAGTTTTTTATCAAACAAATCCCACAATCATGCCGATTGTGGGATTTATTTTTTGTCTTTTACCGCAATTTTGCCACAAATAATTGTGGTAATCAGTAATATATCATTTTAAACAAGAGTAATTTGTATAATTCTTGCTCTTATTTCTCGTTTTATCATATTATACAACCGATTATAATATAAAAAGAATTCCGCCACTATAAGACTTGCTAATCAAATTGTGAATAGAGCACCAGACTTAAAGCATTACGGACACTACAAGCCTTACATACTTTCGATTATATGTTTGTCAAAACACTGGCATAAAAATTTACGAAAACCGGTTTGCAGTAGAAATATAACGTTTATAAAAGCACAACACTTCTTCAAAACCGCAACGAGTAATCCCCATTTGTTCTATTAAACAAAGTTGTAAATGCATCATTATCGGTTGTAGATATTCTTTACCTATAGAATCCTATTAAAAGTCGTTTATTTTTCTGACAGCGTAAAAACAGAAGGAATTGAATTCCTTCTGTTTAAATAAAATTTTCCACGCTATTCTACATTTATACAAAGTTGAAGAATACTATTTGCAATTCGAAATTGCATCTGTCAATGCACTCACTTTCCTCAAGACTTGTTTCGTTTCATCAGAGATATTACATCTAAATAAAGCCTTAATTACAGAAGAAAACTCCGTATGAATATTCAAGTAATCATATCCATTTTTCTGGACCTCAGATAACCTTTCATAGACATACTTCCAAAATTCTGCGCTTAAGAATTCATCACGCAAAGAAAGCAAATCTGATTTATCCTCAACTTGTTCATATATCTTTTCATAGTACGGATTCACAATCCAATAAGCTACTTGTATCGGACGATACTTTCTCATTCCATCATAGTCTGATACAATTTTTTGACCTATCATATCATTAAACAATGCACCATATGATGAATGTTCTGTGCTTTTAATCAACTTACGATAATATGACTGATATCCATGAATGAATCTATACATTCTTTCAGTTTCGCTTGTTCTTACAAGCATGTGGACTAACAGGCATAAATCCAAAATTAGTTCCTTTGAAAAAATCTCATCTTTTAATCTATCTGTACTACCATAATATCGACCATGCGCAATACGATTACGAATATGATTGTTGAAATAAAACATAAAATATTCTATTGCTTCGTGATATATGCCACTGTGTGCCTCCTCCAAATGTCTAATTTTATCTTTTAAGATGGCATCCTCATATATCGTCATTTTATTAAATCTTGCAAATGTTGTTGCATCTCTCAAATAGTCTGCAAACATTCCTTCAATCTGAATTGAAATTAGGTTATTAAATATCTCATATTCACTTTGTTCAAACTGCGCTATTACTTTTAACAGCATGTCTTTGCGTCGCTTCAAACATACACTAGTATTGATTAATTTTTTTAAGTCATCAATCAAATCATAGTCTTCCATTAGCTTTGACAGAGCCTCTCTGTATCTCGACAAATCATTAGTTTTCCAAAGATGCAAATCATCTATCTTAGGAATCTTAGATAAATAATCTTTATATTCCTTAATTGCTTCTTCATCTGTATACTTAAATGACATTGAGTGATATTTTTTATTAGCCTTTTCAATCACTGTATATGTCTTTACTTTAAAAAACAGCATATATTCACGCTCTATATCATCTTCAAATAGTTCTAAACAATTCTTATATATATAAAAATAGCCATTCCTAATTGTCTCATTTTTTTCTTTGCTCAGCGACAGGGCTGTTTTTCTTAATGTAACGTCAATTTCAGAAACATTTTGTAAATCACAAAATTCACCCATAACTGTTTTTACATGACAAAATGCATATTCTATCATTTCTTTTCGAGTACGTAACAAATTGCATTTTTCACTCAATCTATAGAGCTGTTCCTCGTCTTCTGATATATCTCTTACTATAGAATACGAAGCTTTTTTATTTTTTATTCTATCACTTGCAGTTTTTGTTTCTGAAAGCTCATTTTTAAGACGACTAATCTCATCGTTGTATTTTTGAGTAATATCATTAAATCTGACTCTAAAAATATCATCATAAGCATCATGAACATCATTAAGAACTTTTTGAGGCAATAGTTCAACCCCCAATATATTGCATATTTTTTCATAATATAGAATTTGGTTATCACAATGGCTTAACTCACCAATTCTGGAGACGACTATATTAATCAAATCAATGCTTGCACCCTCAACACTATTTATAAGCAACTCATAATAAAATTCTCCCAATTCTGCAAATGATAATTTATTAAAAATTTCAGAATCACACATAGTCCTCAATCTGCCTTTTATCATAGAAAGTATATTATTGCAAATCGACTTTTCTTCTTTATCCATATTTAATTTCTCCTCCATTGTCTATTCCACTGTCAAGCTTGCCTCTTTATATATGTCTATTTATCCCATTTAAAAGAATTCTCAAAATTTGTAGCATCTAAACCATATGCTCTATTTACATTATCTAATTTGAAATCACAACCTGACACATTTTCGCAATAAATATGTTTTATTGTAAAAAACCTCTAAAATACGCACCTTCTATTTCTTACTCATCCTTTATAGACGTTAATACAACCATTTCCCAATCAGATTTATATTAATGCATTTCTACTAACAACATCTATTTCTTCTTTAAAATTGATTTTTATTATATCGTCATTGCAATAAAACATTTTTATTTAATATAATCCTATTACATAGGCTTATAAATGCATCAAACTTATAAGTTACAACATTTTATTTTTTTCAAATAAGGCTCCCGAAACAGTCTTAGCCATACAAATTTTAACTTCTGCATACATATGAGCATATGCTCTTTATGTAATATCTGAACTTGCATCAATCCCAGGGGCAACAATTTTAATGTTGCCCTACTTGTTTCCTTGTAATGAATCATTTTATTTCTTTTTCCTGTATCTAAAACCCGACTTTTCCAGTATTCTTTTTTTATTTCCAACCGGATTCATGATACCACCTTGATTTTGTTTCTTATAAATACAATATAAATTAAATCATCCAAATAGGTACAATATAATTGTCGCTATCAACTGCGGAAAGAGTTTCTTTCATACAAATAATTGCACCTTTACCTCTTGGAACAGATGCTTTATCTAATAATTTAAACGGTTTTATAAGTTCGGTTCCGGGACTGGCAGTTCTTTTTATTTCAATAGGATGAAGCATACCGTCACTTTCAATTACAAGGTCAATTTCATTACTATTTGTATCACGGTAATACCATATAAGGCATTCTTTTGCATTGTTGTTATACGTTTTGATAATCTCTGACACAACGTAATTTTCAAGTATTGCACCATTAATTGCACCGTTTGCTAAAATCTCCGGAGATGAATATCTTGTAAGATATGCAACAAGTCCAGTGTCAAAGAAATACATTTTAGGAGTTTTTATTGTTCTCTTTAGCAAGTTATTTGAATAAGGACGTAAAAAAAATACAATATCAGATTTTTCAAGAATCTTTAGCCAACGCTTTGCCGTATCGTTAGAAATCCCAACATCTCTAGCAATATCTGACACATTGAGCATTTGACCTGCTCTACAAGCAGCAGAACGAATAAAATCGCTAAATATCATTGTATCATCAATATCAGCAATCTCTTTTACGTCTCTCTCTATATAAGTTTGAAGATAACTGCTATAAAACAGATCTCTGTCTGTGTATTTTCCACTTATATGTCCAGGCAAAGAGCCACTCCATATACGTCTGTATATTTCATTAAGATCAGCCGGCTTATTTATTTTACTACGTTTCTTTAATTTATCTAAATCAATAGAAAATGGTTCGGTTTTATCATTCCCATAGATTTCATGTTGTGAAAGTGAAGGCATGTGAATAATAGCAATTCTTCCAGCCAGAGATTCTTGCGCAAGTTCCATGAGCTTAAATGGTTGAGAACCTGTGAGCCAAAATGAACCGGGAGCAGCACCTTTATCTATTGCCATTTTTATATAAGAAAATAGTTCAGGTGCATATTGAACTTCATCTATCAAAATTGGTAATGAGTGCATTTGCAAAAAAAGTGCCGGATCCTTTGATGCTAATTTTCTTTCTTCTATATCATCCAACAAAACCTCTTCACGATTATCATCCATTAATTTCTTTAGTACAGTGGATTTACCCACTTGCCTTGCACCTGTTATCAAAATACAAGCATATTCTTTAGAAGCAGATTTAATTTTTTCCTCTAGGTCACGATTTATATATGTCATTGATATTCTCCTCTCATATTTTAATCCAATTGTATTATATATCAATCACGCATCATTGTCAATGTTAATTCAAGATTGTATCGTAAATTAGCCTAAAATACTCGTCGAATATTATTGTTTCTATTAAAAAAAATTACAAATTATCATATTTCTCTTTTTAGTGTAATTAAAGGGCTTTCTTGTTTCGCTTTTATGTTGACTCTCAAAAAAATCACGTTTTATATTTTTGTCTTGGTGGTACATAGCTCTTATCATAATAACAAATACTATAACTACTATTATCTATCATCTCATAATTTTACTCTGCATAAACGAATTTTCTGATATTATTTTTTATAATTAAGTATCTTCAAAATCTCCCATAACATCACCATAAAATATTATAGATATAATATACATCTATTTATTAACATTATATCACATAATATTAATAAAATAAATCCAATAATTAAAAATTGTATTTTTAACTTATATGCTATACTCATTTAGAAGTCACTCTCTTAACCACTAATTTCTTTTTTCCACGAATACTAATGTGTTATATTTTAAGAGAGTAAACTCCTTTTTACTTATTTAATATAATCTATTACATAGGCTTATAAATGTATCAAACTTATAAGTTACAACGTTTTATTTTTTTCAAATAAGGCTCCCGAAACAGTCTTAGCCATACGAATTCTAACTTCTGCATACATATGAGCATATACTCTTGATGTAATATCTGAACTTGCATGTCCTAAATGTGCAGATATATTTTCAATGTCTTCTCCGGCATATAATAAAACAGCTGCGTTTGTATGCCTCAAACCGTGTATTGTAAATTTGTGATTAAGTTCTAACTCTTGCTTATGATTTTCTATAAATCTTTTAAATTGTTTATTTAACAAACTTCTGTCATACCAATGCCCTGTACAAGATGTAAAAACCATATCCGGATGTTGCCATGCTGTTCCTACTATTTCTTTTTGTTTATCCTGCTCTTCCCTATGCTTTTTCAACATTTCGATTGCTGTGCTATCTATCGATATAGTTCTTACACTTCGTGATGTTTTTGGAGTTGATAAGTACCATGTATTTTCTGCATAGGATAGAGTTCTGTCTATAAATATAGTCCCTTTATCAAAATCTATTGATGACCATCTTAAGCCTAAGCATTCACCCGAACGCATACCCGTAAGCAATAGCAATTTAATAATTGTATTGAAACAACTATATTCTTCAAGTAAACTCATTAATGTCTGTGCCTGTTTTAAATCCAATACATTTTCTATTTTTCCGTATTCAACTTCTGTGTTTTCTTTCCAAATAGCACCTGAACATGGATTTTCAACTATGTATTTTTGTTTCACCGCATACTTCAATATGCTGTGAAATACTATTTTTATTTTTTTGGCGGTTGCGGGTTTGCAATCAAGCCCTGTTAAAAATTCCGATATATCCGACGTTGTTATATCTTTTAACTTTCTGTTTCCAAATACCGGCATAATATGATTTTTAACATTTGACTTGTAATGTTCCGCAGTCACCTTCTTTAATTTATTTTGAGCATACTCCGCAAAATAAACTTCGCACAACTGATTGAATTTCATATTTTCAGCTAATGTTTTGTTTCCTTTTACCTTCCTCGAAAATTCAATATACGCTTCTAATGCTAATTTATCGGCTTTGCTATCGCTGATTCCTTCAGGAGCTGTAAATGTTGTATACTTTCTTATGTGCCTTCCTTCTCCGTCATAACCAGCTGATACATTCAACTCATATGTATTTCCACGTTTCCTTATTCCGGGAGCTATTGTTTTATTATCACTTTTCATTTGTACCTCCTCAACCTACAACTGTCAACGTCTTCAGATATTCACATAAATTATCAAAATTAATCAATGCTTTTCTACCTGAGTAAACAGCCTTAATCTGACCGTTTTTAAGCATTACTCGTATAGCATTCTCTGGCAATAAACCAGTTTTGGCAATTTGTCTGACTGTCATCATTTGCGGTAATTTCTTTGTTTCTTCCATTTTATTGTCCTCCTATCTAAATAAACGTTCAATTTTGTAATCATCACAACATTCCTCAAGTTTAAGGCGGTCTATTCTTATTGCCATATAGCAAAGACCGTCATATTTCACAACATTAGATGTTGAATTACGATACAACAAGTTTTTGTTGGCAAAATATTTTGTATAGAACTTGGGACTATTATGTTGATTAAATTGAACATTCAGTACATCTGTAAGATATTCCGTTCTGATATAAATACATTTAATTCCATGCACGGTATGTACGAAATACTGCTCTGTTCTCTCATCAAAATCAAAAATCTTGTTTTCTATGCAATATACCAGTGCCTTTGCAAAATTTATTGATTTTGACTGTTCTTCATTAGCAAGTTTCTCCATCACCATCTGTTGTACTCTCTTGCTTTTATCCAAATCCTCTCTAAAATTTTTCATTCTCGATTTACACATTTCCTCAGAAATTGCATTAATTTCACAGCCATATGTTAAAATCAAATCAAATACAATCGTCAAAGTGAATTCAATATTATCAAGTCGCCTATACCTACTTTTGTTCTTTGATCGATTTCTTTTATAATTACTCATCTCCGCTTGAAATTCATCCGAATATAGGTTATAATGACTATATAACCATGAAACAAAATATCTGATAAATGATGAAATAACCAATGGTTGTGTTTGACACACAGCAAGCCTTTCTTCATCCACAGAGGTATTGAAATGAACTAACCACACCCTTCCCAAATCGCTGATATTTTCCAACCAGATTTCTGAAGTCATAGCAAAATGTGCATTTATTTCTTTTCCTCCTCGGATTGTATTTCTTGCCGATTCATCTGCAACTTCACGAATAATGCCTTGTGCATGTGCATCATTTTCATTCAGGCGTTTTGAATCCTTAAATATATCGTCATAAACGACAACTGCATCACGAAACTCCTCACCCATCTTTTCGGCATATGGTAATGAAGTGTCTGTACGCACAGTATTAAATTTTAGTCCTTTGGCTCTATTATATATGCTGGTCGCAAACTGTACCGCTGTTGTCTTTTTAGTTTGTGTTTCACCGGCAATAAATAAAGTATAATTAGTATACACTCCGCTTGCATCCAAAAAACTTTTAATATGTCCGACAACACTATCAACCATAATAATATCGGTTTTTCGTCGATTTATGTCAAAGAATCTTAGCATACCTGCAAAAGCTTCTTTTTCACTAAGTGATTTGTCATAATCCAATTTGAACCGCCTCTGAAGTGATGTATCTATAATACATTTGGTATTATTTGCAATGGGCAGCACTTCGCTACCCATTGCATAATACGGTACCCCTGCAACGCAAAATTCCCCAAGCTTACTTACATATATCAAATCAGAATCTTCCAGTAAAGATGCTTGCTGTTGAAAAAAATGACATAAACATTTTCTCGAACGATTACCCATAGCTAACACAAGATGTCTGTCAATCGCAAAGAAATCAAGTTCTGAAAATTCTTCAAAAGAATAAAAACTTGAATGAACTTCCTGCACAGAATCTGATATACTGGCAAAAAATCTGACGTGGTATTTAAATTGCGATTCCACCTCTGCAACCTTATCAAGTTTAAAAGTAAAATTGGCTATGTGTGTTAACCGACCTTTGCCATCTCGCCAATAAATATTATTTTCATCAACGCCGCATTGCTCAACATCGTCTCTTTTATCGATATAATCCATCACCACTTCAGCTCCTTTTCACCGTCTGAATCTAAATGAATAATATCATTCATAGAATTGCTGCAAAGCTTGGTTGTTAAGTCTGTTAAACCGGTTACCTTACCATCCAAATAAGCGATGTACATATTGGATTTTTTTACCAGCTCTTGCAATTATTCAATTAGTAGCTCATTTTTTTCGATTGTTGCAATAGCCTTTTTTAGTTTTCTTTCCTTCTTCTTCTTTTTCTTTTTCCTCTTTTTCTTTTTAGTGTCCTTCTCATAGTAGTAGTCATCGTCCCAGTCGTCCCAATCATCCTCCGAGTAATCCGGAAGCTTATCTAGAGCCGCCAATTTTATTAGACCAAGATTTCCGTCAACATTTTCGATCACCTTTCTTTTGGAATTTTCGGGTTCTAATTCTTTTTGTACATCCGTGTTGTATTCATCATCTAAAAAATTCATGTAACCTCCTTATAGCTGCGAATCAGCAAAAAGTCTCGAGCACAACTTTGCTGTTCCATTTGAATAACTACCCTCCGCCGGATCATCAACAATATACATCAAGTTCGTGCATATGTAAAATCAGAGCGACGATTTTTTAATTCAAATTTTTTAAATATAAAAACGTCAAAAATCTTTTTAAACGTCAAAAAAGCAAGGAAATTCCTTGCTTTCTTTACAGAGTATATTTTATAAAAAATCGTATTTTTTTGTAAAACAACAAAACTTTAAACGTATTTTCTATGATTTTTCAAAACAATATTAATCCTCTTCCTCATCATAATCTTCGTCATAATCTTCGTCATCATCTTCGTCATCATCTTCGTCATCATCTTCGTCATCATCTTCGTCATCATAATATACATAATAATCTTCATATTCTTGTTCAGTAATTAAATATAATAAGTCCGAAAAGCCAAAATCATATACACGTTCCCTATTATCAGTAAAAAGTTTTATTATACTATCATCTTCCGTTTCATCGTCAATTTCATCGATAGAGTTTAGAACATTTATTGAATTATAAAACGCTTCTATCATACCTTCGCCTCTAAGAATCTCGTCTTCATACTCAAATAAAGACTTTCTTTGGAGATATTGTCTAAATCTATCATTAAACAAAATTTCTTTATACATCTCAAAATCCTTATTAGAAAATTTTTCAGGTACATAATCATAATCAAAAAAGCTTTTAATCTCACTAAAAAAGCATTCTATAGCATGATACTCGTCATTAATTATTTCATCATCTTCATCTCTATTTTTCTCTTTATTTTTGATATTATTTTTGATTTTGTCAACCAATCCCTTTCTATATGTTCTAATGCGATTTTTCTTCTCATTATTAGTTTTTAAGCTCCAAATGTTTTGCACAATTCTCGCTAAAACGTGTTCTGTTATATCAGATATAATAAAAAACATGATGTCTGCACAATCGTCCTCCAATTCATAACTTTCTAAAATATTATAATTTTTTAAAATAAAATCCATACACACACTATATCCAAAATATGTAAACGGTTGAATACAACAAATCATATCCTCAGCATTTTTATCATTTAAAAAGTTATAGTATATATGTAAAAAAGTTCTGAATTTAAACAGTTTTTCTAATAGTTGAAATTCAAAAAGATTATTTTTTCCTTCCTTTATAGTTTTATAGAAGTCATTAATTGTAGGGAGCCATACTTTCGCTATATCCCAAATAACATAATCTCTAAGTTTACTTTTTACATTTGTTTTAGTTATTTTATCTTCATAAAAGAAATCAATAACATCTAAATACGGTTTACACAAATATTGTTTTTCATCTAATTCATTTAAAACAAAACAGTAATCTGTATAAACTTTACATGCTTTCGATATACTATAAATATTACGACTCCTATACTTTATAGGATCATTTGATTTATTTTTTCTATCTCTGAAACGTCTTTTTTGTTTATTATCATATCTTTTAGATTTTAAATAATCCCTTAATGGTATTATGTCAAACTCTTCCTGTTCTTCTCCTATTTTTTTATTATGTTTTAAAGTTTTTACATCATCGTCAACGTTATATCTTACATCTAAAAAACATATATTTTCATAAATATGATACAACACATCTTTAAATATCATATATTTTAACTTATCTTTTTCACTATGTGTAACTTCACAAATTTCAGTAATTAATTCGTTATTTTTCTTTATATAGTCATCAACAAGATATTCAGTATAACTATACACGTTATCAATTTTCCCTTTATTGTCTAATTCTACTTCTTTGATATACTCATAAAATCTTTTTATGTTTTTATCAATGCATTTTCCCGCAGGCATAATAAAATTCCTTTCTCTATTTATATTCCATAAAACCGCAATTTTCATGGATAAATCCACGAAATATTGCTTTTTATGGATTTTATTTAATTATTATTTTACCACACCTACAATCATTCTTCAACATTTTTCGTTGTCCATACTGAATTGTTTGTTATCATTTTTAATATACTTAATTTGTATTGGTTACATTTGTAAATCTGTAAAATGTCCAAATAGAGATACCGCATTTATCAGCCGCAGCTTGGGCTGATATTTTTTTGTCTTTCCACAACTTATACATTTCATCGAAATTATCGGGTTTCGGAATTGGCGGTCTGCCGAATTTTACACCTCTCTTTTTTGCGGCGGCAATACCCTCGGCTTGTCTTTGGCGTATATTCATTCTCTCATTTTCCGCTACGAAAGACAGCAGCTGCAACACCAAGTCGGCTATGAATGTACCGAGCAAGTCTTTACTTCGGGTTGTATCAAGCAGTGGCATATCAATCACCACAATATCCGCATTCCTTTTATGCGTTATGATTCGCCACTCCTCTTGAATTTCTCTGTAATTTCTGCCAAGTCGGTCGATACTTTTCACCACAAGCACGTCGCCCTTTTTCAGTCGTTTCAGCATTTTCATATACGATGGTCTATGAAAATCCTTACCGCTCTGCTTATCTATGTAAATACGCTTTTCCTCCACTCCATACTTAATCAGCTCTTGTATTTGCCTGTCCTCATTCTGATTTATCGTTGATACTCTCGCATATCCTATTAAAATCATAATCATCTCCTTCTTTTCGTCAAATACACTACACTCTGATTATATCAAAAAAAATTGAAAGGTAGATTGTTCTACCTTTCATTTCTTTTGTCGTTGTAGTAATTGAGCAGCGTTGTTATACATATTTCGACCAAGCCGAAAAGCAGCTGTTCAATATACTTGTTGTTTGGTGTTACACTTCCAAGAAATCATCAGCATACAACATTTCCTCCACCTCCTCCGGCGTAAAGCCGTTATTTAGCAAACAGTCGATTTCATCGCTGTCATACCCATAATACTGTGCGACGCTCTTTATGTCGTCTACATACTCGTTGGCATTTGAATATTCAAAACCTTTTCGCCAATCATATCCGTAACTTCCGTATTCATCAAAATCAAACTTCGTTCTCTGTATCTTGCCTTTATTCGATATTTTAAATATTTCACCGTCTTGTATTTCAATATCTTCATAATCTCCACGTTTCAAGTCGTGAAATAATTCCGTATCAACAAGTGCTTTCCAAAGTATCGATATTGTTGACGCATACACATACACCTGCTTTTTCTTGAAATGCAATATTGATATTGGGCTGTCGCCCTTGACTATGTAAAGATTATCATTCGAATCAAGCACTGAAAACGAAAAACTCCCCTCAACCTTTTCAGCCATATATTTAAGGCTCTTAAAATCAAGTTTCTTTTGTGATTCAATCAACTGCACTGCTATGTAACTGTCAGTATCAATAATTGTTGATGGCAGTCTAAGTTCACGTCTTAATTTTTTATCATTACAAATTATGCCGTTATGTGCAAGTGCAAATTCTTCGTCGCCACACATACCTTTAAACGGATGGTTATTACCGTTAAAATTCAGTGTCCCTTGTGTAGCATGACGAGTATGCCCCATTACTGCAACTGTATTTTTAGGGGCACTAAAACTCATTTCATATGCGCTTTTACTTTTCTTGAACACGGTAAGTTTACTGTTCTTGTTATATGCAATTCCGGTTGCGTCTGTACCCCTTACCGCACTTTCAACGGCAAGTGCTTCCGTTATTTCTGCCATGTCTTTTACCTTATTTCCGTATGACAGCACACCATACAATCCACACATATCCTATTCCTCCAATCCTCTTATCTTCAAGTATTCC
>OGYI01000176.1_pt1 | contig 80224 bp, 68 predicted proteins | sample 1576521 | NCBI WGS metagenome assembly OGYI01 (sample SAMEA3541484, study PRJEB24748) | human gut metagenome | biome: human gut; feature: human-associated habitat; material: faeces | place: China | collected 2012
GTGGATGCCCCTGCTGTAATACCTACTGTTTCCACGGACCTTAATTGATTCATATTCAAATCGCCAAGTGTCTGTATATAGTACGTATCCGCACATGCATTGCTGCAGATTTCAAATAACTTTTGGGTATTTGAGCTTCTCTTGTCTCCGATGACAATCATCGCATCCACCCGCTTTGCAATGTCATAAGCCTCTTCCTGACGCTCTTTCGTTGCATTACAAATCGTATTTAAAACAATAATATCATAACGCTTTTCAGAAATAATTTCAACTAAATCTTTAAATTTATTGTAATTAAATGTCGTCTGTGCTACTACACAAACTTTTTCACTCTCCGGGACCAGTTCAAATGCCCTTGCTTCCTCTTCTGTCTGAATGATCGTAGCCGGGCCTTGCGCCCATCCTTCAATTCCCATAACTTCTGGATGTTCACGGTTTCCTATAATTACAATATGATATCCGTCCCGGCTTTTTTCTTCCACGATCCTATGTATTTTCTTCACAAATGGACAGGTTGCATCTACATAACGTACTCCGTTTTCATCCAGAAGATCACAGATTCTCTTTGGAACGCCGTGGGAACGGATGATCACGATTCCTGATTTTATCTGCTTGAGTTCTTCTTCTGACAGGATTACTTCAACTCCCTTTTTCTCCATGTCTTTGATGACTTCTTCATTGTGAATGATCGGACCATAAGTGTAGATCTTCTCTGCCGAATTTTCTTCAATTTGCTTATATACCGTATCCACAGCTCTCTGTACACCAAAGCAGAAGCCTGCCGATTTCGCCAGTTCTACCTGCATGTTCATCCCACCTTTTCTTTTTCTCACACGATATTATCTGTGATTGCTTTTACAACCTCTTCGATTGTCATATCTGAGCTATCAATCAACACTGCATCTTCCGCCTGTCTGAGAGGTGCAATTTTTCTTGTACAATCGCGTTCATCGCGTTCTTTGATATCTTTCTTAATTTCTTCCAAATCACATGAAACACCTTTTTCTTCCAGTTCTTTATATCTACGGAGCGCTCTCGTCTCCACACTTGCTGTCAGGAAAATCTTCACATCCGCTTCAGGCAACACACAGGTTCCAATATCCCTTCCATCCATCACAACGTCCTGAGTTCTTGCAAGTTCTTTCTGAAGATTCAGCAAATGTGCCCTCACCTCCGGAACCGCGGATACTTTAGAAGCCATATTTCCAACCTCTTCATTTCGAAGCCTGGAAGTAATATTTTCGCCATTCAGATACACTTGCTGTTCACCTTGTTCATACTGTATTTTCACTTCTGCACCTTCACATGCCGCGGCAATAGCATCCAGATTCTCCGGATTAATTTTTTTGTCCAAAAAATAGACAGCAAGCGCGCGATACATTGCTCCCGTATCTACATATATATATCCTTTTTCTTTCGCAACCCGTTTGGCAATCGTACTTTTTCCTGCACCAGCCGGGCCATCAATCGCAACATTATAACCCATATTTTCTCCTTCTTAATCTGCTTTATATTTCTTTTAATTACTGGATTGCATTTCCTGCCGCATATCCGGTCGACCAGGCAATCTGCAGATTAAAACCTCCGGTCAATGCATCCAGATCCAGTACTTCTCCCGCAAAATATAACCCTTTTACAAGCTTTGATTCCATCGTTCCAGGATCAATTTCTTTCACATTAACTCCGCCTTTTGTAATAATCGCTTCCGGATAGTCGCGAAGTCCGGTAAGCGTCATACGAAAATGCTTGATCAAATGAACAAACTGTTTCCGTTCTTCTTTCTCTATACTGTTAACCTTTTTCTCCGGATCAATCCCGCCAAGTTCCAGCATGACCGGAATTAATTTAGTTGGAAACAGCTTTGTGATTGCATTTTTAAATTGCCGGTTATGATTCTCTTCAAAATCTCTCAGCACTCTCTGATCCAGTTGTTCTTCTGTAAGAGCCGGTTTCAGATCAATTTCCAATGTCAGTTCCTTTTTCTGCCCATTTTTATCCATGAATTTTTTGCCCACATAACTGCTGGCACTGATAATCAACGGACCACTGACACCAAAATGTGTAAACAGCATTTCTCCAAAATCTTTATATAATTCTTTCTTTCCATCCAATATCTTTGCTTCTACATTGCGAAGTGAAAGCCCCTGCAATTCACAGATCCATGGTTCTTTTGTCTCCATCGGCACAAGAGACGGAAAGCATTGTGTTACTTTATGCCCAACGTTTTCGGCAAATCGGAATCCATCACCTGTAGATCCTGTGGAACGGTAAGACAATCCACCTGTTGCAACAATACATGCATCTGCGGTTTTTGTAGTAGTATCTTTTAATACCACCTTATTAAACTTGTCTTTTTCAGCTTCTACACTTTTCACTTCTGTATTTAAGCAGACTTTCACGCCCACTTTTTTCATTTCCCGTTCCAATGCGCGGATAACATCAGAAGAATGATCTGAGATTGGAAACACTCGATTTCCTCTCTCTATCTTCACTGGCACCCCTGCATCTTCAAAGAAATCTATCACATTCTGATTCGTATAACCATAAAAGCTGCTATACAAAAACTTAGAATTCGTCACAACTGCATCAAACAATTCTTCCATATCTGCGGCATTTGTAATATTACATCTTCCTTTTCCAGTAATAAATATTTTCTTTCCTAGTTTTTCATTTTTTTCATACAGCGTGACTTGATGTCCGTTTTTTGCCGCTGCAATTGCCGCAAACATTCCCGCTGCTCCGCCACCTACTACAATAACATGACTCATTTATATTATCCTCTTATTCTAGTCATTCATTTTGACTGTATCGCCTACCATATTCAGTTCATCTCCACTGTAGACCTGATACTCATCCCAGATATCTTCCAGCGCCTCCAGTGTAGTGATTACTTCTTTCTGCTTCTTCATGCAGAGTGCCACCACAAGAGCATTGATCACGCTAAGTGGTGCTACAAGAGAATCTACGATCGAAGCCATATCACTTCTTGCAATCAAATTACAGGAAGAATACAGGTTCATCGGCGAATGTACACTATCCGTAATCGTGATTACCTTAGCCTTTCTGTTACTTGCAAATTCCAATGCTTTAAGCGTTCTCATAGAATATCTCGGAAAACTAATCCCAATGATCACATCTTCTTCATCAATTCGCAGCAATTGCTCGAAGATTTCACTGGAACTGTTCGTATGAACCGCTGTCACATTATCACAAATCAAATTGAGATAGAAAGACAGAAAGCTTGCAAGCGGTGCACAGCTTCGTATTCCGACTACATATACTCGTCTTGCATTCAGAATCGTGTCTACAGCCATTTCAAACGCCTCATGGTCAATTCCTTCCATTGTCAGCTTTATCTTCTCTATATCCGACTGTAGAACCGATGTTAGAATCTCTCCTTGACTGATCCGTCCATACGTCACTTCCATTCGTTGAATGGAATTAAGTTTTGTACGGACCATCTCGCCAAGCGCCCTTTGAAACTGAGGATAACCTTCATATCCAAGAGCTGTTGCAAATCTTACAACTGTCGATTCACTGACTCCAACCTCTTCACCCATTTTTGCAGCCGTCATAAATGCTGCTTTATCATAATCTTCACGGATAAAATCCGCCAGCTTTTTCTGCCCTTTACTGAACTTGTTATATCCGTCTTCTAATCTTTGCACTAATTCATTTTGTGTTCCCATATAACGTCTTCCTTTTCTATTACATCGTTTCTATTATAAGATGTAATAGAGAAATCTTCAACCTTTAATCCTATCTATCTCAATCATCTATCTTAATTCTATCTTAATCTATCTCAAATCTGCCTTAAATACTTCTACTGCACACCTCTGATATCTTTTTTAAGCCAGCATAATAAAACAGGCGGAAAATCTTCCGCATAAATGCATCTTTGACTTTCCGCCCGTTTTCATTATTTTATATTCTGCTATACTGGATAACTTCCATTCTCAGTATCAGCAATTGTCTGGTCGACCTTTGTCTGCTGTGCCTGACGATATTTGAAAAACTCTGTTGCTACCTGTGGGAACAATGCATAAGATAATACATCTTCATCCTGCTGGATCCACTGAGCACATTCTTTTCTGAGTGTGTCAAGCTCATCCGGAATCAAATCTGCCGGACGGCAAGTGATAACTTCCGGATTATCTCCAAGAACTTTCTTTACGACATCTGGATTAAATGGTTTTGCTGTCTTACCATATTTTCCACTTAAGATGTCTTTTGTCTCCTGTGTTGCAACTTTATAGCGTTCTCCCATCAGCACATTAAATACAGCCTGTGTACCTACAATCTGTGAAGAAGGTGTTACAAGTGGCGGTTCACCAAGATCTTTACGAACTCTTGGGACCTCCTCAAGTACGTCGTAGAATCTATCCTCCGCTCCCTGTTCTTTTAACTGGGAAGTCAGGTTAGACAACATTCCTCCCGGTACCTGATAAAGAAGTGTCTTAATATTAACACCTAAGTTCTTAGGATTCAGAAGTCCACTCTCAAGAGCCTCATCACGAATCGGTCGGAAGTAATCAGCAATCTCTGCCAGTAAGTTCTGATCCAGTCCGCTGTCATAAGGAGTTCCCTTAAATGTCTCAACCATAACCTCTGTAGCCGGCTGTGATGTTCCAAGTGCAAATGGTGACATTGCAGTATCAATTACATCGACCCCTGCCTCTACAGCCTTTAAGTAAGTCATAGACGCCTCTCCTGACGTATAGTGGGTATGAAGCTGAATTGGAAGATCTACAGCTTCTTTCAATGCCTGTACAAGCTCTGTTGCTTTGTATGGTACAAGAAGTCCGGCCATATCTTTGATACAGATAGAACTTGCTCCCATATCCTCAATTCTCTTCGCTGTCTCTACCCAGTAATCCAGTGTATAAGCATCACCAAGTGTATAAGAAAGAGCTACCTGCGCCTCTGCTTTTTCCTCATTTGCTGCATCTACTGCTGTCTGAAGGTTGCGAAGATCATTCAGGCAGTCAAAAATACGAATAATATCTATTCCATTTGCAACAGATTTCTGCACAAAATATCTTACCACATCATCAGCATATGGACGATATCCAAGGATATTCTGCCCACGGAATAACATCTGTAATTTTGTATTTTTAAATCCATCACGGAATTTGCGAAGTCTGTCCCATGGATCTTCTTTCAGGAAACGAAGAGATGCATCAAATGTAGCACCACCCCAGCACTCTACAGAATGATATCCAACTTTGTCCATCTTTTCCACAATCGGAAGCATCTGCTCTGTAGTCATACGAGTAGCGATCAAAGACTGATGCGCATCACGCAGAACTGTTTCCGTTATCTTAATTGGTTTTTTTTCAATTTCTGCCATTATAATTTCCTCCATATATTGTCAATTACAATATTGACTGTTACATTACTCCAAAGATTGCCATGAATGTACCTGCAGCTACGGCAGTACCGATAACACCAGCTACGTTCGGTCCCATTGCATGCATCAGAAGGAAGTTCGTTGGATCTGCCTCTGCACCGACCTTCTGAGATACACGCGCAGCCATAGGAACCGCGGAAACTCCTGCTGAACCAATCAGAGGGTTTACTTTTCCATGTGTAACCGCACACATGATTTTACCAAATACAACTCCGGCTGCTGTACCAAATGCAAATGCGATCAGACCTAACACAACGATTTTCAATGTATCAAAGTTCAGGAATGCTTCCGCACTTGTTGTAGCTCCTACTGATGTACCAAGCAGGATAACTACAATATACATCAATGCATTGGATGCTGTCTCTGTCAACTGTCTAACGACGCCTGACTCACGGAACAGGTTACCAAGCATCAACATACCTACAAGTGGTGCTGTTGTTGGAAGAATGACGCAGACTACAATTGTAACAATAATCGGGAAGAGAATCTTCTCGAGTTTAGATACAGGTCTTAACTGTTCCATTCTGACCTTACGTTCTTTCTCCGTTGTAAGTAATTTCATAATCGGTGGCTGAATAATCGGCACCAGTGACATATAAGAATAGGCCGCCACTGCAATTGGTCCCATGATCGCCGTCTGCTGCAATTTACCTGCGAGGAAGATAGATGTCGGTCCATCTGCTCCTCCAATAATTGAGATTGCTGCCGCTGCTTTGTCGGAGAATCCCATGCACATTGCTCCAAGGTATGCAGCAAAAATACCGAACTGTGCTGCTGCTCCAAGAAGAAAACTCTTTGGATTCGCGATCAACGGTCCAAAGTCTGTCATCGCACCTACTCCAAGGAAGATCAGTGACGGAAGAATTGACCACTCATCCAGCTTATAGAAATAGTAGAGAAGTCCACCCGTTCCATTTGATGCATCCTCTGCATGCAACATAATATCCGGATAGATATTTACAAGCAGCATACCAAATGCAATTGGCACAAGAAGCAGAGGCTCAAATCCATGTCTGATTGCCAGGTACAAGAAGAAACAAGCCACCGCAATCATGACCACATTGCCCCATGTAAGACTAAAAAACGCCGTCTGATGCACGAGGTTTCCTAATGTTGTTGTTATATATTCCATTTCTTAACCTCCAGTCGTATATGTGTCGGCAGTATTATTTCAATGTTGCTAATACTGCTCCGGATTCGATTGCATCACCAACAGCTACGTTGATGCTTGCTACAGTTCCATCTTCCGGTGCTACAACTGGGATTTCCATCTTCATTGCCTCGATTGTAAGAACAGCATCACCCTTCTTCACTGCCTGACCTACAGTAGTGTCAAGTTTGAATACTTTTCCGGCTGCTCCTGCTTTTACTTCAATAGATCCGGCTGCTCCTGCTGCCGCTTTCGGTGCTGCCTTTGGAGCTGCTTTTGGTGCTGCTTTCGGTGCAGCTGGTGCAGGTGCTGCGCCTGCTCCTGTCTCTTCTACTGTTACATCATAAACATTACCATTCACTGTAATTGTATAATTTTTCATTCTGATATCCTCCTAATTACTCACTATGAATTCCATTTATTTGACGGACGGCGCTTAATGCTGCGGACAACAAATCCATCTGTCGTTGTCTCTTCTACTGCTGCAATTGCTGCTGAAATAACAGCGATCAATTCCAGATCATCAGTTTCATCCACTTCTTCGACTGTCTCACTTACAGCCGCTTTCGTTTCTTCTTTCTTCTCATCTTTTTTCTTGCCAAATGCATTCTGGATTGCCGGAATGTATTTTAACAAAGAAATCAGGAATGAAATGAAGATCAGTACTGCAAATACAGTTCCCATTCCAAGCAGTGTATTTAAGCCTGCCTTTTCCATAATCTCTCCAAGTGAGAACTTCGCACTGACTGTCATACTTTCAAGGTATAAATCTTTATCAAACACAAATTCAATCGTAGCATCACGATCTTTGAACTGTGCCGGTACAGATACTGTCAGCTCATCATCTTTCGCTTCAAATGTATAATCTCCATGTCCGACATACTCACCGCATTCTTTGATTCCTGCCTGCCAGCTGTCAACTGCGCCATCAAAGCTGTCCGGTGTGAACTTCAATCCAGACATCATGAACTGATACTCTTTGCTGAATTCGTTCTGGTCGTTCCACTGTGCCAGTGTATCACTGTCTACATTCTGGCAGTAGTTTATCAGAAACTCTGTCTCCTGCTCGATCATTGCCTCATCATATTCCAAAGTAGTCTGTGTCTTACCACATCCTGTCAGGCATACGATTGCGGTCATCATCAGGCAGAGCAATAAGCTAATCTTTTTCTTCACTTTGCCTCACCTCTCTAAACTGTTCCATGCTTTTTCATCGGGCTTTCTTCTCTTTTTGTAAATAACATCTCAAATGCTCCGATGACATATTTTCTAGTGTCAGCAGGCTGGATAATTGTATCTACATAACCTCTTCTTGCTGCGGAAACCGGACTGGACTGAAGCTCGGCATATTCTTTTGCTTTCTCGTTGATTGTCTCAGCATCAGCATCTGCATACATAATTTTTGCTGCAAGATCTGCTTCCATCATTCCGATTTCTGCTGTCGGCCATGCATAGACCATATCAGCACCAAGAGATTTACTGTTCATTGTCACATAAGCACTTCCAAATGCTTTTCCGATTACAACGTTAACTTTCGGTACAGTTGCATTTGCAAATGCATAAGTTAATTTTGCTGCTGCCTTTGCAAGGCTTCTTTCTGCACACATAGTTGCTGCAAATCCTGATACATTCGTCAGTGTAAGAACCGGAATATTAAATGCATCACAGAACTCTACAAATCTGGCTGCTTTTCTTGCGCCTCTTGCAGAAAGTGCTCCATCAAACTCTTCTACAACTTCTGCATTCTCATCATAAACTTTAGATCTGTTTGCAACAGCACCAACTGTCATACCATTCAAACGAATAAAGCCTGTTACCATGTCTTTCGCATGATTCTTCTGAGTCTCAAAGAATACATGATCATCTGCGATTTCAGCAAGGGCTATTGCTGTATCTTCTGTTGCATTTTCAATCTCTGAACATGCACGATTCAGATCATCTGAACATTCTGTGTATGATGCATCTTCCTCATTATTACATGGTAAAATGCTTACTAATGTACGAATCTCTGAAAGAATCTCTTCTTCTGTTCCGACACCATCTACAAGACCTGTCTTTTCACTTTGGAATTTTGCAGAAGATGTATCACATTTATCTACTGTATTTCCTGGAATCGCATTCGGAGAATTTACGAATAACTTCGCATTCTTTTCTTCCATAAATGTAAAATCTGTAAGAGCTGGTACTAAGGACAAGCCTCCGCCACAGGTTCCGAAAATTGCTGTAATCTGTGGAATTACTCCTGATGCAAGTGATTGTTTTAAATATAATGTTCCAAATGCCTCAAGTGCGTCTGTTGCCTCCTGAAGTCTGAGACCTGCACAATCTACAAGTCCAATAACGGGAGCCCCCATCTTCATTGCCATATCATAAATGTTCGCGATCTTTCTGGCATGCATCTCACCAATTGATCCCTTCAATACTGAAGCGTCCTGGCTGTACACATATACCAGATTACCATCGATCACTCCATAACCGGTAATGACACCGTCTGCCGGAGTTTTCTTTTCCTGCATGTTGAAATCTGTTGTTCTGGCTGTTACAGCTCCGCCGATTTCAACAAAGCTGCCTGCATCAAGTAACTGTTCAATGCGATTACCTGCTGCATTTTCTGTTGCCATGTTGCCCATAATTTAGCCCTCCATTTTCTTTATTAAAATATGGTTATACCAAAATTTCGCCAAATTTATTATAACTTTTTTACCGAAAAATGGCAACGCCTACAAGGCACATTTGTTAAGGATTTGACAAAATTTGTTAATTATTTATGACTTTTATTAAAAATCAAAAAGCGGTTTGGGCAATTAGCTCAAAACCGCTTTTATAGGTCTATAAATTCTGTTTATTTTTCATTTCTAAATTGAATTGGAGTCATATTATATGCCTTTTTGAACAATCGATTGAAATGCTCCACATTCTGATATCCGACAGATAATGCAATATTTTCCACTGTCATATTGCTGCTCTTAAGAAGTGCTCTTGCTTTCTTCATACGGATTTTCTTTACCAGTTCTCCAAATGTGACGCCGGATTTCTCCTTAATGTATTTGGAAATGTATGGTTTAGACAAAAAGAACTTCTCAGCAAGGTCATCTAATGTAATATCAATATAGTTCTCCTGAATATAATTCATAATTTCAATCATACGTGCGTCTTTACATGTATTGGAATTTCCAATCTCTTCCAGCTTATTAACTGCAACTGTGAGTGCCTCAATGGATGCCTTGATAATATCGGCGTCAATTCCAACACCCCAAAATGTCTTTCCTTGGCAGATTATACCAACATATGCAACAGCCTTGGAGGATGATCCTTTTGTCAGAGAATGTTCCTCGTAAAAGCTCAGTTCATAGCTGACGTTGAAATACTGTTTGATTGCATTGCTGACCGCATCCAGACGTCCATTACCCGTTGCGGTGATGACCTGGCTCTCTTTCTCATGATTGATCGTAACCTCAGCTGTAATTCCATTGACCTGTTTGAAATGACACTCGTCAATATGGAATACCGGTTTTGTATTAATGTAGTTATCAGAGAAAATCTGATATACAAGTTCTGGAGTCAGCTCTTTATGTGCACGGTCAGAAATACCTTTCACAAGATATCCGACTTCCTCACGCATCTCTTTTGGAAGATTGATTCCATGGCTCTGTTTCAGAATATAGTTCACACCACCTTTACCAGACTGGCTGTTGATGCGGATAACATCTGAATCGTATTTTCTTCCAACATCCTGTGGATCGATCGGCAGATATGGAACTGTCCATGTATCGCACTTCTTCTCTTCTCTCCACGCCATTCCTTTTGCAATAGCATCCTGATGTGATCCTGAAAATGCTGTAAATACCAAATCCCCTGCATATGGCTGACGCTCATAGACATGCATTCTTGTCAGTCTCTCATAAGTTTCACGAATATGGTGCATATCAGTAAAGTCAAGCTTTGGATCTACTCCGTGAGAAAACATATTTAAACCTAATGTCACAATATCTACATTACCGGTACGCTCTCCATTTCCAAATAATGTACCTTCGATACGGTCAGCTCCTGCCAGAATTCCAAGTTCCGCAGTTGCAACACCACAGCCACGGTCATTGTGTGGATGAAGACTTAATACAACATTATCTCTGTATTTCAGGTTCTTATCTACATACTCTAACTGGCACGCAAATACATGTGGAATCGAATTTTCAACGGTTGTCGGAATATTGATGATTGCCTTGTTGTCCGCACTTGGTTTCCATACGTCCAAGACTGCATTACAAACTTCGACCGCATAATCAACCTCTGTTCCAGAGAAACTCTCCGGGCTATATTCAAATGTAAAGTTACCATCTGTCTCATTTGCCAGCTTCAGAAGTAATTCTGCTCCATCGACTGCAATCTTCTTGATCTGCTCTTTGCTTTTTCTGAATACCTGCTCTCTCTGTGCAACAGATGTGGAGTTGTACAGATGGATCACTGCATGAGGCGCGCCCTTAACAGCTTCAAATGTCTTCTTAATAATATGCTCTCTTGCCTGAGTCAGTACCTGAACGGTCACATCATCTGGGATCATATTCTTCTCAATCAGCGTTCTCATGAACTTGTACTCGGTATCAGATGCTGCCGGGAATCCAACCTCGATCTCTTTAAATCCGATATCTACTAACATCTGGAAGAACTCCAACTTTTCCTCAAGACTCATTGGCTCGATCAGCGCCTGGTTACCATCTCGCAGGTCAACACTACACCATACCGGCGGTTTTTCAATCTCTGTCTTCTTCACCCAGTCATATGTGACGACCGGTGGCATAAAATAAGTCTTTTCGTACTTTTCAAAATTATTCATATCTATCACCCTTCCAAATTAATTTTCATCAAATTAGTTGTCTTTTTTTAAGACTCACTCATACTAACACAGGAATAAAAAAAAGGAAAGTGACATATTTAATCACTTTCCTTGATTTTTTTTAATATTCTTATGCTTTTTTGAGTTCAAGACTCAATTTTTCTGTCATTTTTTACTCATCCTCAAGAGCTTCTTTTCTTGTCGTCATAACTTTCTCTTCATAACATGCAAACAGATCATCGATTACTTTCTTCTCCTGTTTCTTTGTAAAAAGACTTACAACCGGAACAAGAATAAGTCCACCGACCATAGCGATCACACCGGAATTGATTGAAGATTTGAAAATGTATCCAAGTACCGGTCCCCAGCCGCTCACATCAACTCCTCCAAGTGTAATGACAAGCTGGATCACTGCTACTGCACAGCCCCATATAAAACAAACAAATGCAGAAGCTTTTGTCACGCCTTTCCAGTATAATCCATATAAGAACGGTGCCAAAAATGATCCTGCAAGAGCGCCCCAGGAAACTCCCATCATCTGTGCGATAAATGTTACTTCCGGATGTGCATCTTTAAAGATTGCAATCACTGCCGATACAAAAATAAAAAATACAATAAACACTCTCATAACAAACACCTGCTTTTTCTCAGACATTTCTTTCTTAGATGCAGGCTTGATCACATCCAGTGTAAATGTAGAACTTGATGTCAGCACCAGTGATGAAAGGGTGGACATAGATGCGGATAATACAAGCACAATGACCACCGCTATGACAAGTGCCGGAAGTGTAGATAACATGGTCGGCACAATGGTGTCAAACAGCGGTTTTCCGGTGGCTGGATTGATGGTTACTTTATCTGCATACAGTCTTCCGAATCCTCCAAGGAAATAACAGCCTCCAGCAACAATAATGGCAAACACTGTGGATATAACCGTTCCTTTATGTATATCTTTCTCGCTCTTAATGGCATAAAATTTACCGACCATCTGTGGCAGCCCCCATGTTCCAAGGGAAGTCAGAATTACCACAAATAAAAGTGCCAGCGGATCCGGCCCAAGAAACGCTGTGTATGCTCCCTGCCAGCCCGCGTCGCCTGTCACAGAAGCCAACGCCTTTGTTGCCTCCTGAAATCCTCCATTGTCGGCAAGTACTGCTCCGATTACTGCGCAGATTCCAAACAGCATAATGATTCCCTGAATAAAATCATTGATCGCCGTTGCCATGTATCCACCGAAAATAACATAGAATCCAGTCAGTACCGCCATAATTAAAATAACAAGCCAGTACGGAATATCAAACACAAGTCCAAAGAGACTGGAAAGTCCATTGTATAAGGACGCCGTGTACGGAATCAGGAAAATGAATACAATGACCGATGCCGTTACCTTAAGCGGCACACTGTCAAATCTCTTGCCAAAGAAATCCGGCATCGTCTTAGCATCTACATGCTGTGTCATAATACGGGTTCTTCTTCCAAGCACATTCCATGCAAGCAATGACCCGATAAATGCATTTCCAAGCCCCGCCCATGTACTGGCAAGACCAAAGTTCCATCCAAACTGTCCCGCATAGCCTACAAAAATAACAGCTGAAAAATATGACGTTCCAAATGCAAAAGCCGTCAGCCACGGACCAACGCCACGCCCTCCAAGAACAAAACCATTCACATCTGTCGCATGCTTTCTGGAATAAAATCCGACATAGATCATAATCGCAAAGAACACGACAAGCAAGATAATACATAATACTTCCTTTGACATCTCTCATTCCTCCAAATAACTAGTCTTTTGTTCGAATTCGTTACTTTAAACCGTTGCGCTTTAAAGTGTTAAAGTCTTTCTATACAATACCATACGGGAAATGTATTGTCAATATAGAGAACTTATTTTTTCTGTCACCTCTTCCGTTTTTTGGGACACTGCCTTCCGCATGCCAGATATTTCTAAAAACACAGAAAGAGGCTGTACAATCGTGTACAGCCTCTCCTGTGTTTTATATAATTGGATACATGCGGATTTTTAATATTTCTCTACTACTTCACCCTGCTTTTTGTAGATACTGTTTGCAGGTACGAAGCCTCTGACACTGGACAGCGGGTAGATATTGCTGTGGCTTCCGACTACACTTCCCGGATTCAATACTGTTCCGCAGCCTACTTCTACTTCATCACCGAGCATGGCTCCGAATTTCTTGATTCCGGTCTCAATCTGTCCTTCTGGCGATTTTACTACGACCAGTTTCTTGTCTGATTTTACATTGGAAGTGATAGATCCTGCTCCCATATGTGCTTTGTATCCAAGTACGGAATCTCCAACATAGTTGTAATGTGGAACCTGTACTTTATTGAACAGTATAACATTCTTAAGTTCTGTAGAGTTTCCGACTACGGCTCCCTCTCCTACAATTGCATTGCCACGGATAAATGCGCAGTGGCGAACCTCTGCATCTTTTCCGATGATTGCCGGTCCGTGGATATATGCTGATTCAAATACTTTTGCAGATTTTGCAATCCACACATTTTCTCCTACTTTATCATACTCGTCTGCCGGAAGTGTCTCTCCCAGTTTTACAATGAAATCACTGATCTTCGGAAGTACTTCCCATGGGTAAGTCACTCCTTCAAAGATATCCTTTGCAATTGTCTCATTAAGATTATACATCTTTGCTACTGTCATTTCTTCGAACATTTTCAAACTCCTCCTGTTCACAGTTTACTTATTATTTTTTATATTCTTTTTTCGTACTGGTCTTTGTTCTGTTCTTTGCGCGCCCGGATTTTGCGTACTTCGCCGCCTGCTTCTCATTCTTATAAAACGGTGCGACCCGGTCATAACAGGCACGGAGCTGATACTGATTATTCAGTCCTTTAACGCCTTCCGTGCGGCTGGATACAAAACGGTCCAATTTCATCATGTATTCATCGGAGGTAATATCTCCATCTGCCACATAGGTCAGTCCCTTCTCCCAGCTTGCTGTCAGCTCCGGATTCAAAAGCGACCGTACAGAATGGTCAACCACATCATAGATCATTTCTCCAAGCATGGTCGGTGTGACAATCTGTGTCTTCTTATTGAGTGCCAGATATTTATTGTTAAAAAGCTTCTTTAGGATTTCACCTCTGGTCGCACTGGTTCCGATTCCACTTCCTTTAATCTGTGCGCGAAGCTCTTCGTCTTCAATCAATTGTCCTGCATTTTCCATAGCAAGGATCAGGGAACCGGAATTATAGCGTTTCGGTGGAGATGTCTTTCCTTCCTTAATCTCCATTCCCTGGATTGGGAGAGTCATCCCTTTTTTCAGGCTTTGGATTTTTTCAAAAAATGCCTGGGACGATGCCATATCTTCGTTACCGTCACCATTGTCACCCAAATTGTTATCACCGGAACCATCACCTGTTTCTGCGGAAGTCACACTTCCACTTACATTTCTGTCTTCTGCTCCTGCAGCGCTGCCAGATTCTCCCTTCTTTTCTCCCGGAACTCCAACAACTTTTAAGTAGCCAGGCTCTGCCAGTACTTTAAAGCTTGCAAAGAAAGACTCTTCTTTTACCTTTGTCGTAATGGCAACCTTCTGATAAACCGCCGCCGGATAAAATATACTTAAAAATCGTCTTACGATCACATCATAGACCGCTCGTGACGTCCAGGAAAGTCCACTTAGCGCACTCATGCCTTGTCCGGTTGGAATAATGGCATAGTGATCGGTAATCTGTTTGTCATTGACATATCTTGTCTTCGCCAGACCTTTATGACTTCCGAATCCTACAATCTCCTGTAAAAACAAAACTGCCGGCTCATATTTCATAAGTCCATTGAGATTCTTATGTATCTCTTTTGCCACAGCCGTGGAAAGCACACGCGCATCGGTTCTCGGATAGGTCGTCAATTTCTTTTCATAAAGTTCCTGCGCAATTTTCAGTGTCTCATCCGGACTGATTTTAAAGCGTTTCGAACATTCATTCTGCAGCTCCGCCAAGTTAAATAACAACGGTGGATTTTTCTTTTCCTTTTTCTTTTCAATGGACGCAATCTGACCTATTACCGGTTGTTCCTGCGTCAGATAATCTATGACCTGCTGCGCCTTTTCGCGCTCTTTAAATCCATTTTCCTTATATAGATCAAATGACTCGAACCACTTGGAACCCTTGACTGCGCGCCATTCTCCTTCAAATGTCTGACCCTGTTCTCCAATTGTCGCAAGAATACGATAAAACGGTGTCTCAATGAACTCACGAATCTCGCGTTCTCTTCTTACAACCATTCCAAGAACACAAGTCATTACACGCCCTACAGAAACAACTGAGTAATCCGTTCCAAGATAATTAGAAATGCTATTTCCATATTTTAATGTCAATAATCTTGAAAAATTGATTCCCATGAGATAATCTTCCTTGGCTCGCAGATAAGCAGCACTTGCCAGATTGTCATACTCACTTAAATCCTTTGCCTCGCGGATTCCTCGCAGTATTTCCTCCTCTGTCTGGGAATCGATCCACACTCTTCGTCTATTTTTTCCATGTACCTGCGCCTGTTGTTCTACCAGACGGTAAATATATTCTCCCTCGCGTCCCGAATCGGTACAGACATAGATAGTCTCTACATCCGGTCGGTTCAAAAGCCCTGCTACAATCTTATACTGTTTCGCCACCGACGGTATTACTTCATATTTGAATCTTGTCGGTATAAACGGCAGCGTCTGAAGACTCCATTTTTTCAAGGCAGGATCATACTCCTCCGGATAACTCATAGTCACCAGATGTCCTACACACCAGGTCACAATGGAATCCTCTGATTCCAGATACCCGTCCTGCCTTCTGGTGTTCAGCTTCAATGCCTTCGCAAACTCCTGTGCAACACTGGGTTTCTCAGCTATATATAGTGATTTCCCCATATTTATTACGTTAACTCCTTACTTTACCTTTTTTATTAATTACATCCGAATTCTTATCATCCTCATAGAATACTGGCAAATTAATTTTTTACCTGCTGAATATCCGTCCGATTCTCTTCAGTAAACCAATTTTCTTCGGTACTTCCTGTGGCGGTTTTGCCTGCAATGCCTCTTGCATAAAGACATTCTGTGAATCAATATACGGTTCTTTCTGCTCTTTACGCCTGTATTTTCCGTCACTTCCAAGAACTCTTGCTTTTACATTATCACTTAACATCACTTTCAAATAGTGATTGATCTGCCTGCGGATATCCTGATCCAGTATCGGGGCAGCTACTTCTACACGCTTCTCAGTATTACGTGTCATCATGTCTGCTGATCCAATATAAATCTTCTGATCATTTCCACTTCCAAAACTGAAAATACGCGGATGCTCCAGATATCTTCCGACAACACTCATCACACGGACATTGTCCGTATAGCCAGTTACGCCCGGCAAAATACAACAGATTCCCCGCACGATCAGATCCACTTTCACTCCTGAGCGTGATGCTTCTGATACTTTCTGTATAAAATCTACGTCCGTAACAGAATTCATTTTCATAATGATCCGCCCATTAGAACCTTTTTTGATTTCCTCATCCATCAGATAAAGAATCTTCTGCTTCAAGCTGGTCGGTGATACGATCAAATAATCATATTGTCCTGCCAGATTACCAATGGACATATTTTTAAAGAATTCTGCCGCATCTTTCCCTATTGCCGGATTTGCTGTCATAAGCGACAGATCTGTATACATTGCCGCTGTCTTTTCATTGTAATTACCAGTTCCAATCTGTGTAATATACTGGATTTCTCCGCGGCTTCTATAAGTAATAAGACAGATCTTTGAATGCACCTTATAACCGTCAAATCCATAGATCACACGGCACCCTGCTTCTTCCAGGCGCTCAGACCAGTCAATATTATTCTGCTCATCAAATCTTGCACGCAGTTCGATCAGAACCGTTACTTCTTTTCCGTTTTCTGCTGCCGCACACAGATATTCTACCAGCCTTGCTTTCTTTGCCAGACGATAAATCGTAATCTTGATCGTCATAACATCCGGATTCACCGACGCTTCTTTTATAAGGCGCAAAAACGGATCCATACTCTCATACGGATAGAATAACAGGATATCTTTTTTCTTTATCTGGCGCATCACATTACCTGCTGCCACATGTCCACTGTTCTGTGGCGAAAATGGCGTATAAGTCAGAGAGCGTTTCATAGCTTCCGGTAAATTCCCACTGATACCAAAAATGTAATCTAATTTCATCGGCATCTTTGTTCGAAAAATCTGATTCGGCTCAATCTCAAACTTCTCACAGAAATATTTCTGTGTCTCTTCAGACAGTTTATTTGCAGTCTCCAGTCTGACTACCGCCATACGGCGGCGTTTGTGAATAGTCTGCTGCATAAGATACCGGAAGTCATCCGTCACTTCCAAAGCCTCGTCATCCGGAGACACATCAGCATTTCTTGTTACACAGATATAATTTGCTTCCGACACTTCGTACTTCGGAAATACCAGGTTCAGATGCTCCAGGATGACCTTTTCCATACGAATGTATCGGATATCATGTCCCGGAAGGCACAAAATGTCCGAGACGAACTGTGGCACCGGAACAATTCCCATCATACTTTTGTTATCCATCTTCAAACTTGCCGTTACATACAATTCTTTATTCAAAAGATGCGGAAATGGATGATTCGCATCCACGATCTGCGGGGAAAGAATTGGTAATATCTGATTTTTAAAATAATGCTTTACATATTTCTTTTCCTGAGGCTCCAACTCTTTATAATCAAGCCCACAAACACCATATGGATGTAATTCTTTTTTTATCTCAGAATACGTCTTATCACGTTCTTTATACAAAGGTGCCACTTCTTCCAGAATTGCCTGTATCTGCTCCTGCGCTGTCATGCCGGACCGGCTGTCTTTTGCCTTGGCATCTGTGTGCACCATATCATAAAGACTTCCAACACGAATCATAAAGAATTCATCCAGATTGCTGGTGAAAATTGCAACGAATTTCATCCTTTCAAGAAGCGGCACCGACTCGTCCTGTGCCTCTTCCAGTACCCTTTGATTGAACTTAAGCCAGGATAACTCCCTGTTCTGGGTATAATTCAATAACTCTTTACTCATCAGCCTCGTCCCCCTTTTTCGTATCTGCTTTCTATAATATATTTATAATTTTTCAGAAACAAATACAGCCAGTTTCTGCTTTATATAACTGGCTGCATTTCTGTTTTTATAATTATTTTGCCTGAATATATCCTTTTGCCGTCAGTGCTTCTGCGCAGAGTACAGCTCCGCCTGCTGCTCCGCGGACTGTATTGTGTGAAAGTCCTACGAACTTAAAGTCGAACATAGAATCTTCTCTGAGACGTCCGATGGATACACCCATTCCGTTCTCATAGTCTACGTCTAATCTTACCTGTGGACGGTTATCCTCTTCCATGTAGCGGACAAACTGCTTTGGTGCACTTGGAAGTCCTGCCTCCTGCGGAAATCCTTTGAAGCTTTCCAGTTTCTCAATAAGCTGCTCTTTTGTAGGTTTCTTCTCAAAGTTGATAAATACTGCGGCTGTATGTCCGTTCAGAACCGGCACACGCAGACACTGGCATGTAATCTTCGGAGCATCTGCAAGTGTGATCTGTCCGTTCTCATATGTTCCAAGAACACGAAGCGGCTCCTGCTCGCTCTTTTCTTCCTCTCCACCGATGTATGGAATAATATTCTCTACCATCTCCGGCCACTCTTTGAATGTTTTACCTGCTCCGGAAATTGCCTGATATGTTGTAGCAACAACTTCTTTTGGTCCGAACTCTTTCCATGCCGCAAGGCAAGGTGTGTAACTCTGGATAGAGCAGTTTGGTTTTACTGCAATAAATCCGCGAGTTGTTCCAAGACGTTTTCTCTGATCATTGATCAGTTTAAAGTGGTCTGAGTTAATCTCCGGCACTACCATCGGAACATCTTTTGTCCAGCGGTGTGCACTGTTATTGGAGACAACCGGTGTCTCTGTCTTCGCATACGCTTCCTCGATTGCGCGAATCTCGTCTTTTGTCATATCAACTGCACTAAATACAAAGTCTACAGAAGAAGCTACTTTCTCTACTTCATTAACATTCGCAACGATCAGTTTCTTAACTCCTTCCGGCATCGGTGTATCCATTTTCCAGCGGTCTCCGATTGCTTCTTCATATGTCTTGCCTGCTGATCTCGGGCTGGCTGCAACTGTTACAACCTCAAACCATGGGTGGTTCTCCAGAAGTGCAATAAAGCGCTGTCCAACCATTCCTGTTGCTCCTAATATTCCGACTCTTAATTTCTGATCCATCTCGTATGTCTCCCTTCTAGTACTCTTCCATATATTTTTTATAACTATCCACTGCTTCCTGCATCGGTTTCACACCCGGTGCACCAGTTGTATTACGTTTCTCTACACATGTCTTTAAACTGATTGCTTCATAGATATCTTCCTCGAATACAGGTGAAATCTTCTTATACTCCTCAAGTGGAAGATCATCAAGCGGAATCTTCTTATCCAGACAAAGTAACACAAGCTGTCCTACGATTCCGTGTGCGTCTCTGAACGGAACTCCGTGATTCACAAGATAATCTGCTGCATCTGTCGCATTTGTAAATCCGTGCTTTGCACTCTCTTCCATGCGGTCATTCTTAAATGTCATCGTACGAAGCATGCCTGCAAATAACTGTAAGCATCCTTTTGTTGTATCGATTGCATCAAATGGAAGTTCTTTATCTTCCTGCATGTCTTTGTTGTATGCAAGCGGAATTCCTTTCATTGTAACAAGAAGTCCGGTCAGTGCAGCATAGACACGTCCAGTCTTACCTCTTACAAGCTCTGCAATATCCGGATTCTTCTTCTGCGGCATAATACTGCTTCCGGTACTGTAAGCATCATCAATCTCAACAAACTTATATTCATTAGAATTCCAGATGATCACTTCCTCTGAGAAACGGCTCAGATGCATCATAATCATGGAAAGCGCTGACAAATACTCAATCAGATAATCTCTGTCAGAAACACCATCCATACTGTTCATAGTTGGTCCGTCAAATCCAAGAAGCTTTGCTGTATAGGCACGGTCTAATGGGTAAGTCGTTCCTGCAAGGGCTCCGGATCCAAGCGGACATGTATTCATTCTTGCATAAATGTCTTTCATACGCTCATGATCCCTTTTGAACATCTCAAAATACGCGCCCATGTGGTGAGCCAGTGTGATTGGCTGTGCTTTCTGTAAATGTGTGAATCCCGGCATATATGTCTCAAGGTTATTCTCCATAATTCCAAGAATCGCCTCTAACATCTCCTTAATCAATGTATCTGTCTCCTGCACTTCATCACGGATATAAAGCTTCATATCCAGTGCAACCTGATCATTTCTGCTTCGTCCTGTATGAAGCTTCTTACCCGCATCTCCCACACGGTCGATCAGGTTTGCCTCAACAAAACTGTGAATATCTTCATATTTATCAGTAATCTCAAGTTTTCCTGATTTCACATCATCAAGAATCCCCTGAAGTCCTGTAATAATTGTCTCTTTTTCTGCATCGGTCAGGATTCCCTGCTTTGCAAGCATGGTAACATGTGCCATACTTCCTTTGATATCCTGCTCATAAAATCTCTGATCAAATGAGATAGATGCATTGAACTTATATACTAACTGGTCAGTCTCTTTTGTGAAACGACCTCCCCATAATTGTGCCATAATCTCTTCCTTTCCGTCATTTAATACTGTACTGTATAAAAGTGTACCATATTTTTATCTAAAGTCAACAGTGTCTTACTTTCGTTGTCTCTGAGAAAATTCACAACCACAGTAATCCTGTCTGTACAAACCATAAATTTTTGACAGTTCTGTGGAACGCTTGTAACCATTTTTCTTCTTAAAATCTGAAATCAAATATTCCACACCATATTCTTTTGCCAGACGCTGCCCGATTTCATTGAGCTTTGCTGCATTCTTCAGTGGACTGATGCTAAGCGTGGTTGTAAAATAGTCATATTCTCCTGCTTTTGCAATCTCTGCAGTCTCTCTGAGACGCAGCTCATAACATTTCATACACCGGGAGCCGCCTTCTTTGACCTCCTCAAGTCCCCTGGCCATCTCGTAAAATTTCTCTTTCTCATATTCTCCCGCTACAAAGCTGACCGGATATTTGAAATTCATATCATCGATCAGTTTCTGTTGTTCCAGAATCCGCTTCGTATACTCTGTCTCCGGATAAATATTCGGATTATAGTAGAACACTGTGATTTCAAAATAATTGCTCAGATACTCTAACACATAACTGCTGCATGGAGCACAGCAACTGTGTAACAGAAGCCTTGGAACACGCCCTTCTTTTGTCAGCGTATCCAATAACTTGTCTAATTCTTTTTGATAATTCATACTCATCGTCCCTATCTTGCGTACTCACATGCAATTATAACTTTTTCATAACAAGATGACAAGGGAAAATCCTTATTTATGAACCATTTTATGACCACACATTTTCTTTCAAGATACATATGATAAGATATAGGATTATCATTTGCGGAGGTTTCCATGGATCAAGTACTGGAACTTAAGAATATTCACTATGCTTACCACAATCCGGACGGAGAAACTCCTGCCATAAATGGCATCTCCTTTATCCTGAATAAAGGAGAATTCGTTGCCATCGTCGGACCTTCGGGTTGCGGAAAGTCAACGCTTCTTTCTATTATTGCCGGACTTCTCATACCGGAAAAAGGCTTCATTAAAATCAATGGGAAATACCTTCACGAAAGCACTACAAATGTAGGCTATATGTTACAACATGATGAACTTTTCGAATGGCGGACCATTTACAATAATGTTATTTTAGGACTGGAAATTCAGCATATGCTGACTGCAAGGACCAGGGAAAAGGCACATAATCTTTTAGACATCTATGGGCTGAAACAGTTTGAAAATGCAAGGCCCTCGGAACTTTCCGGCGGCATGCGCCAGCGGGCCGCCCTGATCCGTACGCTCGTTCTGGATCCAGATCTCCTACTGTTGGATGAACCATTTTCCGCATTGGACTATCAGACCCGCTTAAATGTCGGGGACGATATTGGTCAGATCATCCGGCAGGAAGGAAAATCAGCCATTCTTGTAACACACGACCTGTCAGAAGCCATCTCCCTTGCCGACCGGATCATTGTCCTTTCCGGACGCCCGGCTAATATACGTCAGACTGTTCCACTCATTTTTGATTTAGAACAAGATACTCCTTTGAACCGCCGGAACTCCCCGGAATTCAAACATTACTTCAACTTAATATGGAAGGAGCTGAATACAGATGACTGAATTTTTAAATGAACTTTCTGAAAATCAGATCAACTATCTGAAACAGCAAAAGAAGCACAAATGCATTGTCGGTATCTCCCGGATTCTAATTCTTTTCAGTTTTCTCTTTCTTTGGGAATTCACTGCAAATGTAGGTATCATCGACTCCTTCATCTTTAGCAGCCCGTCAAAGATTGCACTATGTTTCTGGGGCATGGTGCTGGATAAAAGCATTTTTCTGCACACCAATGTCACACTATACGAGACAATCTTAAGCTTCCTGCTCGTCACTGCCACCAGCATTCTGGTTACCATTCTTCTTTGGTTCAGCAGACGGTTATCAGAGATCCTGGATCCTTACCTGGTAGTACTGAACAGTCTGCCGAAGTCTGCACTGGCACCACTTCTTATTGTCTGGCTTGGAGCAACAAAAACAACAATTATCGTCGCCGGAATGTCTGTAGCAATCTTTGGAAGCATTCTGAACTTATACACCAGTTTTATGACCGTCGATCCAGGAAAACTGAAACTCATCTATACACTGGGTGGAAATCGGAGGCACGCGCTTCTAAAAGTCGTACTTCCTTTTTCTCTTCCGGCAATCATCAGTAACATGAAAGTCAACATCGGACTCTGCCTCGTAGGCGTGATCATCGGTGAATTTCTGGCTGCCAGAGAAGGGCTTGGATATCTAATCATCTACGCGAGCCAGGTCTTTAAGATGGATTGGCTTCTTATGAGTATCCTTCTTCTCTGTCTCATGGCAACACTTCTCTATTCGCTCATCAATCTACTTGAGCGTTGGTGTCGAAAGCATTACTAATATCTCAATTCTTTTTTGAAGAACAAAGAATGTGCAATTTCCTATTATATGAAAAAAGGACCTATCACCTCTTGTGACGGTCCTGTACATAATAGCGTGTTTTTTGTTTTACTTACATATACTGTGTTAACTCCGCTTTATTATTAGTAAATTTCATTGCTTCTTCTCTTGTAATATATCCCTGTTGCATCAATCTGGAAAGATCCATATTCAGTGTATGCATCCCGCTCGCCGCTGAAGATTGCATCATAGCGGAAATCTGGTGCGTTTTTCCTTCACGTATCAGGTTCAGGATGGCATCAGAACCTGTCAGGAATTCGGTTGCAGGTACACGGGTCATGCCCCCTCCACATGGAATCAGGCACTGGCTTATGATTCCCTTTAAAGTACCGGCAAGCTGGATACGCACCTGGTTCTGGCTTTCTGCCGGGCAGGCATCAATGATACGCTCCACCGTCTGGGCTGCACCTGTCGTATGAAGTGTAGACAGTACAAGATGTCCTGTCTCTGCCGCAAGAAGTGCTGCTGAGATTGTCTCATAATCGCGCATTTCTCCTACCAGAATTACATCTGGGTCTTCACGCAGGGCACTTCGAAGTGCGGAAGCAAAATTCGTCACATCCTGCCCCACCTCTCTTTGATGGATCAGAGATTTCTTGCACTCGTAGACATACTCAATTGGATCTTCAATTGTAATAATATGTCTGTCATACTTCTGATTCATAGCCTCAATGACCGCTGCAAGAGTTGTTGATTTACCACTTCCTGTCGGTCCGGTAACAAGGATAATTCCTCTTGGCTCCTCGGAAAGCTGATACAATGTCGTTGGAATTTTGAGTTCTTCCAGAGTCGGAATATGTTGATTCAGAAGCCGGATCGTTGCTGCGATTCTTTTCTGTTCACAGAAAATATTCACTCGCTGGCGGCAGCCATCGGTGGTCTGCCAGGCAAAATCCACATCCTGGCCATCTTCGAACTGCTTTCTTTGCTTCTCATTCATCATTCCAAGAAGTACTTCACGGATATCATACTCCTTCAATACGTCCTTGGCCTGTGTCAGGCACCCGTGAATCCTGTACCACACAGGCATCCCCTCTGTAATATGAATATCGGAGACAGAACGGATCCTTGCCTCCCTGATAAGCGTATCGATCACTGTATGGATCTGTCTTCGATCTAACATATTCTTCTCCCCTATCTATCTTCTTATTCTGCAATTTATTCATAGCTGATCTTCATCAGTTCTTCTGGTGTCGTGACTCCTTCTTTTACAAGAATCAGTCCGCTTTCTTTCAGCGTGCGCATATGCTGATGTTCTCTTGCATATTTTGTGATATTTTCCACGGATTCATGCTCCATGATCATTCTTCGGATATCCTGGTTAATTGCCAGGATCTCATGCACTGCGATACGTCCCCTGTATCCAGTATGGTTGCACTGAGAGCAGCCCATACCACGTTTGACTGTACGCACATCTTCTCCCAGAAGAATCCTCTCCTGCTCTGTCGTCTCTACTTCTTTTGCGCAGTTCGGGCAGACTTTACGGAGCAGACGCTGTGCGATCAGACCTACGAGAGAATTTGCGACCAGATAAGTCTCAACTCCCATGTCTTCCAGTCTCACAATACTTGACACCGCATCGTTAGTATGAAGTGTACTAAGCACCATATGTCCGGTAATAGCAGCGCGGACAGACGTTCCAGCAGTCTCACCGTCACGGGTCTCGCCGACCATGATAATATCCGGATCCTGACGCATAAGGGCACGAAGTCCTACATCAAATGTAAGTCCTGCTGTCGGATTGACCTGTGTCTGATTAATTCCAGACAAATTCTTCTCCACCGGGTCTTCAATAGTAGAAATGTTCACTTGTCTGCCTGACAGGTAATCTAATATCATATAAAGTGTCGTAGATTTTCCACTTCCAGTCGGTCCTGTAATATAAATGATTCCATTCGGATAATCCAGAAGCGGTCTGAACAAGTTATAACTGTACTCATCCATTCCAAAATGATCTGCATGATCCAGATGAGACGTTGCTGCCATAATACGCAATACTGCCTTCTCACCAAATACGGTCGGAAGTACCGATACACGGATATTAACTTGTTGTTCGTCTCCAAGCGCTACCCGAAAATGTCCATCCTGTGGGATTCTCTTTTCTGCAATGTCCAGATTTGCCAGAATCTTAATACGGGCAATCAGTGGTCCGTGAATATTTTTCTGTATCTTAACATATTCCGATACCACACCATCAATACGCATCCGCACATTTGTCTCATGCTCAAATGGTTCAATATGAATATCACTGGCTTCCGCTTTAATTGCACGCTCGATCAGGCTATTAAGAAGCTGAATGATCGGTGCTTCATCCGGATTATCCAGATTTTCGATTTCCAGCTCATCTACATCTGTTGTTGAGAATCCTACATTTGCCTGTTTTGCTGCTTTTCTTGCATGAACCTCTGCATAATAGTAAGATACTGCTTTTTTTAATGGTGCTTCCTCACTGAGCTGAATTTCAAGGTGGCAGCCTGTCTGCTGTCTGACTTCTTCCAGGGCAAAGTAATTCAGTGGATCATTGGTCACAAGAACCATACTATGCTCTTTTACACTGACCGGAAGAATCAGATTCTTCTCTGCCAGCTCGCGATTGATCATTCCGACCGCTTTAAGATCAACCGGGATTTGCGCCACATCTACGATTTCAAGACGCAACCTGTCTGCCAATGCCTCTAATACCTGATTCTCGGTTACAAATCCCAACTCCATCAATATCTGGCCGACTCGTTTATCTCTATGCTCTTTTTGATACGCAAGAGCCTGTCCGATCTGCTCTGCGGTGACATACCCTTTATCTTCCAGGATTTCTCCAATTCTCAGATTTGTTCTCACTTCTAGTTCTCCTCTCCGGATGCAGTAGTACCAAGCTGACCACAAGTATAGACAGCCAGTACACATTCACAGTTATTCTGTGAAACCTGCTGCAAACTGGAATCTACATAAGTATTTTCATTCATATCAAAGGAACGCACCTGCACTCCCGGATAATTTCTGGCAATATCATCTAACATTTCCCGGATCTGCGACTCATTTCCCTGTAAAGTCATGGACACCGTCGTTGTATTTACATACTTCAAGACAACTTCCGGTTCATAATCTGTCTCAGACGAAGACTCCTGGCTGTTCTCATCCAGCTCCTCCTGTGCAGATTTTGCCGTCTGGGTACCGGACTCGTCTGTCTGTGTGACAGTCTGATAAGCTGCCGGTACTCCTGCTTCGGTTCCTTCGATTTTCAGATACACTGGTTTTAAATTGTGCTTTAACGCAATTCCTGTCACCAGTTCATCGACCTGCTGATTCTCAAGCAGATCATAAAATCCCTGCGAAGCATCCACAAGCTCTGCTTTTTGCTTTACGATTTTCTTCTCAACAATACTCTTTTGTTTGATTGTATCCTGCATCTCCTGCTTCGTCTGCTCTACCTGTTCTTTCTTATTCTTCAGATCCTGGTTCTTCTCCAACCCCGGAAATACAAGAAAGCGAAGTGTAAAAAATAAGATCAATATGCAGGCAAGCAATTTTAATAATACAATATCCCCTGGTTTTAATTCCGTTTCCAGCTTCATTACTTGTCACCTCCTGCATCTATAGGCTTTAGTATGCAGGACAGATCCAGCGTGTATTCACCGTCCTGATACTGATAGCCGCTATAATCTACATTTGAAAATAATCCTGTCTGAGTTAGTTTATTGACATATCCCGGAATATCAATGACTGCACTGCTCACCGCATGAAATGTAAGAAGCCCTGTTTCTGCATCCATGGACTTAACTTCCACATTCATGGTGCTTCCGCTGGCATCCGCGATTCTGCCTATTATATCTGCATCCAGATCCGGATAAGTTGCCAGATTCTGCTTCATCTGCTCCACCTGGCGCTTCTGCTCAACTAAACGCTCGCTCTCTTTCATGACCTCATCTGCCTCTTGATATTGTTGCTGGATCTGACTGTCGTTGATCCAGTCATTGATGTCATCAATCTTCTTGCTCTCAAGCAGATTCCAGACAGATACTGCTCCAAATAATGCCATACATACGGCCAATGTGATCACCGGTGGGACGATATGTTTTACAAAGCTTTCTTTCTCCACCACTTTGTCCATACCGCCGGACTTCTTCCATTTCTGATAGAGATTGACCTGCTTCGTCTTATCATCCACCAATGCTCCGGCACACACAAGCCAGTCCTCTGGATTTCCCTGGGTTTCATAAACCGCATCCACCTGAAGCAAAGCTGCCTGAAGGTTCATCATATGGATTCCATCGAGGCATACTTCAAAATCATCCTCCATACAGCCTGCATAATAAATGTCTGTAATCGGGATTCCAGACGTTGTCGTTGCATAAAACTGTACAATACCGGAAATGTTCCGGACAATCTCTGTCCCAAAATCCAGCGTTCCGCGCTCGCTGAAGATACGGCTTCTTGTAGAATACAGATATACTCCGTTCTTATACAGGATACTGGTCACGCCAGAATCCTCAAAAAATAAGAAGATAGCCGTCTTATTGGCATAAGTCTTTAACTGGGACAATCCTTTTAAATATGCTTCCATCGGCACAGTAATTGCACGCACCGGAAGCTTTATCTCCTCACACATTGCTAAAAGCCGGTTACAAATGTTTTCTTCTACGCTGGCACAGCATACGGTCACGCCCTGCTTTTTATCTGCATATGTAATACCATAATCTACAATTCCTTCTGCTGCTGACTCTGAAACAACATGTTCTGCCATCTTTGTAAGCTGCTTGCCTGTTGCAAACGGAATCTGTGAAATTCGTGCAGATGAATAATTGGATGGAAGCACAAGCTTTACAGAACCTGGATGCTCCTTTGCCTTATATGCAAGAAGTGCCCTTTTCCACTGTTCAAAAGGGTCTGTGTGAACTTCGGTCGGGATCATTTCTGTCCTGCTGATTTTTGGTCTTCGTCCTGCTTTTCCACTTGCAGCCAAAATACATTCTTCCTGTAAAACAATAACAGTATCGCTCACCTGTAAGTTCCTCCTTCGTAATTAAGCATTTTCGATAGCTGAGTAAGACTGATAGATTGGGAGCATAACTCCAATCATAATATAGCCGACGATCAGCGCCATAAATATAATCAAGATTGGCTCCAGAAGCGTGACCATCCGCTTTGTAGCCTGTTCTGCATCAGCTTCCAATGTCTCTGCAATGGAATCCAGCATCACATCCAGACGTCCGCTTTCTTCTCCGACCAGAATCGTGCTGGACAGTTTTTTTAGCAATCCGTCTACTTCACGCAGCCCCTGTGAAAGCGGCACTCCGCCACGGACCATTGTGATAACTTCGTCAAACTGAGACTCTACATAACCATTTCCAATCGTCTTTGCAGCCACTCCAACGGCTGAAACAAGGGGCATACCACTGGAGTAAAGACTGCTCAGTGTTCTGGCAAAACGTGCCGTATAAACAACTTTGAACAACTTACCAAAGCCCCACATATGAACCTTCATCCAGTCTACGCCTCTTCGCACTGCCGGAATTCCGACAATGATACGAATCAGTGCAACGAGCACTGCAACGGTCAATAATGCAATATACCATTTCTGAACAAGAAAGTTGGAAACCGCGATCAAAATATTAGTAATCATCGGAAGACTTTCCATCTGATCAAACAGACTCTGAAACTGTGGCAGAATAAAGGTTACGATCAAAATCACAATTACAACACAGAGCACCAGCAGAATACATGGATAAGTCATGGCTGACTTCACCTGCTGGGTCAGCTTATAATCCTTCTCATACTGAATCGATAATCTCTGTGTCACCAGATCCAGATTACCACTTCCCTCACCGGAACGGATCATTCCGATCATCAGATCTGGAAAGCATTCTTTGGATTCCATGGCATCAGACAGACTGATACCGCGTTTCAAATCCTGTAACACATCCTTATAAATATCCCGCTCGTCTTTGTTCATTCCTTCCTGCTCGGAAATGATGTCGAGCGCCCTTACAAGTGTGACACCTGATGCCAGAAGTGTGGACAGTTCCCGGCAAAAGGCTGCAAGCTGCTTCGCTTTTAACTTTTTATGCTTTTTTGCTCCATTTAAATCTTTCGCTTCAACCAGATAGAGGTTCTCTTCCCGTAACTGCTGCGTCAGCGCATTCTCGGATGCTGCCTCCACAGTGCCCTTATGAACCTTGCCACTCATATCCTTTGCGACGTATTTAAAACGTGCCATGTGCGAACTTCCTCTTTCTTTCTATTTTATCTATACCTGATTTTTATCTCTTTAGTAACTGTTCGTTACTCTCTTTATAAAAAATGCAGATACCATGTAACGATCTGATCTCCATATAATGCCGCAAGCGCCAGTCCGAATGCAAGAAATGGTCCGAATGCAAATACATCTTTTTTTCCTAATTTCTTGCTCTTTAGCATAAATGCTCCGTAAGCGCCTCCTGTCAGCAGCCCGAAAAACATGGCGCACACTACCGGTCCTGTCCCAAGAAATGCTCCGGAGACCGCCATTAACTTGATATCCCCGCCGCCAAATGCTCCCGGGATTACAAGTGCCAGAAGCAGCATCGGAACAGAGACGATTAGTGCCCCGATCAGCCTGTCTATAAGCCCATGCTCCGGAACAAGCCATATATTTGCAATTGCTAATATCAAAATAAAAATGTGAAATCTATCATAAATAATCTGGGTATCCCAATCAATAAGGGCTACCACAAGTAGTATTCCAAAATAAATCAACATGACTGTACCACGCATTGATAACAATCCAAAACTGCCACAGCCATAATGAATCCCGCAGCCGATAAATGCTGCGCCGCCAATCACTTCCACGAAGAAATCTCTTCCCGGAATGTGACTTTTACAACCTGCACATCGTCCGCGCAGGAAGATGTAGCTGACGCACGGAATCAGTTCCCATGCATGTAATACTCTGCCACAATTGGTACAATGACTTCTTCCGTTTACCACACTCTCTCCTCTTGGCAAGCGGTCAATCACCACATTCAAAAAACTAAAGATACAGGCTCCGAAAAAGAACCGGATTACCCATAAAATACTTTCTAATACAATTAACATGTTATTCTACTCATCTGTCTTATTCTTCTTTGCCAGCCATATAGTCTTCGTAGTAGACCGTATATGATTTTGGCTCTAATGTGTACCAGACGGTGTAATCACCTTCCCGGTATACGAACTTTTCAACGGTATATCCATCCTCTGCCATCTGAAGCACCCAGAAATCTCCCGGTACTTTGCTTAAATTAAGCACTTCTGTCCGGATACTCTCAGCGACGCCTCCCTCCTGGGAAGCGTCGAAAAAAGTATCACTCCTGCCATAGCATTCCTGTCCAGTTACCTGGAGCGCCAATCGCACCGATTTCGCATGCCCCAGAGCCACTTGAGCGTCTGCCCGATGTAAAAGTCGGAGCGCTCCGGGTATCACTGTCACTATCGCAAGCAGGATAATGATTAAGATTGTAAGCACACTCTTGATCCAACGATATTTAATTTGGGTAACTTTTGATTCATACTGTTGTTGAGTCATGAGTTCATGCCTTTCTAACTGTTTTATACTTTATTGCTATTTTGAAGTTTTAGCATCAATAACATTGTAATGTCCATCAGAGAAATCATCACTTTCTGCAAGTTCAGCCTTATATGTGCAAATTTTCTTTCCGTCTGTGTAAACTACAGTTGCAACTTTTCCACCTGTTACTGTCAAAGTAGTGATTTCACCACCTACCTCAGCAAGTTTAAGTACCTCATCTTTATCTAAGTCAATTGAAGAAGATGCCCCATTATCATTAGATTTTGCATATTCTTCATCTGCCATTGTTTGTGCTGCCATTACAACTTGACGTGTCTCTGCTACAATTGATTTTCTCTTTGCTCTGTCAATGTATCCTGTCAGTGCCGGGATCAACAGTGCTGCAAGGATTGCCAGGATTACTAATACTACGATCAGCTCTACTAATGTGAATCCTTTTTTCTCTTTTAATTTCTTAAACATTTTTCTCGTCTCCTTTATTACTTTTTTCTTTTGAGAATCTATATAAACGCCTCGGTGCAAGCGTTCATACCATGATTAATATGATCTATTCATGAATTGCTGTGATAGCGGAATCTGCATTTCCTTTTACCGTAATCGGATTACGGAATTCCAGAACTTCTGTATCGGTTGCCATCACATTTTTTAAACTTTTTGTTGCTTCATCATACTCCGAATAGACAGTCACTTTTGCTGTAATGCTGCTTATCTTGCTTCCATCCGATACATTTGTCGGATACGAATATTCTACCTCTACGTAATTGCCCATATAAAAACCTTTTGCGAACACATTTGCCACGGCTCTTGCGACGGGCTTTCCATTCTGAGTAAAGATATATTGTCCGGTGTTACTGTTTCGAAAGTAGTACCGGGTCAGTAACTGCCCTGTCTCAACTGCATCTGCTGTTCCTGTTGTTTTATCACCTATATGGATCTCTGTCTCTGAACAGCCATTGGCAGACACTAATTCTACAAAACCTTCCGGAGTCATGAATTCAATTGCATTCCCTTTTGTATTCGTCCCTTTGGAACCACCATACTGCTCTTCCACCGCGGTTGTTCTTTCATACAGTTTTACATACCCAGCCGCGTCCTTTGTGATCGTCCGAAGTTCCGTCATAGTTGTATCTAAAACAGACTGTGCATACTGGGTCTTCTGGATCCGGACAAATATTCTGGAGGCGGAGCTTAAGGCGCTTGCCGCCATTGCCATCAGAATGCTGATGAGAAACAGCGTGACCATTGTCTCTACAAGCGTTGTTCCTTTTCGGTCTTTCACAAGGTTCTTCGTATATGACAATTGTTCTTTTCTTTTTCCAGCTTGTCTTCTATCTGTTAATATCACGAATTGCCACCACCCTCTGGTGTTGTATGTACCTGTGCATCACTCTGTGATGCGTCTGCATCCGGACTTCCATAAAGGTAGAATGTGGTTGTCTGTTCTTCTCCTTTGGAATCCGTATAAGTCACAATTTTTTTATTCAAATCCGTTGCTACTGAAAATACATGATTTCCTTTGATCGACATATCGGAGTTTGTCGCGTTAAAATCAATACTCTTATTGTTCTCTACGGAAGTTACTTCTGTATTCTGCAATGCTTCCATGATTTTTGCATTGTCAATTCGAATTTCTTTATTTTTCTTCAGGGAATTACTACTATAAGTAATTGCCCCCTGTAAGATTCCCATTAATATCAGGAATATAAAGATACTGGCTACTACTTCCACCAACGTTTCGCCGGCATTCGCCCTTGATTTCTTAATTGGCCGCACTCGTATCTCCTCCTTCCTGACTGTCCTGATATATATTCTCTTCAAATCGACAGGAGGTCGATGCTGTTCGGTTATACGTGTAATGGATTGGCGTATTATCATCAATTGTATACACAGCTCCACTACTGTTACCGACTTTCCATGTGCCGCCACCTGCCGCATTTGCCACCCACACAATTGTATTGCCATTATGTGTAAATGTGACCGGATATTTCTCCGCTCTCGTATACTCTGTACGATATGTGTAAGCAGCATCTTCATAATAGGCAGTCACTTCTACCGTAAATATATACTGACGGACCGTCGTATTCTCAATATTCTTGATCGCACTGGAATAATCCCCTCCTGAAGAGCCGGTAATCTCACCACCACTCATGATTTCATCTACATTTTCATCACTGTTCTGTTCCTTTTTTAACGTCACGGAAATGTTGCCATAACCTTTTTCTGACAACGGAGAACTAGATATATCAGACAAATTCGAACCATCTTCGACAAAATTGTACTTTGTGCTATCTTTATAGTCAGAATTATACTCTAGATACTTTTCATCATCAAGGAATTTATTTGCAAATGCATAAAAAGTGCCATCTCCAACCGTGCTTCCATCATCTGTATACTTTTTGTCATATTTTGTCAGCTCATTTTTCAGCACATCTGAATAACTTTTTGCCAGTTGATAGCATCGTTCTTCTTTTAATCTCTGATTCGACTGGGCAGTCAGCATTCCTGCTGTGTACAGGATGGCAGCAGCAAATGCAATAAAAAATGCAGATACGCAAAGCACAAGTGCCATCGATATTCCGTTTTTTGCATTTGCCCGCAATTGCTGCCAGCCTTTACATTTCATAAATTCTTTCTCCTTTAGTTGTTCTTCCACTCGACCTTCGTCTCGTCAGACTCCACATAAGCCTCACTCTTCTGAATGATATGATCTTCCTCAATATTCTCTGTCACATTTGCCTTAAAGACCATGCTGTTAGAAATATGAAGGTTCGTATGTTCTACCTTTCCATCTTCTGCTTTGACATCTGACACATCCGGAAGCTTTAAGGTATAACTGTATGTACCATCTGCATTCTTCACAACATCAAGCTTTGTTGAAAGTGTGAGTTCGTAAGTCGGTGTGGAACCATTTTCCGCTTTGTATGCGGATGTAATCTTCACACTGTAGTCGGTAATGTCGAATTCGTGGTGGATTTCTGTCTCCGGTGTTCCTTCCGGATACTGACTTGCAGTGTCATTCTCGTCAATTGTTACCCACTGCCATTCTTCCACAGTCCTTATTTCACCGTTTATCTCTTTTTGAACCTCAACCAGACGGTATACCTGAACCTGTACTCCATCCGCAGTTTCTATAATACGGACCTTTTTGTCCAGTTGTGTCTTACCTCCCTGGGCTGACGCATCTTTAATGGTTCCATTCAGATTCAGTGTAAATATATCTGCACAATCTACACTGTTCCAGCTCAGTACCGTCTGCTTCGCTGTCCATACCTTATCTTCTCCCGCAACCTCCGGTGTTGTTGAAACATTTGCCGTAAGCTCTACGGCGGCTTCATTTGACTCAACCTGTGGTGACTGAAGTTTTACATACGGAAGTCTGTAGCTGTCTGACTTCGTCCACTCGGAACTGATATTTCCGCCACCAGATGAAATTCTTGCGTAAAATACAATCCATTTTCCGGCGTATTGGATTGACAGTCCTTGCATGTCATGTGAATACTTATGATTTGTCACTTCCATCTGTGCAACTGACCCTTCGATTGGATATGCCTGAACATAATCTCCCGGGTCTGTCTGTGTTGCCGCTTTTGCTTTTGCCGCGCTGTCATAGACATAAGCCTTTAATAGATATGCACTGCCTCCCGGCGGTACGCTGGCATTATCATTCGGTGTAAGAGTAACGGTCATTCCTCCATTTGTAAATGCATCTGCTGCAATATAGTTGTCCGCGTGATGTGTCCAGTTTGTCTGCCATGTAACCTTCGGTTTCGGCAAACGGGTCGGTATTTCAAGTTCATTTGTAATACCTGCCACACTGTCAAGGTACGCACTATCTGCAGCTGCTTTTGCTTTCAGGTAAATGACTACACGCTTACCTGCATATGCTTCCAGATCCACATCTTCGCTATATGTATCGCTGGCATTCTGCGCAGTTGTAATCTGAGTACCCAGTTCTTTCTCTTCACCTAGTTTTTCTTTGTCATCATATACACGTATATATGCCTGATATCCGTTACAGCCTTCCTCTGATGTGATCTGTGACCAGGATAATCTGTAGTTCAATTCATTGGTATCCGGATTCTCGATGGTCAACTGTGATGGCTGTTCCAGTCTTTGTTTTACATTGTAAGTTCCGGTTGTTGCAAGGCCGATCTGTTTTACTGCAGACGTATTCTTTCCAACGCGTGTCACTTTCAGTTTTACCTTGGAGTAATTCCAGTCTGTACCGTCAACTGTCAGTGACTTGCCTCCTGTATAAGCATCTCCAAGATCGATCTTCACTTCTCTGCCAGATGCATCAACACCTGTCATAGATACCTGATATTCCGGTGATGAAGTGCCTGCTATATCAGCATCCCATGTAAAGGTATACAATATCTCACCATTGGTTCCGATGACCGGCTCCAGATATGTATCCAAATCTGCTCCTTCAAGCACAGGTGCTGGAAGCCACTCCCAAAGCTTAGATGTTACATTTTGATAATTTGTAAAATATCCTGCATAGTTTTCCAGTGTCGTGCTGTGCGAGTACGTCCACTGTGCAGTTCCATTTTCATCCACATCTGTCAATTCTTTTACATTTGCTTCTGTAATCCGACTGGCGTCTACATCATAATAAGTATATACCGGACCAAGACCAGAAGATGCATACCAGATGCGTACTCTTAAGTTACTTGCCTGCCCTATGTACTCTGGCAGATTTGTAAATGTTGCAGAAGCTTTTCCGGCCGATACGGTCAGAATATCTTCTTTTGCAAATACAACGTTATCTTCACCATTCCACGTACCGATCAACTCTGCACGGTAGATTGGCGGTGTATTCATCTTGTTATTTCCAGCATCTAATTCAACCTTTACCGAAAGATCATCCAATGTTGTTCCCGTAACTGTTACTTTGTGGGTCAACTGCGGTTGTCCACCCTTCAATGCAATTGAAGGTTTGTAGCCTGGCAATTCTGTTGGTGTCGATACCAGTTTTGACGATTCTGCCATTGTCGCTGTTCCACTTGCAGTAGAGGCCTGGGCTGTCATCTGATAAGTATATTTTCCATCTCCTCTATACTGCACTTTCATTGTTCCTGTCGGATTCGATGCATTCAGTGTCAGATCACCAATTCCTGCAACCTTGATCTTCACCTGCCAGTTTGGATAAATAGCGTTACCATTTTCATCTGTTGCATTGTATTCATCCAGATTATTGAGTACAAACCGGTAAACATGATTGTTATCTGCATTCTGTTTTGAAATAAGTTCAATCCTTACATCCGGATTCGGAAGTACTTTGTTGATACTTTGTTCCGGCAGATCATACCACTTCGAAGGCTCCACATCGTCAAACATACTGACTGCACGGACAGAAATCTTTACCTTTCCTGTTATTTCTTTTGAAATAGAAAAGCTTTCGTTTTCGGAATAAATCTTATAAATCTTTTCATTCGTTCCGTTCGTCACCCGCACTTCATACATAAATGGATCACATGCTGTCGTGCTATCATACAGCTCACTTCCATTTCGTGCATTGTCCATTGTCTGTGGTACGACTTTTACAGTTATCTTACCGGTTTCCACCTTTGCTTCAGCCAAAGCCGGTGCAAGGAGTTCATTTTTCTCCTTTTCTACACCTTCCAGACGGCGATAACTTTCACGGGAATTATATGCAAGTAAGTTCTTGGAAGGATCTGTGATGGTTGCTCCAATATAATAAATATTATCGTGATTTGGATACTGCTCATTACCTACATAATAAAGCACCTGTCCAATTCTTGTACCTGAACCGTCTTTTATGTATCCATCCTGATCTATATAACAATTTGCTCCGTTGATCGAGTTCACTCCTGAATATATTTGCGTGACAACGTATGCTCCGTCATCTGCTTTTCTCATAATCTGAGTATTCTCTATAATCTTGCCAAAACTAAGCTTATCATCCGAAACTCTCACTATATTCTGTGATTGATCAGATCCTTTTATAATTGTTCCATCAGTAGTCTTAATTCCAATCGTGAAATCTGCGCCCAGATAGCCGTCCTGTTTTCTTTTAGTCTGACCCCCTATTCCATCATAAAAGAAATTATTTTTTCTATTTTCAGCACTCATGGACGTCGGTTTTTGACTTCCTCTGCTGATTCCATTCGAATAAATAGGATTTCCTGTTTTATTATAATCTTGATTTCCAAAGCTAGGCGAATAACAATCATTTACAATTGTGTTGTTGCTCCAGCCATCATAACGTGCACCAAAAATGCCTCCAACGAAGCTGTTTCCAAATAAATATCTCGCATAATTTCTGCATCGTTCAATCTGCATTTTAACATTTGGTGTAGATTTTATAATTGCATTATCATATGCATTATCGCAGGAAAGGAATCCGAAAATTCCTGAAGCCATAGAATTTGAATAAATGCTGACTCCCGGTCCGTTCATACAATCCAATATTCTGACTGTAAAGCGGTTTGCATTCGAAACATTACTTACCTGATATGTCGTAATATTTCCTAAAATTCCTGCACTGTCATTCGCTCCGCTTCCGCCTGAACCCGCACTCTTATAAATGCTTCCATAATTCTCACAACTGATAATGTTATATTCGTTATTTTCATTTGCATGGTATAGCTGAGCTACAATACCGCCGGATGCTCCGACCCAATTTGCAGCAAATGTAGTCTGAAGGTTTCCATAATTACGGCAATTCTGGATTGTTCCTCCGGTTCCGGTCCACTGTCCCATAATGCCGCCGGAATAATGGCTGTTGTAGCAATAAATGGTACCATAATTGATACATTTTTCAATCAGCCAGTCGCTGCTGGCAGCATTGTTCTGATTTCCAATGATTCCTCCGGCAAAACGGTTCGTGTCTCCACTTCCAATCTGTCTGCCGACAAAAGCACCGTTTACCAGTTTGCTCAGATCTTTTTGAGACTCATTCATACCAATGATTCCACCAGTACCAACTCCGATTGCCTCAGATTTGTTATTTAAGAACCATTTTCCGGATACGCATTCACTCAACTGGCCGGCTGTTCCGTTATAGGCTGTAATACCTCCTATGTTACCGTTATTAAGCATGTACATTTCTAATTTTCCGGCAGATACCGTTGTCCCGCCATTATATTTCATATTTTCAATTGTACTTGCACTTCCAGTATTTACATAAGTACCATCTGCACTCAAGCCCTGTCCGATTGCATTTGCCGCCAGCTCATCGGTTGTATCTGCACCTTTCATTACATCAGGTGTGATACTGCTTCCGGACATCGTTATCTTACCTTTATTGAATCCGGCAACTCCACCAAGCATACCGTATTTTGCTGTCAATTTGCTGTCAGCATTATTTTCCAGTGTACAGCCGTCTATTACCGCATTTTCTTCATTCTTACCAACAATTCCTCCGGCATGTGTTGCCAATGCCTCTTTCTGCGCTGCAGTACTTGTACTTGTAGCAGTATAGACACCGTTGATCGTCATCGTAATCTTACCAACACTGCAATTCTTTAATTCTGCACCTGACATATTGATTCCGGCAATTCCACCATAACAGTTTCCGGCAGAACCGTTTTTTTCTTCAATTGTTCCTGAAAATGCTGCGTCACTTACTGTTCCGCTGTTTTCCCCTACAATACCTCCAAGATACTGGTAATCTTTGAAGCCGATCAGTGCAGAAGAGTCCGTTGTCACGCCTACTTTCACCTGAACACCTGTCACATTTGCATTTTCGCGGTTCTCTCCTACCACACCGCCAACTGTCAGATTGCTCTTGCTGCTGTCTACCTTTGGAATGATCGAACTATCAACCATTCTGACAGTTCCTTCATTGGCTCCGACCAATCCTCCTATAATAGAAGCATCTCCAGACAACACCACATTTCGTTCTGTTTTACTGTTTTCTACAATTCCGTTTTCTTTATTTAATGAAGTAATCGCGCCAATTTCATTGCCGCCACGGCTGTAGATTTCTGTTGTTTCGGTTAATTTACTGCTTTTTACGGTACAGTCTTTGATCATTCCGTCATTCTCTGCCGCAATTCCGGAAGCATGGCCATGATTACTTGTTACTTTTCCATAATTCGTACAGTTTTGAATGGTCTTGCCTTTCGTATTTACAGCAGTAATTCCTCCGGCCGTTCCCTCATAAGCGATTACTTCTGCTGAACGGTTGACTGCACAGATTACATTTCCGTTTGTCTCTCCGACAATTCCTCCAGCAAAACCATGTGATGCGCGGACATTCTTTGCTTTACATACCAGGTATTTTGGTGACGCTGCCGTACCATCCTCTCCAACCACACCGTGATTGATTCCGACAATTCCTCCAACTTTTGAAGAACCGCTGACAGACAGACCTGCATCTACCGCAGTGATTTCTCCATTCGTTTCTCCGTCTCCGGTAACCCGAATCGTTCCATTCACCTCATTCATACCTGCCAGACCGCCAACACCTGTTGCATTTCCGGCTGATATACTTCGCGTAATAACGCTTCTGCTGTTTTCAATTATAATATTTCCATTGTTACGTCCGGCAATTCCGCCGACATTTTCTTTCCCAGATGCAGAAATATTAGCATTGCTCATATTTTTTGTCAGAACTCCATCATTCAGATTCCAGCCGACCAGACCTCCGACATTGGAGCTTCCAGATACGGTCTTGTTCTGTGCAGTTGTACAATTCTGAATTGTTCCCGCCGTGTACTGAACAACGTTTGATCCTGAACTATAGCTTTTTACTGTCTGGTTCTTTGCCCCAACATTGATTCCGACAATCCCGCCAATATAGTTCAGCGCTGCATTTCCAAAATGCTGCTGTAATTGGCACTGATATACAAGACCTGCGTTTAATCCTACTACTCCACCGGTTCCAACATACCCAGACATATTTCCAGTATTAAAGCAGCTGTCAATAATTTGATTTTCCAGATTGACACTGATAATTCCTCCAGCAAAATGCATACGCACACTGTCCACTCCGTCTGTGCCAGACGGCAGTTCTGATTTTGTTCTGCCAATTTCGTTACTTTCAATATAGCTTCCTAATGCGACACCATTTTTCCAGACAGACGCTGTCTGTGCTATGTCTCCACTGTTCGTACAGTTCTTAAGAAGCAGATGACTGTCTTTCTCGCAATAGCCCACGATTCCTCCGGCATACAGCCCTGCACGGATTGGAATATTGTTCGTCGTCGTGATGGTCAACTGGTTTGGATTCTGTGATACTGCCAACGTATTTCTCGGGTAAGCAGGCACTCCATTAGAGTCCAGTCCAGGAAGTATTTCAAGTGCAACATTTTTCAGCTCTGCTGTTCCAAGCTGACTGGCAGCATAAGTTCTCTGATAGCCAACAATTCCTCCACAGAACGCTTCTCCTGTTATACGTCCAAGAATATTATCGGTGCGCATCTGGCTCATAGTCATATCCTGTGTCAGGTTCACAACATTTGCACCGATCACACCACCAACAAAGTATTGCCCCTGAATACTCTGTGGTTTGATCGTAAGTTCCTGATTCAATACTTTTGCAGATGCATTCAGCCCAAATGCGCCGCCGGCACATTTCCCATATGCATAGATGCGGCCGCCAATCAGTGTATAATGGACATCAATGGTCGCATTTTCATCATTAAATCCTGCAATTCCTCCTACATAATTCTGCCCTACTACAATACTGGATACAGATTTCACAGTAATTGCTTCGCTTTCATCAGAAAATGTGATTGCTCCATCGTTATATCCTGCAATTCCTCCGGCAAAGCTTGCTGTCGCTTTCCATTTATGAACGATCATATTGTAAACAGAATTATCATAGTCAGAAAGATAGCTTGCGCAGTCTGCAATTGTAGAATCTGCCTGATTATATCCTACAATTCCGCCGACATACTGTTTGTATCCTGCTGCAACACCTTGATTGATGCAATTCTTAAGTGTAACATTCGCAGAGTTTTCTCCTACAATTCCTCCAACATAGCTGTTACCGATTACATAACTTGCATTGGTCGTTACAGAAGCACCGCTTTCTGTTGATGCCTGAATTGCATCTGGGACGCCTCCGCCGAGTCCTCCGGCAATTCCGCCTACATACTCATCTCCAAGTACATAACCATTCTTCTCTGTAGAACAATTCGAAAGAAGTGTGTGTTCCCCATATCCAGCAATTCCGCCTACATATCTGCCCTGAAGAAGTTCTTTCTGATCATCGCTGCTATAGCGGAAACTTCCAGAACGTCCCAAAGCACTGACCGCATTATATACAAGTGCCTGATTGCTGTAGCCTACAATGCCTCCAAAATAGTTTCCCTCAATAGTACTACCTGCTTTTTGTGTACTGATATTGTCACAAAGAATCAAACCATTATCATTGCAGTTCAGAATATCTGCTTTCTGTTTTAATTTTGATGCTGTATACTTCGTGCCATTATTATAATGAAATGTTCCATCCAGCCGTCCTACGACGCCTCCGGTATTTACATTACCAGATACATCTGCATCATTCGTACATCCGTTGATTTGGATTGTTCCTTTTTTATTATTCAGATTTGCATATCCGATAATTCCGCCAATTCCATACGCATCTGTCTGTTTTACAGAACTTGGAAGAACCGCTTCCAGCTTTCCTTCAATTGTAAGATTTGATACAGTTCCGGAACTCAATGTCTGTATTGTACCGTTTTCATATTTTGCCAGAACTCCAACTAACATTCCAACACCGAGTGTGTCCTTGTTATCAGATACATTTGCATTTGATACATCTACCTTCACGTTTGCTTCAACGGTATTCGAGTTTTGTTTCGTTCTTGTAACTGCAATCTCTGTCAGTTTACCTTCGCTTCGTCCCGCAAGGATTCCGACTCCTTTGAGTGACTTACAATTCCCTGCGCTGTCATTCTCACCTTTCTGACCTATCATAAGTGTCGGGTCACGGAACACAACATCTTTCACAGTTCCTTTTAACTCACAAAACAGACCAATGAACTCTGATCTTGAAACATTCAGATTGGTTGTTGTCGTATCGTCTGCCACAGATTCTTCATCCAGATGCAGATTTGACACCAGTGTCTGGCTTCCTTTTCCGGTCAGTGTATATTCTTTTGGAAGTTCTTTTATAGACGGGAATCCCACTGTCTCTGTCTTCGTATTCTCGCGCCATGCAAGCTTCTCAACTTTTGTTCCATCCGGCTGTGCTTCCGCTTTAAAATCATAAAGGCCGGTTCCAACAGATGCCCAATCCATATTCTTATTCGTCAATGTAAATGTTGCGCTGTCATGATTCTTCTCATAATAACGCATATTGGACAGATGGCGGAATGCTGCTACCTGTATGTCACTTCCTTTTGTATTATCCCCGAACATTGTGTTCGCCACATTGGAAGATACTTGTTCACTGTCGCGGTACTCCTGGCTTATATTTATATTAGAAGAACCTGTATAAGCTGTCGCTTTTACTTTTGCATATATATTCTGTGGTTCTGACAGTGCTGTAATAATCGTAGCAAGTCGTGTAATGCTTGTACTGGAGGTCTTCTCTAATTCTGATTTCGCACTTTCATTTGTCTGACCGTCTAAAGCTGCCTGTACTTTTGCAGACATCATAGCATCCAATACAACCGAATATTTGTTATCACTATATGTCACAGGGAACATCCAATTTGAAGTGTCTTTTGTTCCATCTGCTTTTGTCAGTTCCAAGGTTGCCATACCTGACGTAGAATCTGCATTTGTACTCCAGCCTTGCTGTCCCATGTCAAACGGTGATACTCTCAAGGTAAATAACTTTGTATTATCATCATTTTTATAAAATGACACTTCATAATCTACTCCAAGATCTGCCCCTACGTTACTGGACCAGTCCAGAGATAACTTTTCACTGTTTACAAGATTGATCGTTGTAATACGAAGACGCTTCGTTTCAAGATTGACTGTATTGACGGTATCTTCTGTAGAATAGTAACCAAGCAGTCTCTTACTTCTGCTGTCATAGTCACGCTTCTGCATGGTCAGATAACCATCCGCATCATCTGCCTTATAATTCAGTCCTTTACATCTAGATCCGTAGAACGCAGAATAGACCTCTCCCGACTCGATATCAATCTCGATCGAAATAGAGGCATTCAAGAATCCTTTATCATATGTATAAGCGTCCAGTAAACGCAAGACCAGATTATTCTCTTTTGTCTGATCTGTCGCGCTTTTGTTCAGCTTAATTGTATAGATGCGGCCATTCAGCTTGCCATCCTGGCTGTCTTTGAACACAGCTTTCTGTGCAGTCTCGCCATCTCCGTCCTTCACCGCATCCTGAATCTCTTTTTTAAATTGTTCCCACTGTCCGGAAGATCTGTAGTAAGTCAGTCTGGACTCTGCTGCCAGATAAACTGTCTTTGCATTTTCTTCGTTTTTGCGAAACTCTGCTTTTTTCCAATAATTTATAAATAATGGTACTGCAATTGCCGCTATAATCCCAAGAATCACAAGGACAACCATCAGCTCTACTAATGTAAATCCTTTTTTCCTTTTATTAGTCATACTCATCATCCAATATCAATATTTATTGCTATAATATTTTTTCTATACTTATCCGTTAAGTAATTGCTTACATAAAATATGACGATATGTCACAAATTGTCAAATTATGCAATTTTTTTGTAATTATAGCATATTTTTGGAAAACTCACAATGGTTATTCTTTTACAATCCACTCATCTTTGATGCACCACAGTCCTGCCTGTACACTGTGAACACCACTGTTATCCCCCGCCTCAATTGCTTGCTGATGATTGAACAAACGGTTCCAGCTTTCTTGAATTCTTGCTTTCTGCTCCGGATAAAAATTACTGGTCATAATCTGGAATTCATTCATTCCCATGTTTTTCAACTCTTCGGAAAATGCGGATTCTTCTGATTCATTTTCACCGATATAATGCATCTGCATAATCTTCGTCCAGTCGAACATGTCGAACAAGATTGCTTCTCCTATTGGCACGTCTAACGTCAGCACATGTCCATCTCCTGTCTGATCCACATTATAAAGATCTGTGAATGCCCAGTATGGATACTCGGCTCCTTCTGGTTTTGGAACTATATACTGCGCCTCCTTTACAAACCAGCCATATGCATTTATAAATACCTTCGCAGACTCCTTATATTTTTTTCGTACATACTCTTCTTTTGAATAACATACGCCGTCCCGTTTCAATACCTGATATACAACATCAGTCTGAAAAGAATACAGTCTTATCGTATTACATCTGTCAGCCATTCTCTTCTCAACTCCCATACATTTCCATATTTCGCATCGCTTCCCATAAGGATTGTATCATCAAACAACCGCTCCCAGCTATTTTGTATCTCCCGCTTAATCTGTGGATAGAACTGGGAAATAACTGCTTTTACATCACTGATTCCATAATCTTCCAGAAGTTGTCTGTGGCGTCTTAAGTCATTTTCGTCTTTCGGAATATATCCGTAATTTAAAATATGTCCCCACTTTGCGATATTAACTGATGTAATGATTGCAGGATCCAGTGACAACTCTAAAATTACTGTATTTTCACTGTTCATCATTGTTCCTTCGTTGGTAAATGACACCCATACCGGATACTCCACGTCTGCCGGTTTATTCGCTCTGTCCGGTCCGTGCTTTACCAGCCAGTCATAAGCTTCCAGCACGACTGGAGCCTGTTCTTTCAAATCCATCCTGATGTACTCCTGTTTTGCAATGTAACGACCGGTCGTCTCCAACTCTTTTAACACATTTTCATGCTGTTTAGTCCAGACGGTAATATTCGACATACGCTCCCTCCTTTTTACATACCTTCATTTAAAATCCACCGTTCTGATATGCTCTTGCGATCACATAAGATGGCTCATAAAATGCACTGCAGTTATAATTGTCAATCACATTACAGAGTTCATTATTGTAAACTCGAAGAATCCCATCTACATAATCTTCCCCAAGCTGTAATGTATCTATAATCAACCTCTTATAAACTTTTCCCATTTCCAAAGGTGTGGGGATAATCTCCGCCAGTTCTCTGTCAACATCCGTGATGTCATAATCACCTTCCTGAAGATGGTATTCTTCAATCCAATCATCTTCAACTTGCAGGGGATTTTCGCAGTGTAGTACATTTGCCACACTAATCAGATGTTTTAATGCATCTCTTCCAATTGTATTTACCACATATTTATTCTTCTGATGAAGCTTTCTCGCCACGCGCTCTATCATATAACAGATAAAATAGAGGTCGTTGTCTGTTATCTCTTCGTCTGGAAAATATATATTCATCATAACGTTTCACTCCTTTCAAAATGTAACGTCTTCAACGCGTCCTCTGTACAAAACACAATCTGATGTGTTGGATATTTAAATTTAATAAGTTCCCAGAACGCTGCCTTAGAAATCTTGCCGGACATATAGTCTTCTACATAATCCCAAATCTGATCGTCTGCCATAGGTCCTTCTACAATATCAAATATTTGTACAATAAAATCCATACCCAAAATCTTTATAATATCCATTAATCAAAATCTTAGGTTTTGATACTGTTACATTACTTCCATGAAATAAAATGTTATTCTTTACGAATCATGCTCCCCTGCTATAAATATTTTTTTGCAAAAAGCCTCATCTTATATGATAAGGCTTTTCTACTATACTACCTCTACTTAATAGTATAGCAATTTTTCTATTAATGACAACTTGTTTTTCTCAGACTTTTTCCATGTCTTCATTGATTTTAATACTTCCAGAAATCTTCGATTTTTTCCAGCTTTTTCTTGTAAATTCTTCCGGAAAATGCCAGATGTGGAAGTTCGTAGAACTCACATTTTTTCGGACAGATCGGACGGTACAATGGATCTGCTGCTATGATATCTGCATCTTTTAAAGCTTCTTCCATGTCTTCCTCTCCAAGAACCTGCCGGCTTGTTCGAAACAATAAACCTTCCGGCTCCTGTAACGGGCATAATACATGAACTGGTATTCCATATTTCTGTTCAATAGCCAAAGCCAGTGACTCTGTCGTGACCGGTTCACCGATCAGCATAACTTCTTTATCGTTTTTGCCGCTTCCCGGCTGCTCCTTATCCGAATTTTCTTCACGTAATCTTTTATATGGGTATCGTTCTTTCTTCTCCAATGCCTGTACGATTTCTTCTGTAAATGTTCCTACTGGCGTCCCAACTACATATGGCATTTTATATTCTTTTTCCAGATATTTTGCGGTGCGCAATCCCACGGAAGATACAACAAGATTTACTTCTGCTTCCAGTGCATGGCTCAATACTTCAAGATCATCTCCCATCGCCCAGGTTGATAACACCTTCCAGCCACATTTTTCCAGATTTTTTTTCATATATCCGGCACGGCTATATGCTCCAAAATCAAGTGGCGTGACACCAAGAAGATTAACCGTATGTGGCTGTATATTTTTCTCTTCGCAAACTGCCTTTGCAGACACAAACTGCCTTGCAATCTGCTCCAGAGCTAGTCCTGCACCATATACATAATCGTGCATACCATTGGTCGGTACAGAAAATGCAGGAATCTCAAGTTCCTGTTCCAGCACTTCTGCCAGTGCCGGAAAATCTGTTCCGTTCATATATGGAATCGGTGATCCGGCAAGTGCAATAAACCTCGGTTTTAATTCCCGTGCTGCATCCATGATATCATTCAGGAACTTTTCATCATTTCCCATAATCGCATCGATTTCAGTAAGTCCCGAGATGTAAATCAAGCTGTCCTGGTCATACCAGCGGATTTCATCATGTGTATTATAAGTAGAATTACAGCCGGACGGATCATGCATCACTGTCATACCGCCCAGTTCATAAAGTGCAGAACAGACCCCCGACACATCCGCCGTGTAAATTGGTATAATTTTGTATGTCTGTCTCATATGCAGCTTTCGCACCCCCATCCTTTTCGCACAACCAGATCCTCCACTTCTTTTTCTTCTTCGTAAGCCCGGATCATAAGTTCTGCCATTTTCCGTATTCCATCAAATCCATACCACCCTGCACCTTCAACTACATTCACAAAATATGGGCTCTGGGTGAACCATGCTGCTTTTTGTCCCAGTGCCAGCACTTTTTCTTCATGCTTTCTTGGAAGCACGCGCATCTTTGGCTGAATGGTCGCGCGAAGCTCCAGTTTTGGCGCATGTTTGCTAAGCCAGTAAAATTCCTGTTCTTCCTCCGGGCTTACACCATCCAGATAAACAGCTTCCACACAAAATCCATGTTCTAAAAGATATTTTGCCAGTCCAAGCGGTCTCGGATGCATGAGATAGTCGATGACGATTGGTGTATCTCCAACAACTTCTCTTACTTTTTTAATAGTTTCTTCGCAAGCTTCAATCTCTTTTTCGTAATAGGAATCTTTTTGTGCATCTATCAACACATTTAATGTCTCTATCTGTTCTTCAGACGTCTGAATTATCTTAGATACCAGTGTCTTTTCCAGTATCTCTGCCAGTCTTTCCATCTGCTGCTTTATCTCTTCATAGTTAAAACTTGCCGGCATGTAAATGTGTTCTCGTCCCAGTCTTTTTGCCAGCGTCTGCGCCCCGTATTTTGCTGTCGGATAGATAGAAAGAAATATATTTGCTTCACCAAGTTTCTCATACTTGTCCCATGTATCACAAGTCGTAATCTCTCTGAGTTCACAGCCACATTTTTTCAGGAATCTTTTGATGTCAGAAGTTTCGTCCAATGGGAAATTATGTCCAAGCAACGTGACGATATGTGGATCTGCTTTTTGTACTTTTAATGGATCATACATTGCTTTTCGCAGTTTCTGATCTGGTGTCAGACCAGTTTTTTGCATGATTGGATCCATATAGCAGCGTACAAATGCAATTTCCGGGAAACGCCTGTCAAGTTCCTCATAGACCATCTTAAGATCACAGCCAAGAAAATGATGGAGGCACACGGTAAATAAGAGCACTGCTTTGGGTTTTCGTTCCAGTTTCTTTAATACATCTGTGACGCCTTCAATTGTGATATCCTCCAGATTTCCGTTCAACAGATTGTCTTCTTCGATGATCACGTACGAAAAACGATCTGCCGCATTCATCTCGGCCGCCGTCAATACAACACCACGCATACAGTTATCTGCACAGACATATATCTGAATAGTCTTCGGCATCAACATTCCGGTGTGTACAATATTCCAGTTTCCATGAACCGGAGAGTTAAACTCCAATCCTGGATGAAATGGTGCCGGATAGGACGCATCTTTTATTCTAATCACAGCTCCTTCCGGTGTTACATGGTTTTTCTCCATTTCCGTCTGTCCTACTCGTTTTAACATAAATTCCCTCTCTAAATTCTTTCCCACTACATTTCACATTTTGTTCAAGAACACCCTGGCAGCTTAGTTCTTACATATCGCCAGAACCGCCTCGCTCAGAGCACGGTATTCATCTGCCATCTCACTGTCAGGATAACACTCCATCAACGTTTTTTTCTGCTCTTCGGCCTTCATTACAAGTTCGCTTCTGGAGAGGTACCCAATAGTACTACTATGGAAATCTTCTGCCAGTTCCTGCACTTTTTCTTCTTCTCTTGGCACATTTCTCCGGTTCAGAATAAATCCGCCAAGTTTTGCATATCCACGATTCTGGAAGCGTTCCAGTGCCATTGCAATGTTCGCTCCGGCATGAATGGACATATTTTCTCCCGAAGTTACAACAAATACATAGTCTGCATACCCGCTTCGCATAGGCATGGAAAATCCGCCACACACTACATCGCCAAGTACATCATAAAGAACAACGTCTGGTTTGTAGACTTCATATGCTCCGGTCTCTTTTAGTTTCTCCAGTGCAGTGATAATTCCGCGTCCTGCACAGCCAAGTCCCGGGGTCGGTCCTCCTGACTCCACACAGACAACTCCTTTGTATCCGATTCTTGTAATCTCTTTCAAAGTCACATTGCCTTTTTTTTCATTATAAATATCCAATACCGCCGGCATAGGTTCTCCATCGCGCAAGGCAATCGTAGAATCTGCCTTTGGATCACAGCCAATCTGCATAACTGATAATCCTTTTTCAGCCAGCGCGACCGCCATATTGGAAACTGTCGTAGATTTTCCGATACCGCCTTTGCCATAAACTGCAATTTTTAACATGATAATTCCTCCGGTTTGGTGATGACATTGGAGTAAGCAGTCTTTGCCGACACTCCCTTAAGACGCCCTATTTTTCCAGAAAGCGCACTGATTACATCCTGCGGCGCATCAATCGCAATACTGATAATATGGATTCCTTTTTGACGGTACGGGATTCCCATTCTTCCAATAATATATTTTCCAGACTCATGCAGATATTGATTCAACTGCTCCGTCGCCTCCGGGTTTTCTACAATAATAGAAATCACTGCTACTCTTGTTTCCATACTTTCTCTCCCTGCTCTTATTTCTAAGTAATCTGATCTTAGCAGATTCTCGGCAATAATTCTCCGCCTGGCTGTGGCAATAATGCCTGGGTTCCAATCTCCGTCATCATTACAACTTTTCCCGGCTGTTCTTCTGTAATTTCACCAATAATAGCAGCATTTTTTGAATATGGGCACTGACGCAATGTCTCCACAATCTTCGCTGCTTCTTCCTTCGGTGCAATGATGACCATAGTTCCTTCACATGCAAGATACAATGGTTCCAGTCCCAACATGCCACAGACACCCCTTACTTCCGGCTGAACCGGAATATTGGCGCTGTCAAGCTGTACGCCTACCTGGCTCTGCTTCGCAATTTCATATAATACAGTTCCCACGCCGCCACGTGTCGCATCACGAATAACATGCAGATCGTGTGTCCTGTTCATCACTGCTTCCACCGTCTTCCAAAGGGGTGCACAATCACTCTTGATATCGGCCTCAATTCCCAAATCTTCTCTCTCAAGCAGGATTGTACAGCCATGGCGTCCGATATCTCCTGTTACAATAACCGCATCACCGGGTTTCGCAAGCTCGCCGCCGACTTTAACTCCATCTTCAATCTGTCCCATTCCTGTTGTTGTGATAAATACTCCGTCCACCTGCCCTTTTCCGGCTACCTTTGTGTCACCGGACACGATGTGAACACCTGCTTCTTTGGCGGTTTTTTCCATTGCTGACGCAATTTCTTCCAGTTTGTCCATTGGAAATCCTTCCTCAATGACAAATGCACAGGTCAGATACAGTGGCTTTGCTCCCATACACGCCAGATCATTGACTGTTCCGCAGATAGACAGTTTTCCGATATTTCCTCCTGGAAAAAATGCAGGTGATACGATAAATCCATCGGTAGACACTGCCATTTTTCCAACTGGCGGATTTAACACAGCCGCATCATCCGCAGTCAGATCCGGATTTGCAAAATGTGCCGCAAATATGTTATCGATTAATTCTGATGTCTGACGTCCTCCGGCACCGTGTGCCATGGTGACTGTCTGATCTTTTATTCCATTATTCATAATATATCACTCCCAGCTTTTTATTTCATTTTCTCTGCTTCGCCGTACATATAGTACGCGGAACATGCGCCTTCTCCTGACACCATGCATGCGCCAACCGGATGCTGTGGTGTACAGACCTTACCAAATACCTTACAATCAGAAGGTTTACATTTTCCCTGAAGAACATCTCCGCACCGGCATGCAGGATTTGCTTTTCCCTGAATCGGCGGAATCTTGTATTTCTTCCGTGCGTCAAATGCGCTCCATTCCTCTTGAAGTCTCATTCCTGAACCTTTGATTACGCCAAGTCCTCTCCATTCACTATCACAAGGTTCCATCATCTCTTCTACCAGCTTCTGCGCCTGTGGGCTTCCATTCTCTGTTACTACACGCGGATAACAATTTACAAAAAATGGCCTGCCTTCCTGAAACCGTGCCAGTGCCACTGCCAGCGCTGTCAAAAGTTCTTTTGCTGTAAATCCTGCTACCACACCGCTGACTCCTTCTTTTGCCAGTTCTTCGCACAGCTTCGTCCCGGTGATCGCATTAACATGTCCCGGATACAGGAAAATGTCTGCGCTTCCCTTCAATGCTTCATATGCCTGCGGCATCGTTTTATTCGCTGTCAGAATCGAGTAGTTCGTCAAGCCCTCTTCCCTTGCTTTTTTCACAGAAAGACAAGCAGACGGAGTGGTGGTCTCAAATCCGACTGAAAGGAATGTAACCTGCTCCTTTGGATGTTCTTTGGCATACTCCTTCGCATCTACTGGAGAATAGACAATACGGATTTTCGCACCCTTTTCTCTTGCCCCGGCAAGACTCATATTCGTTCCCGGTACACGTACCAGATCACCAAATGTACAGATCGTCACTTGCCTTTCCAGTGCCAGATAAATTGCTTCGTCAATGAATCCGACCTGTGTTACACAGACCGGACACCCCGGTCCCGAAATCAGTTCCACCTGTTCTGGCAAAAGTTTCCGGATTCCAAGTCTGAAAATCTCATGTGTATGGGTTCCGCACACTTCCATGATCCGCACCGGAGGACCATCATAGCCTTCGATGATCTCTCTGGCTGTTTTCTTTTTTTCTTCCATTATAATAAATCCTCCATGAGCTGATCTGTCTCACTTTCATCTTCATCCGTAATCTTCGCGATTGCAACTCCTGCATGTACCATTACATAATCTCCCGGCTCCAGTTCATCCAGAAGTTCCGCAGAAACCTCCCTCTTTGCTCCATCAGCATCTACCACTGCTATGCCTTCATTTATTCGCACTACCTTTGCTGATAATCCAACACACATGCTCTTAACCTCCCATAATCTATTCTTTTTATCTTTCAAGACCTGTTTTTACTTTACATTTTTACTATCTGTCTGCTTCTTTTTATTCAGATATGCCATGCCGTAAACTGCCTGGCCAAGCCCGATACCGCCATCATTTGGTGGAATCAGATGATGCCGCAATACCTGGAACTTTCGATTTAAAAGTTCTTTTTCCACGAGTTCCAGCAATAGACGGTTCTGAAATACGCCGCCGCTTAGCGCCACCTGATTACATTTCTTCTGCGTTCGTACATTTTCGCAGGCAGCGCAGATCTCCATTGCAAGCAACTGATGAAATATATACGCAAGCTTTCCGACATCTTCCCCTTGTCTTCTGCCCTCGATCATCTGCCAGACAATTGCATTCGTCTGCAAGAAAATATGTTCATGCTCCTTAACATCTGTATACTTACCATTCTTAGCATTTGGAGCATTCTTGACATTCTCGGCATTTTTGGCGTTTTTGGTATTTTCCGTATTCTTTGCCTCATGTTCTTTCTGCCATGCCTCTGCTGCGAATTCCAGTGCCATGGACGCTTCCCCTTCAAATGTAGAACTTTTTTGAATTCCCAAGATTGCACTTACTGCGTCAAACAACCTTCCTGCACTTGTAGACTCAATTGCATTCAAATGTCGCTGTGCCATAGTAAGAATCACATTTGCTTCTGGTTCGGTACATAATTCCAATTCTTTTATGATATTTTTTGCTTTTTCTTTCTCCCTCACAAGTCCACCAATGATGGAGACTGCAATACGAAATCCTTCTTGGGAAGCAATGTCTCCGCCTACATGCCAGAATGGCTCAATACTGCCTATTCGTTCGAAATGTTCATAATCTGCGTACAGAATCTCACCGCCCCAGATAGTACCATCCGTTCCATATCCGGTTCCATCAAAGGAAACACCAATGACTGGACCTGCGCAATCATTTTCCGCCATACAGGATAAAACGTGCGCATAATGATGCTGCACTTGTATCATTGGCAGCTCCATTTCACGCGCCACCATTGTGGAATTGTACTTCGGATGCAGATCTGCCACTACAAGCTCTGGCTCTACTTCCAGCAAAGCAGTCAGTCGCGTGATCGTCTCCTGAAGCGCTTTCACCGTCCGAAGATCTTCCAGATCTCCTACATACGGCGCCGGATAAAACCGGTCATCATGTCCAATACAACATGCATTTTTCAATTCTCCGCCCACAGCAAGTACCTGCCCTTGCCACGCTTTTGAAAGCATATATGGGAGTGGTGCATACCCCCGGCTTCTTCGGATCATATACGGTTCTTCCCGGTAAAAATCCATCACGGAATCGTCTGCACGGATACGGATCTTCCGGTCATGAGAAAGTATGCAGTCGCATAAATGTGACAGTTCCTCTTTTGCTTCCCGGTCATCTCTGCAAATTGGTGCACCGGAAATATTTCCACTGGTCATCACGAGAAAATCCGGCATCTGAATGCCGTCATCATACTGAAATAACAATAGTTGAACCGGTGCATAAGGAAGCATTATCCCCACCTTCGGATTACAAGGAGCCACAGATTTTGCAAGTTTACTTACTCCTTCTTTTTTATCCAGCAACAGTATCGGTTTTTGATGCCCGGTCAGTATCTTTTCCTGTTCTTCGCTAAGTTCACATACACGGCGCACCGCCTCTTCGTTTCGTGCCATCACTGCAAATGGTTTGACCGGACGTTTTTTTCTTGTCCGCAAAAGTTCCACGGCCGATTCCTTTGTCGCATCACAGCACAAATGAAACCCACCAATTCCTTTGACTGCCACAATTCCGCCTTCTGAGATCACTCGTCTGGCGTAAGTAACCGCATCTCGCCCTCGTTCGCTTCTTCCCGCCAGATACACCTGTGGTCCACAATTGTTGCAACAGACCGGCTGTGCATCAAATCTGCGATCATCCGGATCATGGTATTCGTGTGCACAGTCCGGGCACATTGGAAATTCTTTCATACTGGTGCGCTCCCGGTCATACGGAAGTGCATCTAAAATAGTCAGTCTCGGTCCGCAGCATGTACAATTGATAAACGGATGCAGATACCGCCTGTTCCCCGGCTGATACATCTCTTCCTTGCACTCTTCGCAGATTGCAATATCCGGAGAAACAAAGATTTCCCCTTTCGTCTTTTCGCTCTCAACAATCTGAAAATCTTTATAAATTTCTGGATTTTCAACGTCTTCTATATTCATCTTCAAGATTGCTGCGCGTTTCGGAGACTGTTCACGGATCATGGTCACAAATCTATCTACCTGTGCTTCCGGCGCCTGTGCGAAAATCTCTACATAAGGTCCTTTGTTACTGACGCTCCCATAGATATTACAAGTCGTTGCGTGACGGCTTACGGTTGGACGAAAACCGACTCCCTGAACAATTCCGTAGACACGGATTCGTCTGGTCACTGTTTCTTTCATCTCTACGCCTCCCGCTTTTTCATTTCCTCACGCAATTTTCCTGACACGGCAAAATGTGTGGCATCTATAAAAATTCTTTTTCTTTTCGTCTCATATGCATCTGCCACACAGCCTGTTCCAGCCATTTTATAAGCATCTTCAGTCATGCGTTTCATCATCGGATCTGCAAAAACAATATCATAATCCTCTTCCTTGATAAGCTCCATATAATCATCTTCTTCTCGAAGCGAAATATCACCTTTTTCGGAGAGTTCCTGCTTCATCATGAACCAGCTTGCTACCGTAATAACTGCATTGTTATCAACAGCTGGATCCCCATCTACTTTCTGGCATCTTCGTCTGATTTCTGCACGCATTGCATTTCCAATAACCTGCTGATGCACGATCAGGATTTTCTTTCCCAGATAATCCATATCCGGAACCAGTTCTTCTACAATTGGATAAGTGACCTCATAAGGTGTGCCAAATGTTTTTTCCAGATATTTTGCAGCTGCCAGAGCCGCCGGGGAAACTACAATATTTTTTTCAACCTCTCCTGCTGTTCGAGCATTGTCAAGACCATACGTGCTCCGGCAGACATTTTCTCCCATGCAGTAGCAGATTGCTTCTTTTCCTTCTTTTTCCTGGTAATATTCTCGAATCTTCTTTGGTGCCCGAAGGTCACTTATATCCTGCGGCGTTAATCCAAGAACCCCGATCTTTCCCTGTTTTTTCTCAATATCCGGATTCGGCTTCACTCTTTCACTTGCCTTATCAATCATTCCCTTTTCTGCAAATGTCCGGAAAAGCTCCAGCCATGCTTTTTCTTCGCCCACATCATATAATTCCATACCATCTGTATCAATGGTGATAACAGGCATATTTAATTTTTTCTCGCACATTCTTCCAAGTGCCTTGTAATCCGTTCCGATTACTGCCGGAACCGGTGTCCCGATGATTGCTACAAACTTTACATCGAGCTTTGAAGCTGCATCCACCAGCTTCTCCACCAGACGGTCATCTCGCCCGAGAATTGCGTCCATATCACGCAGTCCCGCACTGAATAAGGCACTTTTTTGTTCAAACCAGCGCGGCTCATCAAAACCACATACATTTCCTGTACAGCCGCCGGCGTCACAGATTGCGATCAGTCCCCCAAGTTCATATAACACAGACACCGCACCAGACTGATCCGGTGCAAATGGTGTCAGATATTTTCTAAGTCCTCTCACTATACTACCTCCAGTAATTGTTCGAATAATCTTCTCACTCCGGCATATCCATATGGCTGTTCTTCCCCGTTCCACATGACATATGGACAATCCGGATGATAATAACAGGCATCTTTTCCGATTGCCAGATTCACACCGCTTTTCGCCGGGTCATAATAAATCATCGTCGGTTCCATATTGGAAAATACTTTCGTCTCTGGACTTATTTTTGCCAGTGAACGAATGTATGTGAAGTTCTCCACCGTGATTGTCCCGTAAATTTCCGGCACAGAAAATCCGTAACGTATCAAGGCTAATGATAGTTCAAATGGATCAGCGTTCAGGCATTCTCCGATTGCAAAAGAAGCATCCGGACACTTCTGCCGGAATTTTTCCAGTGCATCTTCTGCCTGCCTTTTATATTTTTCATCACAAAATGCAACACCGAGTGCATTACCAAGTGCATGATACTGGTTTTCAATCTTGTCTATCTGATAGAGCCTTCGAAGCTCGATAAATGGAATTTGAAGCCGGTTGTGAAAATCTTCTGCTGCAAATCTTGCTTCGTGGTGCAATACCAGATTGAAATTCGCTTCTGACATAGTCTGATATTCCATATAATCCTTACATCTGGAGATCTCATGAATCGTCTTCACTCCCGCACTGTGCAGCAGATCATAAATCTCACAGTCACCCACAAGCGGCGAGAAAAATCCCAAAAGATTGACTACATTGCCTTTCTTTTTTCCTGGCTCAAGCAGTGAATATAAGGACTGCCTTACATGCACCATCGGTGGTTTTCGTCCTTCTCTTGTAAGTGCATACATATAACAAGGTCTGACCGGAATCTCTACCCGTTCTTCCGCCTTTTTGCACACCCGATCCATATCCGTTCCAAGAAGGGCATCCACACAGGTAATGCAGATCATAACGACCGACGGTTTTTTCGGACAGACACTGCAGATCTCCTCTACTGCTTTCGGAATCTTTTTCAAATGTCTTCCCGTCACAATATCGGTCTCGTCCATCATCAGATAATAAAACCGGTCATTATATTCTTTCATAGAACTGATTAGTGAAGTATTCCTTCCACAACACCCCGGAGCTACAATCAACATAATAGAATCTGGCACTGCAAGACCGGCACGCTTCACGCCAAAGCCTTCTGCTCCCGGTGAATTGAATGCCAGTGTAGCCGGCGAACTGTAGATCAGATGCTTATGTGACTGAAACTGTGTCGGAATCTGTTCCAGACCAAGCCTGCTTAGTTCTTTCGTTGTACAGAAAAATGCTTCTTTTTCTATTCTATCTTTTTCCGCTTTCACGCTGTTCACTTTTTGAGCTTCTGCTCCTATATTTGAAATTCCCACCATCTCTTACTCCTCGCTTTCCAGTAATTTTTTTGCGAGGTCATAGAATCTTCCACTGATCTCTGACTCTGAATTTCCTTCAATCACCGTCTGTCCCTGATCTTCGTAACGGATGATCTCATCGCTTCTTGGAATCTCTCCTACGATTGGAATTCCGCTTTCCTTTGAAAATGCCTGCACTTTTTGTACCTCATTTTCCACGTTTCTGTGATTCAGCACAATGCCAAACACCCGTGCATAGCTTCGGTCTTCAAAATTACGAACTGCGCTGGAAATGTTATTAGCCGCATACAACGCCATCTTTTCTCCGGATGTTACAATCAATACTTTTTCTGCATAGCCTTCCCGAATCGGTGCTGCAAAGCCTCCACACACAACATCTCCAAGAACATCGTAGAGCACTACATCCGGCTTATATGTCTCAAAAAGTCTCAAATCTTCCAGAAGCTGGAATGTTGCGATAATACCTCTGCCAGCACATCCCAGTCCCGGCGTCGGGCCGCCTGTCTCTATACAGAGTACGCCGCCAAATCCTTCCTTTGAAATATCTTCTAATTTCTCCGGTTCTTCGTCTTCCTCCCGCATATAGTTCATGACCGGACGAAGAGGCTTTCCTTCCAGCAGATTAATTGTAGAATCTGCTTTCGGGTCACAGCCTATCTGAATGACTCTTTTCCCCATTGTAGCAAATGCTGCCGCCAGATTCGAAGTTACTGTGGATTTCCCTATTCCACCTTTTCCGTAAATCGCTACCTTTAACATGTCTTTCTCCCAATTTCCCCCCAACGAAAAAGGACCTTTCTCCTTCCGGAAAAAAGTCCTTATATCTGCAACTAAAATAGTATTCACCCTGAGAAATCTGTACAGATGCGATTTCTGCATGATGGATTCTTGTACGAGGAAGATGAACTTTCCCCAACTGCATCTCCCCTGTGTTCGATATATTCGACTATTCCCGCTCGGATTACCTTGCCGTCAGAGTCTTTTTTAATTATCTTCTTTTAAATTGTCTTTTTGTATTATAACCTGCCAAACTACTTTTGGTCAACATATGCTATTTTATTCACAAAATTATTTTTTCTTTTTCTTTATTTTTTCTTTTTCGGCAAAAACAAACTCAACAACAGAGAGACTACAAACACACCTGCCACTGCATTTCCATTGAAGATATCTCCCACCTCATGTGGAAATGCACTGAAGAAGTTGCCGGATGTCTGTGTCAGTCCTACACCGATTGCAAATGCCAGTGATACAATGACCATCGTCCGGTCATCGAACTCACATTCTTTGAGCATCTTGATTCCTTCATACATAATAGAACCGAACATCATAACTGTACAGCCGCCAAGAACTGCCTGCGGCAGAGAATTAAAAAACGCTCCCAGCGGCGGGAAAAGTGATGACAAAATCAAAATAAATGCTCCCATCAAAATCGTAAACCGGTTGATGACCTGTGTCATCGTTACAAGTCCTACATTCTGGCTGAAAGAAGTCAACGGCAGACATCCAAAACAGCCGGAAAGTGCACTGGAGAATCCATCTACAGCAAGTGACCCCTGCAATTCTTCCATCTTGATTTCGCGATCCAAAGCACCGGTACATACGGCACTTGTTGCACCAGTTGTCTCTGCCGCAGACACAAGGAATACAATAGCAATTGTCAAAAATGCTCCCAGATCAAAGATTGGTTTATGGCTGGTCAAAAAGACTAGCTTCGGCAGACTGAAGACTCCAACTTCCTGTATAGTCTTTGTAATTCCGGAAAAGTCTACCATCGGCGCAATACCTGCAACCGTAAAGATGATTGCTAACAAATATCCAAGAATCAATCCTACCAGGACATTCAGATTCTTATATACCCCTTTCAGCAAATATCTGGCTACCAGACATACAATCAGTGTAAATGCTCCAACAACCAGATGATACCATGCGCCAAAATCAGCAACTCCGCTTCCGCCGCCCCAGGAATCCATACCTACGGACAATAACGAAAGTCCGATTGCGATAACTACACACGCGGATACGACCGGTGTCAGGAAGCGCTTCCAGTATCCGGCGCTAAGACCTACCAGTCCTTCAAAAATACCGCCTAAAATAACAGCACCAACCATCCCTTCATATCCAAGTTCCGGATTGGTACAGATTACTAACAGACTTCCAAGAAACGTAAAGCTGACTCCCATAACAATCGGAAGCCCAGACCCGATCTTCCACACCGGATATAACTGCATACATGTTCCGATACCTGCCACGAACATCGCACATTGTAAAAGCTGTGTAATCTCTGCTGAAGTCAAATGTTCCCCTGTTTCTCTTACCAGCGCGGCACTGCAAACAATCAGCACCGGCGCCAGGTTTGATACAAACATAGCCAGTACGTGCTGCAGCCCGAATGGAATTGCTTTTTTCAGTGGCACTCTTCCATTCAGCCGGTATATATTCTCCGTACTGACATCTGCCACTTTTTCTTCTTTGTTTGTTGTACTCATTGTTTTGTTCCTCTCAAATCCTTTTTCTCACTTTTATTAGTCCGGTCTACTCAACCTTACCAATCTCACTAAACGGCCAATAGCGGAAAACAGCCTTTGCAAGAATCGCATCTTTTTCTACGAAATGATTCTTCCAGTACCTGGAATCCAAACTGTTATTACGATTATCCCCCATCATAAAATAGCAGTTTTGTGGAACTTCATATGGTCCGAAATCTCCGATCGGTACTTCGTTGCAGAAACTGTCATCCAATGGCTTCTCTGCTCCATCTATGTACACTTTTCCGTCTTTCACTTCCACAGTCTCCCCAGGCAGACCAATGACCCTTTTTATAAATATCTTAGATGGATCATCCGGATATTTAAAAATGACGATATCAAACCTCTGCGGATCTTTTGATTTGTATGCAAGCCGGCTGCCGATGATCCGGTCTCCCTTCATAATTGTTGTCTGCATTGATTCAGACGGAATCACCGCATTGATATAGACCAGTTTATTTAGTGCAAACACGATCAGAAAAATAATAAGAAATGTCTTGGCATAATCCCATATCGTTGCAAGTACCCCTTCTTTTTCCGGTTTATGTTCCCCTTTCTTTCCACTCATATATATATCTTCCCTTCTACTTGAACATTCTCTTTTCAAAACATCATGTGTTATAGCTCACAAGATGTTTCTATTCTACCACACATTGCCCTATGCAGGAAACTAATTTCTATTTCTATTTTTCAATGCTTCCAGTTATAGCAAAAATGGCATAAATCACATTTTCTTCTTGCTTTTACATTTTTTCAGGTCTATAATAACTGGTAAATCGGAACGTTCCATGCAATACACATCATTCTATGGGCATTCCGAAAATTACATACGGGGAGCTGGTGAAAACCGGCTGAGAGGAAGCGTAATTCCGCTTCGACCCATAACCTGATTTGGATAATGCCAACGTAGGGAACATATCTTGACGCAATAATTAAGGAAGATGCTCTACGCACCTTCTTTTTTTGCGTTATTTCATCAGGAAATTGCATTTCCTGGCAAACCCAAAAGCGATACATTGGGGACACCACCTTGTACCGCTATAGAAAAACTCAGACAAAAAAATGAAAATGGAGGCAAAATGAACATGAGAAACTACACCACACAAATGGATGCAGCCAGAAAAGGAATTCTCACGCCTGAAATCAAGACCGTTGCTCAAAAAGAGCATATGTCCACTGACGAGATGATGAAGCTCGTTGCTGAAGGCAAGGTTGCAATCTGTGCCAACAAAAACCACACATGTCTGAATCCGGAAGGCGTCGGCAGTATGCTTCGCACGAAGATCAATGTAAATCTCGGAGTCTCTAGAGACTGTAAAGATTACGATATCGAAATGCAGAAAGTGATGAGTGCTGTAAATCTCGGAGCAGAGGCCATTATGGATTTATCCAGCCACGGCAACACTCAGCCTTTCCGGCAGAAGCTGACACACGAATGTCCGGCAATGATCGGAACTGTTCCGGTCTATGACAGCGTCATCCACTATCAGAGAGATCTTGCTACTCTGACTGCACAGGATTTCGTCGATGTAGTACGTCTTCACGCTGAGGACGGTGTGGACTTTGTAACACTGCACTGTGGAATCACCCGCAAAACTATTGAACAGATCAAAAAACACAAACGTAAAATGAATATCGTAAGCCGCGGAGGAAGTCTTGTATTTGCATGGATGTGCATGACCGGAGAAGAAAATCCGTTCTATGAACATTTCGACGAAATTCTGGATATCTGTGAAGAATACGATGTTACCATCTCCCTTGGTGATGCATGCCGCCCGGGATGTCTGGCCGATGCCACAGACGTATGTCAGATTGAAGAGCTTGTACGCCTCGGCGAACTGACAAAACGTGCATGGGCACATAATGTACAGGTCATGGTCGAAGGTCCTGGACATGTACCACTTGACCAGGTCGCAGCCAATATGAAAGTTCAGCAAAGCATCTGTATGGGCGCTCCATTCTACACACTTGGACCACTCGTCACAGATATTGCTCCTGGATATGACCATATTACTGCTGCCATCGGAGGCGCAGTTGCTGCCATGAACGGCGCTGCTTTCCTGTGCTACGTAACACCTGCCGAGCATCTGGCACTGCCAAATGTAGACGACGTAAAACAAGGTATCATCGCTTCTAAGATTGCCGCCCACGCTGCTGACATTGCCAAAGGGATCCCTGGTGCAAGAGATATTGATGATAAAATGGCTGATGCACGTCAGAAACTGGACTGGGAAGCACAGTACGCCTGCGCCCTTGACCCGGATACCGCAAGAGCGATCCGCGACAGCCGCCGTCCGGAGGATGACCACAGTGATACATGCAGCATGTGTGGTAAATTCTGTGCCGTACGAAGCATGAACAAAGCACTTGCCGGCGAATACATCGATATTTTATAATTCACCTGCCACATATAGCAGGAATCTTCTCAGGAGATAGAATACATAAGAAAAAGGAATACATAGAAAAAGCTTCCAGATACAAATACATTTCATCTGGAAGCTTTTTCTCTAAAAGACGTTTTATTTATTTTCCTTTTTCCATCTCTTATGAATGTCATTCAGATACTTTTTATTGTACGCAGCCCATTCGTACTGTGACATATACTCCCCTTTATATGTATTCATAACCTCTGCATCTTTTTTATTGAATTTGTAATAGTCACAGTCGATCATCTCCGGAACAATGGCAATATTATTGTAGCTTTTCTCTATTACGTCTTCTGCTTCCAGCTCCTTCAACGTCTGTTGCAGTGATGACAAAATCTTCTGAATATACCACTGTTGTTTTTTATCATAGGGTTCATTTTCAAATAAAACTGCTGCCAGTTCCTTCACTGAGCAGGAAGAACCGTTACGGTCCACCAAATATGCCATTACCTCTTTCGCCTTCGATCTGCTGAAATGTGCCGGCTTTCCAGTTCTGTCATATACTTCAAAATTGCCAAAGCACTGAAATTTCAGTCTTGGTTCATTTTCAGCCGGCAATGGATAGCGAAGATCTTCCGTCTCTTTTCTGACTTTCCCGGCCGTCACCGGTTTTTCAATATAACCGCTGGCATGCATTGCCATTGCGTCTTTTGTGTACTCATCATATCCGGTAACAAAGATAATATTAATGTCCGGAATAATTTCTTTTAACTGTTTTGCCACATCGATGCCGCTCACACCACGCATACAGATATCTAAAAATGCGATTTTACATCTCGTCTCCTTTGCAAACTCCAGTAATCTGGACGGTTTGCTAAACGGGTAAATATTCGCTTCCGGGCATACCTCCCGGACAGCTTCGCACGTCATCTCCAATGCCAGTGGTTCATCATCTGCTATTATAATGTTCATGATTGTCCCCCTTTCGGTAAATTAATTCGTATTTTAGTTCCTTTTCCCTTCTCACTGTAAATATCTACAGTCCCATTGCACATCTTCTGAAACCGGATTCTTGCATTACGAACTCCTATGTGCTGTCTTCCATCACTTTGTTCTTCCATCTTTGATGTATCAAACCCGACTCCGTCATCTATGACGCAAAGTTCAATCTGTTCTTCATTCTCTCTTGTCGTAATTCGAACAGTTCCCCCATCTTCTTTCTGTCCAACTCCCCAGTTTATTGCATTCTCAACAAAAGGCTGCACAGATAACATTGGTACTTTAAAATCAGTTTTCTGCAGATCATATTCTACATGTAGATCATCTCCAAATCGAAGCTGTTCCAGATATAAATATATTTTAACATATTTTAGTTCTTCTTCAAATGGAATTGATTCTTTTTTATCTATTGCGTTTATATGATTGCGCCAGTAATCCGCAAAATTGATAATCGCTTTCTTCGCTTCTTTTGGATCTTTGCTGCAAAGCTGCGCCAGTGCTGTCAGCGAATTATATAGGAAATGTGGCTGGATCTGGGCGATCATCATCTGCATCTGATTCATGGACAATTCATGTTCCTGCTGTATCAGAAGCTTTTCCTGTTCCACGATTCGATCATACTGTGCCATATGGACACTAATGCAAATATAGATCAGCGCCAGCGTTGTCGCCAGATTAAATGTGGTTGATTTCCAAAGCATTTGTGCTGGAATCGATGCAATCGGTATCAATCCGTACATAAGAAGGCTTAGCACATCATGTCTGACAAGTGCTTTCCTGTGTTTTAACAAAATCACAATGTTTCCACACATCACAATAATACAATAAAACTGACACAGCCAATACATCGAACCTTGTGTATAATTCCCCTGTGTGTCCAGATAATAAAACTTCCCACTGATATCACTGGTGATCCATAATATGATTGCAATCACTGTTGACAGCATGACCAGATATACGTAAGTATTTCCAATCATCTCATGTTGATAGATTGTCTCTTTTACATAATAGGTATAGACCATACATTCCAGAAAGAGACAGGTAAATGTCAGATTCAACATAAATAGAAGCCACACTTCATTCTTTCCGAAATCCATAGCGGTCCAACTCAGTACATCTGCCGTAAGTACGATCATGTGAATCACAAGCCAGATGATCAGAATATAATCTAATGTATTCCTCTTTGCATTCTTCGATGTAACATGTTTAATTCCACGTTGCATTTTAATCTTTGCAATACATGCAAACAGCAATACGAATGTAACTAATGCTGCGAAACTTTCCAAAGCGGTATTGGTAAAAGCTATTTCACCCGACATAAAAATCCCTCCATTTTTATTATCTGCATAATTTTTTGTCTATCATTTGACATCTTGTAAAAAGAAAAGGATCCTTCTTTCTCGAAGAACCCTTATATGCACATCTATATAAAAAAGAAGCTGGAAATCGGACTTGAACCGACGACCCCTTCATTACGAGTGAAGTGCTCTACCAACTGAGCTATTCCAGCAAATGTTGTGATTGACGTACAACAACCACAACTACTATTATATCGAATCTTCTCAGATTTGCAAGAACTTTTTTAGTTTCTGAAGCATTTTTTACTTCTTGCTTCTTATCAGTTCTCTTTTCCCATCTGGACAGTCAGATGCGGATATGCCATCTCAATCTCATTCTCATCCAGTTTCAGTTTGATTTCTTCCAGAATCCTCCATCTTGCATTCCAGTAATCTTCATTCTTCACCCATGCACGGGCACCAATGACTACCGAACTTTCTGCAAGTTCATGGACAAATACCAGAATTTCTTCATTCTTGATGGTCGCATCGTCCTGTCTGATAATCTCCTCAATGACCGCCTTTGCTTTTCGCAAGTCTGCTTCATAAGCAATATCTACTTTCAAATCCAGCTTTCTCTCCGCCTTAGCCGTTGCATTCGTCAGACTGTTGTTAGTCAGCATTCCATTTGGAATCACAATCGTTTTATTATCAACGGTCGATAACTTTGTATAAAAAATCTGAATTTCCTTTACCGTCCCTTCGTTGTGGTTTGTATCCTCAATAATATAATCTCCCACTTCAAATGGTTTCAGAAGCAGAATCAATACTCCACCTGCAAAATTAGAAAGGCTTCCCTGCAGAGCAAGACCGATTGCTACACCTCCAGAAGCAATAATCGCTGCCACTGAAGTTGTATCAACTCCTAATTTTGCTGCAATCATAAAAATCAACAGAAAATATAAAGAAAATTTCAAAACAGAGTCTACGAACTGCTCTACTCCTTTGTCTGCACTGGACCTTGCCAGCGATTTTCTCACAATTTTCCGTATAAATTGGATCAGAACACGCCCGATCATAAATACTGCAATTGCAATCAGCACTTTCACTCCAAATCCGATCAGGTCTGAAAGATGCTCCTGCAGATACTGCGTTGCCTGATTCACCTCATTCACTGCATCCTGTGTTGCATCTGTCACTCCTTTTGTCGCATCTGCCACCCCTTGTGACACATCCCCTGAATCCACTTTTAAGGATGTCCCCTGTGTTGTTGCCAATTTTAACAACATGCTATTCATATTATTGTCTCCTGCTTTACTTTCTAGTTTACATTTTCATATCCAGTCTCTCTATTTCTTCAGGGCAAGAAATGCACTCAATGTTCCGCGTTCATTTCCTGTTGTTCTGTGTGAGAACAAAATATCGGGGTTGCAGTGTGTACATACATTGGTCACTGCAATATGCTCCGGAAGAATTCCTGATTCTAAAAAAACAGACTCATTTGCCTTCCATAAATTCAACTGATATTTCCCATTTTCTTTCTGATAAAAAATTTCAGGCCAGAGATTTTCGTCATAATTCTCACGGAATTTTTTAATAACATCTTCACTGACTTCATAACAATCCTGACAGATAGACGGTCCTACCGCTCCTAAAATATCTGCCGGATCACAACCAAACTCTTCCTCCATCTTTTCCACAGTTACTTTTCCAATCTTTCCAACTGTTCCTCTCCATCCAGAATGGCTCAGTCCAATGACTTTCTTCACCGGATCCACAAAATAAAGTGGTACACAATCTGCATAAGAAGTTACAAGACAGATTCCAGGCACGTCCGTAATCATTCCGTCTGTCTCAGGAAAGGACTGTCCCCTCTCCTTGGCGTACACGCGCTTTACATTCGTCGTATGTGTCTGCTGCGTATAAGTAAAATCTGCCACTTCTACGCCGATTGCCTGCGCAATCAGTTCACGATTCTTTTTCACCGCCTCCGGATCATCTCCTCTTGTCAGGCTGATGTTCATAGAACTGAAGCACCCGGTACTGACTCCACCCAGTCTGGTAGAAAATCCGTGGTTGACGATTCCTGTATTTTCCAAAAGCGGATAGGACAGATACGGCACACCGCCGCGCTGCCGCTCTGCAAATATCTGCTCATTGTTCTTATATTTTAATCCAAGACTCATATATTTCTCCTAACTTCATCTGTCCATACTTCGTTGCTGCATTTACATATCTTCAAATCCAAAAGCTACATTAACTACATCAGTGTAAATGCATCTTGATATAGCGTGATTTCTTCCTGACCCTCAGCTCCGGCTATGGCAACCACGTCGAATCTGCATGGTACGTCATCGTTCCCCTGCTTCATCAGAAAATGCATGGCACATTTTGCGATAGTCTGTTGTTTACGGGCATCGACTGCCTCTGCCGGATAGCCGCTTACACCCGTAGTTCTGTATTTCACTTCTACAAAGACAAGGTATTCTCCGTCTCTTGCAATCAGATCGATTTCTCCCAGCCTGCAGCGATAATTATATGTCACAATCTTGTATCCCAAAGATTCAAGATAAGCACCTGCTTTTCTTTCATAGCCGGTGCCTGTCCTGCGATTATTCTTCTTATACATAATTATGTATGAAAGATCTTCTGTGGATCGGTGTCGGTCCCAGTTCTTTTAACCCTGCAATATGTGCTTTCGTTCCATATCCTTTATTACTTGCAAAATCATACCCCGGCAGTACCTTGTCATATTCCACCATCAGCCGGTCTCTCGTCACTTTTGCAATAATACTCGCTGCCGCGATAGAAATGCTTTTCGCGTCACCTTTGATGATCGGCACCTGCAAAATGTCTACCTTTGGAATCGTCACCGCATCATTTAACAAAATGTCCGGACGCACTTTCAGATTATCAATTGCCATACGCATTGCTTCATAAGTGGCCTGCAAAATATTAATTTCATCAATTCTCGCAGGACTTGCCATACCAATCCCCGTTGCTACCGCGCGGTTCATGATCTCGTCATACAGCATTTCACGCTTTTTTTCGGACAGCTTTTTTGAATCATTCAGATACAGGATCATATCATCTTTGGGCAGAATCACAGCTCCTGCCACGACCGGACCTGCCAGCGGTCCTCGTCCGACCTCATCAATCCCGCAAATGTACTGATAATCCTTGTATTCTTCTTCAAATGTGCTCATTGCTTTTGTTCTTGCAATCTCTTTTTCCAGACGTTCCTGCTGTTTTTTCAGCTTTTCTTCTTCCCGCTTATTCATGCCTGATCACTCCCATCTTGTCAAATGGATAGATACGCACCCACGCTTTTCCCATGATCGTATCTTTCTTCACTTCTCCTACGCTCGGGTCACGGCTGTCCTGACTGTGATTTCGGTTATCGCCAAGTACAAAATATTCATCTTCTCCAAGTGTAATTGGCTGCGATGCTGCCATCGGATCATCCATCAGTTCATTTCCATAAATATCTGATTCTAGCCGGCTGCCATTGATATAGACATAACCGTCTACTACCTGTACCGTCTCTCCCGGCAGCCCGATAATACGTTTTATATAGTAAGTATTTTCCTCATACTGATATGGAAATACAATAATATCAAAACGTTTCGGAGCTTGGAACCGGTAAGACAGCTTGTCCACCAAAAGCTGATCTCCATCGCTTAGAGTCGTCTCCATAGACGACCCGCTGACACTTGTTCTTTGTCCCACATAAGTAATGATGACATATGTTAAGACAAGAATGACTATAATATAAAAAATCCACCCTAATATCTCTCTTATAATTCCCGGCTCTCTCCTTCTTCGTCTTCTTGACATAGAAAGTAAGTTCCCCTTTCTGATTTCTATTTACCTTTACGCTTCTTCTGTCTGTGGATACTCAAGCGTAAGTCGTCCAAGCTTTCCTTCCCGGAAATCATCCATCAAAAGCATGGCAGCCTTCTCCGTATCCAGTTCATTTCCACGGACAAGACAATGTCTGCTTTCTGCAATACGCCCAAGCATTACATATGGGTCTGAGGCAGCTGTAATGGTATACTTGTTCTCCAGTACACCCGGATAATTTGCTTCCAGAAAACGGATCAGCTCTGCTGCCAGCTCTTCTGTCTGTAACACCTCATCCTTGATCGAACCGATCAGCGCAAGCCGCAATCCTACTGTCTGATCTTCGAATTTTGGCCAAAGAATTCCCGGTGTATCCAGAAGCTCTACCTGTTTGTTCAGGCGGATCCACTGTTTTCCTTTCGTTACACCTGGCTTGTTACCGGTTTTAGCGGCTGCTTTTCCGGCAAGCGAATTAATAAAGGTAGACTTTCCTACATTTGGAATTCCAACGACCATGGCACGGACCGGACGGTTCAGAATCCCACGCTTTCTGTCGCGCTCGATTTTCGCCTTACATGCCTCCTGGATCACGCTTTGTACGGATTTCACTCCGCCGCCTTTTCTTGAATTTACTTTCACAACATGGAATCCTTTTTTCTTAAAATATTCGGTCCATGCCTCATTCCATCTTTCCTCTGCCAGATCTGATTTATTCAAAATGATCAGTCTCGCTTTATTCTTACCAAGCTCATCAATATCCGGATTCCTGCTGGATAACGGAACCCTGGCATCTACAAGCTCAATGATCAAATCAATCAATTTAATATTTTCCTGCATCATACGCTTTGCTTTTGTCATATGACCCGGATACCACTGAAAATGCATATTTCTACTCCTTTACAAATCCAAAATGCGTTTTTGGCGAGATGACAAACCAGGCTTTTCCGTAAATGTAGCTGTATTTCACATTTCCTACATTGGCATTACGGCTGTCTTCACTGTTCTGCCTGTCGTCACCTAGCACAAAATATTCATCACTGCCTAATTTTATCTTTTCATTTACAATGCCTACATCATCAATCTTGGAAGTCTCATAATCTTCTTGCAGCTTTTCACCATTGATGTAGACCGAATTTTCGACAATCTCCACGCTCTCTCCCGGAAGAGCAATGATCCGCTTAATATAATAATGGGAATTTTCATTTCCCTTTGGTTTAAATATAATGACATCGCCACGCTTCGGCTTGCTTGCATTATACACAATCCGGTTGGCGAGCACAATATCCCCGTTTTCAAGAACCGGCTTCATGGAATCTCCGACAACACTCACACGCTGTCCGAAATACCATACACACACAAATGCGATCAGTATTGTCAATGCAATCTGAAAAATCCACTTTCCAATAACTGGGATTAAAGACCAGTCTATGCTTCTTAACAGCTTTACAACTTTTTTCTTTGTCGGCTGCTGCATTCTCTTCTGCTGTCTTAAAAGTTTTCTTCTCTTAGCTTCCCGCTGTTTCCGGCGTTTCTTTGCCGCCCTTTTTCTGGCATTCTCTCTGCCCGTAAAATTACCCCTTATCGAACTTTTTTTCATAGATTTATCCCTATATCAGAAAAAGGACAATTACATGTATGTAGTTGTCCTTTTTTACTCTGTTCTCTTCGTTTAATTATTTTACCAGCTCTTTAACTTTAGCTTTCTTACCAACGCGGTCTCTTAAGTAGTTAAGTTTAGCTCTTCTTACTTTACCTCTTCTTACTACTTCAACCTTCTCTACGTTAGGTGAGTGAACTGGCCATGTCTTCTCAACACCGATTCCGTTAGATGTCTTTCTAACTGTAAATGTCTCTCTTGAACCGCCACCCTGTCTCTTAAGAACAGTTCCTTCAAAAATCTGAATTCTCTCACGGTTACCCTCTTTAATCTTACCGTAAACCTTTACAGTATCTCCAACTCTGAATTCTGGAGCCTGCTCTTTTAACTGAGCTGCCTCAATATTCTTAATAATATCGTTCATCTGTGTGACCTCCTTGTTTAATTGGACGTTCTTAATACAAAATGTACCAGAGGACCATCTCGTTTTTCTTCACAACATGCTATATTTTATCACAAACTTCTTTACGTTGCAAGAAGTTTTTAATTTTATTTTTTCATTTATTTTTCCGGCAATCCATTCAATGTTTTTAATCTTTCCAGATTGTAAATTGACAGTTTTCTAAATTCTACTGTCCTGTAGCTTCAAGCATAATTTCTTTCGCCAGCTTCTGCTCTTCTTTTGTCAGTTTGGCTTTTTCAATCAGATCCGGACGGTTCTTTGCTGTGCGGATCACAGACTGCTCTCTGCGCCATTTTTCTATATTCGCATGATGACCGGACAAAAGTATGGCCGGCACCTGCTTATCATGCCAGATCTCCGGTCTGGAATACTGTGGGTACTCAAGAAGATTATCCTGAAAGCTCTCGAATTCTGCAGAAACATCATTATGCAGAACCCCCGGCACCAGTCTGGAAATCGCATCGATCATAATCATAGCCGGAAGCTCTCCGCCAGTCAGGACATAGTCTCCAATCGACACATAGTCTGTGACAACTTCATTTAATACCCGTTCATCAATTCCTTCATAATGTCCGCACAAAAATACCAGATCTTCTTCCTGGGCAAATTCCTCTGCCATCGTCTGGTTAAATGTCTTTCCCTGTGGAGACAGATAAATCACACGCGGGCTTTTCCTGGTACCCGGATTGCTTAGCAAAGCTTTCGTTTCTATTTTCTTTTTCACAGCCTCATAGCACTGATACACTGGCTCTGCCTGCATCAGCATACCTGCTCCCCCACCATAAGGATAATCATCTACGCTGTTGTGTTTGTTAAATGCATAGTCTCTGATATTTACCGCTTCTATATCCAAAAGTCCTTTATCCATGGCACGTCCGATAATACTTGTATTCAGACCGTCCATCACCATGTCCGGAAATAATGTCATAATATAAAACTGCATGATTACACTCCTTAAATCAGACCATTCATCAGATGAACAGTAATGATCCCACTTTCCATATCTACGTTCAGAACACATTCTTTAATTGCAGGCATAAGAACCTCTCCATGCTCCTTTGAATCAATCACATAGACATCATTCGCCCCTGTTTCCATCACGTCACTCAGTGTTCCGAATTCTGTTCCATCTTCTGTTATAACTTTCATGCCGATCATGTCTGCAACAAAATACTCATCTTCTTCCAGCGGCACAGCATTTTCTCTCGTCACGAGCAACGGACAGCGTTTATAACGCTCAATATCATTAATATTGTCAAATTCTTTAAATTTAACAATAACGAACTGCTTAAAAAACTTCACATATTCCACTTCCAGATCCAGCTTTTCTTTTCCCGTATCCAGAATTACTTTTTTCAGTTTCTTAAATCTTACCGGATCATCTGTAGTCGGAAAGACTTTCACTTCTCCGCGCACCCCGTGTGGCTGTGTGATGACACCTACCTGCAATAACTGTTCCATACATTCCTCCGCTTTTTCGAATCAATTCGTATATATCTATATCTGGTAACGTCCGAAGAACTTTCACTGTTCTGGCGGACACATTTCTTTCTTCATAAAGAGAGACAGGCCTGGTAAAACCCGGTCTGTCCCTATATCCATCCTGATTAATCCAGAATATCTACAATCACTTTCTTGTCTTCCTTCGCTGCCGCTGCTTTTACTACTGAACGGATAGCCTTGGCAATACGTCCCTGTTTTCCGATTACTTTCCCCATATCAGAATCTGCAACACGTACTTCCAGGATAGTTGTCTTCTTCTCCGTGCGTTCGTTTACCGTTACGCTTTCCGGATCATCGACAAGAGCTTTTGCAATAACTTCAACTAACTCTTTCATCTTTGTACCTCCAGGCACGAATTATCTATTTCTCAATTCCAGCTGCTTTAAAGATCTTTCCTACAACCTCTGTCGGCTGAGCTCCTGTATTTAACCATCTCTTAGCTGCTTCCTCATCTACAGAAATTCCGCTTGGCTCAAGGTTCGGATCATATGTTCCAATCTCCTCGATGAACTTTCCATCTCTTGGGGCTCTGGAATCTGCTACTACGATTCTATAAAAAGGTGCTTTCTTCTGTCCCATTCTTCTTAATCTGATCTTAACTGCCATTTTTGTTTTCCTCCAATTATCTTTCTGAAAATTTATTGTTATTTATTAAAAGGGAAGCTTAAAGCCGCCTCTTTTTCCCATGTTCATCTTGCCGCCTGTTAATCCCGGCATCTGTTTCATCATCTTCTTGCTCTGCTCAAACTGCTTCACAAGACGATTTACTTCTGTAATATCCACTCCGGCACCTTTGGCGATGCGGTTCTTGCGTGAAATGTTCAGAATGTTTGGGTTACTTCTCTCCTGAGGTGTCATGGAAAGAATGATAGACTTGGTACGGTCCATAGCCTTCTCATCGATCATACCCTCGATGTCCTTCATCTTGCCACCCATTCCGGGAAGCATATTCAGGATACTGGAAATACCACCCATCTTGTTCATCTGCTCCATGCTGGTAAGATAATCATTGAAGTCGAAGTCCATTTTCTTCAGCTTCTTCTGCATCTCCTGAGCCTGTTCCTGATCCACAGATGCTTCCACCTTTTCGATCAGACTCATTACATCGCCCATTCCAAGGATTCTGGAAGCCATACGCTCCGGATAAAACTGTTCCAGATCTGAAAGCTTCTCTCCCATACCAACATAGAAGATTGGTTTGCCGGTCACGGCTTTAATGGAAAGCGCAGCGCCGCCTCGTGTATCACCATCCATCTTAGTCAGGATCACACCGTCAATGCCAACTTTATCAGAAAAATTCTGCGCCACATTTACCGCATCCTGTCCTGTCATGGCATCAACTACAAGCACTGTAGCATCTACATTCACATTCGCTTTGATATTCTCAAGCTCCTGCATCATATCCTCATCAATGTGAAGACGTCCTGCTGTATCGATGAGCACAACATTCTGCTGATTGGATTTCGCATGCTCGATAGCTGCTTTTGCAATATCCACGGGATTCTGCTTATCTCCCATAGAAAAGACCTCGACGCCCTGTTTCTCACCGTTTACCTGCAGCTGTGTGATCGCTGCCGGACGGTAAACATCACAGGCCACAAGCAGTGGTCTCTTTCCCTTGGATTTCAGTTTGCCTGCCAGCTTGGCAACCGTCGTTGTCTTACCTGCGCCCTGAAGACCAACCATCATAAGAACGGTAAGATCCATTCCCGATTTGATCGGAAGCTCTGTCGTCTCACTTCCCATCAGGTTGACCAGCTCATCATTTACGATCTTGATCACCATCTGTCCCGGATTCAGACCGTTCATAACATCCTGTCCGATAGCCTTTTCCTGAACGGATTTCGTAAACTGCTTAACGACCTTAAAGTTAACATCCGCTTCCAGAAGCGCCATCTTAACTTCCTTCAGTGCCACCTTGACATCAGCCTCCGTGAGACGGCCCTTGCCCTTCAGTTTCTTAAATACATTCTGCAGTTTATCTGTTAAGCTCTCAAATGCCATTGATCATAACTCCTCTAATATCACATTGGAAATCGCCGCAATATCTTCGGCGTGGTACTTGTCAGCCAGTTCATGGATCTTTATGACCTGACTGCGGATGTTCAGGAATTTCTCGACCAGATGAAGCTTCTCTTCATATTCTTCCAACGTCCGATTGCACCGTCTGATCATATCATGTACACCCTGTCTGCTGATGCCAAGTTCCTCAGCAACCTCACTTAAGGAATAGTCCTCAAATACCACACTGGTGTACACCTGCCGCTGCCTCTCTGTCAGAAGCTCTCCATAAAAATCAAATAAAAATGTCTGCTCTACAAATTTCTCCATCTGTAATCACCTTGGCTATCATACACGATTCCATCATACCTGTCAAGGGTTTTTGCTTTACAATTTTATTTTTTTCTGAATTTCACAAAAAAAGGCCGAAAAAGCACTTTTCTGCTGGGTTTTGCAGGCTTTTCCGACCTTTGTTATTCTATTTACTTCTTATTAACAGGCCTTATGCTTCGATCAAAACATTTCCTTTGTCATTTTATCGATTTCCTGATCCACTGCCTCATATACACCCGGGATACACGAGAAATTCAGGCCATGGGTGGTGCATGGAATAAAATAAAGCTTACCACAGTCTCTGCAAAGCTGATCTGTTGACTCTTCGATCATTTCCTAATTCCAGTCAAAGCGATCTACCTTACCGTTGTCGATACCACCCATAAATGTGATATCTTTTCCATATTCTTTGATCAGCTTCGGAAGATCATTAACTGACATACAGCCCTGCCCTTTTTTCCGCACTTGTTTTGCCACACCCCAATATAAAAGACTTGTTTCTGCACTTGTTTTTTCCTTATGATTCCATTATACTGTAAATCAAAAGAATCACAATTCCACATAATATGGCTATTATTCCTGTTTTTTCCTACAAAATATAGGAAGGAGGATTTTCCTTGAAACTTAGTGCAAAACTCATCTGCTATCATTTACAGAAATCTTTTACCCTGCATACATCCAGGCTGGATACATCCCCCGCCCTTTCCTGCCCTTCCTGCTTTGAAAAGAACACTTCTCTTCAGGATGGACGTGTTTACCTTATCACAGATCCGGATTTTCAGCTCACTTTTCATCATCCTAAAAATATTCTGTTCCTGATGATTGGAAAAATCTATCAGAACTACGAATTAACTCAGCCAAACATATGTATCATCCCTGAAGATATTCCGGTCAATATTGTCTTTAACAGGCTTCAGGATATTTTTATCCTCTATGATCAGTGGAATCAGTCCCTGATGGATTCCCGTCTTCAGAACGCTTCTATCCAGGATCTTCTGAATCTTACAGCTTCCGTTATTCCTAATCCAATAATGCTGATCGGTATGGATTTTACTATCATTGCCTCCAGAGACTGGAATCTAAGTGATCTTTCCAATTCTGTTTTGGGTTCCACTGAAAATTCCTGGGCCATTGTGGACAGCCTGAAGCAGGATCCTCATTACGAAGAGGCTTTTTATAAAACCGGATATTTTTATTATCCGGGAAATGGCCTTACTGCTCCTTCTCTTTGCGTAAATATCTCCAATAATGATAAAGCAGTATACAGGCTGATGTTTTCCGAAGGTGAGGTTCCCCTGGATGATACGTTTGGTTTTGTTCTGGAGTACCTTTCCCAGATGGTATCCCATGCACTTTCCACAGGTATCATGCACAGCCGGGATAAAGCTTTTCCTCTTCATCAGATTTTTATGTCCATTCTGACAGATCCCGGAGCTGATTATGTAAAAATCAGTCAGCAGCTGACAAATGCGGGATGGCTTTCTTCCCATATGTATCAATGCATCCTGATCCAGACCGGACTGATCGACCAGAAAAATCTGACCCTTAATGCCATCTGTAACTATCTGGAAAATACAATTCCCGCCACCTGTGCCACGGAGCACAAAGGCAATGCTGTGCTTTTTATCAATCTGGATCTCTGCACTCTGACTATCCATGAGATTTCCGATAAGATCGAGGGCTTTATCAAAAGCAGCATGTTAAGCGCCGGATACAGCCGAAAGATGCTGGGCCATTTCAATTTCCCCCGGCAATATACACAGGCTTCTGTTACCCTGCAGGTTGGAAAACGCAAAAATCCCGCAGAAAGTATCCACTATTTTGACTCCATCGCTCTGCCCTATATTCTGGAACAGGCTACCAGAAAGCTTCCTGCTTACATGGTCTGTCACGAAAAGCTTCTGTCAATGAAATATAAGGATGAGGCAAAGCAATCTCATCTCTATGAAACACTGCGTTGTTTTCTGGAGCACAACCAGAACATTTCTCATACTGCCAGCGCTTTATTTATCCACAGAAGTACTCTTCTTTATCGTCTGGATAAGATCAAAGCTTTTCTGGATTCAGATCTTACAGACAGAAACGAGATCCTGTATCTGCTGCTTTCTTTTCATCTGATGGATATGGAAGAAGAAAACCGAAATGCAAGATCATAAAAAACGGGAAATCTCTTAAATGTTCACCGTTTTCCCATCTGCCAAAATGCAACTGCACTGGCTGCCGCCACATTCAGTGAATCCACGCCGTGTGCCATTGGAATACATACCGTATAATCACAGTCCGCAATGGTCTCCGAAGCAAGGCCATCCCCCTCTGTTCCAAGAACTACTGCCAGTTTTTCTTCTGCCATCAGATGAGGATCATCAATATCAAAGGAATCCTCCCTAAGAGCCATGGCTGCCGTCTTAAATCCCATCGCTTTCAGAGACCGGATTCCTTCCGTTTTCCACTCCGTTTTTTCATCAAAAAAAGTCCATGGTATCTGGAATACGGTTCCCATACTGACACGGATCGCACGGCGGTACAGTGGATTGCTGCACCCCGGTGTCAGCAGTACCGCATCCATCCCAAGAGCCGCCGCAGAACGAAAGATCGCGCCTATATTAGTAGGATTTACCACATTTTCCAGAACTGCGATCCTGCGGGCATTTTTGCATACATCGACTATATCAGGAAGCGCCGGCCGGCGCATGGCACAGAGCATTCCTCTTGTCAGCTTGAATCCGGTCAGCTGCGTCAAAACCTCAAATTCTGCCGTATAAACCGGAATGTCTCCGCAACGACGGATCAGTTCTTTTGCCTCGCCCTCAACATGTTTATGTTCCACCAGAAAAGAAATCGGCTGGCACCCGGAATCCAACGCTCTCTCAATAACCTTCGGACTCTCCGCAATAAAGATCCCCTTCTCCGGTTCTGCTCGGTTCAAAAGCTGTATTTCCGAGATCCTGGCATATACATCCAGCTCCGGAGCGTTAAAATCTGTGATTTCTATGATGTTTGACATGGTTATTTTCTCCTGTTCTGTCTTCTTGTTTTCATCCTGCTATTGTAACAGAATCTCTTTGCAAAAGAAAGCCAGGTGTTATATGTTTCCACCTGGCTTTGCTGCTACTTGTAAAACAATTTGTTTATATTCAGATCCTCACTTCCATCCACCGGATCATATCCCCAATCACTTCGTCTTTACAATACTCATTCAGGATCTCATGAAAAAGTCCGCCGTAGATCTTCATCTGCTTGTCTTTTGATCCTGCTTCTTTAAAGAAATCATAGGTATCCTGTACACTTACCAGACCGTCTTTCTCGCCGTGTGTCATAAGGACCGGATAATGGAACTCTGCTTTTTTCTCTTTGAACCAGTCAAGTCCGTCGCAGATCGCATAGCATAACCCCGCTGTAAAGGACTGTTTATTGTATGGATCTTTTCCGTACCAGTCTACCACTTCCTGTACAGAGCATACACCTGAACCCAGCTGATTGGCAAGGCGCGTATGTACATCCATTTCTCCCGGCACACCACGTATCAGATTGCCGTTATCTGCGGTCAACGCACCACTGGTAATGATCCCCCGGAGTTTTTTGTCCGGATATTTGGCCCCATACAGAGAAACCGTAAATCCGCCCATGCTGTGTCCAAGAAGAAATACCGGGATATCCGGATTTTCCTCAATTGCCATATCCACAACTACGTTGGTGTCGTCCAGAAGTTCATTGAAATCTGAATAAAAAGTCTCTTCACCTTCAGACCGTCCATGTCCTCTGTGATCAAAACGATAGGTTCCGATTCCCGCCTCATGAAGTTTTTCCGCAAAATAATCGTACCTGCCCTGATGCTCACAAAGTCCGTGGACAATCACGATCACAGCTTTATTGTCTGCTGCCGTTTCTTTTTTCAGATACAGTTTCGTTCCGTCAAATGATGTAATCATACTTTCGCCCATAACAAAACCCTCCCTTTTCTTTCTGCGAGATACATATCCCCATTATATGTCTCACGCTATCTAACAGGTTTATCATATCATAAAATCTGTATTTTGATAACCCCCGTTTGTAATTATCAGTAATTATATGTTTTTTTACAAAATATAATAAAAAATAGAGGGTTAACATATTTTGTTCTCTGAACCATGCTCATCTCAGTACAACGAGGTACCTCCGAGCGCAATCGATTTCGGGCTGGATGTAGATGTAACCGAAGATGCAGAAGGAAATCATCGTGTCATCATCAAATTCGAAATTCGATGGTAAACTTCTACCTTACGCTAAAAAGGGAAAATATCCATGGTAGAAAAAAAAGAAGAGGCTATCAATAATCAGCCCCTTCTTTTTTCATTTCTTATTCCACCTCTTCCGGCTCCATGCTGAGCATATGGCCTTCCTGGTTTCCAATATCATATTTCTGTCCGTATTCCTTGAAATACTGGTAGTAGTCCGCACTGTTTGTGGGATAGATCTTGGAATCGTGAATATGAAGATCGGATCCTGTCTCTCCACTCTTCATAAGTGCCACCATAGCACTTGCACAGTGAGTTGCGATACGACAGAAACTGTTAAGGATATCACTGAATACCGTTCCCTCTTCCAGTCCGCATTTGCCCTGGCTCAGTCGCTCTGCGTGACGCATCTTCAGTACATCACAAAGTCCTGTGATCACAGCTCCGAGAGGCGCTACTCTCTGTGCCATTTCTTTATCGTCTTTCATGAAAGCATTGCAGGTTATATTGATATCCTCACGAACTGCCTCCATAACAACATTCAGCTCATCCCAGGCTTCCTGTGAAAAATTCGTATGGTTATCATGCATTTCATTAGACATATGAGCAATATAGGAAGCATGATCACCGATACGCTCAAAGTCATTGATCGTATGCAGATACAGTGAAGTCTGTCTTGTCTGTGCAGAATTCATCTCTCTCTTTGTCAGCTGGATCAGATACTCTCCAAGACGACTTTCATACTTGTCGATCAGATCCTCTTTTCGCTGAACCTTATCATACTTATCCTGCTGATAATCATTCAGAAGATTCATGGCTCTGTTGACATTCTTACGGAGCTTCTTGGACATTCCGTTCATTACACGGTGACACTGTGCGATGGCAAGGGCCGGGTAATTCAGAAGACGCTCTTCCAGGAGATCAAAGTCTGCCTCATCTTCCAGATCCTCTTTATTATCCTTCACAAGCCAGCATACCAGTTTCTCAATCTTCGGGATAAACGGGAACAGCACGATAACGGTTGCCAGACGGAAGACTGTGTTCAAAAGAGCGATTGCTACCGGTGTCATGGTCATATCCATAAATGTAAAATGTACAAATGCATTTGCCGTATAGAAGATCACAGACCAGAGGATCAGACCAAAGAGGTCATTGATCAGATATACAAGAGCAGTTCTTTTACCATTTTTATTGGCTCCAATCGCAGAAATCAGGACCGGACATGCAGCACCGACACCGATACCAAGAACGATCGGGAACGCACTTGCAAACGTCAGGATACCGGTTACAGACAGAGCCTGAAGCACACCGACTGTTGCAGACGCACTCTGGAGTACCGCAGTAAAAGCAATACCTACAAGAATACCTGCGATCGGATTGGAAAACATAGTCAGCATCTTGATGAACATCGGACTCTCACGCAATGGAGATACCGCACCACTCATCATCTGCATACCTGTCATCAGGATTGCAAAACCAAGCATGATATTTCCCACGTTCTTATGTAAGGTACGCTTACAGAACATACGGAAAATAATACCAACTACAGCCACAACAGCAGAAATCGTTGCTGTGGAAAGAACGCTGGCGATTCCATTGGATCCTTCAATATAAGAAAGACATAAGATCCAGCCAGTAATACTGGTTCCGATATTGGCTCCCATGATGATACCGATCGCCTGTTTCAGTTTCATCATACCGGAGTTTACAAAACCGATCACCATAACTGTCGTCGCAGAAGACGACTGGATCACACTGGTAACACCAGTACCAAGTGCGACACCCTTCAGCGGAGTATTGGTCATCTTATAAAGAAATGCTTCCAGCTTATTACCTGCTGCCAGCTTCAGACCATCGCCCATTAGGGACATACCAAACAAAAATAATGATACTCCACACAACAAAGATAAGATCATTGAAAAAATTGCCATAATTTTCTCCTTTGTCATACTCGCTTCCTGTCATAATCTGTCAGGAGCCATGTTATCCTGAAAATGCAACTTTACATTTCCTTAATCTGGATTTTTCTTATTTTTAACATTTTCCCATTTATTATGCCACATCAATTTCCATATTACAACAACAGATTTATTTCGAAAATAAAAAAAATCGAAGGCAGCGGATCATCTTCCAAAACTCTGCCTTCGTAATGAGTATTTTTGAGTGATTTTTCACAAAATTTTCTATTTTTCCAATCGCATCAGCATATCATCCAAAATACCTTCCAAATACCCGCCCGTTGTTTTTTCCCCATCTTTTTTTATCTGGAGCATCGCTTTCAGGTCTT
>OGYI01000177.1_pt1 | contig 80159 bp, 61 predicted proteins | sample 1576521 | NCBI WGS metagenome assembly OGYI01 (sample SAMEA3541484, study PRJEB24748) | human gut metagenome | biome: human gut; feature: human-associated habitat; material: faeces | place: China | collected 2012
ATCTTAAACACGCTCCGAAGCCGCATCTGGGATATGGTAGTATTTCTTTTTTCTGACTATCTAAATCCACAGTAGTGGAAAGGGGATTACCCAGAAAGCTATGATTGTAAAACAGAGATGGTATATTATAGGGAATATGATATAGTATAATTACAGAATTTTCATATAGGAAACTTGGGCTGACATGAAGGATGCTATAAAGAACTGAGAAAGTGTATCGGAGAGGAAGATAAAAAAAGATGAATTTTACAACATTATGCTATATAGAAAAAGAAAATAAATATCTTATGCTTCATCGAACATCAAAAAAGAAAGATGGTAATAAAGATAAATGGATTGGAGTAGGGGGACATTTTGAAAAAGGAGAAAGTCCAGAAGACTGTCTTTTACGGGAAGTAAAAGAGGAAACAGGATTAGAGCTTACATCCTATCAATTTCGAGGAATCGTTACTTTTATATCGGATGAATGGCCGGATGAATATATGTGTCTATATACAGCAGATAGATATATGGGAGACATCGGAAACTGCGATGAGGGGGAACTTGTCTGGGTGGAAAAAGAAAAAATTATGGATTTAAACATATGGGAAGGTGATAAGATCTTTTTAAAGCTTCTGATGGAAAATCAACCATTTTTTTCGTTAAAATTAGAATATAAAGGAGATAAACTAGTAAATACAGTCTTAAACAAATACTAATTTGTAGATTTCGTATAGACGAAAAAAGAAAAACTAAAATTTGAGATAGAAGAAAATGTGAAGATAGTCGCAGCGTAGAAAATGCCTGTTTGGCATTTTTACTGGCTCCGACATCACATTTTCTTCTATCTCAAATTGCTGGTTTTCTGTTCTTTGATTCCAGAAGGAAATTAGTATTTGGATTTGAGGAAGAGGGGGTTACCCAGAAGGCTATGGTTTTCATTAGAATGAATATCTCCAGAAGAGGATACTTTCTTACGCGATTGCATAAAAATTATATTTACCTACTCCTGCCTTATGGAGAATTTTTTCTCTGGTTGACTCTCATAATCTTCTGGAGAATCTCCTTCTTTTTCCAACATAAATCACTAATTTGCTATTTGTTATTAAAACCAGACAGCCGCTAAAACAAAATTTTATGCTGAATTGTAAGAAGACTATGATAAAGAAAAAAGAATTGTTATAAGTATTGCATTTTGTGACTTTGCGCTGTGGAATTTTGACTCTGAAAACTTCGGACTCGTTTTTCCGAAGTTTTCGTTTTTTGAGGCAAAATGAAGCGTTTAGCGCAACGGAACAAAATCTAACTTATAACTATTCTTTTTTCTTTACAAGACTAACTACAATTCAGCTCAATATCTTCTACTAAAGCGGCGTCTGTGTCCCCAGCAAATTAGTATTTAAATATTTCCTCAGGTACTTTCCAGTATAGGATCTCGGTTCGTCTGAGACTTCTTCCGGGGTGCCGCAGGTTACCATCGTTCCGCCGCCTTCGCCGCCTTCTGGTCCCATATCTATGATGTAATCCGCTGTTTTGATTACTTCTAAGTTATGCTCTATGACGACAACGGTATTGCCGCCTTCTGTTAAACGCTGTAAAATGTCTACTAATTTATGAACGTCTGCAAAGTGCAGTCCTGTTGTTGGCTCATCTAATACATAAATGGTCTTGCCGGTGCTCTGACGGCTTAGTTCTGTCGCAAGCTTTACTCGCTGTGCTTCTCCACCGGAAAGGGTCGTGGATGGCTGTCCTAACTTAATGTAAGAGAGTCCTACATCCCGTAATGTTTCTATCTTTCTTCGAATCGATGGTACGCTCTCAAAGAATTCGCAGGCTTCATCGACGTTCATGTCTAATACTTCAAAGATATTCTTGCCCTTGTACTTTACTTCTAATGTTTCTCTGTTATACCGCTTTCCATGACAAACTTCACAAGGGACATATACATCCGGAAGGAACTGCATTTCAATCTTTAAAATACCGTCACCGGCACAGGCTTCACAGCGGCCTCCCTTTTTATTGAAGCTGAAGCGTCCTTTATCGTATCCTCTTGCTTTGGCATCTTTTGTCATGGCAAATAGTTCCCGGATATGATCGAACACGCCTGTATAGGTTGCCGGATTAGAACGAGGGGTACGACCGATCGGAGACTGATCGATATTGATAATCTTATCTAACTGTTCTGTTCCTTCGATTTCTTTATGTTTACCTGGCTTAATCCGAGCCCGATTTAATACACAGGCAAGCTTCTTATAGAGAATCTCATTGACAAGGGAACTCTTTCCAGAGCCGGAGACTCCTGTGACACAGGTAAATACGCCTAATGGGAACTTCACATCGATATTCTTTAAATTATTTTCCTGTGCGCCTTTTACGGTGAGATAGCCTTGTGGCTGTCTGCGTACTTCTGGAACTGGAATCTTCCTTTTCCCGCTAAGGTAGGCACCGGTAATCGAGTTTGGATTATCCATCAGTTCCTGTGCTGTTCCGATTGCAACGACTTCTCCACCATTCTCGCCTGCTAACGGTCCGATATCCACTATACAATCTGCTTCTCGCATCGTATCTTCATCATGTTCTACAACAATGAGGGAATTCCCCAGGTCACGCAGGCGCTTTAAGGCTGAAATAAGCTTATCATTATCTCTTTGATGTAGTCCGATACTTGGTTCATCAAGAATATATGCTACACCGACAAGCCCGGAACCGATCTGGGTTGCAAGACGGATTCGCTGTGCTTCTCCACCAGAAAGGGTTCCTGTTGGCTGGGAAAGGCTTAAATAGTCAAGACCGACATCATTCAAGAAGCCGATTCGTCCACGTATTTCTCTTAATACCTGCTTTCCGATCAACTGTTGTCTTTCGGTAAGCTGAATCTCATTAAAATAAGAAATCAAACGCTTTACAGAAAGCTTTGTAAGCTCAGAGATGTTGTACTCTCCTACTGTTACGGCCAATGACTCTGGCTTTAAACGCTGTCCATGACAACTATCGCATGGTGTTACCGTCATAAAGTTCTCATACTCTGCTCTCTGGCGTTCCGAATGATTCTCCCTGTAGCGGCGCTGCACGTTACGGATCAGCCCTTCAAACGCAACATCATATATACCTTCTCCGCGCTTTCCTTTATAATACACCTTTACTTCATGACCATTGGTTCCATGAATGATCACATCCTGTGCTTCCTGACTCAGATCACAAAATGGTGTATTTAGATCAAAATGATATTCTTTTGCTAATGCATCAAGAATCGCTCTTGTGTAACTCTTGGCATCTGTACAGGACTGCCACCCCATCACTGTGATTGCTCCATCTGCGATGCTTAATTTTTTATCTGGAATCATAAGATCAATGTCAAATTCCATCTTAAAACCAAGTCCATGACAGACCGGACAGGCACCAAACGGATTATTAAAAGAAAAACTTCTTGGTTCAATCTCGTCAATACTGATTCCACAGTCCGGACAGGAAAAACTCTGACTGAAGTTCAGTTGTTCTTTCCCAACGACATCAACAAGAAGAATTCCTCCAGTAAGCTTCATTACTGTTTCGATCGAATCTGTCAGACGATTCTCAATTCCTTCCTTTATCATAAGGCGGTCTACGATAATTTCAATATTATGCTTCTTATTCTTCTCTAACTGAATCTCTTCCGACAGATCATAAAGATTCCCGTCAATGCGAACACGCACATAGCCGCTCTTCTTCGCATCCTTTAAAATCTTGACATGCTCGCCCTTTCTTCCTCTTACAATCGGTGCCAGCAGCTGAATCTTCGTTCTGTCTGGAAGCTTCATCAAAATATCTACAATCTGGTCTACCGTCTGCTTGGAAATGACCTTCCCACACTTTGGACAGTGCGGAATTCCAACTCTTGCATAAAGAAGTCTCAAATAATCATAAATTTCCGTTACGGTACCAACCGTAGATCGTGGATTCCGGTTCGTAGACTTCTGATCGATTGAAATCGCAGGAGATAACCCCTGAATATCGTCTACATCTGGTTTCTCCATCTGTCCTAAGAACTGTCTTGCATAAGAAGAAAGGGACTCCATATATCGCCGCTGTCCTTCCGCATAAATCGTATCAAATGCCAGGGATGACTTACCGGAACCCGAAAGTCCTGTCAGTACTACAAATTCATTCCTTGGTATATCTATATTAATATTCTTAAGGTTGTGCTCCCGCGCCCCTCGAATACGAATGTACTCCTTCTTTTCACTCATTCACTTTATCCTTTCCTAATTAGATATATCTCTTTATCAAATGCAGCTCTCTTAATTCAAGAATGCCCCTGCTTTCTTGCTCTCCACCTACAGAGGTGGAGTCATCTCATATCTGATATATCTCTTTCAAATGCACCTCTATTAAATGTATCTCTCTTAAAACCAAAAATCTATTAATCCTCATAATCTCTAAGTGCGATCTTGTACTTCTTCAGTTCATCTCGAAGCTCTGCTGCCTCTTCAAAGTTCAGCTCTGCTGCCGCCTTATTCATCTTCTTCGTAAGCTTTGCTATCATTTCCGTAAGCTCTTTGCGGTTCATAGATTCTCTGTCTTTCTTTAAAGCACTATCTTTTGTATGCTTTCCACCAATACCATCCATGCTATCATCACTGTCATTCGTAATTGAGATAACATCACGTACCGCCTTCTGAATCGTTGTCGGAGTAATGCCATGTTCCTCATTATAGGCCATCTGAATCTCACGACGGCGCTTCGTCTCTGTAATTGCCGCACGCATAGAATCTGTGATCGTATCACCATACATAATAACGTGACCTTCTGCGTTTCTCGCAGCACGACCAACCGTCTGCACAAGAGATGTTTCCGAACGTAAAAATCCCTCTTTATCCGCATCAAGAATCGCGATAAGTGTCACTTCCGGAATATCGAGACCCTCTCTTAAAAGATTGATTCCCACAAGAACATCAAATACATCCATCCGCAGATCTCGTACAATCTCAATTCGCTCTAACGTATCAATATCAGAATGTAGATACTTGACACGAATATCGAGTTCCTTCATATAGGCAGTCAGGTCTTCTGCCATCCGTTTCGTTAAAGTAGTCACCAAGACCTTATGCTTCTTCTCTACTTCCTTGTTAATCTCACTGATCAGATCATCAATCTGCCCCTCCACCGGACGAACATCGATCGGCGGATCAAGAAGACCTGTCGGACGGATAATCTGCTCCGCACGAAGCATCTCATGCTCCCCTTCGTAAACATTCGGTGTCGCAGAAACAAATAGCATCTGATCAATTCGTTCTTCAAATTCATCAAAATTAAGCGGACGGTTATCAAGAGCAGATGGCAAACGGAATCCAAAATCAACTAATGTCTGCTTTCTGGAACGGTCCCCGGCATACATCCCTCTTACCTGCGGAATCGTGATATGGGACTCATCCACGATCATAAGGAAGTCATCCCCAAAGAAATCGATCAGCGTATATGGCGCCTTCCCAGGCTCTAATCCGGTAAGATGTCTGGAATAATTCTCGATTCCGGAACAAAAACCAGTCTCCTTCAGCATCTCCATATCAAAGTTCGTCCGCTCGGAAATCCGCTGTGCCTCCAAAAGCTGGTCATTCTCCTTAAAATACTCTACTCTTTCATCGAGTTCTTCCTTAATCGTCTTCACTGCACGCTCAATCTGCTCCTGTGGCACAACATAATGAGAAGCCGGGAAAATCGCCGCAAAATTAAGACTTGCCTTAATCTCACCTGTCAGTACATCTACCTGCATGATCCGATCAATCTCATCACCAAAAAATTCAATATGAATCGCATCCTCAAAAGTAGAAACAGGAACAACCTCCAGTACATCTCCGCGTACACGAAAACTTCCTCTCTTAAAATCAAGTTCATTACGTACATACTGAATATCAATCAGCCGACGGACAACTTCATCCCTGTCAATCTCCATCCCCGGACGCAGTGAGATCATCATCTTCGCATAATCATTCTTACTACCGATTCCATAAATACAGGAAACAGAAGAAACAACAATAACATCCTTCCGCTCGATCAAAGCCGCTGTCGCACTATGACGCAGCTTATCAATCTCATCATTAATCGAAGAATCCTTCTCTATATACGTATCTGTAGAAGGAACATAGGCTTCCGGCTGATAATAATCATAATAGGAGACAAAATACTCCACTGCATTATGCGGAAAAAATGCCTTAAACTCACTGTAAAGCTGTGCTGCCAGTGTCTTATTATGCGCTAAGATCAACGTCGGCTTATTCAACTGTGCAATAACATTCGCCATAGTAAATGTCTTACCGGAACCGGTAACACCAAGCAAAGTCTCAAACTGATTCCCTTCTTTAAACCCTTCTACCAGTTGTTCGATTGCCTGCGGCTGATCACCGGTCGGCGCAAACTCAGACACTAATTCAAAATGATCCATGAAGCATCTTACCTCCCTCTTCATCGTAGTATGCTTCCGATTATATCAAATATACGAACAAATGTACATACCAAAATCCAAATATTTGTTCTGATTTAATGTCTTCTTCTCCATCTTCTCAACATATTTTTGCTCTGACTTTCGAAGTTTGGAAAATGCCGCCTGTATCCCTTCTATTATCATTCCTTACGCCCCTTTGTAGTAAAACTACAAAAAGTATAATGATGCATGTCAACTTCCTTCGTTATTCTTGTAAACTTTTATTTACAAAAAAGGATTGTACCCCAAAAAGTACAATCCCTTTTCTATTATACTCCTGACAAAATATAGGAACATTATCTATCTGTATCACATATCACAGGATAACTCAACTTTTATTCACTTTTCTTTTTTCTTATTATAAGGAAAATAATAACTGCTACTGCAACTACTCCAATAATAATCCATGTCTTGATTGGTGTTGTATCACCGGTCTTTCCACCAGTTGATGTCTTTGATGTTGTATTTGGCGTATGCTTTTCTTTTTCTTTCTCCGTAGATGTTGTCTCTTCCTCAGAAGAAGATTCACTCTCTTCTTCTTTGATCGTATTCGTAAGAGTAATACTTCCTTCTGTACTCTCCATAGAAAGTTCTACATTACCCTCTCCACTGATCTCATAATCAAAATTATCGGAATCAAGCGCATTACCGTTTGCATCTGTTTCTTCAATAACAAATGTCTTTGTCTTACTTGTATCTGCATCTACCGGAAGCGCTACTGTTACTGTATCATTCTGTTTTAACTGTACCGTCTGGATTAAGGTCTGGCTTAAATTATCAGAAGTGCCTGTCTGTTCATAGACAGATGCATAAAATGTATCATTCGTTGTTGTCTGCTGACCATTCTTTACGACATTTTTCTTAATAGAAAGCTCTGCCTCAACTAAGAACTCATCCGGAATTTCGGCAAACATATTACAAATCTTCAGATTTGCCTTCGGATGCCCCTCAAGCTGTATCTTATTATCTGTAGAATTATTCTTTCCGTCTCCTATCACGCATTTATATGTTCTGTCATACTGATCCGTATGACTATCTCCCATAATATATGGTTTTCCATTTTCATCCGTTTCAAATACATAGTATGTTCCATCTGGAAGATTATCATACTTTACTGTCGAACTGCTCGTTCCCCTAAACTTTAATTCTTTCACATAATCTTTACGACACGGAATCGTTCCGTCCGAATCACAGAACAAACCAACATAACAGCTTGCATCAGGTGCCTGCAGATAAAGAAGCTTCCCTGTGTCCGGATTCATATAAGCTAAATACTTCGTCACTTCCAAAGATCCCTGTTTATTGCTTACACCTTTCGTATAAGTTACCACATCATAAATCCAGTTTTCTCCATCTTCCATATATGGAATCGCAACTAAGAACGGAGAAAATGTTCCATAAGAAGCTCCATCCGCTTCTTCCACAAGATACATTCCCTGTGGCAGATTTGTAAAACTCACTTTACCATTCCTGTCTGTCTTCTTTGTTGTTGCTGTAATACCGGACTTTCCAATTGTTGCTGAAAGCTTTTTGGCTGCATTTAAATTCTTATCACTTGTCGTAATATCATTCACATCCACACCCGTAGACGATAAGGAACTATTAATATCAAAAGAAATATTTATTCCATTATGATTGATAGATGCAATCTGATACACACTAACCGATACCCCTTCTTTGTTCGTTACTGTGTCATCTAACTTTACATCATCTAAATTAATTGTGATACTTCCTTTTTTGTCTTTATCGTAACTATCTGCCGCTTTAATCTGAGCCGGAATCAACAGACCGGCTGTTACTGCAATCGCAGATAAAAATGTTATAAGATATCTACAGCACTTCTTCCTCAAGTTTGCTTTCATTCTTTTGCCTCCTTTAATGATGATTACTTTATGTTATATTCTTCTTCCGCCTGCGCTTCTTCACATTTCTTTGCCAAAAACAGCGAATCAGGAAGTAAATAATAAAAAATACTAATACATCCGTAGAAATCAAAAATACTTTCTGCTTCATCAGCCACTTCCATAAAGTATCCTTCTGGGAATTCGTATTCTCCTTTTCTTTGTAAGGTACTCTCTTTGCATGAACTAATAAGCGGTGGGTGTTAATCCCATAAGGCGTGCAGGTTACTAACGTTATCCTGTCCCTGCCTCTCGCAATCGCAAGATGTCCTGTTTCTTCCGGCTTCACTGTTTCTACATGAAACACTTTGTATGCTAATGTTTCTCCGAGGATATGAATATAAAATTCATCATCTCTTTCCAACTGATCTAAATTAGAAAAAAGTTCTGCACTCGGTAATCCCCGATGCCCTGTTAAAACCGCATGCGTATTCTTTCCACCAATGGGCATGGAAGAACCTTCCAGATGTCCGATTCCTTTTTCCAATACTTCCTGTGATGTCCCATGATAAATCGGAAGATAAAGAGAAATCTTAGGAATCTCCAACGCTCCCATAACACCGCTTTCTTCCATATTCAATACGCGATTATATACACTGTCTGACTTCTTTGTCTCCTGCGAAAATGCATCCAAAAGCTGCGGATTCTCCTTGGCTAACATTATATTATACGCCTGTGCTTCTTCCAAATACTTCTTACGTCTTTCTTTATCCATCGTATGAACAGTATGATCGTAAGACTCAATGACTTTTCCCTCATGAATCTGATTATATAATGTCCCAAATACCGGATAATTCAATGTGACATATCCTGCTGCAAAAAGCAGGATGATCAGCATTCCTAATATCTTACTTTTCATTTCGCCTAACCTGTTTTTTCCTTTGTTTCTTTTTCCTTTGCTTCTTTTTCGAGCTTGATTTTATGTGGAAGTAATACCATAATAAAATTATTAAAACAACTGCAAGTACGATTACAAGAGCATACGCTTTCCACATAGAATTACTTTTTTTCTTTGTTTTTTCCTTCTTTTTTGCTTCCTTATACGGAACTCTCTCTCCGCGTACAAGAAGTCTGTGACTGTTAATTCCGTATGGAGTACATGTTACTAATGTTACATAGTCTTTATTTCTATTAATTAACAGATCAGATATATTCTCCGGCAAAACAACCTTAATCTGATTCACTTCATAAGCCAGTATGCGATTTAATACATGGATGTAAAAGATGTCCCCTTCCTTTACTTCTGTGATATTATCAAACATTTTTGCAGACGGCAAACCGGTATGTGCCGAAATAATTGAATGGGTTCCCTTTCCTCCTACAGGAAGAGAACTATTTTCAAGATGTCCTGCTCCTTTTTCTAATGCCTTACTATCTGTTCCATGATAAATTGGCAGGTACACGTCAATGGACGGTATCTCTACCGCTCCCATGACACCATCACCTGCGATATTTAACAAATTATCGTAATCTTCATTCTGCCTCTCCACTGCATCTGGATCAAATGGATCTGTCAACACAACATTCCCAAGAAGCTTCCTATTATATTCTCTTGCCTTCTCCAGTGACTTATTAATTTCTTTTTGCGACATCTGTGCTGCTTTCTTATCATAATTATCAACCACCTGCCCCTGATGCCGACTAATATACCAGTCACTAAACACTGGATACAGCGTAATACTTAATCCTGCCAAAAAGAACAGGCATAATGCTATATTTATAATCTTTTGTTTCATCCTGTTCCCACCTTGTTGTAATCATGGGGAAGTCATATGAGACTTCCCCATAAGCTACCTTTCGGCATTATCATTATCTAAAGACAACTTACTATATTTTACCTTAATTAATATGTCTTGCCTTCTTCTTTTTTCAAGACTTCTTAAGCTCTCCCGTTATTATGCTCTTTTTTTCTTAGAAGTAATAAGAAGAAATACTGCACCTGCCATAATTACAAGACCGCCAATCGTGAAAAGATAAGTACCCATACCACCGGTTGCTGGGAGGTTGAAACCGCTCTTGTTTTCAAGACCAACTGGAACCATACCATTTTCCACCTTTTCTTTAACTGAAGTTCCATCTACAGTTGCATCTTTTAAACTTCCATCTTCATTAGCTGTAATTACGATTGTGATAGGGTTTTTCGCCAGACTATATCCTTTTGGAGATTTTGTTTCCTGTAAAGTATAGGTACCAGCCTTCAAGCCTTTAATAATTAATTTACCTTTATTTTTTTCTACTGTTATTGTTTCAAATTCTTTTGTTGTCTCTCCATTAATCTCGACTTTAGTACCATTAACCATAAGATTAATCATCTGACCATTTATTGCTGTTAAGGTAAAGTTTGCTCCATCTAAACCATCGCTATCTGTTGTTTTATCACCAGTCTTAGTCAAGTCAATGCCATAGGTGTAAACCTTTTTCTCTGTTGTAGCAGAATCAACTGTCTCGCCTGGTTTATTTTGATAGGTAATACCTGCTGTATTTGTATTAATATATACTGCATTTTCATTTACCTGTGCATAGTAAGTTACTTCAACATTTTTACCTTGATAATCTTTGTTTTCTAAGAAAGCTTTTTTAAAGCGAATCTCAAATGTTTTATCTCTTAATCCTGTTCTAACTAATTCATAAGTACCTGTACCTTCATTAATTTCTGTAGTTCCTACAGTTACTTTCAATGTATGAGATCCATCATTTACAAAAGATAATCCATCACTCATTTTATCATAAATATTAAATATAGGATCTTTATACTCTGTTCCATACTTTGGAATCTGTGTCTTAATCTTATATTCAACGTATCCACCAATATGTGCTGTCTTATCTGTAGTAATAATTTCCTTTTCTACAGACATCTTGCTATTCTTTGGCTGCGCTACGATATCATAAACAAAACTTGTGCCTTCTGCATTTTCTTCAGTATTATTTTTATCATAATTATTTGTTGATGGTACAGATACAATAAATGGTTTACTTGCCACATAGTTCTCTGGAGTTTCTGTTTCTTTTACAAGATAGACACCTAATGGAAGTTCTGTTTTTCCTGTAGAACCGTTATTATCTTTATTAGAAGGTGCACTGGTTGCTGTTGCAACAACATTCGTAATATCAGCTAAATCATCAATCTTAGATTCCCATACAGAAGATGGAAGGTTATTTAAATTCTTAGCTGTTCCATCATCATCTAATACCTTTTTATAATCACTTTCTACCGTATACTTCCAGTCTTTTCCTTCTGTGTTCGTAATAGATGCAATTTTATAAAAAGAAAATTTTGCATCTGATAGATATTCGCTTTCAGTTTCACCATTCTTTATAATTTCTACTGTTCCTTTTCCACTCGCTACATCGGCATTTGCCATCGCCGGAAGCAATATAATCACCATCATCACTGCTGTTGTAATTGCTAATAATTTCTTCCATAACTTCTTCATATTCGTTCCCCGCTTTCTTTGTTATTTTCTGAATTCAAGAATGTCCTGGCATTCTTTATATATATGGGGCAGATGAGCCCCATTATATTAAAATCAAAGATGATGTAAAGGTTTATATGGTTCTTTTTCTCTTACGAATACCATACCAGCCTCCGGCTATGATCATTATCACAACACCGAAGATTGTAGCGCGGAAGCCTCCGCCGGCTGCTGGCATATCGAAGAGTTTGTTGTTGGTTATCTCCATTTTCAAATCATAATAATATGTATTCTCATCTCCTACTACTGTATATCCAGAGTTTGTACTTTCTCCCTCTGTCGTTCCTACTACAGCAGTAATTGGATTCACTAATAAGTTATAATTTGCTGGCGCCTTTGTTTCTGTTATTACATATTCTCCTGGAAGTAAGTCAGAAATAGTGATAACACCTTTATTCTCTCCTCCTGATGGTGTCGTAACAGTTTGTTCATAATTACCTGGTCCTGTTATCTTAAATTCTGCACCACCAAGTTTTTCTTTATTGGCATTATTCTTTGTAATCTCGATACTTCCTCTTTGTAATGTGTTAACAACCGAAACGGTCTTTTCTTCTATTCCTTCCGTAGTCTCCGTTTTTTCTGAATAAGTTACCTGATAAATATAATCTCCAAGCTTAATATATTCTTCACTATCTACTAGATTGTAATTATTTTCCCCTTTTTTCACAACCTCTCTTACTCTATAATCCGAAAGATTATGATTACCTGGAACTTCAAATTCACAGGTCCATTGATTGGTCGAATCTGTCGCATTTACTTGTTTCGCTTGTTCTGGCTGAGCAGCATTTTGATAATATAATCCTAATATTGTGCTTTCTGGTTTTAAATCATCTTCTAAATCAGGAAAATCAGAATTCTCCTCTCCTGTTCCATCCGATTTTTTAGAATCTTTCCACTGTTTTTCTGCCTTTATCACTTTATAATTTTTATGATTTGTAACAAGTACAGAAGCATCCTTTCCTAATTCAATCGTTCCCGCTGCAGTATACTCCTTAGATGTATCCGCATCTTTACACCCACTTACTGTTATCGTTGGCACTTTGTATTTCTCAGAATCCAAATTAATTTCTTCAACCTTAAACTTTGTACCAGAAAGAATCTGCGTTATGCTAACGGTATATCCTACAGGAATTCCTGTAATCTCACCTGACGAGTTCGTATCTCCTGCAGCTTCCACCTTTCCAGACTCCAACGCTCTTAATTTTCCATTCTCATTCTTATAGTAAATTGTCTCCGTCTTATTCTCCCCTCTATCATTTACACAATATAAATAATATGGGCCTACATATGGAACCAATTTTCCTTCCGTACTTGTTAAGTAGATCTCAAAGCTAAACGTACCGTCTGGCATCTGCCCTTCCTGCATCGCTTTGGTTATACGCAGCTCTCTTTTATTGGCTGCAGAACAATTATTTGTGAATACAACTAATCTTCGATTCTCAGCTACTTCTTTAGAAGTACGGATATCTCTGACTTCTTTTCCTTTCTCAGATTCATTCTCCTTATACTCTCTATAAGTGACATCATTAATTTTTATGTCATCGTACTCTTCTGACTTTACACCGATTTCCTCAACATAATATTTTTGATTATCCTTTAATCCAGAAAATGTCGCTTTTTGCCCTGGTTTTAAATAAAATGCTCCATCATCATCGAAAGTTACAGCAGTACCATCCGCCATCTTTGCTTTTGTTGTTAATACCTCATAGCTATCCTCAAATGTTCCATCTTCTTTAACTTTCTGTGCATATACTTTAAATTTAAACAGAACATTCGCATACTTTTCTTTATCTGTGTTAGAAAGTTCTTTCTTTACTTCAATTGAACCATCTGGAACAACCGGAAGATTAAACTTCATATGAAGATTAGAAGCACCTGCGCCTCTCTCAAAGTAAAACATACGCATCGTATGGCTGGAATAATCTTTGAAAGTATCTCCTTTGAAATAATCACTAACTTTATTATCATCCCATACAGTTCCATCTGGGAAGTAACCTACCTCTTTAAATAATTCCTTAATCGTGGTAGTAGATTCCACTGGTGTTTCACCTGTCACACAATCTTTCCATGAAACTACACCAGTTGCAAAGTTAATCTTACCGGAATGTGCATCGTGAATACCACCAATGTCAAGAACTAATATCCCATCTATAAAAACCCACATATCATCATCGCCGTTGAATTCATAGACCATTGGCTCTTTTTTTCCATTTTGTGTGACCTGTCCATTCTTCTGCTGAACAAAGTTGGCGGATACCTCCATTCCAAAGTAGTAATTTGGAGTTCCGTTTACCAGATATAACTTTTCTTCTTTTCTTGGAGCAGTATCTGTCAAGGCCTTTCCGTCTTCATCATACAAATTTTTATTGGTTGAAAAACGGCCAGCACTGATGGAATTATACGGCATGAAATTACCACGTTTATAAAAATACTTATCCTCATTTGTAGGTGTTCCTATCTGCTTATATACCTTAAAATCCTTTGTTGAACCCGAACTGCTGGTATCTAAATAGGCATAATTTTCAAAACTACTGTATTCATAGTATCCTGTATTAGCATAGATACTCTTGATAAATAAGTTGTTTGTTTCTGTTGCCCCACTAAATAAGCCAGACAGACTTTTTGCACCATTTTTTGCTATCGGATAACCATCTGTCCCCAAACGTCTTTCCAGCAAGTTCTTTTTAATAGTTCCATTACCGTAACCGCCACCTAAACTAATCGAAGTGTTTCCATTTATAAGAGAGGCATTTTGCGAGCTTGATGCTAAGTCTATCATCTTAATCTTGATTCCTTTAGAAGCACTATCTACCGTTTCAACTTCTGATAACATTTCTGTATAAACAAAATATACTTTTTTATTATCCAGATATTCCCATTCACTTCCAGATTGACTCTGGTACCAAACACTATTATTATGTAAATTTAATGAAGAAATCTGTGTTCCATTATTTCTATTATAAGTTTTATCGTTATCCAAAACGACTGCTTTATCAAATTGATACTTTTTACCGCTCTTATCCGTCAATTCACAATACTTATTATACTTATCATCAGATGTTATACTTGAAATATTAAAGGTACCTTCCGGAACTTCTAAATTACTTAATGCGGAATCTTGTAATTCAATTATTTCTCCGCTTTCACTAACAATATTCACTTCTGTATTAACGCTGGTATTTGAAGTCCATGTAATTGTAAATGTAGAAAAACTTTCTGTCTCAAATTCAACAGTTTTTACTTCCTTATCATCATTAGTTTGAATATCTTTTAACTGCTTATTTTTAGACATATCTACAATATTTTTTACTTTGCCTTCTTCATCTTCTTCAAGATGCATTACTGTAACTGCTGTATTGGCTAAGTTTTTATCATTTTTAAGTTCTTCTGGTATAGCTGTCTTATTATATTCTATGGAAACCTGTACTTTGCCATTTGGCTCAATCTTGTTTCCATTGTTATCAACAAATGAAATATCATAAGCAAGAAAACCTGCAATACTATAACTCTTATCTGTGGTTTTATCTATAAGCTGCTGTTTCACATCTTCATATTTCTCTGCTGTATTTTTATTATCCTTTTCAATTGCTGTTACCTGTAACTTTGCATCTTCCGGCAGATCTGTTTCGTTCTCTGCTGTAACCGTCACATTAATCTCATCACTCTTATATTCCCGTATTATAGAAGCTGCTTTTGCTGTCTGCTCAGTACTTTGTGCCTCCTTTGTTTTTGATGTTCCATCCAGATCTTTTGCTATCTCGCCGCCTTCGGTATCTTTTACCAATGTAAATCGGTACATGCCGCCGGTACTGCTTTCTGTTGTACTAATTACGTCTATGTAATAATCATTCGCATCTGTATTTGCGATAATGCTCCCTGCATTATTGCAGACTGTTGTCATATGCCATCCGTCTGTAAGAATGGATAGACCCTTAGCTGATGTTCGCTGTGTATAATGCGCAGCAGTCCTTTCGTGGAAGGTGCCGGCATCCGCTGAAGCTCCTGTCCAGAATGCAAGATAATCCATGTAATTATTATCTGTCAGCTCTGTATCTTTGGGATAAACAAAGACAAACATGTTATCCTTTGCATAGATATTCTCACTGTCTGTGACTGTCTTTAATGTATATGCATACTTACTTCTGTTCTTATCTGTTATCGTAAATTCTCCACGAATGCGAGTGATTGTTGTATCTTTCCCTGCTTTTCCTTCGTTCTTCCACAGGGCAGAATCATATAACTTTCCATCCTTTGCCGTTACTCTGCCGTTCTTTAAAGACGTGGCTATGTGCTTACCATAAGAACGAGAACCGTTCCATACCTGGCTGTCATTCTCAAGAGAAAGATCAATATCCGCGATATCACTCCATGTCCATTCCAGCGCCTTCTTCCCTGTTTTATCTTTCAATACAAGCGGAGTCTTGGAACGTGTCCAGAATTCTATCGGAACATTTCCGTTTTCCTTACTCTGAATCTGTGTCTGTGCCGCTGTGATCATTGCCGGATATAAAGTTGTAATATCATTACCTTTTATATCAGATACGGTCGTGTAAGCAAGAATAACATAGGAAGCAAGTCTCTTTGTCATAAACTGCATCGCATCACTGCCTGTCTTTACTGCATCAACCTTCTTAACCTGTCCGTCTTCCTCCATCTGGTAAATAAGTGTGTTCTGTGTATTTTTGATTCCGAGATTAGAAAGAGTTACCTGCATACTTTCAGATGGATCGACTCTCTCTCCGCTTAAGATAAAAGAAAAATCATAGGCTTTTAAAGAGTCTACAAGCTGCTTGTTCTCCTCACCGACTGCCTTATTCATAATCTGGTTCTTTATCTTATTCTCTATTTTTTTCTGTTTTACATATAATTCTGCATGATCAGAAAGAGCCTCCGCATCTTTTAATGTTACCTTTGCATGCATAGATGTGCTTTTATATATGTACTCTGTCTTTGTATCCTTCTCTTCTTTCTCTTTTTTCTCTTCATTTTTGTCCGGTTCTCTTACTTTAGAGGTAGAAGGAGCAACACTTTTAGCCCCAGATACGACCTCATTCTTTTGCTTATTGTTCTGTGGCTCCTCAGTCTCAGAACGCTCCGTCGTACCTGCGGCACTTCTTTCTTTTTCTGTATTCTCTTCTTTCACTGCTGTGTCTGAATGACTGGATGAACTCTGCTGTCCACCAGCCTCCTCCGACATCTGCTCATGATCTTGCACAACAGTTTCTTCCTGTACTGACTCTTTCTGTGCTTTCTCCTGGGTTTTCTGTGATTGTTCCGCTGCAGCTGTAACTTGCTCCTGTGTCCCTTCAGAAGCAAATCCAACAACATCTGGTGTACCTGTCACCAATAATGCTGCAACTAATAACATCGTAACAAGCTGCTTCCATCGTTTCTGGCTGTCCTTTACTTTCTTCATAATGTTTTCCCCGCTTTCTCTTAGATCGTTCTATGTTCTGAATTGCTGTCCTCAATTACCATTACTCTCTAATCTGAATTAAAACATTTTAAAGTATGCATTCCCAAAAAACATATTCTGGATATCTTCCGCATATATCTGCAAGAATCCGAACCCCACATTCGTCCTCTTACTGTTACTGTTACTGTTACATCCATCCCTATATTATTCTATTGTGTACTGCCCTGCTTTATGTCAAAAGTTTATCCTGCAAATGGCAGCGTTCGCGATAGATGAAAGAGCCATCATATTTTATGGTCCTCCCACCAGCTTTCTATTATTTTATCATAAAGAACCCATTTTTCCAACTACAATATCATTTTTATAAATTGTTTATATTTTTACATGTTTTTGCAATAATATTCCAACATTTCAGAGGTATTATACACGTTTGTAATTCAAAAATACTTCAAGATTGTGTCATTATTTTGCACTCATATCGTTTCAGTTACATTTTCCAATTTATTTAATTTGCTTCTTTACTTCTGAAGATATGGCTCCACAATATTCTTTAAAGTATCCATATTCTTCTTATACCATTGTTCATAACTGACTTTTTCATCTGAAATAACTGTACCAAGCTCTACAAAAAACTTTGGTATATCTGTAGCAAGCATAACACCCCACTCTTCTCCAAATCTTTCTTCCCCCTGTGTATCCTGTCCGTTAACATAAAATGCAAATGCCGGCTCTGCTTTTCCATTCACACTCTTTGATGCTCCACGAAAGCCCAGTTTTCCAATCTGGTGTGTTCCACAGGAAGATGGGCAGCCGGATATATGGATTCTTGGCAGTACACCATCTGCAAAATGATATGGCTCCACCGCTTCTACAATGCTTGCAAGTAAGCCCTGGGAATCTCTTAATCCAATCTGACAGACTGTACTTCCGATACAGGATACTGAGGTCTCAAAAAGATTCTTTGCACCGTCTGCTGTGATCTTATGTATTTTTTCTGCCTGCTGTGCGTTCAGATTAATGATATACAAGGTCTCATCGGGTGCGACACGAACTTCTGCCTTCGCTGCATTCTTGATTCCTTCGTAGATTTCCTCAAACTTCTGCGCTGGAACCATTCCACCAACCGGATGATAGGCAACTGCATAAAGCCCTGCTTGTTTCTGCGTAATCACGCGTTCTGATGCGCTTTCTGTCTGCGGGTATGCTGCCACATTTTTTAACTGACTTTCCTGTTCTTTTATATTTACTACGCTTTCTTCTGTATTGCTTTCTTGTTCTGCTGACACTGAACTTTCTTTTATAAGAAGAGAATCTTTAAACTCGGCTTTTACTTCAAGAAGCTTTTCCTGATAGGCTTTTTTATACCCTTCTACTCCCAATGTTTCCTGCATATATCTTGTTCTTGACTTTGCCCGGCTTTCATAATTCCCGTAAGTAGTAAAGGTACGAACCATCGCCTCTACATAATAAAGAACCTCTTCCGGCTTCACATTTTCTGCTACTTTTACACCCATCTTGTAATTATTTCCAAGTCCACCGGCACTGTACACATCAAACAACCCATTTTCTTTTGCAATAAAACCAAGATCACGAAATGTCGCATGCGTCACATTTGCCGGAGAATTTGAAAATCCTACCTTTAGCTTTCTAGGCAGTTTTACCGTTTTAATCATTCCCATCAGGTAATCTCCTGCTCTTTCCGCATAAGGAAGCACATCAAAATACTCTCCCTGCTCTACACCAGACAGAGGGGATACCATCACATTTCTTGGAAAATCTCCACCACCACCACGAGTAATGATGCCGACTTCCATCGCCCGTTCCATAATGTCACAAACCGCCTTCATACCAAGATCATGGAACTGCACTGTCTGGCAGGTTGTAAGATGTACTCTTCTGACATCATAAGCAGCGATCGCATCTACTAAAAACTTTAACTTTTCCTTTGTAATTCTTCCACCCGGCATACGAAGACGAAGCATACTCGCCTCTCCTCCCCTTTGGGCGTAACTTCCAAATCCACCGGAAAACCCTTTATAATCCTTTATACTAACTTCCTTCGCATAAAACTTCTCAGTCATCTCTCTAAAATCTTTTAAGTCTTCCTTAAATTCTGTCATTAAACTCTGATTCATTCCTCTTCTCTCTTTCTATTTAAGTATTATTTTAAGTAGTATCTTAAGTATTGTCACTAATGGTGAAATTATAGCACGTTTCGACATAAATTTCCAACAGTAGCCTAAAGTTTGTACATCCATGGCAAATATGTTGCAAACATGAGCGTAATGATGTAAAACAGCAAAGTTGTTAGCACTCTTTTTAACTGAGTGCTAATTTTCCCTTGACATTCCGGTTTCGTGGTATTAGTATAAGAATGGTATTGATAAAAATACAAAGACGATATTCTATAAATATTTGTCTACTTTTATATAATTAATTTTAAGGAGATGTTTATTATGGCTAAACAGGGAAGTTTATCAATTAACAGTGAAAATATTTTTCCTATCATAAAGAAGTGGCTCTATTCTGACCACGATATTTTTATCCGCGAATTAGTGAGCAACGGATGCGATGCGGTTACAAAGCTTAAGAAGCTTGCTGTTATGGGTGAGTTTGAAGAGGCAGATGATGAGAAGTATAAGGTAGAAGTTCGTATTAACCCTACCGATAAGACACTCACTTTTATCGATAATGGTATCGGTATGACGGAAGAGGAAGTAGATGAATACATTAACCAGATTGCTTTTTCTGGTGCCGCTGCTTTTATGGAACAATATAAAGATAAGGCGAGCGATGAGCAGATCATCGGTCATTTCGGTCTTGGTTTCTACTCTGCATTTATGGTTGCTGATAAGGTTACTATCGATACCCTTTCTTATAAAGAAGGTGCTGCACCAGTTCACTGGGAATGTGATGGCGGCACAGAGTTTGATATGGAAGAGGGCGATAAGGCAGAACGTGGTACCGTAATCACATTGTATCTCAATGATGACAGTTACGAATTCTGTAACGAGTTCCGTTGTCGTGAAATTCTTGATAAGTACTGCTCTTTCATGCCGGTTGAGATTTACTTTGTAAATGAGGAAGAGGAAGAGAAGAAGGCAGAAGAAGCTGCGAAGAAGTCTGCTGAAGAAAAGGTAATTGATGTAGAAGCAAAAGATGCTGACTCCAAAGAAGACTGTACAGAAGAAGATGGAGACTCCGAAGTAACTCTTGAGGAAGAGGAGGAAGAGGATACTCCTAAGCCAATCAACCAGATTCATCCATTATGGACCAAGCATCCTAATGACTGTACCGATGAAGAATATAAAGAATTTTATCGTGATGTATTCCACGATTATAAGGAGCCTTTATTCTGGATTCATCTGAACATGGACTATCCATTTAACTTAAAAGGTATTCTTTATTTCCCTAAGATCAATACAAAGTACGATACGATCGAGGGAAAAATCAAGTTATATAACAATCAGGTATTTATCGCAGATAACATTAAGGAAGTAATCCCTGAGTACCTCTTATTATTAAAAGGATGTATTGACTGTCCTGACCTTCCACTGAATGTATCAAGAAGCGCATTACAGAATGACGGATTTGTTAAGAAGATTTCTAATTACATTACAAAGAAAGTAGCAGAAAAGCTTTCCGGTATGTGTAAGACAGACCGCGAAAATTATGAAAAATACTGGGATGATATCAGCCCGTTCATTAAATTTGGCTGCATCCGCGATGAGAAGTTCAATGACAAGATGAAAGATTACATCATCTTCAAGAACATGGAAGGCAAATATGTCACTCTTCCGGACTACCTTGAAGCCGGCAAAGAAAAATACGAGAATAACGTCTTCTATATCACAGACGAAGTTGCACAGTCTCAGTACATCAATATGTTTAAAGAGCAGGAAATGGATGCCATTTATCTGACTCACCAGATTGATACAACATTTATCACTCATTTGGAGCAGAGAAATCCGGAAGTAAAATTCCTCCGTATCGACTCTGAACTTACTGACAACTTCAAAGAAGCCATTGACGAGAACGAAGAAAAAGAACTTACCGAGAAGCTTTCTGAGAAGTTTAAAAAGGCAACCGGTGTAGAAAACCTGATCGTAAAAGTTGAAAAACTAAAAAATGCAGATACACCTTCCATGATCACTGTTTCCGAGCAGACAAGACGTATGTCTGAAATGATGGAAATGTACGGAATGAGCAATAGTTCTACCGGACTTGGCGCTGAAGGCGAGACTCTTGTTCTTAACATGAACAATAACCTTGTGCAGTATGTTTTAAATAATGACGAAAGCGAAAATACTACAACGATTTGCCAGCAGCTTTATGACCTTGCCCGCCTGGCAAACCATCCATTAAAACCTGAGGAAATGACTGCATTCGTAGCACGTTCCAATAAAATCCTCACAATTTTAACAAAATAAATACTTTTTTGTAGATTTCGTGTAGACGAAAAAAGAAACGAAAACCAGAAATTTATCTAGAAAAGAAAATGTGAAGATAGTCGCGGCGTAGAAAATGCCTGACCGGCATTTTTACTGGCTCCGACATCACATTTTCTTTTCTAGATAAATTTCTGGTTTTCTGTTTTTGGCTCCAGATGGAAATCAGTATTTAAATCTTGGATGGGAAGATGGAGATTCTCTAAAAGTATATGGTTTTTAATCAGAGAACTGTTTCGCCATAAGAAAAATAACAAGGGACACCAACAGAAGAAATAGAAACCATAGACTTCTGGACAATCCCCATTCTCACCAACTGTGGATTTAGAGTAGACAGAAAAAAGAAAAAATACCATATCCCATATGCGGCTTCGGAGCGTGTTTAAGATGCGAATGAGCATTTTAAACACAGCGACTACAGAGCAGATGGGATATGGCATTTTTTCTTTTTTCGTCTACATCAAATCTACAAATCAGTATTTTTAATAGAATTTGTTGTATTTTTTATCATTCTTTTTAAGTTCTTTGTTTATATAATTTCCACCCATTTTTTCTCGTAATGTTTCCGTTCCTGAGAAAAGGTTCGTTCCTAATCCAAGTCGGTCTCCATCAATTTTTGCTCCAAGCGCCGCCATTGTTGTTGGGAACATATCCATTGTTGTAAAACGACGGTTCTGCGTTGCGGCTTCTTTGTAAGCACACTGTGGATTAATGATCGTATTATATACTGTTCTGATATAGCTTCCGCTTAACGGTTTCCAAAATTGTGAACCGGTATCTACCATAGATGTATGGTCTCCGACGATAACAATCGTTGTATTCTCGTAAAAATCCTGTTGTTTTATCCAGTTTATAAAATCATATACCTGTTTATCTGCACAAGCTACTGCATTTCCATAGGTTGTATTATATTTATTATCGCAGAGACTGCATAGAAAGCCTGTTGGGAAGTGGGTATCTACCGTAAGCATTGTAAGATTAAATGGTTTGCTCTCTGAAGAGAGTTTTTTTAATTGTTTTTTTGCTCTTTCATAAAGTATTTTATCTTCATGTCCCCAGTAAACTTTATAATCTTTTGGGATATCTCCTTCTTTAATCGCAGCATTATAATCTTCTATTTTGTAGTTTTTATGTGTTTTAAAGTAGGCATCTCTCCCTGCGAAATCACCATCACTTCCACACAAAAATACCTGCTGATATCCTTCTTTATCTAAATAATCACCCAATGCTGTGAGATTGGGCAAAAATGTATCAGATACTGTTCCGGCATTTTTTACTTTTAAATTAATTGCTGATGTTTGTGCAACAAGTCCACCGGCTGTATATGCTGTTCCTTCTAAGCATACAGGACCTCCCATTTTTTTATCTGCCTTATCAGAAAATTGCACATTTTCTTTGGCAAGCTTTGTCAAGTTAGGGATATAATTTACGTCCATCGTGCCGCCTTCCGCTTTATCTGCGTAGCTGCTCTCCATTGATTCCATAAAAATATAAATTAAATTATTCTTTTTGTCTGGAAATGTAACAGTAGTATTATCCGGATCTACATAGTAATCTTCATAAAATGTAGACACTTCTCTTGAATTTCTTAAGTATTCCCACATACCGATTTCGCTTCCCTGCACATGAACCGTATGCAAAAGAATTACTGCCACACAAAGCTCGATTATAATTTTACTCCATCTTGGAATTTTTTTCTGTGAAAATATTTTTAATGTATAAAGTTCTCTTTTGAAAAATATATAACATAATATAACCATTACAGTTAAGATAACAGGCGGTAACACTGCGGTCTGTATAATGCTATGTATAATTCCACTGTCTGTTCCTTTAATTGGACTGGTTAATTGCAGTAATATCGTCGAAAATGCAACATCTCCGCAAGTAACTTTTACCCATTCCACTAAATATTTTACTAATAATGCGAGAAATATTCCTAATGGCACGCATAAAGCAAATGGAAATGCAAGGATTTTAATTATAATGTTTGACTCTAATTTTTGTCGTCCTTTTAAACTGGCAAACAGGAAAAAGCAGCAAGGTAATGCTATAAACATACTATAATAGACAAGAAAATCTCTTTCTTTTTCTTTAAGACGTTCCTGGTAATTTCCATTTAATTCTATCGAGCCAAAGTCAAATTGTGCCCCTATCTTTTTTCCGATCACGATTTTTACTCTGCTAACATCTCTTTGTTCTACAGGTACAACGGCCTGTGTTGCTCCCTTTTGTGCCCTGAAATTTACTTTCTTTTCTTTGGAAAAGTCCTCGTCTTTCCTATTTGTATACATTACTTTTATTGCTATATTTTGTTCAATTGGTTTGGAAAAATATATTACAACATTCTTTAGAACATCCTCATTAATTTCTTTGATAATATTAGGATTTGGCTCTTTTACTGTAAAATGTCCATCTTGGATATCATATCGTGAAAATTCTGTTTCAGGTGTATCCAACGTATGTGGCTTCAATGCAGCTTCTTTAGAAATTCCGGATGCAAACCAAGAAAATACTGCTGCCAGAAGTATAATACTGATCACACCAACAATCTTCCACTTTCTTTTTTGTACTTTACAATACAATAAAATTGTAAGCAATAATAATACTACTATACCGGCTATCTTCATAAAAATCGGAGCGCCTTCTTTTACAAAAGGCACTCCTCCTTTTAAATATAATGATAAGCCTGTTCCAAAAAAAGCGGTTATTACAATCGCTATGTAATAATAAATTACCGATTTTCTCTGTCTTTTTTCTCTTTTTTCTGCTCTCATTTCTTCTCTCATTTATTATATCTACTTATCACTGAAATTCTTTATTTGAAGTACTTATCTACTCCATTAGCAATTCCCTTCGCCAGCTTCTTCTGATAAGAAGCAGAGTTTAACTGGCGATCTTCTGTTGAATTCGTAAGGAATCCGCACTCAAGAATCATTGTAGGAATCTTAGCCCAGTTAATTGTTGTGTAATAGTCCGAACGAATCGTTCCATGACTTCTCTTATTCACTGCCTTTGCAACAGAGGATAAAAGACAGCTGCCTAACTTGCGGGAACTATTAAAAATCTTCTTGCCGACGTAACGGGAACTACCTGGCACACATACTAATGGTCCCTGTGCGCTTGCTCCTGATGCGTTACAGTGTATACAAATATGAATGTCTGCACCACTTGCATTGGCTTTCTTCGTTCTCTGCTGATTAGACAGTGGACAGTTATTGGTTGTTCTGAGCATGATTACTTTATAACCGCGTTTCTCTAATTCTTTTTTAGCCGCTTTCGCGATTGCAAGATTCGTCTTATATTCTGGAATATGTGTACGTACACCTGCTGTACCGGATGTCAGCTTTGCCTTTCTTCTAGATGAGCCCGGTGCAAGGCTTTCTGTAGAAGAAATTCCTCTCTGCTGGTGTCCCGCTGCTATAAATACCGTTCTCTGCTTCTTTGCTTTTTTGGTCTTCTTTGTTTTTTTCTTCGTTTTTTTCTTTGTTGTCTTTTTGTCCGTTTTCTTTGCTGTCTGCTTTGCAGTGGTTGCTACTGTCGTATCCTTAGCTGATACCTTTATTGTACTTACCGGTATCATTGTAAGAACTAACAATACTGCTAAAAGCAAACTGAAATGTCTTTTTAAATGACTTTTCATACTTTTTCCTCCTTTTTTCATCAATGTACTCTCGGAATCTTTTTGTACTTGATTTTGTGAGAAGATTTTTTGTCAGTTGTGCCCAAATTTTTGAGGCGTACGTTGATGAAATTCGGGTGCGACTGGAGGAAAATCAGCCACAAAAGCAAGTGCAAGAAAGACTCCAAGAGTACATCAATAACTATGGAGGTATTTATCATGGCAAAGAAACTTAATCTGAACGACTACTTAGGACACAACATGAATTGCACTTGTGGAGAAGAACATAAAACAAATCTTAAAATTGTAGACATTGACAAAAATGCCGTAGCCCGCCTTCCAAAGCATATCGAAACACTTGGATATAAAAATCCTTTCCTTGTTGCTGACGTAAATACATGGGATGCCGCTGGCACACAAGTTACAAAAGAATTAGAGGATTCTGGCATTTCCTATAAAAAATATATTTTCAAGGACAAGGAACTTGTTCCTGACGAAAAAACGCTCGGTTCTTTAATGATGGCATTTCCAAGAGACTGTGATATTATCATCGCAATTGGCTCTGGAACTCTGAATGATCTATGCAAATTTTCCAGTTTTCAGCTTGGTCTTGATTATATGGTTTTTGCTACTGCACCTTCCATGGATGGCTTTGTATCCATTGGAGCCGCCCTTATTACCGATTATGTAAAAACAACGTATCAGGCGCACGTCCCTCTGGCTGTGATCGGAGATACCGATATTCTCGCTGCGGCTCCAATGGAGATGATTACTGCCGGTCTTGGAGATATCCTCGGAAAATACACCTGCCTCTTAGATTGGAAAATGGCGCATATTATCACTGGGGAATACTACTGCAAGACCATTGCAGATATGGTAAAAGAAGCCGTTGAAATCGTTGTGGAAGAAAGCACAAGAATCAAAGACCGTAATCCAGAAGCAATAAAGGCAGTTACCGAAGCTCTTGTGTTAAGCGGAATCGCTATGAGTTTTGTCGGTAATTCCCGTCCGGCTTCCGGAAGTGAGCATCACCTTTCCCACTATTGGGAAATGAAATTTCAGGCAGAAGGCAAAAAACCCGTCTTACATGGCATCAAAGTTGGTATTGGCATGATTATTGTTACAAAAATGTATGAAATGCTTGAACAGGAACATTTTGACTTTACTTCTTTAAAAGAACGTTCCTTTGACTATGCCGCATGGGAGAAAAAAGTCAACGATTGCTATCAGGATGCAGCCCCTGGCATCATTGCTTTAGAAGAAAAAACACAGAAAAATAATCTTTCCGAAAGAAATAAACGTCTTACTATCCTTGAGGAAAAATGGTCAGAAATCGTGCAGACAATACGAGAAAGCCTTCCTTCTTCCGCAGAAATGGAATCTTTACTTTCCTGCCTTGGAGCACCGACGAAACCTGCACAAATTGGCATATCTCCTCAGCTTGTAGAAGATGCGATTTTACTTGCAAAAGAAGTAAGAAACCGCTTTACTTTATTACAGATTCTGTGGGATACCGGATTATCAGAAAGTTATGCAAAAACAATAGCAAATCTACATTAATTTTTACTGACCAATTAAATCCGACATAAAAATCATTTACTATTGTAAATAACTTTTTACTCTGATATTATAAAAAATATAAAATAAAACAACACGAAGGGAGAATGTACAAAATGAGTAAATATGCAATTGGGGTAGACTACGGAACACTTTCCGTACGTGCATTACTTGTAAACATTGAAACTGGAGAGGAAGCTGCAACAAGTGTTTATGAATATCCACATGGGGTTATGGAGGAACATCTTCCAACAGGAGAAAGACTTCCTTCCGGCTGGGCTTTACAGGAACCGCAAGACTATGTAGAAGGCTTAATTCTTACGATTCGTAATGTCCTCACTGAGAAAAAAGTGCTTCCGGAAGAAGTAATCGGTATTGGCGTTGACTTTACCTCCTCTACTGTTATTCCTGTAAAGTCTGACCGTACACCACTTTGCCACCTTGAAAAATTTGCAAGAAATCCTCATGCCTATGTAAAACTGTGGAAACATCATGGTGCAGAAGAAGAGGCACTTCAGATTGACCGCATTGCAAAAGAACGCGGTGAAAAGTGGCTTCCACTTTACGGCGGAAAAGTATCCAGCGAATGGATGATTCCTAAAATCTTAGAAACATTACATCATGCTCCAGATGTTTATAAAGAAGCTGACCGCTTTATGGAAGCGCTCGACTGGATCATCTGGCAGATGACTGGCGAAGAAACAAGAAGTGCCTGCGGTGCAGGATACAAAGCCTTCTATCGTCACGATAGCGGCTACCCAACAAAGGACTTCTTTAAGGCACTTGATCCTGCTATGGAAAATATCGTTGAAGAAAAACTGGATGCTCCGATCAAATCTATTGGAGAAACTGCTGGATATTTAACAGATTCTATGGCAAGAGAACTTGGGCTTTTAGCTGGTACCCCTGTTGGAACAGGTATCATTGATGCACACTCTTCTCTTCCTGGATGCGGAATTGGAAAGCCTGGTACAATGATGATTATCGTAGGAACCTCTTCCTGTCATATGATGCTTTCTGAAACAGAAGCAGGAATCGCCGGTGTTGGTGGACTTGTAAAAGATGGTATCATGCCAGGCTACTTCGGATATGAAGCTGGACAGTGCTGTGTAGGCGATCATTTCGCCTGGTTCACAGATAACTGCGTACCGGAAAGCTATGAGCAGGAAGCCCGCTCCCGTGGCATCTCCATCCATCAGCTTCTCACAGAGAAATTATCTGGTTACAAGGCCGGACAGAGTGGATTATTAGCACTCGACTGGTTCAACGGTGTTCGTTCCCCATTAATGGACTTTAACTTAAATGGTCTGATCATGGGTATGAACCTCCTTACAAAACCAGAGGAAATTTACCTTTCTTTAATCGAAGCAACTGCTTACGGTACCCGTATGATCATCGAACAGTTTGAAAATGCAGGCGTTCCGGTAAACGCACTTGTATTAAGTGGCGGTATTCCAGCTAAAAACAAGATGCTTGTTCAGGTTTATGCAGATGTATGTAACAAAGAAATCCGCATTTCCGGAACAGATCAGGCAAGCGCTCTCGGTGCTGCAATCCTTGGTATCGCTGCTGCTCCTGAACGCATTACAGGCTTTAAAAATGCAAACGAAGCCGCTGAAAAACTTGGAAAAGTCCGCGATGAAGTATACAAACCAAATCCGGACAACGTAGCAGTTTATGATAAACTGTATCAAGAATACGAAACATTACATAAGTACTTCGGAACAGGAGAAAACGATGTAATGAAGAGACTGAACAAAATCCGCGAAGACAGATTAAGTGAATAAGTTCTAATCTGTAGATTTCGTATAGACGAAAAAAGAAAAAATGATATATCCCATCTGCTCTATAGTCGCTGTGTTTAAGATGCTCGTCCGCATCTTAAACACGCTCCGAAGACGCATCTGGGATATATCATTTTTTCTTTTTTCTGACTATTCTAAATCCACAGCTGGCGAGAATGGGGATTCTCCAGAAAGTTATGACTTTCCATGGAATTAAATTATCCCTTCTACTCTGTAGTCGCTGTGTTTAAAGATGTTCATCCATATCTTAAATACGCTCCGAAGACGCATCTGGGATATATCATTTTTTCTTTTTTCTCCTGTCCCCATCCCCAAATCTTTTTCCGCTGATTTGCAGGCTTAGAATACACAGAACCCTCCCCGCCTGTAATATATAAAAATGCGCCTTTGAGCAAGTTCAAGCTGCGAACGAGGAGCTTGGACGCAGGGAAACGAAGCATTTTTATATATTACAGGCGGGGAGGGTTCGTCTGTTTCACAGCCTCACAAATCTATATTTATTGTTTTTACCTCTTCTATTGCTTCTTCTTTGAAATTCTGTTTTTGTACTTCGTCAATATCAGGAAGTTCTTCGATAGACGATACTCCGAAACAACGAAGAAATTCTTCTGTCGTTCCAAATACAATGGGATGTCCTATTGTATCGAGTCTTCCCAGTTCTTTTATTAATTGATACTCCAGCAATTTATTGACTGCAAAGTCACTTTTTACACCTCGGATAGCTTCGATTTCCTGCTTGGTTACTGGCTGCTTATAGGCAACAATCGAAAGTGTTTCTAACATAACATCGGTAAGTGAACGCTTTTTCGGCTGACTTACCAGCTTTTTCACATACTCGTACGTTTCAATCTTCGTACAAATCTGATATGCTCCATCTAATTCGATCAGACAGATTCCTCTGTCTTTACCTGCATAATCGCCTTTCATTTCCTCTAATAAATCTTTCAGGGCTTCTTCTTCTACTTCAAGAACTTCTGCCAGGCGGGAAAGTGCAACGGATTCTCCCATCGTAAATAAAATCGCCTCAACGATTCCTTTTATTCTTTCTTTATCCTTCACAAACAAAATCCTTTCATTCTTGTTTCGTACATATTTTTATTGTTTTTTTATTGCTTTTTCATTCTTGTTCATCAGTTTCTTTTCTTATTCACAGGAATCCAGATAAATTTCTGCAAAGTTGTGTTCCTGAACTACCTTGACTTCTCCCACTTTCATCAATTCAAGCACCGCAAGAAATGTCACAATAACCATTTCTTTCACTGGCTGTATATCAAGTAAGGTACGGAAGTTAATTCTTTTCAGTCCCCGAATCTGACATCGTATATCGTCCATACGGTCTTCTACTTTATATTTCTCTTTTTGAATCTTTCCAAAATGGCTTCGTACCGGGTCTTCTCTATCTTTTTTCCGGCGCATGACCATTCGAAAAATCTGGTTTAATTTTTCTAAGGTAACATCTCCAACAATTTCACCCGGCCGGATTGGTTCTTCATAATGCTTGATTTCTTCCGGCACAGTTTCAGGTTTAAAAAATACTTTCTGTGCATCCACACTTAAATCTTTTAGCTCTTCTGCTGCATATTTATAAATCTTATATTCTGTAAGCCGACGTACCAGTTCTTCTCTTGGATCTTCTTCCTCTTCTTTTTCCGGTTGCGGAAGCAGCATCTTTGACTTTATCTTTAATAACGTCGCTGCCATAACAAGAAACTCACTCATAGATTCCATAGAATAACTCTTCTCCATCTCGCGAATATACTCCATGTACTGGTTCGTAATCTCCACAATCGGAATATCATATATACTTACTTTATTTTTCTCTATTAAATGTAAAAGAAGATCCAAAGGACCTTCAAATACATCCAATTTAATATCAATTTTCATGCTCTGCTCTAATTTCATGCTCTGTTCTAAATCTCTTTCGATCAATATCTAACGATGCCTCATCTAGCATCGGTAAAGGTATTTCTTTTGGTTCCGGAAGAAATTCTACTTTATAAATAATCGCTGCTAATGCCGGAATCGTAATCTTGAACTTTCTCTTCCACCACTTATATCCTGTTAATTCTGCCAGGATATCTGCCTTTGACCCATCAAAATATCCGCCGTATTCCTTTCTCTCACCAGATAGCACCTCATGGAGTACAGCATAATGATCATATCCAAATTCAAAGTCATTATACTGTTCATCACTCATATTCAATACAATAATAAAATGATCTTCCCCACACATTCTCTCATAAATGTAAACTCGTTCTTCTACCGCTTCCACTTCAATCCAGCGGAAGTTCGCAGAATTATAATCTCCATTAAAAAATGCCGGTTCATTAATATAAATCTGATTTAAATCTTTTATAAAACGATGGAAATCCTGATGCTTTGGATAATCTAACAGCATCCAGTCACATTCTTTTTCTTCATCCCACTCTCTGAATTGTCCAATTTCGTTACCCATGAAATTAAGCTTCTTTCCAGGATGCGTATACATATAAGTATAGAGAGTCTTTGCCTGCTGGAACTTCAGATCATACTCTCCCCACATCTTCTGTAAAATCGTTGCCTTTCCATGTACTACTTCATCATGTGAAAATGGAAGCAAATAGTGTTCATTATAAAAATACATCATAGAAAAAGATAATTTATGATAATGGAACTTTCTATCATATGGATGAATCTTAAAATAATCTAATGTATCATTCATCCATCCCATATCCCATTTATAATCAAAGCCCAGACCATCATACTCAACCGGTGCCGTTACTTTTGGAAAGTTTGTAGAATCTTCCGCAATAAGCATAACAGAAGGATGCAATTTTTGCAAACCTGAATTCATGCATTTGATAAAATCAAGTGCCCCTTCATTAATTCCCTTTGAAGAATCCCCCTGCCAGTAAATCGCATTACTGATCGCATCCATACGGATTCCGTCAAAGTGAAACTTCTCCATCCAGAAATTCGCAGATGACTGTAAAAAGCTGCGCACTTCTCCCCGGTAATAATTAAAATTGCAGGTTCCCCATTCACTGTAGCCTTTATCCTCATCCGCATACTCATAAAGAGCAGTTCCATCAAACTTATTAAGCGCATAAGTATCTGAAATAAAATGTACCGGAACAAAGTCCATAATCACTCCGATTCCTTCTTTATGGAAAAGATCCACCATCTCCATTAACTCCCCTGCTGTTCCATAACGGGAAGTTGGACAGAAATATCCACTCGCCTGATATCCCCAGGAGCAATCTGCCGGATGCTCCGTAAGCGGAAGAAATTCAACGTGCGTATAGCCCATTTCCTTTATATAAGGAATAAGCTGTCTTGCAAGTTCATTATAATGATACCAGCCGTTCTCCTCATCTGCTTCATTCTTTCTCCACGAACCAGCATGCACCTCATAAATATTCACCGGAAGATCATAATTCTTACATCTCTTCTTTATCCATGCACTATCAGAAAAATGATACTGGTCAAGATCTACAATAATTGATGCGGTATCTGGCCGCACCTGTGAACCAAAACTATACGGATCAAAACGGTCAAGTACAATCCCATCCTTCTGATAAATTCGATACTTGTACATCATTCCCGGTTCTGCATCTTCCTGTACACATTCAAATACACCGCTTTGTGCATCCTGAATCATCTCATCCTCGCTGCCATCCCAGTCATTAAACTCTCCAATCAGTTCAATCTTTTCCGCACAAGGTGCGTAAACTCGAAACAGCACGCCATCTTTCGTTATGTGTGCTCCAAAATATTCATACGCATCAAATGCTTTTCCAATATAAAATTCATGTAAATTCATACTCGTATCCCCTTATTTTATTTCACCCAGATATTTACTTCTATTTTAAGCAATTTTCTTCAGAATGGCAACAAGGAAATGCATATTTTTAGTCACCAGCCATAAAATGTACTAATTCTTATTTGGAGTATCCTATGCTAAAATATTTTTCCAAACACTTAGGGCAAAAAACGTTTTATATTTTCACCTTTCTGCTTACAACAAGTCTTTTCTTCTCTCTTATTTTTTCTCCTGTAAAGACAGTCGCCTCATCCACTTTACGGCAAGTAACTAAAAACAAAGAAACGAAACACCCCACTGACATCAGTTTTCAATCTGCCGCCCCAAATGCTATTCTAATGGAAGCCTCCACCGGTACAATTCTATATGAAAAAGACGCTGACAAAGAAAAACCTCCCGCCAGCGTCACAAAAATCATGACTCTTTTACTTATATTTGACGCACTGTCAAAAAAACAGATTACTTTAAATGATACCGTTACTGTCAGTGAACACGCCGCATCTATGGGTGGTTCACAAGTATTTTTAGAACCCGGAGAAACACAGACTGTAGACACCATGATTAAATGTATTGCTGTCTCTTCAGCAAATGATGCCTGTGTGGCGTATTCGCATAGTAGGAATTAATTTGCTACCTGAAATGGATTACGGAATCTGTAATAAACATCCAGTCCACCATCTTCATGAACTTCTATTTTTTCTATCAATTCAATAACCACTTCTCTTGTAAGCTTCTCAATATTAATATAATCCTTAAAAGCTTCTACCCATTCATCATGTTGATTTTGAAGGGAATTTTCATCCGCTAACTTTGTAAGAATTTCTTCTTTCTGATTTTCTAATTTGGACATTTCCTCTTCATATTCTGCAACATAGGAACGATATTCCTGTGGTGTAATCATCTCTTCCATGTAGCCTGTGAATGCTCTCTTTTTAAACTTTTGATATTTTTCTAATTCTGCATCCACTATCTGCATCTGCTTTTTATAAAACTGTTCCCGGCTATCTATCTTCTGGACTTTATCTAAATCGCTAATATCATCTTCTGTAAGTATCTTTCTAGCTTCATTCTTTATGGAAGATAAGACCGCTTCTTCCAGCTCCTCATTTTTAATCATATGACTTGGACAGTGCTTTTTCCCCATCGTTTTATATATTTTGCAAATATACCCGATACTTCCCTTTTTATTACCTTTGGCATAAGCTCTATTCATAGCATGTTTACAATCGGCACAAAATAAAATACCTGCAAATATATTATCGCTATACTCTGTATTTACAGATTTTCTTTTTATTTTCTGCAATGCCTGAACTTTATCAAAGGTTTCTTGATCTATAATCGGTTCATGAGTATTATCTATAATAATCCACTGGTCTTTCGGCAAACGTCTCTTTTTCTTATCCTTATAAGAAATTTTTATATCCTTATGTTGTATCATTTTGCCTAAATATGTCTGGTTATTTAAAATCGTATGTATTGTCTGATAACACCATGTCTTTGTTGTATCTTTTAATTTGCTGTTATGATAATTCTGCTGTAATACCCTTGTTTTATACAATGATGGAATCAAAATATTTTCTGATGATAAGATAGAACCGATATGAGCTTTTCCATTTCCCTCTAAATATAATCGGAAAATCTTTCTCACAATACTCGCTGCATATTCATCTATTATTAAATGATTATGGTCTTCTGGATCTCTCATATATCCATAAGGACATGAAGAACCTACAAATTTACCCTGATTCATTTTGGAGTGGAATACACTTCTTACACTCTTAGACAGCATCTCGCAATACCATTCATTAGTAAGTCCCTTTATCTGTCTAACCATCTTATTATTTTCATCCAATGTATCCACACCATCTACAACACCAATAAATCGAATACCCCATAATGGTAGTTTATGATGTAAATACTTTTCTGAATGTTCCATATTTCGAGTAAATCTTGACTGACTTTTCGCAATAATAGTATCAAACAGTCCCGTCTGTGCATCCTGCATCATCTGAGAAAATCCCGGTCTGTCTTCATATAGTCCGCTCTCATCATCATCGGAATATATTTTAACAACTTGAAAATCATGCTGCATTGCATAATCACTCAACATAATACGTTGATTAATAATACTTTCGCTATCATCCCCTTTATTCACTTTATTTCTGTCTTCTTTTGATAATCTTAGATATAATACTGCTTTATTGTTCATCTTTCACCTCATCAATATTATATCCTTATATGATTTATGCTTAATAAAATTATAAACCATATAAAGATATATGTCACTACCCGTTATGTTTCTGAATCACTTGTTCCATACAATCCTTCAAATTTTTATCACCATAAATCACATTTACTTTAATAACTCTGCTTTTCTTTTTCCTCATAAGAGCCTCTGTTTTTTCTACTATATATATCACCCTTTCTATAAAAATATATTTTGTCCATCTATTAAAATTAAATTTATTTTCACTTCTATAAAAATACGCAAAAAGAGTACCAGAACTTTAGGGTTCTGATACTCTTCTTTTATAATCTATATTCCTTTTTAGCAATCCTTCTGTTATGACAAACCACAGTTATAATGCAATAATTTTCCAAAAGACTTTTATTTTTCTGCATTCTGGACACTCGTAACTTCCGGATACTCACAACTGTTCTTATACAGAGTTGCATTCACATTCCTATTCCACATTCTCAAATACTTCCGCCAGAGTCATTGTTATATGCGGAAAATCCCTTACTGTAATTATAGTATCTGCATTATAATCTTCTTCCTCAGCATCATCCTGTAATATATACAGATTCTTTAATATATATGTTCCATCTTCCAGATAATAGATTTCTACCGCTCTTTCTTTCGGTGACACAATCCAATACTCGCTTACCCCAGCATTCTGGTAGATGTCTTTCTTGATGGTTTTATCATTTAGGGCAGTCGCAGGCGATAGAGTTTCTACAATAAAACGTGGAACTCCTGTATAAGCACTTCCTTTTAAATGCTTACGGTCACAAATAACCATAACATCAGGAATAACATAATCATCGTTTTCTTCCGCATGGTATCTGTAATCCAGATTCTCCATAAACGTAAGGCATAAACTACCTTTTAATCCCTCTCGCAGCTTTCCATATATATTACCGTTTACTATACTATGACGGTAATTAGCAGAAGGCGACATATTATATATTTTTCCGTTTATTTTTTCCTGTTTTATATAATCTTCTCTTAATTTTGGCATAAAATCCTCCTTTCACTTTCTAATGTACTCTCGGAATCTTTTTGTGCTTTCTTTATTTTCATCCATTTAATACAATTCCCTCTTTCTGGACATTATTATAAAATGGTAATGCTCCTAACCAATAATTAAACCGTTCTTTGTTTTGAATCACAACGCTTATATCTATATCATAATCCATTTGGAAATCAAAAGCCAAATCAAATATTTCCGTTTCTACTTCTTCTATTTCTTCATCTGTAAGGGGCGTAAGAATCATAATATCTACATCAGAATGCTCATTATAATCTCCTCTGGCATAAGAACCATACAAAATTACTTTATCTAATTTATCTCCAAGAATTGATTTTACCTGCTGTGAAAAACGTAAAATAATATCTCGCTTATTGCTGTTCATATCCTCGCCCCTTTTTATTAACTTATATCAATATTATACCAATTCCCTACTCTATAACACAAGCACCAACGTAAAATTTTTTCCGCTGATGCTTGTTCCTGTTATAGTAATCCATTATCATCCTTCTACAATACTGCAAAATCTTAATCTAAAAACAATTATGACATCTGCCATATCCCATAGATTCCGCATCTGATTCAGTAACTTGTCTTGCCTTATCTGGATTCATTCTTCCACAATCCGGTATAGAATGATACTTTGAACCTGTCTCAGACAACCATACCATTGTTTCCTCTGAATCAGAACTAGAATCAGAAGAATAACTAGATACAGGCATACCACCATGAGAACTACTATTAGAACTACTTATGCTACTTGTTTTTTCTGCCTTTGTTTTTAAAGATGCATTTTCTGTTTTTAATTTTTTCTTCTCACTTCTTAGAGTATTAACCTTTTCCTTTAAATCAGAATTCTTGTCCTCTAAACTTTCAATCTGATCTTGCTTTTCAGAATTTTCATTCTTTAAAGTCTCAATTTCATCTTCCTGTGCATTAAATTGTTTTTCTACAGAGTCATATTTTGACTTTAATTCATCATATTGTTTCTGTACCGCTGCATATGACTTTGAATTTTCTTCACTGTTTGACCAAAAGATCCCTGTTGTAATCAAAAATACAACACAAAGAATCATAGATATAGAAATCTTTTTTCGCTTCTTCTTTACTGGGACAACTTCAACATCTTGTACCGATAAATCCTCTTTTTTTCTTTCGTTCATATTTTTTCTCCTTCTTATGAAATAAAATAATCTTATTATGTTTAAAATAATTATAAATTATTTATATATAATAATCAAGAAAATAAGAGAGTATACCTATAAAAGATATACCCTCTTTTATTTAAATTGGAAAAGTAATTTTTTAAATTATAATTCTTATATTGTCAGGCAATTTTTGATATATGGACAAGGAATTATTTCACTTTAACACCCTTCCCAATTCCTTTTGATTTTAACATCTTCTGATATGCTTTCTTCTGTTTCTTTGGTACTTTAATCGTTGCTTTTGCATGAATTCCTTTAAATGCTTTCGCACCTACGGATTTCTTTGTAAGATATGTCGTCTTAATTGTAATACTCTTAAGATTCTTACATCCGCTAAATGCCTGTTTTCCTATATTTTTTATACTTGTTGGAATAACAACTTTTGTCAATTTCTTGTTATTTACAAATGCTTTTACCGCAATGGATGTTACCTGACATTTTACTCCATTTACTGTAATCGTTGCAGGAATTGTTATATTCTTTGCTTTTGAAGTTGTCTTAACATATCCTACAGTATTTTTACCAGTTACTTTGTAAATAGCTTTTGTTTTTTTATCTGTTACTTTTGTTCCAACCTTTAATGAAGGTACACTTGGCTTTTGGGGTGTTGGTTTCGTTGTTGTATTATCTTTCTTGCTTGTTACAGGAATACTCTCTTCTTTTAAGATTTTTCCACATATTGTGCACTTATATGTTTTTACTCCTGTCTTATCTTCTGTTGGCTTTACTGTTATTGTTCCATTGTCTGCTTTATGACCCGTTGCTTTGATAACTTCCTGCTTTTCAAGGATTTCTCCACAAATGGAACACTTACTTCCTTCTGTTAAGCCGTCCTCTGTACATGTTGCTTCTTTTCCGGCTATCTTTTCTGCTTTGTGGCCCGTTGCTTTGATGACGGTATCTTCTTTATTGATTTCTTTTACAGCATCCGCATCGGCAAAGAGTTTCTTACAGCCAGAACAGATATAGTATTCTTTATTTCCATCTTCTGTACAGCTTGCTTTCTGAGCTTCCGTCTTCGTCAACTTATGCACATGTGCTAAAACAGGAATTGCTTCTATCTCTACATGAGTTGCATCATTCTCACAAACTCTTCTTCGACTTCCTTCCTCTGTCTCACTCGCTTCTTTTGTCACTTCCCAAGCAGACCATTTATGGCCGGTTGCCTTAATGATTTCCTGTTTCTTAAGGATTTCTCCACAGATGGAACAATGTTTTCCTTCTGTAAGTCCATTCTTTTCACAAGTTGCTTCGACCGCCTTGTCTATAATAATAGTATGTCCTTTTGCATTTATTTCTTCTTTATTAGTTTCTCCACATACATTACAAATATATAGCTTAAATCCTTTCTCTGTACAAGTTGCTTCTTTGGTTATTCTGCCATTATCCCAATTATGACCTAGTGCTGGAATTATAGTAATATCTGTTTTTCCATCACATCTATTACAATGATGACTTTTACTTCCTTGTGTTTCACATCTTGCCTTTTTATCAATTATCCATTCCGTATCATAATCATGTCCTAAGGCAGGTATTACCTCTTTTTTTACTGCTCCACACCTTTCACAAGTATATGCTTTTTCTCCCGCTTCTGTACATGTTGCCCTTTTGATTATTTTGGTTATAACCCAGTTATGCTCTAATGGCAAGATTAACTCCTGACTTCCACTTTTTATCTGACCACATACAGCACAATGTATACTTTGTTGTCCCCATTCTTTACAAGCAGGAAGTAAATCGACTGTATATTTACTATTCCAAATATGTTTTCCTGTAGCATTTACTATTGTTGTTGAAGAAGATATTTTTTTATTACATTGTTTGCAATATATGACCGAATCATAACTTCCGCATTCTCCACAAGTTGGTTTTACTTCATTTTCTTTTATCGCATCTGCCGCTATATGATCATGGATATCCAAATTTAGTCTCGCTTTTGCTTGTATACTTTTCTCATCATATACGAGAGCATTATATTTCCCATTTGTATATAAAGTTAATTTACAATCATATTTATAAGACCATATTATCTTATCATTATTATATGGATCATCTGTATCATTCCATCCTCCTGCACTACTTACTTTATAACTTAACCCCTTATCGTGATATACAGCTTCATCTATTCCATAATATCCAATATCAATATTCTCTTTAGAAAACGAATAAAAAGAAAAATTTATTTCTTCTCCATTACAAGAATTAATTTCTATTTCAGGAGTTTTAAGTTTTACGGAATATACGCCCCACGATGTATCTGTATCTATATCATATGGATACAGTAAAACATTACCTTCTTCGTATCCAAAATATTGAACAGTATAGTATGCATATCCATATCCAACTTGTTTATTTTGAATACGCACTTTTAATTTACTGTCTTCTGTATCGGTAAATTTTCTAAACTCTATATTTTTACAATCATCCCCTGTGAAATAATATGTAATATAATTTACTTTTCCCATTTCTACATCTATATCTTTCGGCACACCAATCGTACTCTCTGATAAATCTATCGATGTATCGGCATAGACATTTATATTTTTTATACTTATACATAAAAACACAAAAAGTAAACTGAAAAATGCTATTTTTAAATTTTGATATAACTTTCTTTCTATTTTTTTCATAATTTTATTCCTCATTTATTTTTACTCCTGCATTTCTGACCATTCTGCTTTTTCAACTGAAATTTTATCGAAATTTTTATCTGTTGAGAACGTAAATTTCATTTTCGTTCCTTTCTTCCAACTATTTACATATACAGTCGTAGATTCTACTATTACTCCATCTTTATCAAGCAAATTAACATCCGCAACAAAAGAATCAAAATCTATATCAGAAGTATTTTCTACTATTGCATTATAATTTTTCCAATCATAAGAACTATTTTTGTCTTTTTTAAAATTCATATTATTTAAAATTGTATTTACCTGTTTATCTCTTGTCTCTTTCTCTTCTATTTCCTGTGCATTGGTTTTAAAATCATCCAAAAACGATTTGTATTTATCAGATACAGTTAAACCATAATTTTCCATAAAGTCTACTATTAATTTACTTCTTTCATCATAGGCTTCTCCCCATAATTCACTATATTTATCATAGTTTACTTGCATATATTTTAAGGCTTCTTTTTGTTGCTTTATCATGTTGATATAATTGATTGCTTTCTGCTGTAAAGTAGAATCCTTAAATTTTTTATCCAGATATGGAGAAACCTTATCATACTCAGCATCAACCAATTTTGTGTAATAGTCTTTATGAGTATCATCTCCTTCTGTATATTCTGGTTCCTCAATGCTCCATCTTGCCTTCAATCCTGCTGCTAAATCTTTCATAAAATCTTCATCAGTGTATGTTTCCTCTGTTGATTTTTCTGCTTGTTTTGTACTTCCGCATCCACATATAACCATTGCCATTACGGATAATATAACCGTACAAATCAGTAAACTTTTTTTCATACATTTTTCCTCCTCTTAAACGTATAAATATAGATATGTCTATATTATATTCGTTTTATCGAAGATATTCAATAAAAGGAATATATTTTATTATAATTCTATATCCCATTTAATAAAAAAGAGGTTCTTGTAATGATTGACTATTCCCCATTTTGGGATACATTAGAAAAGTCAACTGAAAATTGGTATACTTTAACAAATAAGTATCATTTATCTCATAGTACGTTACATCGTCTGAAACATAATCAGAATATATCTACTCGTACTATCAATGACCTCTACCGTATTTTAGATTGTCAGGTAGAGGATGTTATGAAGTATATCCCCTCTGATACAGATCAGCCTTTATAATTGAAGCGACATAAAAACTAAAAAAATGTAAAAAAATAGGCATACCAGAGTTTTTCTTTCTCTAATATGCCTATTACTTTTTTAATTGACAATTTTCTTATTTAATGCAATACTAATGAAGTGCTACCAGACGGGGTAGGCGGTTAGTCCTCTAATCGTAAGACTGAACTTACGTTGACATAGAAATCCTTTCGGGGAAATTTACGAGAGGAGGACACTGGATATGGTTACATACTCGGACTTGTTTACATATACTTTAGTAATCTTTGCTATCCTCACCTTTGCATTTACTTGCAAAAAGAAATAACCGCCCCTTAGCCTAGGAAACTAGAGCGGTTATTTTAACATATAACAACTGGGCTAACCGTCTATATGGTAGCACTTTTCGAATATTTCTTTTATTCGCCTTTTATTATAGAATATTTTTTCTATATTTTCAACCGCTATTTTTCTTCTTTAAATCTTTACTACCCCTATACGCTGCCTGCGTGGCAATGGCCGAACATATTTATGGAAGTGAGGATGCCTTTGTTGCAAAGATGAATGCAAGGGCACAAGCTCTTGGCATGAAGCATACTCATTTTATTAACTGCTGCGGCTTAGATGCCGAAGGACATTATACGAGCGCAAGGGATATTGCCCTTATGTCACGAGAACTTATTATAAAGCATCCAGATATTTTTCATTATACGACTATATGGATGGAAAATATCACTCATGTGACAAAGCGAGGAGAATCGGAGTTTGGACTTTCCAATACGAATAAATTACTGCGGCAATATCAGGGGGCTACCGGACTAAAGACTGGAAGTACTTCCAAAGCTGGGTTCTGTCTCAGTGCGACCGCAGAGCGTAATCATATTTCATTGATTGCCGTTGTTATGGCCTGTCAAAGTGCAAAGGAGAGAGTGAAAGATTGTGCCTCCCTCCTTGATTATGGCTTTTCTCTTTGTAAAGTTTATACAGACAAACAGCCACCTGCACTTTCCCCGGTTTCCATACATAATGGTACACAGGAAATGCTTTCCTGCAAATACGATAAAAACTTTTCCTATGTTTTTACTTCTGAAATTAATCCAGATAAAATTCAGAAAAAAGTGATATTTCAGAAAAATCTTTCAGCTCCAATTAAGAAAAATCAGGTAATTGGCAAGCTGGAGTATTCTTATCATGAAAAAAATATAGGGTCCGTCTCCATACTTGCCTCGCATTCAGTAAAAAAAGCTACTTACCTGGATTACTTAAAGAAATTAATTTTAAACTGTTAATATTTAAAGGATATCGATATGTTCTCCTGCTAATGCTTTGTTCATGCTTCGTACTGCACAGAACTTTCCACACATAGAACAGGTATCTTCATGTTCCGGTTTTCTGTCATCGCGGACTTTCTTTGCTGTTTCTGGATCCATCGCACATGCCCACTGCGCTTCCCAGTCTAATACTCTGCGGGCATCTGCCATTTTATCATCGATTTCTCTTGCACCGCGAACTCCTTTGGCGATGTCAGCTGCATGTGCCGCAATTTTAGAAGCCATGATTCCCTGTTTTACATCTTCAAGATTTGGAAGTGCGAGATGTTCTGCCGGTGTAACATAACAGAGGAAGGCTGCTCCGTTCTGGGCGGCGATGGCTCCTCCGATTGCTGATACAATATGATCATATCCCGGTGCAATATCTGTTACGATCGGTCCAAGTACATAGAATGGTGCACCGGAACAGATTGTAGACTGTAACTTCATGTTGGCGGCAATCTGGTCCATTGGCATATGTCCTGGTCCTTCTACCATTACCTGTACATTTTTCTCCCATGCACGTTTTGTAAGTTCTCCAAGGCGAACCAGTTCTTCAATCTGGCATACATCGGAACCATCTGCAAGGCAGCCTGGACGGCAGGCATCACCAAGAGAAATCGTTACATCGTATTCCTGACAAATATCAAGAATTTCATCATAATATTCATAGAATGGATTTTCTTCGCCTGTCATTGTCATCCATGCAAATACAAGAGAACCACCGCGGGATACGATGTTCATTTTTCTTTTATGCTTTTTAATCTGGTCGATTGTTTTTCTTGTGATTCCACAATGTAATGTTACGAAATCTACGCCATTCTCTGCGTGAAGACGTACTACATCAATAAAGTCTTTTGCAGTAAGTGTATCTAAATCTCTCTGATAATGAATTACTGAGTCATAAATCGGTACTGTTCCAATCATAACCGGACATTCTGAAGTCAGTTTTTTACGGAATGGTTCTGTGTTTCCATGAGAAGATAAGTCCATGATGGCATCTGCTCCCATATTAACTGCTTCCATTACTTTTTGCATTTCTATGTCATAATCTTTACAGTCTCTTGAAACACCAAGATTTACATTAATCTTTGTCTTTAACATAGAACCAACACCCTGAGGATCTAAGCATTTATGATTTTTATTCGCACAGATAGCAACCTTTCCTTCTGCAACGAATGCTCTGATTTCTTCTGGTGTCATACGTTCTTTGGCTGCAACCTTTTCCATTTCCGGAGTAATAATATTCTTTCTTGCTGCATCCATCTGTGTTGTATAATTTCTCATCTTCTGTTACCTCCAATTTATTATTAATATTTATCGTGTACTTTTTTATAAATCCCACATATGATCAAGCGGACCGTTTCCCTGCCCAAGATTCAGCATCGCTCCAATTGCTCCACTAATATAATCCTTTGCTTTTTTTACAGATTCTTCTATCGAAAATCCTTTTACAAGATTCGCAGCTATCGCACTTGAAAGTGTACATCCGGTTCCATGGGTATTTGGATTATTGATCCTGCAGGCTGGATACCAGACTTTCTTTGGGTACTTTAGGAATATCTCATACAAGAAATCATCGGCATTTTCCTCACTGTGCCCTCCCTTGCTAAGAACTGCACAGTTCCATCGTTTTGCAATAATTTCTGCCGCTTCTTCTCTCGTCTTCCTGTCTGTGATCTTCCTTCCTGATAAAAACTCAGTTTCTGGAAGATTGGGTGTCAATAAAGAAATGTTCGGAAATAGTTTTTCATATAATACTTCTCTTACTTCCTCTTCTACAAGAACCGTTCCGCTCGTTGAAATCATAACCGGATCTGCTACTACCTGCTTTATTGAATATTTTTGCAAATACTTTGCAATAATCTCAACCTGTTCTTTGGATGCGATCATTCCAATCTTTACGGCATCCGGCTTTATATCTGAAAAAACACTATCCATCTGTTCTTCAAAAAAGTCTGGCGGCACTGGCATAATACCGGTAATCCCTTTTGTATTTTGCGCTGTAAGTGCGGTAATACAGCTTGTTGCATAAACTTTATGCACCGTTAATGTTTTTATATCTGCCTGAATTCCTGCCCCGCCACTTGCGTCACTTCCTGCAATTGTAAGCACTGTTTTCATTTTGCACTTCCTTATCTTCTTTCTGACAGTCTGTGTAGCTACTGTTTTTTGCGTTGAAAGACCTGACAGTTTTTTATCTCGTAAAAATCTTTTACATAAATATCAGAAAATGTTCGGATTTCTTCTGTATTATCCCTGCTATATGCATCATAAATACTACATACAGGAAACCCTGCTTTGGAAGCAGTCTTTACTGCATATAAAGAATCTTCAAACACCCAGGTTTCTTCTTTTTTCGTCTGTAAATGTTCTCTTGCCAGTTCGAATACTTTAGGACTTGTCTTTCCTGCTCCTGCCTCTTCACAGGTAATCATTCCGTCAAAATCTTTCCATATACCATTACGTATAAGAGCCGACTTTGCCATCTCTGCATCCGTTGCTGTCGCAATCATTAACCTGACCTGATTTTTCTTTAACTTTTGTATCAGATCACAGACACCTGGTTTTAACACTGCCTCTTTAAAATAAAAATCTTTTACTACCTGATTGACACCTTCTAATATTTCCTCTATCGTTACGGAAAGTTTATATTCTGTTTGCATATATAAGGCACCTTCCGGAAGAGATAATGCATCAAGTCTTTCCTTTAAATCTGACCTGGCTTTTATGCCAAGTGTGGCAAGATATCTCGCCCCGGCATTCTCCCAGACAGGCATCGAATCAAGTAAGGTTCCGTCAATATCAAAAATTGCTCCCTTTATCACACTCTAATGCCTTTCCTTGTCGTTTACCATCGCTGTTGTTTTTTCCAGTAAAACTCCTGTAGCATCTTCAATATCTTTTGCCGCAAAAATAGCACTGACAACTGCAATTCCACAAATACCGCTTCCTTTCAGCGTCAGAATATTATCGGCTGTAATTCCACCTATCGCAATAACCGGGATATGAACTGCTTCACAAATTGCTTTTACTCTTTCTTTGCTGATAGCGGATGCATCCTTCTTCGTCGATGTAGAAAAAACAGCTCCGACTCCAAGATAATCTGCCCCCATCTTCTCTGCAAGAACTGCCTGTTCTACTGTCTGTGCAGACACACCAAGAATCTTATCTTCTCCAAGAATCTTTCTTACATCATCCGCTTCCATATCGCTTTGTCCGACATGCACCCCGTCTGCATCCATCTCCTTCGCAATCTTTACATTATCGTTAATGACAAATGGAACATGGTATTTGTGACACAATTCTTTCAGGGCGATTGCTTCTTCTAGAAAATGTTCTTCATCTAATTCTTTTTCCCGAAGCTGGATAAATGTCGCTCCACCTTTTAATGCTTTTTCTACCTGCTCATACAATGTTTCTTCCCCGAGCCATGAACGGTCGGTTACCGCATATAAAAGCAAATCTTTTTTTAACTGTTCTCTGTTAACGCAACTCATACTTTGCTCTCGCCTCCAGTGTATTTCCATCCATATGATAGATTGCATCAATAATTCGATTACGATATGTTGAATTCCCTTCTCCTTCTCCAAGATGCTCAAATCCAATTTCACCGGCAATTCCCATAGCACATACCGCTGCCGCTGCCGCCTCTAAAGGCTGCTCTATATTGGCACAAAGGAAAGCAGTCATCATACCAGAAAGCTGGCAACCGGTTCCGGTAATCGCTCCCATTTCCGGTCTTCCATTCCGAATGACATAACATTTTTCGGCATCAGCAACAAGATCAATCGCTCCTGTTACAGCAATCACACTGCCTGTCACTTTAGAAAATGCTTTCAGCTTCTTAATCGTTTCGTCAAGATTGTCTTCTGTAACGGCATCTGCCAAATCCGCATCCACACCCTTTGTATTTCCTGTTCCTTCAATCAGAGTCCGAATCTCTGAAATATTTCCACGGATAACAGTAAACTTAATATCTCGAACCAGCTCATTCGCTGTTTTTGTTCTAAGTCCGCTCGCTCCGGCTCCTACCGGGTCAAGCAGTACAACATGACCAAGTGCATTTGCCTTCTTTCCGGCTAAAAACATGGACGGAATTGTATTTTTATTTAATGTCCCAATATTGATATTTAACCCCTGGCAAATAGAAGTAATATCTTCTACTTCCTCAGAATCGTCTGCCATGATCGGACTTCCACCACAGGCAAGAAGAATATTTGCGACATCATTTACTGTTACATAGTTTGTAATATTATGTACTAGCGGATGCTTTTCTCTTACATTATCAAAACTCTTCTTTAACATTTTCAACTCCTTCTTTTATATATTTTTTCAGGACATGTTTTAAAAAATCTTTCTGCAAAATATACCGCAATCTAAGATATCAGATTGTAGGAATGAGATTTTTCAAACATTCTCTGTGATAACTATCCAAAATAAATCTGCTTTTCTTTACAAACTTGATTCACTATACAAATAAAATTCACAGTTTTTAAATAGCTATACATTTCATAAACGGAAAATTAATTAAGAATATATTCTATACAGATATGGATAACAAACGATAAAAAAGAAAAATATATGTATTCCATGCCATTTTCCTTAAATGACTATCTTTATATCTTTCTTAAACTTTGAAAATAGAATTCTTTTTAAACTCTGAAAAGAAAAACGCATATACACCAATTACGGTATATATGCGAATCTATCTACGCTATCCCTACGTTGGCATTATCCAAATCAGGTTATGGGTCTAAGCACCTTAGCTTACTCTCAGCCTGCTCCTGCAAGCTCCCCGTGTATGAATTTACCAATATAGTACGCTATTTATTCAAAAAAAGCAAGCATAAATTCCAAAACAATCTGTAATCTATATGTCTGCTATCCTAATGCAACGTCTAAAATCATCATAAGACTAAACCCTGCCGCAAACATAAAAATGCCGATATTTGTTGTTTCTCCAACTGACATTTTCGGAACAAGTTCCTCCACAACGACATAGAGCATCGCTCCCGCTGCAAAACTTAAAAAATACGGAAGAACCGGAACAACCAGACTGGCTGCCCATAAAGTAAACACGGATGCCATCGGTTCTACTGCCCCGGAAAGCACTCCATATACGAATGCTTTTCCTTTCGGCATTCCTTTTGTACAAAGCGGCATTGAAATAATCGCCCCCTCCGGGAAATTCTGAATCGCAATTCCTAACGCAAGAGAAAACGCTCCCATTGCTGTAATATGATCTGCATGATTCAATAGTCCCGCATAGATCACTCCAACAGCCATTCCTTCCGGAATATTGTGGAGGGTCACCGCCAGCAGCAGATTATCTTTTTGTTCTCCTTCTATACATTCCGGTGGAGCAAAATAATCAATTGCCATTAAAAATAAAATTCCAATCCAAAATCCAATTGCTGCCGGAATAAAACGCCACACTCCAAGTGAAGCCCCCTGTTCAATTGCCGGAAGCAGCAAACTCCATATTGATGCTGCTACCATTACTCCCGCTGCAAATCCAGTAAGTGCTTTCTGCATCCCCCTGCCAAGTTCATTTTTTAAAAAGAATACACAAAATGCACCTAATGTTGTTCCTATAAAAGGAACACTGAGACCTTTTATTATCTCTATAAGCATAAAATCCCTCCAAAGACATCTTTATTAAGCATCTCCTGCAGATTTTTATTTTATTATCTTTTATTTTAAAATAAAAATCTGTCCTATTTCTTAATATGTCTTTGAATGGAAATGTTTCTTTTTTTATTTCTTTTTTTACAACATCTTTTTCTTTTTAAAATAAGCAACACACAAAATTACGATCGTAAGGCTTACATTTTCTGTGCATTCATATATGCCTGATCATAGAAAAATTCCTGTGAATTTAACGGTGTTTCCTGCACTGCCACAATCTCATAATTTCCATGACTGTCTTCTTGTCTTGCTTTTTGATTATCGCTAAGCATTGTAATAAACATTTCTTCTAACTGCACTTTTAAATCTTTATCATAAATCTTCTTATCGGTAAGTGAATTCATTTTTAAACCGATATATGCTTCCTTTCCTTCTTTAGCATAGGATATTTCCTCATCGATCATCGATAAAATTCTGTTCTGAAGACATCTTGGCGCAACAAGCAGATGCTCTACATTATCCACTGTCTCTTCCATGGAAAATGCCTGGAATACTTTTGCTGCTTCAACTCCAATCTCTACATTGGCTGTCATAAAAGATAAATCTGTATATAATCTTGCTGTTTTTTCATTATAATTTTCTGTTCCGATCTGTGTATAATATTCTCAGAATCTTCTCACATCTGATAACTGGGCTAGGATAACACAGGAAAGTAAAATCTGAGAAAGCAATCCCGTAAAATGAAAGTAAAATACTAAGTCCTGGTTTTCTGTTTTTGGAACGAAATGGAGATTTGTATTTTGGGGGTCATCCACCTATTTTGACAAATGTAAGATTGCTTCCAATACTCCTCCAGCAACACATCTTGCTTTATCAGATATATGATAACAGTTCTCCTGTTCTTTTACACGAGGATCGACATCAGCAATTTTTAATCCTTTTTTTACCGGATATCCTTCCCGGATCATACCACGAAGAACTCCTCCTATCACTGTTTTTACCGGGGTACCTTCTATATCTGCAATCGTATCCCCTGCCTGTACTATTTCACCTATCTGTTTTAAGATATGCAGATTCCCTGCCGCCGGGGCATGAATGACTCTTTCTTTCGCATAACCCCCTATCATTCCGGGAATTCCGGTATTCGGAGCTGCTTCTCCTTCATAGATAACTCTTCCAAGATTGTGGCCTCTTTGCGTTTCAATTACTGCATCTACATCTTTTTCTGCACAAAACCCTGGACCGACTCCAATAACAACAGGCGCATCTGTTATCTTTGTTCCAAGGTTTCTTTTTGCCAGAATAGCATCTACTACAACGGGTGGATGTACTTCCTGTATTATACTTCCACTTTCATCAATTATCACCGGAATCTGTCCCTGTTCATAAATTGCAAATGCCTCTTCTAATGAATCTGCCCGTTTTGCAATTACACCTTCCACCTCGACTTCTTTATCAAAAACTGCTTCGCAAAAACTGATTGTCCGGCGAATACAGCTTGGATTCGCAATTTCCAATACCAATACAGGAAATCTGCTCTGATGTAATTTATAAATCGTACCTGTGGCAATATCTCCGCCACCGCGGACTATGATTAATTTTTTCTTCCATTCTTCAAATGTATGCATTTCTCTTTCCTCATATTTTTTCTTTGTGAAAAATATTCTCTTTCCATTCTGTGTGTGATATATTATATACTATATCATGATACACAAATCTGTTTCTAACTATCCGTCACAGAACGGAATCATGTTTAAGCAATATTAAATATACTATCGAACGAAATCCAGGTCAAATATTTGATTACGAATATTTGAAAATCATTTTTTATTTTATTAATTTTTTCGCAAGGGAGCTTTATTTTGAAAAAAATTTTTTTTAACCATAACCTTTCTTCTCTTCTCGGTCTTACTGACAGCCATATCTTAACCTTTACCGGTGGGGGTGGCAAGACCTCTCTTATGAATACTCTTGGCATAGAATTTGCAAAACAGAGAATCCCAACACTTCTTACTACAACAACGCATATTATGAAGCCAGACTTCCTTCCCAGTAAAGCTTGCATTGAAGAAGAGAATTTAGAACAGATAACCTCCTTTTTTATGAATTTAGAGGAAGATATTTTACCTCTTGCCGCTTTAGGAATTCCTGAAAAAAAGATATATAATAAAGTCAAATGGAAAAGTCCGTCTATAAACTTTATGAAAAAACTTTCCCTATTTTCACGAAAATATTCTAATATTTCTCTGCGTATTTTATGCGAAGGCGATGGTTCTAAAAGACTTCCGATCAAACTTCCTAAAGATGGAGAACCTATTTTTTTCCCAAAGACAGATACCGTTATCGGCGTAATTGGACTATCCTGTCTTGGAAAACCAATAAAAGAGATGCTTTTTCGTTACGAACTCCTTCCAAAACTCATTTTTACTCAAAAAAATTTTTCTTCACAAAATAATTTCACAAAACTGCCACAAACCACACACAACATCACTACAGACTTTTTATACTGGCTATGTCTTTCTGAAAATGGGCTTCGGAAAAATATTTCTTCCGAAAAATTTTGTATTGTTTTTAATCAGGCGGATGTCCTCAACGAAAAAGCTCTCGCGGAAATGATTACATTAAAAAATAAAATAAAGGATGAGGGAATTTCCTGTCATATTCTTTCCCTGAAAAACAAATATATTATTAAGTAATAATTTGCCGCAGGCAAGCTGACACTCTCAAAGAGAGAAAGGTCCGTCTTGCCTGCGGCAAATTACTACTTATCTAATAACTCTTGTTCATCTACTCCTTCTAAGACTGGTGCATCTTCTGGCAAAAATTCAATAAGATCTTTGTCAAGACGACCGACTCTTGCTTGAGAGTAAACATAATATCCGGCATCTTCTAATCTTTTTCTTCCCTTCTGGAAAGACTTTTCAATCAATATTCCAATCCCGGTTAAATCTGCACCGGATTCTTTTATGAGGCGGCTGGCTCCCATAGCTGCTTCTCCATTTGCAAGGAAATCATCAATTAATAAAACTTTATCGTTTTGATCAATATAATCCTGATATAAGGTCAGTTCATAGCTTGTTCCTTTTGTAAAGGAAGTTACTCTTGTCTGATATACTTTTCCGTTTAAAATTTTGGAAGTCTGTTTCTTTAAAATGACCATAGGAACATCCAGATATTTTGCTGTCATCAATGCAGGAGCAATTCCTGAACTTTCAATAGTAAATACTTTTGTAATTCCGTACTCTTTAAAATGCTCTGCAAAATCTTTTCCAAGTGCATCCATAAATTCGGAGTCTACCTGATGATTAATAAAACTATCTACTTTTAATACTGTTTTCCCCAGTGCTTTTCCATCTTTTTTTATTCTTTCTTCCAATAATTTCACTTTTTCCACCTCATATTATGTTTTTTTCCAAATTTATTTTATCCTCTTGATAATCCATATCTGATAATTCCTGCTCAGTAACATAAACTTTATATATCATTTCCGGATGTTCTTTTGCAATCCGCTTACCTCCCTTATCCCCTTCTAATGCCATCAGTTCTTCAAATAGGATTTTAGGAAATATTACGGGATTTCCTTCTCTTTCTTTTGTTACACACATATGGATTCCTTCTGGATTTCTGTAAAAGCTTTCAAAAAGCTTTTGCAAACTTTGTTTTTGCAATAACGGCTGATCACAGACCATAAAGCAGCAACCGGCATATTTTTCGTAATCTTTTGACTGTCTCAAATAACGAATTCCCAAATGAATGGATTCTGAAATTCCACGTTCCGGATGGTCATTCCATACAATATCCATCTTCGGGGCATTTTCTTTTACATAATGCTTAATCGGCTCATATCTCGTTACAATAATTTTCATTGCTGCATCAGATGCACATGCCAAGTCTACGGCATAGGTAAAAAGGCATCGATTCCCGAACGGTTCTAATAATTTATTTGAACCAAATCGTTCACTGTAACCCGAAGCCATGAGTACGACAGCTATACGTCTCTCCATTCCTCTATGCTTCTTCTCTTTCTAGAAGTCCCATCATAACCTGTTCCGCTGTAATTGGAAGGGTTCGGAAACGAAGTCCTGTCGCATTATATACTGCATCCGCAATTGCCGGTGCCGGTGTATTGATTACAATCTCTCCGATAGACTTTGCTCCATAAGGACCGGTTTGCTCATAACTGCTCTCAAATTCCACGCTGATACTGCCCATATCAAGTCGTGTAGGAATCTTATAGGACATAAAGTTTCGATTCTTCATCTTTCCTGCCTCTGTATACTGCACATCTTCATACAGAGTCATTCCCATTCCCTGCACAATGCCACCTTCTGTCTGTATACGTGCAAGGTTCGTATTGATAACGGTTCCACAGTCTACGGCAGCTACGTAATTAATCGGAGTAATCTTTCCGGTTTCTAAGTCCACTTCAATCTCTGCGGCTCCTGCCATAAATGGTGGTGGTGAAACTGGTGAAGTATGAGACTCTGTCACTTCGATTATTCGGCCATTTCCTGCTTCTAAACTTGTAATCAAATCAGATAATGTCATGCTGTGTTCTGGATTATCATTCTCGCTGATCGTCTCTCCATCAAAATCTACTTCGCCTGACTTTAGTCCCATAATTGCAGCTGCTTCCTCACAGATTCTCTTTCTCATGGATTCACATGCCTTTACAACTGCACCACCGGTAACATACGTTGTACTTGAAGCATAGGAACCACTATCATATGGCGACTGATCGGTATCTACTCCACGAACAATGATGTTATCCATATCACAGCCAAGACCATCCGCTGCCATCTGTGCAAGAATGGTATCACAACCGGTTCCCATATCAGAACATCCAATCATCAATGTATAAAATCCATCATCATTTAACTTAAGCTGAACAGATCCTACATCCACGCCACCTATACCGGAACCCTGCATTGCCATAGCCATTCCTACAGAACGAACCGTATGCGGACCCGTTTTCACATAAGGATACTTTTCATCCCATCCGATCATTTCTTTTACTTTAGCGACACATTTATCAAGATTACAAGACTTTGTTACTTCTCCAAAATAATTCGTTAAAACGTCGCCTTCTTTTACCATATTCATTTCACGAATTTTAACCGGATCCATATTTAATTCATGTGCCAGCTCGTTCACAGCAGATTCTACTGCAAAGATTCCCTGCGTTGCCCCGTAACCACGATAAGCTCCGGCAGACACTACATTCGTATAAACAACCTCAGTCTTGAAGCGGAAAGCTTCCATATTGTATAAAGATAATGACTTCGTACCTGATAAATCTACGGTTGTCGGACCATGTTCTCCAAATGCGCCGGTATTAGAGAGTGTAGATAAATCTATTCCCCGAATTCTTCCGTTTTTATCTGCTCCTAATCGTACATGTACCTGCATCTCATGTCTTGGTGAACCATGAATAAAACATTCTTCTCTTGTAAATACTATTTTAGCTGGCTTCCCTGTTTTATAAGTTACAAATGCCGGATAAATTTCTACTACCGCTGTCTGTTTTGCGCCAAATCCTCCACCAATTCGTGGTTTTACCACTCTGACCTTGGATTTTGGAATATTTAATCCTCTGGCAACGATTCTTCTTGCATGAAACGGAATCTGTGTAGAGGATATTACCTTGATTCTTCCGTAAATATCAATAGAAGTAAAGGCACAAAATACTTCCATCATCGCCTGGCTCACTGCCTTTGTATGATAGGTCCGGTCAATAATATACTCACATTCTGAGAGCACCTTATCAATATCGCCGTTGCCTCTGCACTGAGAAGCACAGATATTTCTCTTTACATCGTTTCCGATATTACTCTTGACTACATAATTATCTTCCGGATGAATAATGATCGGATTATCAATTGCCTTCGTAAAATCAAGAATCGGTTCTAATACTTTATATTTTACCTTAATTCTCTTCATAGCCTGGTTTACGCAGTTCTCATCTTTTCCAGCAATAATCGCAACCGGATCACCGTTATATCGAATATGCTGATCAAGAATAAGTCTGTCATCCGGGCTTGGCTCAGGGAAAGTCTGTCCTGCCTGGGTATATCTTTTCTCTGGTACATCTTTATAGGTAAAAACCGCTTCAATTCCAGAAACTTTTAATGCTGCATCTACAGAAATATCTTCAATCCAGGCATGCGCATGAGGACTTCTTAATAACTTCACCACCAGACAATCCGCCGGGGCAATATCATCTGTATATACCGGGCGGCCGGAAAGAAGAGCCTGTGCATCTTTTTTTACGATTGCTTTATTTACAAATCTGGTATTTTCCATCTTTTGTATTATTCCTCCACTCCAAAATATTTTGCAAGGGCACGATACTGACCCTGATATCCCGTACATCTACATAAATTACCAGCTAAATATTCCTTTACCTGCTGCATTGTCGGATTCGGAATTTCTCGTTTTAAAGCCAGTACATTCATTATCATTCCCGGACTGCAGTAACCACATTGATCTGCTCCTTCCTTCGCAAGATAATCTGAAAATTCTGCTGCCTCTTCCTGTACACCTTCTAATGTTGTAATCTTATGTCCTGCTGCTCTCACTGCCGGAATACTGCAGGAAAGAACCGGTTTTTCATCCATCCATACCGTACAAAGCCCACAGTTTCCTGTATCGCAGCCTCTTTTCATGCTCTTATAACCCTGTTCTCTTAAAAAGTCTAACAGCATCTGATCCGGGGTTGTCTCTGCCTGAATCTTCTTTTCATTTATAAATAACTCTATTATCATCTGTCTATTCCTCCGTAAGCCGGGAAATACAACGGCTAATCAATACTTTTGACAACTGCTTTCTATACTGTTTGCTTCCTCGGATATTGCTGCCATACTGAAGTTTATCGATTACTCTCTTGGCATATGATGCCACATCTTCTTTGGATAAAGAATCTGCCAGTTCCTCATCAATTACTACTTCTGCATGTTTCGGTCTTGCACCAAGGACTGTTTCAAAACGACCATCTACCATGGCCATCGCGCAAGTCAATGTTGGAAAATCGGTTTCTGTCATTCTAAAACTTTCATATGCAGTCTTTCTTCCATCCTTTTTCACATAGATATGTGTCAAAATGTCGTTATCTAATGGCATATAAATAAATTCTCTTAATGAAACTTCTCCTTTTTTATAAAGAATAACCTGTGTATCACAAGCTAAAAATGCAGTCAGAACATCTGAAAAGCCTAGTTTCGGAAAGATACTTCCACCTACTGTCGCACAATTTCTAAACTGCACCCCAACAATGTGACGAACTGCTTCTTTAAATAAATTCTGAAACTCTTTATTCAATCCCTCATGCATCTCAATGTCACGTAATGTTGCCATACATCCGATTCGAAATCCACTCTCGTCTTCTTCTATACGATCTAAGCCAAGTGTAGATAAATCAATCGCATTTAAAATATTTCTGTTTCCCATCTTCAGCCACAGGTTGCCACCAATAATGACATTGTTTCTTCCTTTTTGGTTCAGTTCCCACGCCTGTTCGAGAGACTCTGCCATAATATAATTTCTTATTGTGTGCACTTTAACTCTCCTTTGTATTTTATTATCTGCCTACAAGAAAAAATCCTAACTTACAGGATTCTACGTTAATTTATTATTATACATGAAAATCTTTATATTTTCCATACCTCAGCAAAATCCTATGGAAAAATACTAAAAATCTTTTTTAATATCAGAGGACTTATGTATGCCTCTAGGTAACATCCTACAAAAAACAATCCTATTATAAGTAAAATTATGATAATCCTGTCTTTAAGTAAGGTTTGCGAATTCCCATGCCTTCCCCTTGAAATAGCCATATAAAAATTTCCAATGACCGCATTTCGGAACAAGTAAATATATATGATAATAAAAATCATACCATAAAAAACATATTGTGGAAATAAAAAACAGACTCCTCCGATCATGCCTGTCCAACCATATTTTAATACCATAACAGAAAGCAATATTCCAATAAATATTGATGTTATATAATCCAGAAGACAAAAAACAATATATGGCGAAAACAAAAACAGACCAATAAAAAATAACATTAACTGTCTAAAACGTACAAAAAATACATACGAACAAAATGTAGATAAATCTATATTTTCTAACATCTTCATATACTCTGTAAAATCAAGAAAATCAGATAGTTTAAATATCTGCATTTTCATCGTAATATTAAAAAAAAGCGTTCCCGTTATCAATCCTGCTATATACAAAATCCCAAGAACTCTTTTGCCTTCAATCGTATAATACATAACATCCTCCCTGCAAACATATTTATTAAAATATATTCACAGAAAATAATCTTATGATTTAATTCATTAGAAGCGGAAATCCAGCCTTCTATCATCATGGTACCGGGAGGAATCCCATGTAAAAAGTATTATTAAAAAAAGCAAAATTCTTTTTCAAGAATTTTGCTTTTTTATTCTAATCTGTATCAGTCTTCTGCTTGTAAGATAAATATCTTACTTTGCGTAATCAACTGCTCTCGATTCGCGGATCACATTGACTTTAATCTGTCCTGGATAACTCAATTCATTTTCAATCTGTTTTGAAATATCCCTTGCTAATAAAATCATGTCAGAATCACTTACCTGTTCAGGAACTACCATAATTCGAATTTCTCTACCGGCCTGAATGGCAAAAGTCTTATCAACTCCCTTGAAGGAGTTAGCTATATCTTCTAACTGTTTTAATCTTGTCGTATAAGTTTCCAATGTCTCCCGTCTGGCACCAGGTCTTGCAGCAGAAATCGTATCTGCTGCCTGTACGATACAGGCAATCAGGCTTGTTGGCTCAACATCACCATGGTGAGATTCCACTGCATTAATTACGACAGAGGATTCTTTGTATTTCTTACACAAATCCACACCTATTGAAATATGAGAACCTTCCATCTCCTGATCGACAGCCTTGCCGATATCATGGAGCAATCCGGCTCTTTTTGCCAAACGTACATCTTCGCCTATCTCTCCAGCTATCAAACCGGATAACTGGGCTACTTCGATGGAATGTTTCAATGCATTCTGTCCGTAGCTTGTTCGATATTTCATCTTACCAAGCAGACGAACCAATTCAGGACGAATTCCATGTACACCTACTTCTAATACAGCGGCTTCTCCTTCTTCCCTCATTGTCTGCTCTACTTCATTCTGTGCCTTCTCCACCATCTCTTCGATCCTTGCCGGATGAATTCTTCCATCAACAATTAACTTCTCAAGAGCAATTCTTGCAACCTCTCTCCGAACCGGATCAAAGCTTGATAAAATAACTGCCTCCGGAGTATCATCAATAATCAGATCGACTCCTGTCAATGTTTCTAAAGTACGAATATTACGACCTTCACGACCGATAATTCGTCCCTTCATCTCATCATTCGGCAGCTGAACTAAAGAAATTGTTGTCTCGGCTACATGGTCTGCCGCACATTTCTGAATTGCTGTTACGACATATTCCTTTGCCTTTTTGGATGCTTCTTCTTTGGCCCTGGTCTTCATTTCTTTGACCATGACCGCCATTTCCCTTTTTACGTCATCTTCGACAGTTTTAAGCAGATAATCTTTTGCTTGTTCAGAGGTTAATCCTGAAATTCTTTCCAGTTCCTGCAGACGTTTTTCATGCAACTCTTCAACTTTTGCTTTCTGTTTTTCGAGAGCGTCTTCTTTATGGGCGAGAGACTGTTCTTTCTTCTCTAATACATCAGATTTACGATCTAGTGCTTCTTCCTTATTCAGGACACGTTTCTCATATCTCTGAAGCTCCATTCTTCGTTCTCTACTTTCCTTCTCAAAGTCATTCTTAGCTCTGAGCGCTTCTTCTTTCGCTTCTAATAATGCCTCTCTTTTCTTTGCTTCGGCATTCTTTAACGCATCATCAAGAATCTCTCTTGCCTTTTCCTCCGCACTTCCTACTTTCGCTTCTGAAACACTCTTACGATAAGCGATCGTTGCAAAAACAGAAATAACGGCAGTCAGAACAACTGCAATCAGAATAGCAATCACAGTAATTGGTGACATATCTACAGGAGCACCTCCTTATTTAGTTTTCATTGTACAAAAGTACAACACTTAGATTCTATACTTATATTGACAAAAAGTCAAGTATAATATGAATCTACTATAAAAACTGCACAGATTATTCCGTCATTTTATCCTATATAATATTACTTATGCCAAAATTTAAAAGATATTCAAATTTTTCTTTGTTAACGCTATCTGTATTTCTCTTTTTTCCCGAAATACAGACAAGTACGCAGTAAATCCGTCCCAAAAAAGTCTTTATTGCTCAATAAAAGAAGTTCTCTGTATCACTTTCTTCTTCTAATAATTCCCCGGCTTTTGTCATCGCTTCACGAATCAGCTCACTATTGTAGCCTTTTCGCGCAAAATGTGCATAAATCTTCTGTCTTGAAGCATAATCAAGCTGCGGAAATCTTCTCATATACTTCTTTATCTGCATCAGTATATCTTCCATCTCCTGACCGCCTTCTTCTTCAAAGACAGTTTCTAACACCTGCGATGAAATTCCCTTCTTTTGAAGCTCCATCTTAATCTGTAAAAAACTTTTTCTTCCTTTTTTAAAATAAATATAGTCTCTGGCATACTGAAGATCGTCCACATACCCGCAGGTTCTGACATAAGATATCGTCTCTTCAAGCGTTTTTGTATCTATAAGTGACTGCTGAAGTTTATCTCTTAATTCCTTCTCTGTCTTATCTCTTTTCGCTAAAATTGCAATGGCACGATGCTTTGCTCTTGGCAAAGCGTACTGAAGACGAATCCTTTCGAATTCGTCTTCTTCTAACATACTGCCTTCTAAAAGCTTTAACTTCTTTATCTCTCCCGGATAGAGATAGATTCCTTCTCTTATTCCCGGATCCACGTAAACCTTCTTCTTATCCGTTTCCCTCAGTGTAACTGTATAACTCATCTTCTTATTCTTCCGTTACGAGGTTGTCAAACTTATCTTTCGCTTCTTCCGTATCCGCAGCCTGCACAGCAGTTTCTACTACGGTATCGGCAGGAAGTCCATAATATTCTCTTACCTGTACTTCTACTTCTGCCATGATCTCAGGATGTTCTCTTAAGAATGTTTTCGCATTCTCTCTTCCCTGACCAATCTTCTCTCCTTTATAAGCGTACCATGCTCCACTCTTCTGTACTGCATCTACTTTTACCGCAAGATCAATCAAATCTCCTTCTCTGGAAATTCCCTGACCAAACATAATATCAAATTCTGCTTCTTTAAATGGAGGCGCAACCTTATTCTTAACTACCTTCACTTTTGTATGGTTACCGATGATTTCTCCACCCTGCTTAATTGCCTCTACTCTTCGTACATCCATACGAACAGAAGCATAGAACTTAAGAGCACGTCCACCTGTTGTCACTTCCGGATTACCAAACATGATACCAACCTTCTCACGAAGCTGATTGATAAACACTACTGCACAGTTGGAACGATTGATCACTCCAGTAAGCTTTCTCATCGCTTTAGACATCAGTCGGGCATGAAGACCAACCTGCTGATCATCCATATCTCCCTCAATCTCTGCCTTAGGTACTAAAGCTGCCACTGAGTCAACAATAACAATATCAAGTGCACCGGAACGAATCATCGTCTCAGCAATCTCCAATGCCTGCTCTCCGTTATCCGGCTGAGATATGTAAAGATTGTCAATATCTACACCGATCTTCTTTGCATACTGTGGATCAAGCGCATGTTCTGCATCAATAAATCCTGCTATTCCATTCCTCTTCTGTGCCTCAGCAATCATATGAAGGGCAACGGTTGTCTTACCACTAGATTCCGGACCATAGATTTCAATGATTCTTCCACGCGGAACACCTCCGACTCCTAGTGCCACATCAAGACTGATCGAGCCTGTAGGAATCGCCTCGATATCTATATTCGCACTGGAATCCCCCAGCTTCATTATGGATCCCTTTCCATAATTCTTCTCTATTGCGGCTACCGCATTATTCAGTGCGGCAAGTTTCCCTTCTCTGTCATCTCCAAGGTACTCCACTCTGCCTGCATTCATATTCTCTTTCTTACTTGCTGCCATGCTATTCTAATCCTTTCTAAATAATAAAATTAATAAAATCTATAATACTGATAAAATATTCTTTCTCGTATCATTAGTATAGCACATTTGTTCTTTAAAAACAAGCGTTCGCAAAAATTTGTTCGTATTTTATCGATTATCTACCTTTTCCGGATAAAGATCATGATTTACAAGACGATCCATCGCCACTTTTTCCCACATTGTTCCCGGCTTTCCGTAGTTGGTATACGGATCGATCGATATTCCTCCTCGCGGAGTAAACTTGCCCCACACTTCAATGTACTTTGGCTCCATAAGCTGAATCAGATCCTTCATAATGATATTTACACAATCCTCATGGAAATCCCCATGATTTCTAAAACTGAATAAATACAACTTTAAAGACTTGCTCTCTACCATCTTCACATCCGGGACATAGGAAATATAAATCGTCGCAAAATCCGGCTGTCCGGTCATTGGACAAAGACTTGTAAACTCCGGGCAGTTAAACTTTACAAAATAATCATGATCTTGATGTTTATTTATAAAAGTTTCCAGCATTTCCGGTGCATAATCCTGCGGATACTTTGTTTTCTGATTTCCAAGGAGAGTCACTCCCTGTAATTCTTCCTTTTCTCTGCTCATATATTTCTCCATTTTTACTTTTATTATTATTTGCTATTTATTTCATTCCAATTTACAAAAAACGTCCCTGCACTCCGAAATCATCACAGTACTGAAATGTAGTATATACATTTTCTTTTGGTACTTTCAAGTCTTCTTCCATAATTGCAAAAATCGCTTCATTGAACTTTTCACAATCCGTTCTTGTCACTCCTGTTTTAAAAACAACATGAACATATGCTCCATATTCAAGGAATTCTCCTCCTTTGTAAATATGTTCATCAGAAGAAATAGACACCATAAGGCCTGCTGCCGTCTTTCCCGGTACTGTTGTGATTGCCTCCCCTAACTTCTCTGTAAGAATTCTTTCCTGTTTTCTTGATGCCTGCTTTGCTAACTTTACTTCAATATATGGCATAATATATCCCCCTTTTCTTTTTCTTTTACTTTCCCTTAATGTAGTTCCGGAACCGCATTCTTATAAGTAGTAAAATGATAGATCAGATCAAAACAATATCTCTCTTCACTTTTTTCTACTATACTCCAGTTTTCTTCTTTATCAAGATTCGGCATCCATGTATCCGCCTGATATTCATAATCAAGACGGGTAATATATGCCGTATCACAATAAGGAAGCAACATATGATAAATACTTTCTCCACCTGTTACAAAAATACTTTCTGTGTCATATTTGGAAAGTTCTTCCCACAATTCTTCTTCGCTGTGAACAACAATTGCTCCTTTTCCATTATAATCTTTTTTATGTGTTAAAACAATATTAACTCTATTCGGAAGAGGTTTCCCTCCTGGAAAACTTTCTAAAGTCTTTCTTCCCATAACAATAACATTTCCTGTTGTCATTGCACTGAAGTTCTTCATATCTTCTGAAATACGTACTAAAAGTTCTCCATCTTTTCCAATAGCCCAGTTTTTATCTGCTGCTGCAATCAGTTTCATTTTTCTCCTCCTATCATACTCTACGCTTTCGGAATCTTTTCACAAAAGCAAATGCAGTGAGAACTCCGAAAGTACATCACTATTTATATTGCAATCGGAATATTCTTTATCTGTGGACCGGCCTGATAATCTTCAATCATAAAATCATCTACTGTAAATTTATAAAAATCCTTTACCTCTGGATTCAATGTAACTTTCGGTGCCGGATAAGTTGGCCTCTTTATCAGTTCCTTTATGATTGGGATATGACGATCATAAATATGCGCATCAGCTATCACATGGACAAGTTCTCCCGGCTCAAAACCACTTACCTGAGCAAACATCATAAGCAATGCTGCATACTGTACAACATTCCAGTTATTTGCTGCCAAAATATCTTGTGAACGCTGATTTAATATCGCGTTTAGACGATTGCCGGTTACGTTAAATGTCATGCTGTACGCACATGGATAAAGATTCATCTCGTGAAGATCTTCATGAACATAAATATTCGTCATAATCCTGCGGCTAAACGGATTCTCTTTTAAATCAAATAATACTCTGTCTACCTGATCCATCTCTCCTTCTTTATATTTATGCTTCTTACCAAGCTGATAACCATATGCTTTTCCGATCGAACCGTCTTCATCGGCCCATTCATCCCAAATATGGCTATTTAAATCATGTACATTATTAGATTTTTTCTGCCATATCCATAAAATTTCGTCAATTGCCGAACGAATATATGTCTTTCTGAGGGTAATTGCCGGAAATTCTTTCGATAGGTCATAACGATTTACCACACCAAACTTTTTAATGGTATATGCATACGTTCCATCCGTCCATTTTGGTCTTACCTTTTCCCCTTCCGTACTATAACCGTGTTCTATAATATCACTGCACATATCAATAAACAACTTATCTGCATAGCTCATATCGTAACTTCTCCTTTTTTAATCCTTATGTAATATACTCCTGGAATCTGTTTATGCTTTACTTTACTCCAAAAGTATATGTATTATCATTATTCGAAATCATATCGTATATTGTCAAACTGATTAGTAATTGATTTTCTTTTTAAAAAGTATTAGAATAAAATATAACAATCATACCAATACTTTCATTCGGAAGATTCTTCATGGGAATGCCTGAGGAATCAGAACCGACTGAATACAGAAAGGGCGTAATTATGAAAAAACATCGTATTATTTCAATTGCGTTATCCGTAATCGGTATCGCAGCAACAGTATCTCTGGCAGTATATCTTTTAAAAGACCGCATAAAAGGTTGTCCATTCTGCGGTAACAACTCTTCTGATGAACCCGAAGAAGATATCTTTGATTCCGATCTTGATGATTTAGAAGAGTTTGTTCCAGTAGAAAAAGAAGAAAAACCTTCTTCCCAGACAAAGATCCGTCGAGGATACATTCCATTAAAATTCCATTCCCATGAGGAAGAGGAAGCTTAATTTTTAAGATCATTATTTTATCTATTGTACTTTATTTATAATGATTTTCCGGAGGCTGCAGGATTTATCTTGCAGCCTTTAACATTTCTTTTAATTCTTCTACACTGAAGGTATAGTGAGAATTACAGAAATGACAATTCACTTCAATCGGCTTTCCTTCTTCGATCATATCGGTGAGTTCCTTTTTTCCTACACTGACCACTGCCCTTGATACTCTTTCTTTTGAACAGTTACAATAAAACTCTGTAGGAATTTTATCTTCAATTGTCATATCCATTCCTTCAAACAACTCTGCCATCATATCTTCCGGTGTCTCTCCTTTGTCAAGATGTGAAGTTACAGAAGTAAAGTCTTTTAATCGTTCTTCTAACGCTGTGATAACTTCATCGCTGGCAAATGGCATCATCTGAATCATAAAACCTCCGGCCTGTCTTACCGTATTCTCCTTATTCATAAGAACCCCTAATGCTACTGATGTAGGAATCTGTTCAGAAGATGCAAAATAATAAGTCAGATCCTCTGCAATTTCTCCGGTAATCAGGTTTGTCTGTCCAGAATACGGTTCTTTTAAACCAAGATCTTTAATTACAGTAAGAACACCATTTCCGATTGCTCCGCCTACATCAAGCTTTCCCTGGGCATTTGGAGGAAGCATAACATCTTTATTATAAACATATCCCTTTACCCTCGCCTTCGCATCAGATGTCACAACAAGCCCGCCCATAGGACCGTCTCCCTTAATCTGAACCGTAACAATATCGCTGTCATTCTTACACATACTTCCCATCATTGCTGTTCCTGTCATTAATCTTCCAAGCGCTGCTGTAGCAATCGGACTTGTGTTATGAATCTGTCTTGCTTTCTCTACTAATTCCTTTGTATTCGCAGCAAAAAAACGTACCTGTTTGTCAGCTGCCATACCTCTTATAATATAATCACTCATTCTAATTCCTCCTGTTTTTTCCATGTTCCTGCGCAACTACCACGATCCGGCCACTATCCGGCTGTGGAGCCTGCATCGTATATTCCTCATAGGCCTCTAAAAAAATCAGACCACTTTCTTCTAATAATTGTTTTATTTCATCAAGCCTATATCCCCTCTGGATATGCTCTTCCTGAAATTTTTGGTAAATGTCTCCTTCTTCCTGTACAAATACTTTAAGGTCAATATCATTCAAATGACTTTCCTCATCATATTCATTAAACCAGATGAAACTAACATCTTCCCTATCTTCTGCAATCACTGTCTCTCCGATCAGCTCGCGGTATTTATATTCTGTATTGAAATCAAAAATAAATACCCCTTCCGGATCAAGATAATTATTTACCAGCTGAAAAACTTTCCTTAATTCTTCCTTTTTTGTAATATAATTCACGCTGTCACAAACAGAAATTACTGCTTTTACCGTCCCATACAATTCAAACTCTCTCATATCCTGTAAAAGATAGAGGAAATCCTGTGAAGTCTTTTCTCTGGCAATCTGCAGCATCTCTACAGAATTATCTACTCCAATCATATCAAATCCCGCTTTGCCAAGCAAAGTCATCAGCTTTCCTGTTCCACATCCAAGTTCCAATACCAGACCTTCTGTTATCTTTCTGTCCTGCAAAAGATTTAAAATAAATTGTGCCCACTCTTCATAAGGCACATTATCCATGAGTTCATCATATACTCTGGCAAAATTTTCGTAACTTCCCATTTATTTTTCCTCGATTTCTTTTCCTATCGTTTCCGTCACATAGTTTCGTCTGTTTTTAATGATCGAATCTTTAATGTGCTCTCGGAATCTTTATGTGCTTGATTTTGTGAGTACATTTTATAATAACGGAGCAAAAATCCGCAAAATTCCCTGTAGCAATAAAAAAAACATATTTTTTTTGCACATTTCTTCTGTAATGTGGTTACAGTCTTCTAACGTATCTAATATGTCCTGCTTAATAGCCATGACTGTATCACAATCATATAAGAAAAGCCCATTTTCAAAATGTAAATACAAGCTACGGTAATCAAGATTAATTGTTCCGACTGTTGCAATCTTATCATCACAGACAGCACACTTTGCATGAACAAATCCCGGTCTGTACTGAAAAATCTTTACGCCTCCTTCTACAAGCTGAGGATAATAAGACTGTGTTACAAGAAAGATCATCTTCTTATCAGGTATTCCCGGTGTAATAATCCTTACATCAACCCCACGCTTTGCTGCCAGGATCAAAGCCGTAACAACTTCATTGTCGATAATAAGATACGGTGTGAAAAAATAAATATATTTCTGTGCGCTGTTGATCAGATTAATGTATACACTCTCGCCTACAAATTCTGAATCGAGTGGATGATCCGAGTAAGGAAGAACAATTCCCCTTTCTTTTTCCGGCAATAACGCTACCTCTTCCAAAGAAAACTTCTCATAGTCAAGCTTTTCTTTTTCCGGTGCAAATGCATTCCACATCTGTAAAAACATCTGTATCATACTGTATACCGCTTTTCCCGTTATTCGCACTCCATTATCTTTCCAGTAACCAAATCTCTGCTTCTCATTAATATATTCATCTGCAAAATTAATCCCACCCGTAAATGCAGCATTTCCATCAATTACAAGAATTTTTCGATGATCTCTGTTGTTAAATACGGTAGAGAAAACAGGAATATATCTGTTAAAAACTACACACTTGATTCCTTTTTTGCGAAGAGAATCTGCATAATGTGATGGAAGATTAAAAATACATCCCACATCATCATACATAACCCTTACATCGACTCCTGCCTTTACTTTTTCCTCTAAAATGTCAAGAATCGTGTTCCACATAATCCCTTCTTCTATAATAAAGTATTCCAGATAAATATACTTCTGCGCTTTCTTCAGTTCCTCAACCATAATACGAAAACATTCTTCTCCAGAAGGATAATAATCTACTTTTGAATCTTTATATGCCGGAAAGCCTGACTGATGTTCCAGATAATAAATCTGCGATGCTGTACTCCCGTCTGTAAGCTTCAGTTCTTCTTCAATCTGTGGGTCAGTTTTTAAATGCCTCTCGCTCTCTTCTATCATGGGTTCTAACTTTTTACGAAGATAAGATATTGGTTGTTTTCCACCTATTGTAAGATATAAAAGCCCGCCAAAGAGTGGAAATAACAATATGACAATAACCCACACCAGTTTCACTGACGGATTATCACTCCGGTTCATTATATATATAACGACTAAAATGCTAAGTATTTTAAATGCAGCTGTAATATACTGACTGTAAGATGTAAATTTAAGAAATAATCCAACAAACCATAAAACCTGCAAAAAAATAAGAAAAGTCACAATAACGATACGTTGTGATAGAAATTTCAAAAATTTACGCATTCTCTCCTCTTCTTTCCTCTAAATTCATGTATTTCAAGTAGAACGCACGTGAGGATTACATTCTCACTGAGACCAATTTATTAATTACTCGCCATTTATGGAAGTGAGAATTTTCTCGACTGAGATAAACTTTTTCAATGAAAAAGAATATAAATAAATCTCACTGACTCTTTTTTCTAAAATCTGCTCAAGGGCTGCTTTATAATATAACATCTGATTCCCGTATCGGTCAAGAAGCTGCTGTTCTTCCCCTTCTTTAATCTGGTCTGTCTTATAATCAATTAAACACAGATGATTCCCCATATCTGCACAGGCATCTATCACTCCCTGTACAACAACTGTATCCTCTGCTTCTGTGTCCTGATTGATCAGAGAAACTGGTAGCCCTACTGTAAATGGGAGTTCTTTTTTTACTTTACCTGCCTCATCCATTTTGCGTATTTTTTCGCCTTGTTCCGAAAATAAAAATGCTTCTATTCCCCGATACAGCCACTTAGCGGAAATCTGTTTTGATTCAGGATAACTCTGTTCTAAGTCATCAATCCAGTCAAAAAGCTGTTTTTTCGTCTGAATTTTAGCAAATGGAAGCATTTCCATTATTTTATGAACGATGGTTCCCTTCGCCGCTCCACCAACTTCTTCTCGTTCTTCTTTAAGAAACTGTGGAATAATCCTTTCTTCCTCGTCCGGCTCATACACAACACTCTCTTCATTTGGAAGCGTTATCTGCGAAAGGGACTTTAACTCTGAAACAGAATACTTTCTCTTCCACTTTGTTGCTTCCATATTTGGATATACATGAGAAAAAGCTTTCTTAATCAGAGAACTGTCCTGCCCTTCTACGTATTCCTCCATAAAATGCCGATAGGAAAATGCAGCCTCTTCTCTTTCTCTGGCATTAAAAAGTTCTTCTATATCAGACCAGCTAAATAATCGTGCTTTCAGCCATATTTTATCTGTATTTTGAAATTGTTCTGCCATAATCGGAAGAATCCAATCCATCATACTTCCTGCACGCCATTTTTGCGCCTGTATACTTGCCCGCATCCCAGCTTCTAACTCTTCTGATTTTATTAACCCTGTAAGAATCAGCTTTCTCTTTGCTCTGGTCATTGCAACATACAAAATTCTCATTTCTTCTTCAAGGGTATCTTTCCACGCTTTTTCCTGAATGGCTTTTTTCATCAATGATGGATGATGAAACCGTAGTGTTGTATTCACACATTCCATTCCGATGCCAAGTTCTGGATGACAAAGAACTGCCTTATTTAAATCCATACGATTAAATTTTTTAGACAAGCCGCTTACAAACACTACCGGGAATTCTAACCCCTTGCTTTTATGAATCGTCATAATCTTTACGACATCTTCCTCTTCCATACTGGTTCCGGCTTCTCCCATTTCGATTTCATAAGATTTAAGCTGCTTCATATAGCGATTAAAATAAAACAGGCCTTTAAATACCGTTTTTTCATAATCTTCTGCTTTTTTTAGAAGCATTAAAAGATTTTCTTTTCTCTTTTCCCCATCCGGCATAAGCTGTACATCATAGTAAAAACCTGTCCTCTCGTAAATATCCCACAACAATGTGCTAAGCGGCTGTTCCTTTTTTTGCTGCCTGAAATAGAGCAGATTCATAAGAAAATCCCGAATCTTTTTCTTTAATTCTTCTTCTGTTCCTTCCTGCATATAAAGACGCATAAAATCATATAACGTATATTTCCCACGCACAGGTTCTTCAATGAGTACCCGGAGTTTCACCAGTTCTTCTTCTGTAAACTTTCCAATAGAAGATAACATGACTGATGCCATCGGAATATCCTGATATATATTATCTACAATAGAAAGATAATTCAACATGACTATAATTTCTCTTGTCTGAAAATACCCTGTTTTATTATCACAGCTTACCGGGATTCCCTCTTGCTCTAAAAATTCAGCCATCGGTTCCATTCTTCCTGCCCCGGATCTTAACAAAATTACCATATCCCCATAGTGATAACCTTCTTCAATTAATTCTTTGATTCTTTTACAGATGACCGCACTTTCTGCCAAAATATCTTCCGGAACTTCTTTCAGTGCCGATGCACTGTCTTTTTGGAAAAATAAAATTTCCGAAGTTTCTTCATCCTGCATCATCGGACCACCATCTCCCGGACGAAGTGCTGTCTTTTCATTATAGTCAACCCCGCCAAACTCTTTTTCCATCAACTGCGAAAAAATATAGTTTGTGAATGTCAATACTCCCGGTGCACTTCGAAAATTATCCCGAAGTTCAATAGAAACTCCTGCATCAGCCTGCGATATATATTGGTCTTTTCTTCTTAAAAACAAATCTGGTCTTGCCTGTCTGAAACGATAAATACTCTGTTTTACATCCCCTACAGTAAATAGTGAATTGTGTTTCTTATTCAACAGCATTTCTAGTATTGTTTCCTGTACAAGATTTGTATCCTGGTATTCATCCACAAATATCATCTTATACTTTTTTGATAATTCCTTTGCCGTTTCTGAAGGCTGTGCCGCTCCCTGTTCATCATAAGATTCTACTAAAAGTTCTAATGCAAAATGTTCTAGATCATCAAAATCATAAACATTTTTTTCTTTTTTACACAAAAAATATATCTCTGCAAATCGCTTTGTAAGAGCCATATATTCTTCTAAAAGAGGATAGATTACTGCTGCTTCCCTCTGCAATTCTTCAGCCGGTGCCGTAAATACATTCTCTTTCTGACTATTGATCTGTTCTCTTACCTTCTGATGAAACTCTTTTACTTCTTCATATAATCCCCACTCTTTTTCTTTTTTAGCTGCTCTTGGAAAAGAAGAAATAGATTTTTGAGATAAGACTTTATAATAACTATTGTAATCTTTTGCTTGGGTCAGAGAATTTATATATTCTTTTATCTCCTGAAGAAGTCCTGTATATTTTTCAGGAGCATCTTCAGTGACACTCTCTAAGAGCTGATACAGTTCTTCCTGTATTTGTAAACTTTCCTTTTGTGCTTTGGAAAGAAGAAGAGTCACTGCGGTAGAAGTATCCCAGCCATCTTTTCCTGCAAGAATCGCTGCCTCTTTCCCTGTCTTTTCAAACCAGCCGTCTGCATTAGGAAAACTGCGTGAAAAATGATACAAATCTTCGATCATTTCTTCAAGAACGGTATCATTCTTTCCCGGCGCATATGCTTCAACAAATTGTAGAAAGCTTTCTCTTCCTGAGGCATATGCTTCCTCTAATACCTGTTCTACTGCCTGTTGGCGAAGCAGAAATAATTCCCCTTCTTCACCAATTCGAAAGGAAGGATCTATCGCAAGTTCATTATAATGTGTTCGAATGAGATGATTACAAAAACTGTGTATTGTTGAAATATCCGCCTGCCGGATCTTTCTTATCTGTTTTCTAAGATAAAGATTATCCGGATCTTTTTCCAGGCGTTCTTCTAATTCGGTTCCGATACGTTCTTTCATTTCCGCCGCTGCTGCATTCGTAAATGTCATTACAAGAAAACGATCTGCTTCTATCGGATGTTCTTTATCCATGATTAGTTCTGCCATACGATTTACAAGAACTCTTGTCTTTCCCGCTCCTGCTCCAGCAGATACCATGATATTTTTCCCTCTCAGAAATATTGCCTGTTCCTGTTCTTTTGTATAATTCATCTTACTCTCCCTCCTCTCTTATTTTTTCCAAAACTTCTTCTACAGATAAACTCTGAAAACTCTGATATTCATATCCCGGCAATTTCACATCAAATCCACATACATCGGCAAACGGACAATAATCGCAGGCTGTTCCCTTTTTATTTCGGTACGGTCTTGGACGAATTTCTCCTTTGTAAATCCTTCCTCCAAGTTCAGCCGCTTTTCTTTTTGCATACCCACCCATATAATGAAAATCCTGTGTCCCCATTACCGGAGAATTTTTATATGGTTCCCCTGATTTTTTCAGACGGACCGGCATAGACAGAAAGTCACCGTCAGGTGCCTCAAGTTTATTTAAAATATCTCCATCACTATTCGCCATTCCAGACATACGGAAATTTTTAAGCAAACTCTCTTCCTCTGCATGATCTGCTTTAATGATAGGATCTTGTAACTGATAATAGAACACACCGGCAGGTGTTACTTCTTTCTCTGTTTCTTTATGATATATCTCCTCTGCTGCATTCATATAAATAATCAACTGTAATTCCAATCCATAATAAAAATCTTCCATTTCAAACTTTTTAGCACCGGATTTATAGTCGATCACACGCATAAGAACCCTGTCATCTTCTTCACAGACATCTACCCTGTCAATCGTCCCTAAAAGAAACATTTTCCGTCCATTTGAAAGAGGCACTTCAGCCTCTCTTAATCGCTCCTGCTTTCCAAAGTGAAGTTCAAAACGATCCGGTTCAAATTCACTGTTCTTTAAATGTGCACGAAGAACTCCTATTGTCCTTCTCATAATTCGCTCTACTGTCTTTATCTTATATTGATTTCTTGAAGAACTGTAAAACACATCACCAAGATTCTCATCCATAGCAGTTTGCAATGCTTCCGAAATATATTCATTCTGCACCTTCTCCGGAATTGTTTTCCAGCTATAGTCTGAATCCTTCACCTTTTTTGAAAAAGTTTCCAATGCCTTATGGAAAAGATTTCCCAAATCCATCGGTCGAATCTTGTATTCTTCTCTTTCTTTTAATTCCAGACCATAAATACAATAATACTGATATGGACAGGCAGCAAATCGTTCCAGCCTGGTTACACTGCCTGAAATTTCTTTCCCATAAAGTTCTTCCATTAAATCTTCCGATAATTTTGGTTCCTCATATGATTGTTCCAGATACTGTCCATATTTTTCCAGATCTTTTTTCTTTTCTGAATACTGATCCCAATAATTTGCTAACATAAGAAAGGCTTTATTCTTTTTTATTTGTTCAGGATGATGTTTCATTTGAAGAAGCCCCTGCAACAAAAACTCTCTGCTGTCTTCCTCATTAAAATAATATCTTTTTTCTTCCTCTGGATATTTCTTTCTATTTAGCTTTGGAAAAAGACAACTTAAATTCTTTTGAAGAACAGAAGGCCGAAGTGCTGTCCCGTCACTATCCGTTAATGAATAAGAAAAATAGAGTTCTTCCGCTGGCTTAGAAAATGCCATATACATATAAAACTCATCTTCCATCGACTGCTCTAAAAGATTTTGTGACAGAGTAATTCCATATTGCTTTAAAAGTTCTTTTTCATCATCACTAATGATTCCTCTATCTTCTAAATTCGGAGGAATCTTTCCGTCATTCATCCCTGTAATGAACAAAACTTTTATCTCATGCAGACGAGATCGTTTCAAATCTCCAAGCACGACCTGATCCATAGATAACGGAACAACGCCAAGCCCCAGAGAATCCAAACCGGCATCCATAATTTCTCCAAGTTCTTTTATCGTCATCTTCTCTTCCCCGAAAATCATGACAATCTTATCTATCAGCGAAATCAATAATTCATATAACTGTCTGTATTCTGTTGCTTTTACATAATCTCCTGCATCCTCTGCCTTTTGTGCACAGTAAGAAAACTTTTCTTCAAAAGCCAGTTCCGTCATTGTCAGATAGAGTGCTTTCATTTTATCTTTTACTGAAACTTCTTTATCCCTCATTACCTGACAGAAATGCTCAGTTTCTTTCATAAAACGTTCCTGCAAAGTATGCAGTTCCTTTATCATGTCTTCCTCTTTATTCTTTAAGCGCCGGATAAATGGTTTTTTCCACATAGAAAGTCCTCTGATACCTGCATAAAGAACATAGTTTTCCAGATAATCGGCTTCTTCATCCATAAGATCAGACATTCCCGACTTCAGATAACGAAAAACACTCTCATAAGAATAATCCATCTGTGCAAGATGAAATAATGACCTTACTGCCTCAACTCCGGAATGATAGGATACCTTTTTTTTCGTATCTTCAAATACCGGAATATTTAAGATTGCAGCCTTTCGTTTAAATGCAGATGCGTATTCTGCAACATCTCCGGAAAGAACAGCAAAATCCCGATATCGATATCCTTTTTGTCTCACAAGCTGTTCTATTTTATGCATAACATAATCTGCTTCTCCATCAGGATTGCGGCATACTGTCATATGAATTCGTTCTGGAAAATCATCATATGATTCTCTGTTATTCTGGAATAAATGTTGTTCTAAAAAAGCAGCTTCCGGATTATTTATAAATCTTGGAGCGATTTTTTCTCTAAGATTAACTATCTCTTCTACTTCCTGCATATTTTCTTTACAAAGCATCAGCAATGCATCTGCTGTTTTCTTGCTGGCATTGAATAAATCTTCCGACATTCCTTTTTGTCCCGGAATAAATTCAGGAATCGTCACCGTTACATTAATCTGAGCAGCCACCTTGAGCAATTCTCTTAAAAAAGAAATCTGTACCGGTGTAAATCCTGCAAACCCGTCAAAATAAAAGACTGCATTCTTTAACATCGGCGCATTCCCTGTAAATTCTCTGGCAATATCAAGAATCTGTTCTGTTACCATAAACCTTCCCTCTATTGCCTTTTCAAAACGCTCGTAAATTCTTCCGAGTTCTTCACATTTATTACAAAGAGATTTGTTCTCGTCTAACTGCTTTGTTACTTCTTCCACCTGTTTCCATGAAACACCATAACCAATAAACTCCATAAGCATTGATTTTAGTTCATCAATAAAACCTGGCTTCTTCATGCTTTTTTTGAAATAAAGGAAATCCCCTTCCTCTTCTGAAAGAATCTTTCTAAGCATCATCGATACGCCCAGATCTTCCAGTATTTCTTTTGGCTGATAATTACATTCTGCAAAAATACGATAGGACAGACGATGAAAGCTTAGTACATCTATATTAAAAAATCCATGTCTTGGATGCATCTTTACTATTTTACGCTGCATCTCCAGACTGAACTGTTCCGGTACAATAACATAATATTGTTTTTCCGGAATCTCTATAGAACGGCGGATCACTTCCTTCACCAGATATTCTGTTTTCCCCTGTCCACTTCTTCCTGTAATATATCTAAGCGCCATTCTCTATTCCTCGTTCCAGTTACTGAGTTCTTCTCTTAATACAGCTAGCAGATCACTTTCCGGTATCTTTCGGACTACCTGTCCCTTCTTGATAAGGAGTCCTTCTCCTTTTCCACCTGCAATTCCGATATCGGCCTCTTTGGCTTCTCCCGGACCATTTACAACACACCCCATAACGGCTACTTTGATATTTAAATTATCAAACTCTGTTACCATTTTCTCTACTTCATTCGCCAGTCCGATAAGATCAATATTCGTTCTTCCACAAGTAGGACAGGATACTACCTCGATTCCACCTTTTCTAAGGCCGAGTGTTTTTAATATCTGCTTTGCTGAAGCAATTTCATTTACCGGATCTCCCGTAAGCGAAACTCGAATCGTATCCCCGATTCCCTGATTTAAAATAATACCAAGACCAATTGCTGATTTGATATTTCCGCGGAACAAAGTTCCTGCTTCGGTGATGCCTACATGAAGAGGATACTGACACTTTGGCGCCAATAATTCATGCGCTCTGGCACACATTAAAACATCGGAAGACTTAATACTTACTACAAGATTATCGTAGCCCATATCTTCTATCATCTTCACTTTATCAAGTGCGCTCTCTACAAGCCCCTCTGCAGTCACTTTTCCATACTTTTCTATGATATGTTTCTCTAATGAACCACTATTTACTCCGACACGAATCGGAACATTATATTCTTTTGCTTTATCAACGACTGCCTTTACTCTTTCAGAAGAACCGATATTTCCCGGATTGATTCTTATTTTATCTGCTCCATTCTCAATTGCTGCAATCGCCATACGATAATCAAAATGAATATCTGCTACGATTGGAATATGAATTCTTTTTTTAATTTCTCCGAGTGCCTTTGCGGCTTCTAATGTAGGTACCGTAGAACGAATAATATCACATCCTGCTGCCTCTAACTCAAGAATCTGCGCTACGGTTGCCTCTACATCTTCTGTCTTCGTATTCGTCATAGACTGAATCAGAATCGGATTTCCTCCACCAATCACCCTGTCTCCAATTTTCACTACCTTTGTTTGTTCTCTGTACACAGCAGTTCCTCCTTTTTATAACGTACATATTTGCCAGAAAAGAGCCTGCCGCACCTTTAGCTGCAACAGCCTCTTTTCCTTTCTTACACCTTACATTCGATATAGAATAAACCTGTATAAGTTTATCTGTCTGTTCATTTATATAAAAAATATATTTTTAATATCATTCGCCATGACAATGACCATCAAAGCCATCAAAAGAACCAATCCCGCAAAATGAACCATTCCCTCCTTCTCCGGAGGTACTTTCTTCCTTCGAATCATCTCAATGATAATAAACACCAATCGGCCTCCATCTAATGCCGGAAGCGGCAGAAGATTCATTACACCTAAATTGGCACTCAGCATGATCGCAAAATTCAAAAGACTTAATACCACCGTCTTAATGCCATACACGATTGACTGCTCATAGGTGTCTCCGATCATATTAACGATTCCAACCGGACCGGACAGATCGTTCAGTTTAAAACGTCCTGTTATCAAATATTTAAGACTGAGGAAGGTAGATTTAATCTGATACCTTACCTCAAGAATACTGTACTTTACTGTACCCCAAAGACCTTCTTTTGTACTTTCCTTCTTAGAAATTCCAAAAGCATAACTTCCTGATTCTGTTTTCTTTCGCGTAACCGTAACTGTCTTTCTTTTTCCGTCTCTTTCATAGGTTACTTTCACATCTGCTTTGTCATTATGCATATAGTTAAAAAGAGAAATCTCGCGAAAATTATAGATTCGTGAGCCATCTAACTTTACGATATGATCTCCCGCCCGTATTCCTGCTTCATATGCTCCGCTATCTGTTGGAACTTCACTTGCTACCGCAGGGTCTGCCCCTCCGAAGCCAACAACAAATAATGCAAGAACAAATGCCAGAATAAAGTTAAAAAACGGTCCGGCAAATATTACCGAGAATCTGGCAAGTGGTGACTGGCTCCCAAACGCTCTTGGGTCCTGACAGGCATCATCTTCTCCAAGCATAACACAGCAACCGCCAAATGGAAGACACTTTACGGAATACTTGGTCTCTCCTATCTGCTTTCCAAAAATAGTTGGTCCGATTCCAATCGCAAATTCTTCGACACAAATTCCGTTTTTCTTTGCCAGCAGGAAATGTCCCAGCTCATGAAAAATAACAATAACACTAAATAAAACAATTGCAAGAATTATTTTCAGCATGAATTTTCCTTTCTTTTACTGAAGTACGGAATAAACCCACTGCTCTGTTGCAAGAATCTCTTCTAAATCAGGATGAGCAGATACTTTATGGGCATCCATACACTTTTCAATAGAACGGACAATGTCCGTATACTTTATCTCACCTTTTAAAAACTTTGCAACCGCCCTCTCATTCGCTGCATTAAAAACAGTCGGCATTGTTCCGCCTGTCTTTCCAGCCTCAATTGCAAGAGATAATCCTCTAAACACTTTATAATCTGGTTTCTCAAATGTGATCTGAGATAACTTTGAAAAATCCAGTCTGTCACCCGGAAGACTTCTTCTTTCCGGATAAAACAACGCATATTCTATCGGAACACGCATATCCGGCGTTCCAAGCTGTGCAATAACTGCTCCGTCAATATACTGCACCATTGAATGAATGATACTCTGTGGCTGAATAACAACTTCTATCTGAGAATAATCTACGCCAAAAAGCCACTTTGCCTCCATCACTTCAAGGCCCTTATTCACCATTGTCGATGAATCAATCGTAATTTTCGGTCCCATAGACCAGTTCGGATGATTCAGCGCATCTTCAAGCGTTACGGTCTCTAAAAACTCTGCGCTCTTTCCACGAAATGGTCCGCCGGATGCAGTAAGAAGAATCTTATCAAGTGCTTTCTTCGGTTCTCCCTGAAGGCATTGGAATATTGCAGAATGTTCACTGTCCACCGGAAGAATAGATACACCGTATTCCCTTGCCATCGGAATGATCAGATGACCTGCCGTTACAAGTGTCTCTTTGTTTGCTAATGCAATATCCTTCCCCTTTCTAATTGCCTCCATCGTCGGTAAAATTCCCATCATACCGACAACTGCTGTCACAACGACATCTGCACTGTCTATCCCGGCAACTTCAATCAGTCCATCCATTCCGCAGACAACTTCTACTGCTTCACCCGCAAGTTCTTCTTTTAACTCCTGTGCCTTCTTCTCATCAGATAAGCTTACTAATTCCGGATGAAATTCTCGAATCTGCTCTTTCAGTCGTTCTTTATTACTGCCGGCAGCAAGAGCTACTACCTCAAGCTCATCGGAATGTGCTCTGATCACATCTAACGTCTGTGTTCCTATCGAACCTGTTGAACCTAATATCGCTATCTTTTTCATTTTAATCCCACCACCATCACTAACATATAATAAATAATCGGTGCCGTAAATATAATACTGTCAAATCGATCCAAAATACCTCCATGCCCCGGAATCAAATGACTGTAATCTTTGATTTCATAATTTCTCTTAATTGCAGAAGCACCTAAATCTCCAATGATACTAATAAGACCACCTACAGCACATACTATGCCAAATACTATGATCAGGTTATAATGAACTGACAGGAAATTCTTTGAGATCAAACCATAAAGGCAGCCAAGTAAACCGGCTCCGATAACCCCACCTACAGCACCTTCTATTGTCTTCTTTGGACTTAATATTGGAGACATCTTATGCTTTCCAAATAATCGTCCGGCACAATATGCAAGTGTATCATTACCCCAGGCACTTAAAAATACAAGAACTACCATATAAGCACCATCAGAAAGCATACGGATCCGATAAATACAGGAAAGCATTATTGTAACGTAAAATAATGCAAAATAAGAAATCGCCACACTCGAAATCTCATATTTAGGAAAAGTAAACACATATACCGCTATCAGCATAATAAGTACCAGTAATGCCAACGGGATTATATACTGCTCTAATCCAAGAAGTAATAACAAATAATATAATACACTACCTGTGTATACTATGACACCAAGAGCAGACTTCTCCATATGGATCACTCTTAACAACTCAAATACACCAATCAAAGAAATCGCTCCCACTACAAAAAATGTAAGAAAGCCACCATAATATAGTGTAACAAACGCAATAATCACCAGAATAATTCCGCTGATCAATCTCTGTTTAAACATCGCTGTCCTCCTTATCAGACTCCGCCAAAACGGCGTTCTCTGGTATTATAATACTCTACAGCCCGTATTAATTCCTGCTTATCAAAATCCGGCCAGAGTACATCTGTAAAATAGAATTCCGCATAGGCAAGCTGCCATAACAGCCAGTTAGAAAGTCTCTGTTCGCCACTTGTCCGAATCATCAGATCCGGATCTGGCAGATCCTTTGTATCAAGATAAGAAGCAAACCGTTCTTCAGTAATCTCTTCCACAGAAAATGCTCCCTCTTTGCAATCCTGTGCCATGTGGCGCATTGCTCTTACCATCTCGTCCCTGCTTCCGTAATTAAGCGCAATCGTAAAATTAAGTCCTGTATTCGCTGCAGAAACCTCTTCAAGTTCATCAATTGCTGCTCTGATATCATCATCTAAACGGCTCTTTTCTCCAATAACACGAACCCGCATGTTATTCTTTGCTGTTCTTTCGATACAATCTTTTAAATACTTTCGTAAAAGCCTCATCAATGCCTTTACTTCCTTATCCGGACGTCTCCAGTTCTCTGTTGAAAATGCATATACTGTCAGATACTTGATTCCGATGTCCCACGCATCTTCACAGATCTGTTCTACTGTCTTCGCCCCCTGGGAATGTCCATAATTTCTAGGCATCAGACGTTTCTTAGCCCATCGTCCATTTCCATCTAATATAATAGCCACATGCTCCGGAATTACAAGCATCTTTCCATTCAATTCCTTTTCCACTTATCCGTAAACCTCCAAACTTCTAAACCACTCTTATAATTAAATACATAAGAAAAACCAGACAGCCAGTCACGCCGGCCGCCTGGTTGCTTTCCATGATACTATACTGTAAGAATCTCCTGAGACTTCTTATCGATCATTCCATCGATTGTCTTAATATGCTTATCTGTAGCTTTCTGTACTTTATCCTGCTGATCTTTTAATTCATCCTCAGTAATCTCATTATTCTTGTTCGCCTTCTTAAGCGTATCATTCGCATCTCTTCTGATATTACGGATAGCAACCTTCGCTGCCTCACCCTTTTTCTTAACGTCCTTTACAAGTTCCTTTCTTCGTTCCTCTGTCAATTCAGGGAACACAAGACGGATAACCTTACCATCATTCGTAGGATTAATTCCGATATCAGACTGCATAATCTCCTTCTCAATTGCCTTTAAAAGAGAAGTCTCCCATGGCTGAATCGTAATAATTCTTGGTTCAGGAACAGAAACATTACCAACCTGCTGTAATGGAGTAGGTGTTCCATAATAGTCTACCTTAATCTTATCTAATACATGCGGATTCGCTCTTCCGGCACGAATAGAGTTATACTCTCTCTCCAGACTCTCAATAGACTTCTGCATCTTCTCTTCAAACTTCTTTATCATAATATATCCTCCTACATTATACTTTGTACTCTCTATTATTGTGTGGTATTAATTTACAATAATCCATCTTGATTGTCAAGCTATTTCCAGTTTTTATCTCAGTCGAGAAGACTCCCACCTCTTTCAGGTGGTGAGTGACAGCAAATTTGTCTCAGTGGGAGTCCAATCTCCGACTGAGATAAACGCTCCGCGAGGATGCGCAGTGATTCTGTAAAGAATATGTCAGCTTACGCTGACCAGAATCACGCGCCAAGTCTCGCGGTTGCTCGACTTGAATTATCAGACAATACCTCTATACCGTAACATATGTTCCGTTAAACTTGCCACTCATTGTATTTACAATACTGTTTTCCTCTTCCAAACCAAAAATGACTAATGGCATCTTATTCTCAAGGCACATGATTGTTGCTGTCAGATCAATAACACCAAGCTTTTTGGAAAGTACTTCATCAAGAGAAATCTCATCATACTTCACAGCATCCGGATTCACCTTCGGATCACTGTCATACACACCATCAATTGCTTTTGCTAAAAGAATCGCATCCGCTTCAATCTCAATAGCACGAAGAGCTGTAGCTGTATCTGTGGAGAAATACGGATGTCCGGTTCCGCCGGCAAAGAAAGTTACCACTCCATCTTCCAGATTATTCACTGCATCATCTTTTGAAAAAAGTTCTGTAAATGCTCCACAGGTAAAAGGAGTATAAACCTTAGTCTTCATTCCTGTGTGACGGAACATATCAGAAACATAAATACAGTTCATTACAGTTGCAAGCATACCAATCTGATCTGCCTTGGTTCTTTCCATGTTCTCGCTGGTTCTTCCTCTCCAGAAATTACCGCCGCCAATAACAATAGCAACCTGCACCCCATCATCAACGATCTGCTTTACCTGCTCTGCTACTTTTAATACGGTTTCCTCATCAAAGCCAGTCTTCTTCTCTCCGGCTAACGCCTCTCCACTTAACTTTAATAAAACACGTTTTAAACCTTTTAAATCTTTCATGTAAACCTCCAAAAGTCTTTATCCCATGATAATCTTCCGGGTGCGAAAATCATAACGAATCTCTGTCTTCTTAAATTTCTCATCTATATCAATAAATTTAAGCATAGTATCATCATGCGCTAACACTGGATAGTTCATCCCTGACAGCACCGAAAAAAAGACATCTATGATCATATATCCATTTTTTCTCGAAACATTCGACAATAATACTTTCATCCTTCACACCTCTGATTCTCTACCTCGTACAAAAAGGCAAAGTAATACTTAATAACATTATAGCCGATTCTGCTCCCAATGTAAAGAACCAGATAACAATCCTGATTTGATGGACTAAAGAAACGAAAACCAAAAACTTTATATAGAATAAAATGTGAAGATAGTCGCGGCATAGAAAATGCCTGACCGGCATTT